>Ga0209536_100011823_pt1 | contig 12743 bp, 5 predicted proteins | sample DeeMarSeWOR28_12_FD_187461 | JGI IMG/M metagenome (GOLD analysis project Ga0209536, IMG submission 187461) | Marine sediment microbial communities from White Oak River estuary, North Carolina - WOR-2-8_12 (SPAdes) (version 2) | ecosystem: Environmental > Aquatic > Marine > Intertidal zone >...
GAGCCGCATCAGCTGGGCGCGCATCAGTCCCGGATCGGCCGCGAGGGCTGCGCGCAGGTGATCCTCGGCCGCGCGCTCGCGTCCCGGCTCGGCGAGCTCCAGCTCGGCGGCGCGCAGCAGCCGCTCCGCCCGCGCTTCGGCGGATGCGGCCTGGCGCGCCCAGCACTCCAGAGCGGCGACTCCCTCGTCCACCCGCCCGAGCGCCTCGCAGACCTGCGCGCTCGTCTCCAGCGCCTCGGGATGGACGGGGTCCTCGGCCAGCGCCTGGTCGACCAGCTCCAACGCGGCCTCGAGCTCGCCCTCCGCAGCGAGGCAGCGCGCCAGCAGTGCGCGGTGGCGCGCGCGCTCCGGATACGTGTCGCCGCTGGCCAGCCGCGCTTCCAGCGCCTCGCGGGCGCCGGCGGGATCCGCCAGGCCCATCAGGCATTCGCCGTAGCCGGCATTGGCGCGCCGGTCCGCGGGATCGAGCGCGCGGGCGCGGGCGTAGAAGCCCGCCGCCTCGCTCAGGCGGTCGCGCGCGCGCGCGGCCTCGCCGCCGATCAGCGCCACCTCCAGGGCCCGGGTCGGCGTGAGCGACGTGTCGTCGGCCAGGTCGAGGGCTGCGGCGGCAGCCGCCTCGGCCTCGGCGGGGCGTCCGGCCGCGAGAGCCAGGCGCGCCCGCATCGCGTGGGTGCCGACGGATGCGGGGTCCGCACTCGCGCCCTCGCGCAGCAGCGCCAGCGCCCGCTGGGGATCCCGCTCTTCGACCAGTGCGGCGGCGCGCAGCAGCCGCCCGGCCGCCTCGCCTCCGGCCGCGCGGTCCGCCGCCTGGGCCAGCGCGAGGGCCGCGCCGCTCGCGTCTCCGCTGCGATCGCGCAGGCGGGCGGCCAGGTCCCAGGCATCCGGTGTCTGCGGGTCGAGGCGCAGTGCCTGTTCCGCGGCCGCGAGCGCCTCGTCCAGGCGGTCCAAGCGCTCGAGCTGCACGGCCAGGCGCTGCAGGTCTTCGGGACCCGCGTGCGCGTCCGGGTGGGCGCACCACTCGGTCAGGACCTCGGCCAGCGCGCTGGCGTCGCCGGCGCGCTCGTGCAGCGATGCCAGGTCGGCCAGGCGCTCCGCCTCGAGCGGTGCGATCTCGGCTGCCCGCGCCAGCGCGCGTCGCGCGCGGTCGACCTCCCCGCTGTGGTCTCGCGCCAGCTCGGCGATGCGCAGCCAGACCTCGCGTCGGCGCTGCGGGTCGTCGTCGCCCAGTACCTCGATCTCGCTCTCGTAGAGGTCGAGCGCCCCGCGCCAGTCCTCCATCGATTCGAGCAGTCGCTCGAGCGCTCGCAACGACGCGAAGTCCGAGCCGTCGCTCTCGAGCGCGGCGGCGTAGCAGCGGCTGGCGCGCGTCGTCGACTGCAGGCGATGCCAGTGCACGTCCCCCAGCCGGCGCAGCAGCCTGGCACGCTCGCGTCCGTCGCTGGTGTCCGGGTGGGCGAGATCGCGCTCGAGCGCGTCCACGACATCGGGCCAGCGCTCGAGCCGCTCCGCGGCCCCCCTCAGTCCGCGCAGCGCCTCGAGGCACAGGGGCTCGAGCTCGAGCACGCGCCGGTAGGCTTCGATCGCAGCGCCGGTGGCGTGCAGCTGGCGTTCGCGCAGGCGCGCCAGCTCGAGCCAGAGCTCGCTCTCGCCCGGGTGGCGACGCAGGTGGCGTACGAGTCGGGCCTCGAGCTCCATCGGGGCGTCCGCCTGGCGCAGCCGACGCAGCACCAGCTCTTCGAGGCGCGCGTGCACGTCAGGCAGGATCAGCTCGTCCTCGCCGGCATCGAGCACCGCGCAGGCGTGGCGCAGCGCGGGTACGGGACGTGCGAGCGGACCGTCGTAGGCGAACGCGAGCTCGCGTCGCAGGCTGCGACGGCGCTCGTCGAAGACCGGCGCCTCGCCGAGCGCGGCCAGCTCCTGCTCCGCGGTGCGGGCCCAGCCCTCGAGATCGTCGGATTCGCGCTGCGCGTCGGCCAGCGATCGCAGCCGCTCGATGCGCGCCTGGCTACCGGTCGTGAGCTCGAGTGCCGCCCGCCAGTGGGGGACGGCGGCGCGCGCGTCGCCGAGCGGTCCGGACCACAGCCGGGCCAGCTCGGCGTGCAGCTCGGCGGCCTGCTCGGGACAGACGCCGACCAGCGCGGTGAGGCTGGCCACCCGCTCGGAGTGACGGCCGAGCCGACACTGCAACCGCTCGAGCCGGCGCAGCACCCCTGGATCGTCGGGCACGCTGGCGCGGGCGTCCTCCAGCGCGGACAGCGCCCGGCTCGCCGCCTCCGACTCGAGCAGCTCGGCGCGCTCGAGCTGGAGATCGCGGCGTCGCTCGGGAGTCGTCGCCAGCACCAGGCCTTCGTCGAGTGCGCGCAGCTGTGCCTCGCGTCGGCCGCAGATCCGCTGAACCTCTGCGATGCGCAGGAGCACGTCGAGGTCGTCGGGGCGAAGCGCGCGCAGACGCGTCAGCCAGGGCAGCGATGCTTCGGGTCCCAGCCGCTCGCTCGCCAGCGCTGCGGCCCGCTCGAGCCACCGGGCGCGCTCCGCCGGAATCGCGCCGCGCGCCTGCTCGCCGAACAGCTCGACGCGTTCGGGCCAACGCCCGTCGGCCTCGAGCAGCATCCCCAGCTCGTCGTACAGCTCGGGCCGCGTCGAGAGCGCGAGCGCACTGCGGTAGGCCGCGACCGCGTCGTCGCGACGCTCGGGCCAGCGCGCCAGCAGGCGCGCCCGGCGCGCCTGGAGATCGGCCTCCCGCTCCGCGTCGCGGGTGCGACCCGCGCGGGCGTCCAGCAGATCGAGCGCGACGTCGGGGCGCTCGAGCCGCTCCGCCAGCGCGAGGGCGAGCGGGAAGGCTTCGGCGTGCAGTGGCGCCAGCTGGAGCACGCGTCGGGCATGCAGCAGCGCGGCCTCGGGGTGGCCGAGTTCGCGGTCCGAGAGCCGCGCGAGCTCCATCCGCACCGGGATCTCGTCCTCGCCGGCGAGATGCTCGAGCTCCGCGTCGAGCAGTCCCGCGAGCGGACCCGAACGCCCCAGCCGCCGATAGATCTCGCGCAACGAGGCCTGCACGGCCCGATCGCCGGGCCGCTCGGTCAGTGCCTGGTGATACGCATCGGCGGCCTCGCGCGGGTGATCCCGAGAGAGGAACGCGTCTCCCAGCCGTACCCACCAGTTGGCCGCCTCGCCGGGCTCGCGACACTGGGAGGCGGCGTTGCGACACAGGTCGATCAGGTCGAGCGTGTAGCCCGCGCGCTCGTAGCAGGCCGCCAGCGGCTCCGCGATGCGCGGGATCGCGCCGACTTCGCCGAGCGCGACCTCGAGTGCGGAGATCGCTCCCTCGACGTCTCCCTGACGGGTTCGTACGTGCGCGATGCGGATGCGCAGCGCGGTGGCGTCTGCGCCGGCGCTCGCGCGCCCCGCGGCTCCGCCGTGAGCGGCGAGGCGTGCCTCGAGCAGCGCGAGCAGCAGGTCGTAGCGCCCGTCCGCCTCGTAGCGGGCGCTCAGGTAGTGGGCGGCCGCGGTGTCGCATGGATCCAGCTCGAACAGGCACTGGTAGTGTCGGCACGCGCGCTCGTCGTCGCAGCGTTCGTTGCGGTAGAGGTGAGCGAGTCTCGCGTGCAGCGTGCGCGCGCGACTCGGCTCGCAGCCCGCTGCGATCTCGCGCTCCATTGCGTCGACCGCATCGTCGCGCCGGCCGGCTCGCTCGTAGCGCTCCGACAGCTGCTGCCACACGTCGGCGCGGGTCGGGTCGAGGGCCGTGATCGCCTCCAGCTGAGCCAGCTCGCCGGCCTCGTCGCCGAGCGACCCGGCGCACAGCCGGGCCAGTCGCTCGAGCCGCGCGATCTGCTCGTCCCGGGTTCCGGCCCCGAGTCGACCTTCCCAGTGGGTCCGCAGCGCCGCCCAGTCCTCGTCGTGCTCGAGACAGCGCTCGTAGCGCCGCTCCGCGTCGGCTCGGACCTCCGGGTCACCTGCGTGCAGCGCCAGCCGGTGGTAGACCTCGCGGGCCTCGTCGCCGCGCTCGAGCACCTCTTCCAGCAGCGTGGCCCGCTCGAGGGCGGCGCGATCGCGCAGCCGCGGATCGCGCTCCGACTCGACCTGCTCGGCCAGCACCGCGGCCAGGCCCTCGGCGTCGAAGCTGTCGCGCAGTGCGCGCTCGAGTCCGATCCTGGCCTGCGTCGAGTCGGGCTGGTGCTCCAGGATCTGCCGGTAGCGCGCGGCGGCGGCGTCGGGCTGTCCGAGGGCGTCGCACAGCAGCTCCGCCTCGCGCAGTGCGAGCGCGAGGGCCTGCGGATCATCGGGTGCGAGGCGCCGCGCGCGTTCCCGCCAGCGAGCGATCCGCTCCGGGTGGCGCGCCGCGTCGGCCAGCAGTGCGTCGATGCGCTCGATCACCTCGTCCGGGGTGCCCGGCTCGCGCTCGAGCTGCTGCAACGTCGCCAGCTCTGCGCTGGCATCCCCGCCGGCCCGCTGCAGCTCGGCCAGCTCCGCCAGCAGAGCCGGGCGCGCCTCCGGCGGACACAGACCCTGTCGTCGGCTCAGCGTGTCGAGCAGACCGGCCGAGTCGCCGCGCTCGCGCTGGAGCTGCGCCAGTGCCTGCAGCGCGTCGTCGTCCTGCGGGCTCAGTTCGAGCGCGCGCCGCCAGGCCCGGACTGCCTCGTCGCTGCGGCCGCGCTGCTGGTGGAGGGTGGCGATGCGGTGCAGGTTGCCCGCGCGCTGGGCGTGGGGGAGCAGCGGGTCCAGGGCCTCGAGGGTCGCCGACAGCTCCGACTCGTGACCCGGCCGGTCGTGGATGCGCGCCAGTGCGAGCAGCGCCTGCGGGTCCTCGGGCGCGAGCGAGGCCCAGCGCTGGACCCACGGCAGCGCCCGCTCGGGAGCGCCGTGGCGCGTGACCAGACCTTCGATCTCGCGCACCAGCAGTCCGAGGCGGGTGCGATCGCTGGTGATGCGGGCCTCGTGTTCGAGGTCGGCGAGCGCCCGCTCGAAGCGGGTGGGTGCGCCCGCGGGCGTCCGCCCGGGCCCGGCTTCGCTCTTCGCGCCGAGCCGCCTCAGTGCGTCGCGGGCACCCGGCGCAGCCGGGTGAGCGGCCAGCGCCCGTTGCCAGGTCTCGGCCGCGGCGTCGAGGTCGAAGAGCTTCTCTTCGCGCAGCACGGCGAGCTCCACCAGCAGCTCGGCCTGCAGCTCCGGATCCTCGCCGGCCAGCGCCGCGCGCCGCTCGAGCACGTCTGCCAGCTCGGCATCGCGCCCGAGCGCCGACAGCACCTCGCTGAGCGACGCGAGGATCAGCGGCTGGGCCGGGGCCCGCTCGCTGGCCCGTTCGAGCAGCGGTAGCGCTGCCTGGTGACGTCCTTGGTCGGCGTGGATCGAGGCGGCCTCGAGCAGCTCGGCCGCATCGGGCCGATCACCGCGCGCTGCGATCAGCCGCTCGAGGGTGGACAGCAGCGCCGCCTCGTCGCCGCAGCTGCGATCCAGACCGGCCAGGGTCTCGAGCAGCTCCGTCGACTCCGGCGCGTGCTGCAGCCCCGCGAGAACCCAGCCGCGTGCTGCGTCCGGGCTGTGCAGGTGCTCGCTCTCCAGGCGTCCCGCCGCCAGCGCCAGCTGCGCGCGCTGCTGCGGGTTCGTCTCGCCCGCGAAGCGCAGGCGACCGAGGTGTGCGAGCCGGACCCAGTCGCGCTCGCGCAGCGCGATCTCGCCGAGTGCGGCCAGCGGACTCGGAGCCGCCGGGTCGTTGCTGAGCGCCCGGCGCCAGGCGATCACGGCCTGCTCGCTGTGCCCCAGCGCCTCGAGCACACGCGCCTGCTCCGCCAGCGCCCGAGCGCGCGTCGGCCCGACCGGACGGCGGCGGGCCAGCTCCGCCCAGGCCCGCTGAGCCTCTTCCAGGCGACCTGCGGTCTCCAGCGCGCGTGCGTTCGCCTCCGGATCCCGAGCCGCCTGATGCTGCATGTCTCGCGCCGCCCCCCGCCCGGGTCTCGTCCTGCTCCCCCCTCATCGACCGGCAAGCGCACGAGCTTGACCCGCATCGGTTGCTGCTTTGTGGGCATTTGATTAGTTTTTTCGGGATCTTAGGGGGGTGCTCCCCCCGCCAGCGCCCGCGCTGCCGCGGCCGGCCCGCAGGCCGCGACGCGGCGACCTACCCTCCGGCCCGAGAGCATCGCGATGCCCGAGACTCGAAACCCAGCGCCCGGGCCGCCGGCCAAGACGAAGCGCGAGCCGCTGCCGCCGGCGGAGCGCCGTCGTCGCATCCGCGAGCTGTGGATCGGCATCTTGTTGGTGGTGGCGATGGGGCTGCTGCTGCTGCTGCCGCCGATCAGCGGCATCACGCAAGGCGTGGCCGACAGCGGCCTGTTCCTGTTCCTGAACGCGGTCACGGTCATCCTGATCCTGATCTTCGGTTTCCTGGTCACGCGCAACTTCTGGAAGCTGGTGGGCGAGCGTCGCCGGGGCATCCTCGGCTCCCATCTGAACCTCAAGTTCGTAGCGGCCTTCGTGCTGATCGCGCTCGTCACCACGTCGGGCCTGTTCATCGTCTCCGCCTTCTTCATCACCAACTCGATCGACAAGTGGTTCAGTGTCCAGGTCGACCGCGCGCTCGAGGAGAGCGGCGAGGTCGCCGAGAGCTACTACGAGGCCACGGCGCAGAACGCGCTCTTCTACGGCGGACGCATCGCCGCGCTGATCACGCAAGAGCGCCTGATGCGCGAGGGCAGGCTCTCGGAGCTCGAGCAGCTCGTGCAGTCGCGTCAGCGGGAGTACAACCTCGGCGTCGTCGAGATCTTCAGCGCGACCGGCGAGGAGCTCGTCAGCGCGATCAACCCGGACATTCCCTCTGCGAACTTCGCGCGCCACGACAGCGAGTTCGTGAGCGCCGCGATCGACGGCGGGGCGAGCTGGCGCGTGGACGAGGCGGGCAGCGGCGACGTGATCCGCGCGGCCGTGCCGATCGACTCGTCCTTCCGCCCCGGCGAGCCGGTCGGGGCCGTCGTGGTCAACGTGCTGATCCCGTTCTCCCAGGCGCGCAAGGTCGCGGGCATCCGCTCGACCCTGGACGAGTACCGGCGCCTTCAGCCGACTGCGGGCCACATCCGCGGCGCGTATCTGCTGGAGCTGCTGCTGGCCTTCAGCGTGGTGCTGGTGCTCGCGCTCTGGATGGGCTTCCGGCTGGCGAAGGGCGTGACCGGACCGATCCGGGCGCTGGCCGAGGGCACCGCCGAGGTGGCGCGCGGCAACCTGGACGTGCGCGTGCAGGCCACCACCGACGACGAGGTCGGCTTCCTGGTGGAGTCGTTCAACCAGATGACGGACGACCTGCGCTCGGCGCGCACGGGGCTCGAGCGCCAGGCGACCGAGCTCGAGCGCCGCCGTCGCTACATGGAGATCGTGCTCGGGAACATCGGCGCGGGTGTCGTCTCGATGGACCCGGACGGCCGCATCAGCACGATCAACCCGTCGGCGCAGCGCTACCTGGCGATTCCGGCCGGCACGGGCCTGCTGGGCCAGCGCCTGGCGGACGTCGCCAACCGGCCGGAGCTGATGGAGGAGATCGAGGAGCTGGCGGCGCAGCTGCGCCCGGGTCTGCGCGAGAGCATCCGGCGGCAGCTGCAGGTTCGCCTCTCGGACGACGTCGCGACCCTGTTCGTGACCCTCACCATCATGCACGACGAGGCCGGCGAGTCGCTCGGCATGGTGGTCGTCTTCGACGACTACTCGCAGCTGGTGAAGGTCCAGCGCATGGCGGCCTGGCGCGAGGTCGCCCGGCGCATCGCGCACGAGATCAAGAACCCGCTGACGCCGATCCAGCTCTCCGCCCAGCGCATCCGGCGGCGCTTCCGCGCGCGGCTCGCCGACGATCCGGCCGAATCGAAGGTCTTCGACGAGTGCCTCGACGCGATCACCGGCCAGGTCGACAGCCTGAAGCTGCTGGTGGACGAGTTCTCGAACTTCGCACGGCTGCCGACGGCCACGCCGGCGCCGGACGACCTGAACCGGATCGTCTCCGAGGCGGTGGCGAGCTACACGGGCACCGACCAGGTGACCCTGGTGACCGACCTCGATCCGGAGCTGCCGATCGTCGAGGTGGACCGCGAGCAGATGCGCCGCGTGCTGACCAACCTGATCGACAATGCGATCGCCGCGGTGCGGCGCTCCGGCCACGGCGGACGCGTCGAGCTGCGCAGCCTCTATGACGTCCCTCTGCAGAGCGTGCGCCTCGAGGTCTGCGACGACGGCGACGGAATCCGGGCCGAGGACCGGCGCCGCGTGTTCGAGCCCTACTTCTCGACCACGGAGAAGGGCACGGGTCTGGGCCTGGCGATCGTTTCGCGCATCGTGGCGGACCACCGCGGCTACATCCGCGTGCAGGACAACGAGCCGCGCGGGACGCGCTTCGTGATCGAGTTGCCCGTCCCGCGCTTCGAGATCGAGCGCGCCGAGGCGGCGACCGCGGCAGCCGCGACCGGAGCGGGCGCATCGAGGTGAGTCGCATCCTGATCGTCGACGACGAGGAGGGCATCCGCCACTCCCTCTCGGGCATCCTCGGCGACGAGGGCTATGCCACCACCCCGGCTGCCGATGGCGAGGCCGCGCTGGCTTCGATCGAAGAGGACGGTGCGCCCGACCTGGTGTTGCTCGACATCGCGATGCCGGGACGCGACGGGGTGGAGATCCTGGTCGAGATCTCGCAGCGCTGGCCCGACCTCCCGGTGGTGATGATGAGCGGCCACGGCACGATCGAGACCGCGGTGCGCACCACGCGACACGGCGCCTACGACTTCATCGAGAAGCCGCTGTCGATCGACAAGGTGCTGCTCACGCTCCAGCACGCGCTCGAGAAGGCGCAGCTCCAGCACGAGAATCGCCGGCTGCGGGCACAGGCGCTGCGGGCCCACGAGATCCTCGGTGAATCGGACGCCGTGAAGAAGCTGAAGGCGCAGATCGAGGTGGCGGCGCCCTCGAACGGCTGGGTGCTGATCACCGGCGAGAACGGTACGGGCAAGGAGCTGGTGGCCCGCCAGATCCACACGCACAGCCGGCGCGCGGACGGTCCCTTCATCGAGGTCAACTGCGCCGCGATTCCGGAGGAGCTGATCGAATCGGAGCTGTTCGGTCACGAGAAGGGGGCGTTCACCGGCGCGGTCGCCCAGAAGCGCGGCCGGTTCGAGCTGGCCCACGGCGGCACACTCTTCCTCGACGAGATCGCGGACATGAGCCTGATGACCCAGGCGAAGGTGCTGCGCATCCTGCAGGAGCAGACCTTCACGAGGGTGGGCGGCACGGAGCTGCTCGACGTGGACGTGCGCGTGATCGCCGCGACCAACAAGAATCTGGAGCTGGAGATCGCCGAGGGTCGCTTCCGCGAGGATCTCTACTATCGGCTCAACGTGATCCCCTTCCACGTGCCGCCGCTGCGCGAGCGCAGCGAGGACGTGCCGGTGCTGGCCGTCGATTTCGTGCGGGAGTTCTGCCTCGAGGCGGGCGTGCCGGAGAAGCGCATCACGCCGGCGGCGGCGAAGATCCTCTCGCGCCACTCCTGGCCGGGCAACGTGCGCGAGCTGCGCAATCTGATGGAGCGGATCGTGATCATGTCGCCGGGGACGACGATCGGCGTCGGCCAGCTGCCCGACACGCTGCACGCGTCGCATGCGCCCGAGACGGGCGCCGCACTCTCGCTCGAGGAGGCGAGGCGCGGTTTCGAGCGCGAGTACCTGCTCGCCCGGCTGGCCGAGCACGGCTGGAACATCTCGCGCACCGCGGAGGCGATCGGCATCGCGCGCGAGAGCCTCTCGCGCAAGATCAAGGCCCACGAGATCGAGGTCGATCGTGGCTGAGGCCGTGCCCCTGCGCATCGACGCCGAGGTCGTCGCGGCGGAGCCGGCTGGAGGCGAGAACCACCGCCTGCGCCTGGCGGTGCCGGGCTGGCCCGGGTTCTCGCCGGGTCAGTTCGTGATGCTCTCGCCCGGCGCGCGGGCCGCCGTGGAACGCAGCGATCCGCTGCTGCCGCGGCCGATGGCGATCTACCGCGCCCGCGGCGGCGAGCGTCCCGAGATCGAGATCCTGTTCAAGCGCCACGGCCGCGGCACCGCGTTGCTGGCACAGGCGCGGCCGGGCGAGCGGGTGGGCCTGTTCGGCCCCCTGGGCCGCGGCTTCGCGCTGGCCGCGCCGGGCGAGCGCGCCGTGCTGGTGGCCGGCGGTACCGGCATCGCTTCGGTCTTCGAGCTGGCGTCGAGGCTGCGTGCCGCGGGCACGCCCGTGCGGGTCCTGCTGGGCGCGCGTTCGCGTGGCGACCTGATGGGCGAGGACGACTTCGCGCGCGCCTCGCTGCCGCTGGTGGTCGCGACCGAGGACGGCAGCCGCGGCGAGCGCGGGCTGGTGACGGATCTGCTCGAGCGCGAGCTCGCGCGCGGCGGGCCCAGCCGCGTCTACGCCTGTGGACCCACGCCGATGATGCGCCGCGCGGCCGAGATCGCCCGGGCGCAACGCGTGCCGTGCGCGGTATCGCTCGAGAATCCGATGGCCTGCGGCTTCGGCGTCTGTCTCGGTTGCGCTGCGCCGCTCGCCGCCGGCGGCTTCGCACTGGTCTGCCGGGACGGCCCGGTGTTCGATGCGGAGCGCATCGCCTGGGCCGGCCTCCCGTGAGCGACGCGCGAGCGCTCGCGCCCGGCGACGTGGACAGCCGCGTCGATCTCGGCGGCATCGCCCTGCGCAACCCGGTGCTGACCGCCTCGGGGACGTTCGGCTACGGCCGCGAGTTCGAGCCCTTCCTCGACCTGCGGCGGATCGGAGGCTTCGTCGCCAAGAGCCTCACCCTCGAGCCCCGCCACGGCAATCCACCGCCGCGCATCGCCGAGGCGCCGTCCGCGATGCTCAATGCCATCAGCCTCGAGAACGTCGGCGTCGACGCGTTCGTGCGCGACAAGCTGCCCGCGCTGCCGGAGGACGTCACCGTCGTCGCGAGCCTGTTCGAGACCGAGATCGAGCGCTACGCCGAGGCGGCCAAGCGCCTCGGCGGGGTCCCGCGCGTCGCCGGGCTCGAGCTGAACGCCTCCTGCCCCCACGTGAAGAGCGGGGGCATCGAGTTCGGCCAGGACCCGCGCCTGCTGGCGCAGCTCGTGCGCGAGGTGCGCCGGGCCACCTCGGCGCCGCTGCTGGTCAAGCTCTCGCCCAACGTGACCCACATCGCCGAGATGGCGCGCGTCTGCGAAGGCGAGGGCGCCGACGGCCTGTCGCTGATCAATGCCGTCCAGGCGCTGGAGGTGGACGTGGAGCGCCGCCGGCCGGTGCTCGCCAACGTACTGGGTGGGCTCTCCGGGCCCGCGATCCGGCCGATCGCGCTGCGGATGGTCTGGCAGGCCAGCCGGGCCGTAGGCATCCCGATCTGCGGGATCGGGGGCATCGGCTGCGCGGAGGACGCCGTGAAGTTCCTGCTGTGCGGCGCGACCGCCGTGCAGGTCGGGACCGCCAACTACCTGGATCCGGGGGTCGCGGGCCGGGTGGCGGAGGGCATCAGTGCCTACGCGGCGCGTCATGGCTTCGCCCGGGTCCGGGACCTGGTCGGGCGGCTCGAAACGGACCGCGGCTGAGCCCCCGCGATTGCATCTCCCTGCAATTTTGATAGTTTACGCGGGCTTAGGAGTTGGAGCCGCATGCTCTCGGCGACCGGAGCGTCGCTGCAGCAGGCGGTCACCACCACGCAGGTCGCGAGGGCCTCGTGGCGCGGTGTGGGAAAGTGGGCGCGACGTCCGCTTTTTTCGTTTTTGGGCATGCATGCGACTCTGGAGACGCATGCGGAGCAGGGCCATGTACCGGGAGATCCCGGAGGAGTTGCGGAGCTTGGTCGAGCCGGTGATCGAAGCGGCGGGTCTCGAGCTGGTGGACCTGGTCCTCCAGCGGGGGCGTCCGCCCTGGCTGCTGCGGATCATCGTGGACACGCCGGCGGGTGACGGCCGCGTGTCGATCGACGGCTGCGCGGAGGTCTCGCGCGAGATCGGCACGCAGCTCGACGCCACCGACGCGATCCCCGCGTCGTACCGCCTCGAAGTGTCGTCGCCGGGCCTCGATCGCGTGCTCGCCCGGGAGAAGGACTTCGCGGCGGCGCGCGGCAGCCGGGTCGCGATCGAGACGCGTCAGGCCATCGACGGTCGGCGCCGCTTCCGCGGCCGGCTGGTCGACTTCGAGGCCGACACCGCGCGCGTCGAGGTGGATGGCGCCCTCTACAGCATTCCCTTCGCCGAGGTCAGCAAGGCGAAGACACTCTATGAATTCACGGCAGCAGACTTCGCGGGGGACGCTCGTGCGCGTTGAGGCGCGAGCGCTTCGCGTGGAGAGGCATTCGACATGCTCGGTCTGAAACGAGAAATCGATCAGGTTGCGAAGGACAAGGGCATCGATTCCGGTGAGATCATCGCCGCCCTCGAGGAGGCGATGAAGCAGGCCGCGCGTCGCGAGCGCGGTCTCGAGGCCGAGATCGAGGCGCGCTTCAACGAGGAGCTCGGCGAGATCGAGCTGTTCGAGTTCCGCGAGGTGGTCGAGGACGTCGAGGACCAGACGTCGCAGATCGCCCTGGCGGCGGCGAAGGAGCTCGACCCGGACGCGCAGCTCGGCGACGAGATCGGCGTGAAGCTCGACACCGCCCACTTCGGCCGCATCCTCGCCCAGACCGCCAAGCAGGTGATCATCCAGCGCATCCGCGAGGCCGAGCGCGACACGGTCTTCGAGGAGTACAAGGACCGCGCGGGCGAGATCGTCAACGGCATCGTCCGCCGCTTCGA
>Ga0209536_100011824_pt1 | contig 12743 bp, 4 predicted proteins | sample DeeMarSeWOR28_12_FD_187461 | JGI IMG/M metagenome (GOLD analysis project Ga0209536, IMG submission 187461) | Marine sediment microbial communities from White Oak River estuary, North Carolina - WOR-2-8_12 (SPAdes) (version 2) | ecosystem: Environmental > Aquatic > Marine > Intertidal zone >...
TCATCTGTTGTAACGTCACCCGGGGTGAGTCTTACGTTCTGACTAAGCAGCTTTTTCATATAGTAACCTGTTCGTGTACCCTCCTGGGTGAGTCCTCCCGGGGCATCAGGTCCTCCCTCATATGTTCGTACATATGTTCCATTATAATTATCCCCATTAAAGAAAATAAATCTTTCAAGCCTCTGGTCACGGTTTGCATACGGGAAATTCCCATCATAGGCAGCGCTTACGTCTATAGGATAACCGTCAGCTGCAGGGAATGCATCCACCAGGTTCTGGGAGGGATTAGATACTCCTCCCCCATACAGGGATGGAGGGTAATAACTGTATTCCAGACTGTTCGAACTATAAGGCGGTTGAATCCATATATTATCAAAGCTGCTAAAATCATTGAAGTTCTCATACGGATCGAGGTCAGTCAATCCGCCTGAAGCATCAATTGCCTCTGCGGCTGCTGCAGCAGCTCTTTCCCACAATGCCTGTGTTGAAGGTCCGTAAGCCGGGCTCGCTGCATAAAGATACACACGTGCTTTAAGAGCCATTGCAGCCAAACCCGACGCTCTTCCCCTGTTTGTCATATTATTTGTAACCGTTCCTCCACTATATGTCACCGGAAGTATCGCAATAGCCGAGTCCAGGTCTTCAACTATCTGTTCGACAACATCTTCATAGCTCACTCTTGCAAGATCCAGAACATCATCGGTGGTAAGTATTTTAGTAACAATTGGTACACCAAGTGCTTCTGATTCACCTGCAGCATAACCACCATAGGTCTTAAGAAGCTGCCAGTGATACCAACCCCTCAGGAAGAAGGCCTCGGCCCTGCGGTTTTTCTGAAGAATTGCATTAAGAGTGGGATCGGACACACTATAAAGCAGGTCCTTCCCAAGTTCAAGATAGTGATTGCAGTATTCGATAGATGAGTACCACAGATCCCAGTTACCTATAGGATTCGTCTCCAGTGTCCATCCTCCCAGCGCCAGGATATTTGATCCGGCAGTTGAGGGAACTGCATTATCAGTATAGAATTCCGAATTTATGTCGTATGACGGATAAAGGTTCCTGTAAGCTGTAGTGAGTAATCCTTCTCCATAATCAGCCACACTGAGTAGTTCATCTGTGCTGAGATCCTGTATGGGTCTTGGTTCAAGATACTCACAGGCTGCTGTAACCATTACCGTTGCTAAAAATATTATTACTATTCGCTTCATAATTTCAGTTTTTATAATTAGAAACTAAACGACACGCCTGCAGTAAAGGTCCTGAAAACAGGGTATCCTGTTATTCCTGCATCTATATTCTCAGGATCAACGCTGTATTGATTAAGTCCTGAAACAGTCAGCAGGTTGGTTCCACGTACGAAGATCCGGGAATCAGTCATAAAGAGCTTCCTGGATGCAGTAGCCGGCAATCTGTAGCTCAGTTCAATGTTCCTGATCTTGAAATAGGCCGCTTTCCTCAGCCAGAATGTTGAGTTCTGGACATTATTGGGTGACGTAGTAGTAAGTCTCGGGAAATCATCGGTTTCAGGCCAGCGGTCAAGCATCAGTTCTGAATAGGCCTGGTTTGTACCGTTAATCCTGAAATACCTTTCAGAAGATAACATAATATCGCCGTCAGCCTGGCCATGACCCGCAATGAACAAACTCAGGTTCTTATATGACAGGCTGATATTTGCCCCATAGAAAATACGCGGCGAATGAGCACCGGGTGCATAAACATCCCTTTCATCAACCAGTCCATCATCATTCTTATCTTCATACCTTATATCACCGGGCTGAACATCACCCCATGCCTGGGTTACGTCTCTACTCGTAATCTCCTGCTCGGTCTGATACAGACCCTCATCATTGTATATCCAGAAGAGGTCTATATCCTTTCCTGCACGCTGACGATAATCATCAGGATAAGGTAATTCATCAACCACGAGGTATTTACCTCTCAGATAAAGGGCATTTACTCCTGCTGAATATTTAAAGTGCCCGCTTGATCCGGTAAATTTGATCATTCCGTCAATTCCCCAGCGTACATCTTCACCATAATTGGTTGCAGGCAGGAATTCTGTTCCTATAATCGAAGGTGTTGAATATATTCTGTTCGATATTTTATCGTAATTAAATTCATTAAAGTAGTTCAACTCGAATAAGATAGCCTTGTTAAGCATCTGTCCATCCACTCCTATATTAAAATATCTTTTCTTTGGCAGCTTGAAATCAGTTGATTCATTCTGCAGTATGGTATAGATGTTGGCCCAGTAGCCATAGCTGCCGGGGACGCCGGATCTCCATGACCCTTCGTCACCCCATAACGTCTCATACAAATAGTAGGGGTTATAGCCTTCCAGGCTATAATTACCCACACCCATTATACCAAAAGAGGAATGAAATTTCAGATAGTCAAACAGGTTGCTCTCTCTTAAGAAGCCCTCATTGCTGGCGATCCATGCAGCGCCTACTGTCGGGAACAGTGAGAAGCGCTCGCCTTCAGGCATTCTCATACTTCCTGTATAAGACAGGTCAGCCTGCAGGATATACCTGTCGGCAAAGTTATAATTTGCCCTGAGTGATAAATCCTCTAATTTGTCAGGCTGGTAACCGGCATAGGTAACCCTTGTTTCATCAAGTGCCATATAGAAAATGGCATTCATTAAAAGTGAATGCTGTCCGGAGATTTTCTGATAGTTCAGTGAGGTCATCCCTTCCGTACGTCTTGTAACATAATTACTTCCCACGCTCATCGAAACAACATTCTCTTCCGGGACAATAAGCTCAACCCCGGTGCCACCAGTTTCAAGCCTGTAAAGCGCAGCAGTGCCTCCCTTTCGCTGAATGATGCTGTTTATGACATCAAAAGATGCTCTTGCATCAAAACTTAATCCTTCAACGATACTTCCGAGGTCAATCGACAGATTTGCTGTATTCTGAGCATTAAGCACTTTACCTTCAGCAAATCCTGCGTGATTCAATTCGTTGGTTACATTTAAAGGATAGTCATCACTTATAATAAGCACTGTATCGAAGTATATCGGATGTGCATTTGCAGGATATTGTGAAAATACATCAAACATATTAAATACTCCCGATCCATCTTCTTCATTCGGGAACCGCTGTGTATTATAACTGCCGGAAATATTAACAGCCAGCTTCATGAAATCATTTAGCCTGATATCAACATGCCCTCGCAGTTTGTACCGGTTGTTTTTAATCACCTCTCCCTGTGACTCCAGTCCTTCATTTCTGAAGTAAGTAAAGGTAGAGAAATAATTTACCCTGTCGTCTCCTCCCTGAAAATCTATATTTCCCCGTATGAAAGGAGCTGAATTCCTGACATATTCGTCATAATAGTCTATATCAGGATACAGTATGGGATTGCTATGGTTTTGATAAGCATTTAGGGCTTCCTGTGAGTACCTGGGATCCAGTCCGTCATTTGCCAATGCCTCATTATAGAGAACAGCATAGTTATAGGCATCTAGATAGTTTGGCAGGGTAACAGGATTTCGAAATCCGGTTTCAGCAGAAACGGATACCCTGCGGTTAAAACTCTCACCTTTTTTTGTAGTTATCCAGATAACAGGACCTGCTCCGGAGAGTCCAAGCAAGGCACGTCCGGAAAGATCTTTCAATACCTCAATTTTCTCAATCTCTGAAGCACTTAAACCTGTAATATCCCTTGGGATGCCATCAATATATATAGCAGCTCCCACACCTCTTACTGAGACGCCGATTGATTCCTGACCAGGCATGAAATTGTAATGGTTTATTACCATGCCCGGAACTCGTCCGGCCAGAGCCTCAAGGAGATTGTCAGAAGGATACGATTCAAGCTCCTCTCCTGTAATTACACTTACAGCACCTACATTGCTCAAACTGCTCAGTGAACCGTAAGGAAGCGATATTTCATTTGTTGGATCAATTAGCCTCGTTCTGGCCATCGAAACCTCTCCTGCAGTCGATTGCCCGGGTTCAACAGTAAGGATGTTAAGATTGTATCCGGGTTCAGAAATAACAATCCGGTCCTGCTCAGTGGCGGTAACATTAATGGAAAACTCACCATTATTGTTTGTCAGTACACTGTTTTTAAGATTGAATGATTTCACAGTAATTCCCTGGAGAGGATTTCCTGACTCGTCAACCACCTGACCTGTTACAGTTGTCGTTTGCACTTCCTGTGCAGATATTGTTACAATGCCCTGCATGGCCAGGAGTGCAATAAATATTAACAGATGTTTTAATATTTTATTCATAATTCTATTTTTTTCAGATGTTAGCACAATATTTATGCTTATATATCAAATCAGGCTTACCAGCCAGGATTTTGTTCAAATTCAGCAAACATGAGTGCATCCTCAGTCGGGATAGGCCACCTGTAATGTTTCTGTTCGAAAGTATAAACAAACACAGGATCGACCGTTCGAGCGATATCATAGCCGGTAGGTTTGGTAGCATCCTCGGTCAATGTAATACCATAAACGGCTTTATGTTCAACTTTATGAGCATCGCCCCAGCGTGAGAGATCGAAAAGCCTCTTACCCTCAAGAAAGAGCTCTATGGCACGTTCGTTCTTTATTCTTTCCCTGAAGCTAGCTGTACTAGCGAGGTAATTAGCATGTACACCAGGCATGTTCACCCTTGCTCTCACCTCATTAACAGCATCCACAGCTGACATGGTAGCACCGCTTATAGTATGGTTGGGACCACCGACTTCATTTGCAGCCTCTGCATAAATAAGGTACATCTCAGCAAGTCTGAAATAGATGCTGTGAGTGAAGGGAGCAGGTGCTCCGGACCATGAATCAACATTCTTACCCCAGAATTTACGTGCAAGATAACCTGTTTTACTGTAGTAAAGTTTGGTTTGTATCCTGTCACGCCCACCTTCCCAGAGTTCGAGGTATAGATCGGTTCTGCTTGTCCACCTCTCCTGGTTAAAAAGTATGGAATGATAGAATCTTGGATCTCTGTCCACCCATGGATCCTGAGGATCGTAGGCAGGATCGTCCCCAACTGCCAGGCCATTGGTTGTCTCATACATCTCAACAATATTTTGAGATGGGCTGAACCCCTGAATAATACTTGGCGACGAAAGACTGGCAACAGTAAACGGGTTGTGTGTTCCGCCATTGTTAACCCTCTCATAAAACTCCCAGATTATTTCATTATTATAAGGTGTGTACATAAATATGCTGTCATACCCGCTGGGATAATTTATTGTTTCTACTCCACCCGGAGTCATGTATGATATCTGGTCTGTTCCTTTTGATTGTATCAGTTCGTAAATACCGGTGGAATTAGCCAGTTCAATTACATCCCATGCAGCTTCTGCAGCAGCAGTCCACCTCGCAGCATCGTTACCGGGATTATTTGTAGGGCTGGCATCAAAGAGAAGTGTTGATGCTTTAAGTGCCATTGCAGCACCTTCAGTGGGGCGTCCTATATTGGCCATATCCCATTGCTGTGGCAACAATGAGGCTGCAGTGTCACAGTCGGCAACAATTTTCAGTGCTGTCTCGTGATATGATAGCCTTGGCAGGGCGAAATTATCCGATCCCTGTAATGCCCTGGTAAGATATGGCATACCTCCCTGACGCATAAGGAATTCATAATAATACCATGCCCTCATAAAATGAGCCTGCCCCTTGAGCTGGTTTATCTGTGCCTGTGTTGCATGCCCCTCAAGCATATGAATATTCTCAAGTGAGAGATTGGCAATCCTGATACTCTGCCATGCATCCCAGACTGCATAGAACTGGAGAGCCTGACCTGTATTATACGCACGTAGCCAGTCACCTGTCTGTGCAATTGGCAGGGTCTCCCATTCACATGTATTATAGCCTTCTTCACACAGGGCGCAAATCTGTGTATAATCAAACTGATTAATCGGATCAACCATATCCTTGTACATCCTGTCTTCAAACTGTCTGAAGCGTAGGTAGTTGGTAAAAACATCCTCTCCGGTCATACCTGTGGACTCCTCTACCTTGTCAAGATACTTTTCGCATCCCTGGAACAGAAAGCTAACTGTTATAAAAAGGTATATTAACTTTTTCATAGTATATATTTTTCGGATTAGAAGGTAACTCTTATCTCAAAATTGAAACGTTTCATCATCGGGTATGCACCGAAGTCCACACCCAGGTTGAAACCTTCGGGGTCTCCACCGAGCCAGAAGGGAGTCCATGTAAACAGGTTTGTTCCTGTAATTCTGAAAGTTGCAGCTTCAGCTCCAATAGCATCCAGTACCCTGCTTTCAGACAACCTGTAACTGAGTGATATATTCCTTAGCCTGGTATATCTTGCCTCAAGGATACAGAAGCTGTTGATCTGGTAGTTATACTGGTTTGTTGCAAATGAATGAACTGCCGGATAAAGCGGATCAGTGTTGTCCGGCGTCCAGTGGTCATCATGAAGTAGAAGTGCATTATCCTTATTCTGTGTGAAGGGATAGAGATAGAACATTCCACCCTGACGCATCGGGAACTGTGCTGAACTTATACCATAAAGATCAGCCCTTAATGAAAGATTCTTGTATCCGACTTCAAGGCTGGTGCTCCATGTTACCTCCGGAACAAAGGGATGCGTTGACACAACCCTGTCCTGGCTGTTAACCGTTCCGTCACCATTATAATCAAGATACCTGAAATCTCCGACAATAGGTGCAGGTCCGCTGGCCAGAGGATACATAAACAGTTCATCAAAATTCTGGTAGAAACCTATACACTGAATACCCATTGTAGGTGTATAGTAGCCCATTCTCTGCGCCAGTCCAACAGGTTTACCCTCTGCCTTCAGGTTTTCTGGCACGGTAGGTGATTCATCATAGAATACAACCCTGCTCTCTGTAGCATTCAGTATACCGTGTATCCTGAAAAACATACCGTTCATGAATGTCTTGTTTATGCCAAGGTCAACCTCAATACCATGGGCTTTTGTTTCACCCAGGTTACCCTGTATTGAAGATACGCCAACCCACGATGGTACAGAGCGCCTTGACTGTAATATCCCTACACGGGACTCATCATATACATCCACATTAATAGTTAGCTGGTTCTTAAAGAATCCTGTTTCAATACCGATATTTCTTTTTATGGCTTCCTCCCATGTAGCATCTGTAACCGGGATTGCCCCTTCGGCGATATATGGGTAATAAATCATTGGGTACCCGAAACCTGAAGTGCCGCCAACATTGGTATACTCCGATATATAAAGCCACCTGGAAATGCCTGCATCACTACCGACCTTACCCCATGATCCCCTGATCTTGAAGAATTCGAACCATGGAAATGCCTGCCTGAAGAAATTCTCTTCGGAGAGGACCCATCCGACTGAAAATGCAGGGAATGTACCGAAACGCAGTCCCGGGGCAAACTTTTCCGAACCGGTATGCGCAATACTTGCCTCGAAAAGATATTTTTCATTATAGTTATATATTGCCCTTCCAACCCAGTTTTCCTCGTAAGAGGGAAATACCGCACCGGATTGACTCTGCCTTCTGCTGAATACTCCCACCGCACTAACATTATGATTGCCAAATGAACGATCGTAATTAAGCTGAGCATTATAGTAATGACTCCTGAAAGAACTTTGTAAGGTTTCGTCTGCGGTAACATCCAGCTTTGGCTGTGGTGTATCAAAATCCACATTACCGTTAAAATCATAACGGGTCCAGGTGGAATCTGCCGGGTTCAGATAATATCCATAATAGTTATTAAGACGAAAAATCTGTCTGTACTGAACTCCACCTGTATACGAATATCCAACCGAGGCTGATAATCCCTCAGTGATAAAGTCTAGCTGCTGAGTCAGGTCGACATCAGTGGTTATTTCATTACTTTTTTGCCTGTGAAAACCTCTTGCGCCTGTCCACAAAAGCCTTATCTGACCCTGATCGGTCTTTATATACGGCCTTGTGCCTGTCTGATTATAGGGTATCAGATCATCCGGGAACTGCTGAACGGCTTCCTCAGGATAAAATGGCATGGTCGTAACCGATTCGAACCATGTTTCCTGTGTATAATAGTCTTCAGGTTTATTCCATACCTTGAGGTTACCGCCCATGTTAATTGACAGATCAGTTGACTTTGTAAGATTGAAATCAAGGTTATTTCTGAATGTATACCTGTTATGCCAGTAATGGGCATTCTTCTTTTCGTATTCATAAGGGAATACATCTCCTACATTATATACATCTCCCTCGGTAAGGTATCCCACTGACACAAAATACTGGACAAAATCATTACCACCCCTCGCATTCAGGTTATAGTTCTGATCAACCGCAGTAGTGAAGTAAAAATCCATCCAGTCAAAATCAGGATAGAGATATGGTGAGTCTCCTGTCCTGTAATGCTCAAGTGCTTCATCAGAAATAAGCAGATCCCATTGCCCGTCGTTTTTGTAAGCTTCGTTACGAAGAAGTAGGGTCTCATAAGCATTCATGTATTCAGGCAGCCGTGTCGGGCTTTTGATTGATGTCATGGCTGAAAAATCGAGCTGGACAGCACCCTTACGACCTCTCTTGGTATTAACAATTATAACACCGTTAGCACCCTTTACACCATATACGGCTGTTGCAGAAGCATCTTTCAGGATAGATATGGAAGCTATCTCGTTAGGATCAAGGTTTGAAAATGAACGTTCCACACCATCAACGAGGATAAGAGGGGTATTATTACCCATGGAAGCACCACCCCTGATCTGCATGGTAATGGAGTTAGCCTCCTCACCGGGAGTTGGGTCCTGCATCACCACAACAAGGCCTGGTAGATTACCCTGCAGTGTGTTTTCAAGGCTTCCCCCCATTTTAACATCCAGCAGCCTGTCACCACTGATCTGAGATACCGCACCAGCCATCGTTTCCTTTTTCTGAATTCCATAACCCACAACGACTACTTCTTCGAGTGCGGCAACGGAAGGTCTGAGTATAACATCTATTACGGTCTGATCCTCAACAGTAATTGTTTGTGTTTCCATACCAATAAACGAAAACTGCAATTGATCACCGGGAGATGCGGCAATGGAGTATCTCCCATCCATATCGGTTGATACACCCTGGGTGGTACCCACTATGACCACCGATACTCCGGGAAGCGTCTCACCCGCTTCATTGGTAACCGTACCACTGATTGTCCTTACCTGTGCCGATAAGGATACTGGTATCAGGAAAATCAACAATACCAGTAGATTTAGTTTACCGTGTAATCCAGGTTTCATACTTAATAGGTTTAAATTAGTTATTAGCTTGTAATTTATTTCTACAAAATGTTTGTTGCATAATCTGATATAACCCGGTCAATATTTTGATCACCAGATTATTATCATATTATTTCTCAAGGAGTTTTTGTTACATATAATTGTTTTTGGTTAGTTAATCTTTCCCGCAATGAGTAATCATATAAAGGTGGATTATTATTGTATTTTGTACACTTATTATCTGAACTAGTTACGAATGGAAGAATCAACGACTTTAAACTTAGGTTTTAATTGTACAATTTACACTTATAGTCCTAAGCTAAATTAAGAAATTTTTTAATCCTACAGAATGATTTTTTTGAAAAAATAATGTGGTTTTGCTTATTTAGACACCATCTAAATTAAACTGCCAGATTTTGTAGAGTTTATGTTTCTGATAGTGTTGCTATATAGAGAAAAAGTAGGAGGATCAGGGCAATAAAAGAAAAATAAGACAAATTAACGTGGAGATGGATTATCAGCTAAATAATTCTGTTATTATTCGTTAAGCCAATTAAGAATTTCAGGATCAGTGGGTTTGATTCTGGGTTTAATTATCTTAACGATTTTACCATTTTCGTCGATCAGGTACTTCTGGAAATTCCACTGAATATTAGAATCTTCAAAACCATTTAACTCTTTTGTTGTCAGCCAATGATATACAGGATGCATATCCTTGCCTTTTACAGATATCTTGGACATCATAGGGAATGTAACTCCATAATTTCTGGTGCAGAACTGCCTTATATCTTCATCTGAACCCGGCTCCTGGTTCAAGAAATTATTTGCCGGAAAGCCTATAATAATAAAATCATTACCACCGTAATGATCCCATAATTCCTGCAGTTCTTCATACTGGGGAGTAAAGCCACATTTGGAAGCGGTATTCACTATCATGACCTTTTTACCTTTTAGCTGGGAAAAACTGAAATCCTGCCCGTTAATGTCCTTAACCGAGAAATCATATATTGAAGTTTGCTGAGCATACACATATGATACGGATATCATCAATACAGCTGTAATTATTGTCCTTTTCATAATTTCATCATTTAATAAAAAAACATCAAAGGATAATATTTGTTCATGTTCAACATAAAGTTGTTAAAAGAAGGCAGAGAGATTTATTAAGGATAAGTTACGAGTTACGAGTTGTGAGATAATTTTTAAGTATTCCGTTAATCCAGTATTCCAGAAATCCATCATTATATCATTGATACCTTATCCTTCCCGACAGCACCTGTGTAAAAGCCGGATCGAGCCTGCCTTCAAAACCGGGTTGTTTTCCTCCGACGCTTATTGTAAACCATCCCGGTTCTGTAACCCTGTTATTGTTTTTATCAATCATTGACAGATCCTGTGGCTCAAGAGTAAATTCAATGTTTTTTGATTCTCCGGTCTCGAGGTAGATCCTTTTAAATCTTTTCAATTCTCTCAGTGGCCTTGGTGTGGATCCTTTTTCATCCGTAATGTAAAGCTGAGCGACCTCCTCTCCATTCCGGTTTCCGGTGTTTTTAACTGTAACTTTTACTTTAACGGGGGCTCCTTCTTTTGTCTTATCAGGCATTTCAAGATTACTGTACTCAAATTCTGTATAACTCAATCCAAACCCGAAAGGATATAACGGCTCATCCTCAAAGTACCTGTAAGTACGTCCTTTCATATCATAATCCTCGAAAGGTGGTAATTGTTCAACCGATTTGTACCATGTAACAGGTAGCCGCCCTGCAGGATTATAGTCTCCAAATAATACATCGGCCACTGCATTGCCTCCTTCCTGCCCTGGATAACCGGCAAGCAGGATTGCATTTGCCCTGCTATCTATATTATTTACAGAAATGGCACTTCCGCTCATTAATATTACAATTACTGGTTTACCCGTTTGTATCACTCTTTCAAATAATTCCCTCTGGATAGCAGGTAATTGCAGGTGTGTGCGGTCGCCTCCCTTGAAGCCGTCAATATCAATAGGCATTTCTTCACCTTCAAGTCTTTGCGACAGGCCCAGTACCAGCAATACTATATCGGATGATTGTGCCACACTTACAGCCTTTTCCAGTATACTCTCCTGAGGTGGAGCCCATAAGAATTTAATATCGGCATCGCCACTAAAATTCCTGTATATTATCTCAATTTTGTATTTCTTGTTCTTTTCGAGCTGTATCCCTTTCTCCCGATGGAAAGCATGATGGCCACCAAAATATTTAATAAACTCTTCATCATCAATATTTATTTCGTAGTTGGATGATCCCCAGCTGCCAAGAAAATATTCACCTGTCACCTGTGGTTTTAGCCAGCCCGTCCATTTTACCGACCAGTTATCATGAGGTATATCGGGATGTGGGCTGTAAGTTTCCCAGTAAAAGTCTATATTATCATCAATGCGTGTAAATACCGGTTTACCCGTGCAGTCTCTGTTATCGTAGTATTCTGCATTTACTCCCTGCCTGCCGTCGTCAGTATAAAGATACTCAGATGGTATGGGAACCAGATTATGTAATCCCTCGGCCAAGGCACTTCCTTCCGAATAAACCACTTCAGTCGTTTCAGCGGTTTTATTTCTAATACCATCCAGTATAGTAACCGGATTGACAGGTATACCATTATAATTTCCGATCAGGGCTTCAAAATTATCTGCATTAGGTCCGATCACGGCAATCCTTTTTATATGCCTGCCCAATGGCAGCACACCATCATTCTTAAGCATAACAATTGATTTCCTGGCAGCTTCCCTGGCCATTGTATTATTGTAATCCGAGCAATTAACACTGAGAGGTATGCCTGCATAGGGAACCAGATAATCAGGATCAAACAGACCCAGCTTAAACCTTGCAAGCATAATCCTTTTTACTGCAACGTCAAGGTCATCTTCCGTAATCAGACCCTCTTCGACAGCCTGGGCAAGATGATTGAAGGTTACACCGCAATTCAGGTCGGTTCCCCTTTTAACGGCAATGGCTGCTGATTCAACAGGTGTGGCTGTATAATCCTGGAAGGTATGAAAATCAGATATAGCCCAGCAGTCGGATACTATGTATCCCTTAAATCCCCATTCATCACGCAATATTCCGTATAATTCCTCACTGGCACAACATGGATGTCCCCTGAACATATTATACGCTCCCATAACAGACTCTACTTTCCCATCCACCACCAGTGTTTTGAATGCAGGCAGGTATGTCTCTCGCAGATCAACCTCACTGACTTCAGCATTAAATTCATGCCTTATAGGTTCGGGACCTGAATGTACTGCGTAATGCTTGGCAGTTGCTACGGTTTTAAGGTAGCGTGGATCATCACCCTGCATTCCCAGTACGAACTGAAGACCCATTCTTCCGGTCAAATAAGGGTCCTCGCCATATGTCTCATGCCCTCTCCCCCACCTTGGATCCCTGAAGATGTTTATATTAGGTGACCAGAACGTTAGCCCCTGGTAAATTCCCCTCATCCCCCTACGCTGATAGTCATGGAACTTGGCTCTTGCCTCATCAGAAATTATGCTTGCCACTTCAAACATAA
>Ga0209536_100011825_pt1 | contig 12742 bp, 9 predicted proteins | sample DeeMarSeWOR28_12_FD_187461 | JGI IMG/M metagenome (GOLD analysis project Ga0209536, IMG submission 187461) | Marine sediment microbial communities from White Oak River estuary, North Carolina - WOR-2-8_12 (SPAdes) (version 2) | ecosystem: Environmental > Aquatic > Marine > Intertidal zone >...
TCCGGAGCCACGGAACCGTTCGGGGGAGGTGTGTATTCGGAGGCCACCGCGAAGCGCTCATTGAGGTCCTGTTCCGATCGCTTGGCCTCCCGAACGGGGTGACCGACAATATACACCGTCAGGGAAATCGCGATGATGACAACCAGTGCGAAGATCCCACAACCGATTCCACATCCCTTGCGCCGTTTCTTCGAGGTTGGAGTTGTCATAAGGCCACCTTCTGAAGGCCAGCGGAAGCTAGCGTAAACATTCATTGTGCCGACGCAGAGTTTCACTTCAGAGTTGCATGTTTTGTGAAAATAGTCCGTCTTGGAAAGCCGGTAACCAAACTGGCAGGCCCAGGAAACGAAAACAGGAAGCGACTATGTTGTGCTCCAAGACATCTGCTTCGTCGATGCGAATCACGTATGGGTGGCAGGGTTCCTGTGGCCGGACATCGGCATCATGCTGCACACGGAAAACGGCGGGGGCCATCTGGTGACAGGCCTCGGCGAACCGGGCCGGCAGGACGTTGCAACGGACCGGGCGCGGGTGTCGGCTCCGTTTCCGAATCCCTTCAATCCACACACCAGCATCCGCTTCGCTGTACCAGGCGAGGTGGGCCAACCCGTCACCATCGCTGTCTTTGACCTGCGAGGGCGGCGGGTCAGGACACTGGTCGACGGGTTCCAGGAGCCAGGAGAGCACATTATAGACTGGGACGGCCTGACCGATAGTCGCGAATCCGCGACGAGTGGAGTTTATATATATAGTGTCACCATTGGTGGTTTTTCGACGAGTGGAAAGCTGGCTCTGCTGAGATAAGATCGGATTAGGAGATTTCTGGACCGATTCCAATTGGCTGACGATCTACGTCCATTCAGGGACTGCAGGCACCGGGTCAAGCGGCGATAGCGAGTCCTCTGGAAACGGCGGAGGCGGAATGGGGATCGTCTTCTAGGCTGAGAACTTTGAGCAGAAGTATAATCGTCATATCGATCACATGACGTAAATCAACAGTTCACAATGCAGTTGGAGTTTTTGGTAGGCACAGGTCAGTCTATTTCCCTTCTTCGAAGATCCGCCACATGTCTTCGTCATCGAAGATCTTTTCCGAGGCATCAGGGTGCATGGCGTCCCGCTCGAGATCACGATAGCGCCCTTTTTCGGTTAACAATTCTTCGAAGAAATCATGTTGGATCATGGCAGACATGATTTCGTTCGTACCTGTCCAGATCTGGGCGAGTCGCGTGTCGCGAACGGCTCGCTCGATAGGATACACATCTGTGTAGCCTATCCCACCCGTCACCTGCATGGAGAGGTTCACGACCTCCCAAGCAGAGGTCGTTACGAACTTTTTAGTTTCCGAAACGATACGTCGCAGGTTAGGCGCGTTGGTATCCGCTGCCCGCGCTGCTTGGTAGACCATGGCCCGACAGGCGTCGATCTTGGTCAAAGCCTCGGCGATCATGAACGACACTGCTTGAAACTTCCGGATCCTCCGCCCGAACTGCTTTCTCCGGTCGGCATAGTTGGCGGCCACGTCCAAGACAGCCTTCATCGCCCCGACGCAGGGAGCTGCACTGGTGAGACGTTCGGGGATCATCATCGTGTTGAAGAGCAGAGTTCCGCCATGAAGCGGTCCCAGGAGGTTTTTCTTGGGTACCTTGACGTCTCTGAAAACGAGCCGACCCGTTCCACCACCGCGTGTACCCATCAGCCCGTAGAGATATTTCACCTCGACCTCAGGGCATCGGTCCACGAGGAGCGCCGAGATCCTGCTATGCAGAGGTGCGTCCTCGTCGAGGTTGGTTTTCGCATAAACGAGGAAAAAATCCGCTCCCTCCGCGCCGACAATGAAACGTTTCTGTCCGCGCAGCACGAAGTGGTCCCCTTTGTCCAGCGCGATGCTGGAGGCTCCGAAAAAGTCCGAACCTCCGCGAGGTTCTGTGAGCGCCTCTGCGGAGACCAGCTCTCCTCTGAGCATCGGCGCCAAGTATTGCATCAACTGTTCCGGCGTTCCGAATTTGGTAAGGGCTTCCCCGACGATGGACGGCATGACAAATGCACATCCTGCTGCCATGCCGAGACATCCAATTTCGCCTTGAACTGCGGAATCTCCCACCCACGAAAGGTTTTGCCCTCCGTACTCCTTCGCGAACCGGAGTCCCAACAGGCCCTGTTTCGCATAGTTTTCGTAAAGCTCGCGAGGGAAACGAATTTCGTCGCGATCCATGGCCTTCAAATACTCTGGATCGACGTCGTTCTTTGCAAATTCTCTCGCCCGGTCACGCCAGCGGCGTTCCTCTTCCGTCAGCATAAAGTCAAACATAGCGACACTCCCCTTATGGTCAGATTTCGATCAATGTTGTAGCCCGTCAACCTCAGTGAGACACAATCAGGTACAAAGTTAAAGGAGACTCTAGGGTATACTGAATCAACCTCGACTCCTGCAGTAAAAACAGGACTAGAACCCTCTGAGCATATTCACACGGCGCGTCTAGAATGGGGAGCGTGAAGGCGCGGCAACTTTCGTCCGGAGAGGCCGTAATTTTGACACGATGTTGTGTTGAGGGACTCCGCGGCCAGGAACCAGCATCCCTGAATTGATGGAGGACGACGAGAATGCTTACGACGCCACGTCAACCCGGCTCCCGCAGTACAAGAATCCTCGTCTGGCTGCTCGCCTGCTGCCTGGGGGCAGCCCTTGGCACCGCCCTTGAACCCGCGAACAGCCAAGCGGAGGCTCCTGTCGAGTATCGTTTCGTCGTTCTCAGCTTCGAGCAGAGCCACGTCCTGGATCCTGCGCGGGGGGAGTTCCGGTCGAGTCAGGACCTGCAGATCAGCAATGCAACGGACACCGCGGCATCCTCGATCGTCTTTAACAGCCATCCAAGCCTTGTCATTACCAACCTCACGGTCACCGATACCACCGGGGCGGAGATCGCCCTGGGACCGCTACGCGCGCGGGGTGAGGCGACGGTCTTCCGCGACTACGTATTCGATGTCTGGGAGGTGGAACTCGGGACCACCGTGGCGTCGGGCGAGACGGTCGTCTTCCACATCGACTACGAACTGGCTGCTGACGGCGCTCTCGACGCACCCCGCGACATGTACGAGTTCACGGTCAGCCCCCAGGCCTGCTACTCCGTGTACATTGGCTGCAATCCGCTGTTCGGAGACGCCTCCGGCGCGCCGTACCAGATGACAGTGCGCTATCCGCAGAGTTATTTGTTGTGCGTGCCCGGTGACCTCGTGAGCTCGCAGTCGGTGGAAGGCGACCGCGTGGATATCTATCGCAGCCAGAAGCCGTACGGGCCGTCCTTCGCTTGCGCCAGGTACCGGAAGGTTGTCAAGTCCAACGAACAGATCACGCTCGAATATTACCTGTATCCACAGGAGAACTTCGCTGAAGAAATGGCCGAGATGACCTTCGAGATCCTGAGCCTTTACACCATTCGCTTTGGCGCCCGCGGCACCAGCGTGTACCGGTACGCCACAGTCGGGCCGGTGAACGCCACCTATTCCAGCGGTGAGAACAAGGGTGCCACGAACTTCGTCACGGACTTCGCAGCGCGGGAGTTCGCCGCCGGCTCTGCGAGCGGTCAGCTGGACTATTTCAGGCTGATGAGCCACGAACTGTACCACAAGTGGAACCTGGGTGACGTGACCTGGGTCGACAGTCACCTGTACGAGTGGTTCGGCGAAGGAGGTGCGAACTTCGTGAGCGCATGGGCGGCCGAACAAATCCTCGGCCTGGAAGCCGGCGCCGAGTTCCGGCGGCAATACAGATCAAACGTCGCCCTAAGCGATTGCTTGCAACTGGAGGTGACGCTCGAGAACGTGACCAAGACCGGAGGTGCCGAGGACCATCTCCTGTACAACTACGGAGCCCTCGTCTGGGAGCAGCTGCGGCAGAAGCTGGGCGACGAGGCATTTTGGGCGGGTCTTGCCGATTTTTACGCGAAACATGGCGGGCAGAGTGTGCGAGTTGTGGACTTGATCGCCTGTCTTGAGGCGAGGAGCACTTTGAATGTCGCGGCCTATCTCGACCAGTGGACGCGCCACAACGCACGCATAGATCTGTCGGTTACCAGTCTGGAAACCGTGGCCGAGGCCCCTCGCTGGACGAGCACGGTCGAGGTCATGGTGGAGGCGGACCGGGACTATGAGTTGTTCACGGCCATCGGACTGCGGGACGCAAATGGCTCCCTGGAGACGACGCCCATAAGGCTCACGAGCCGAGGCAGTCACAGCTTTACCGTCACGAGCTCTGAGCCGCCCGCGTCCGTCGTCCTAGATCCGCATTGCTGGGTGCCGCAGACGAATCTTGAGAACGACGAGTGGTTACCGAAATCACCCTGACCGAGGCAACAATCCTCCCCTCCCGGGAGATCACAGACGGGGCGATGTCGGGTTGGAATAGCCATTTCCTTTCTCAACGATTTATTCTCTGCGGTTGAACACCTCCCTTTCCCCGGTGGGGTTGCCTATTAAGTCCCTGTTATCAAATGGATAGCGGAGTTAGAGCTAGAATGGCCGCAGGCCTCTTGACACTATTCGAATGTTATTGTAATTTCTGTAATGACAGAAATTGGAGGAAAATGAATGCCAGAACTCAGCCAGGCCACCGTGCAATTCATCATCCATTGGGGGGAAATGAGCAGTCGCTGGGGCATCAACCGGAGCATGGCCCAGATTCATGCCCTGCTCTATCTATCCGACCATCCCCTGAATGCCGAACAGATCGCCACGACTCTTTCACTGGCCAGGTCGAACGTGAGCGGAAACCTACGTGAGCTTCAGGCCTGGGGAATCATCCGGGTGGTTCATCTCCTGGGGGACAGGTGTGACTATTTCCAGGCAATGAGTGACGCCTGGGGCCTTCTCACCACCATCCTCGAGCAGCGAAAACGTCGCGAGATAGATCCTACCATCGAGATGCTGAGGGAGTGTGTCAAGGAGGACAGGAAAAGCCAGACCGAGGACGACACCACCAGGCAAAGGATGCGTGAACTTCTACAGGTGCTTGAATCGGTTACAGCCTGGTATGAGCAGATGATCAATCTCCCCCGTTCCGCCCAGAAGACGGTTCTGAAACTGGGCAGCAAGTTGAAGTTGATCGAGGGTCTTTCCAGGGACCCTTCCAGTCCAGTCGACGATCATGATCCCCGACCTCAAGAGGAGGCATGACATGTTATCTTCGCGCGGGGAACGCATAGCTATTTCGGTATTCGCCTTGGTCCATTTGCCTTTCCTTTTCGTCTCGGTGCCTTCCGCAACCGAAAAGTCAGTGACCATGGTCGATATGGTTCACATTCCGGGTGGCACTTTCCAGATGGGTGACCTGTTTGGGGACGGATCGGGGAATGAGTTGCCCGTTCACACCGTTTGGGTTTCCGATTTCTATCTGGATAAATTCGAGGTCACAGTTGCCGAGTACCGAACTTTTGTGAGTGAAACCGGATACGTTACCTGTGCGGAGAGCTTCGACTCGCGGGAGAAGCAGGAAGAACGGTTGTCGAGATTGATGGAGAAGGCAAGAGCGGGGGAACAGGACGAGGAGTTCGCCGCCCTCCACCAGGAATTCCTTGAATCCGGCGGTTGCTATTACTGGATAACCGACCCACCGACGTTCAGTTACAGCCTGGATTGCAACTGGCGGACTCCCCTCTTCCCGCAGACGGATGCCAATCCGGTCGTGTGCCTGGCCTGGGTGGATGCTGCCAGCTACTGCAACTGGCTGAGCGTGAAGGAAGGACTGCCTCCTGCCTACGAGGTGGATTCCGGCCGACTCCTGGACAGGGATGGAAAACCGACGCACGAGATCGGGGAAGTCAGCGGGTATCGCCTGCCCACCGAGGCGGAGTGGGAATTCGCCGCCCGGGAAGGCGGCAAGAAGATCCGCTTCGGCAATGGACGCAATACTGCCAGAGCCAGCGAGATCAATTTCGACGCCGCTCACGGTGAATACCCCTACAGCGAGGTCGGGGAATGCCCCGGAGGGACGGTTCCGGTAGGCAGTTATGGCGCCAACAGCCTCGGCCTTTTCGACATGAGCGGCAATGCCTGGGAGTGGTGCAGCGACACCTATTTTGATTACAGGGAAACCGGGAAGGCGGATCCGATTCCCCAGCCGGGAACGCACCGTGTTCTGCGCGGCGGCAGGTGGGGAGGGGACGCCGAAGAAGCCCGGGTATTTTCACGCGATCCCTACGAGGCAATCAACCGGTGCAACAATTCCGGCTTTAGGATTGCCAGATCCATGTGAAGGCCTCTCCTACGGGCGTTCGGACCGGTGTGGAGGCTTCAGCAGTTCAAGAACCTACGGAGGAGTCGGGGCTAAGTTGTCGCGTCGCCACGTCATCATCCTCGTAGTTGGCCTGCTACTGTTCGTGCCCTCCCTCTGGGTGGGCTTCCTGATGGATGATTTCTACTACCTGGGGGCGATTGAAGGTCGCTTCCCGGAGCACAATATCGATCGTTGTTTGTTCCCCTTTTTCATCAATGACGAGGAGGCCACCGCTGCCATTGCTGACCAAGGCGGCTATCCTTGGTGGATTGATGAGCGAGTAAAAGGTGAGACATTCAGGCCACTATCGGATCAGCTGATCAAGATTGACTACCTGCTCCACGGGGAATCAGCTCTCGGCTACCATTTGCACTCACTTGCCTGGTGGGCAGCAACCCTGTTTGTTTGCGGACTCATCTTCAGACGCGTGTTACCGGGTGCGATTGGCGTGCTTGCGTTCGTGCTCTTTGCGATCGATGAGGTCCACGTGATGCCGGTCGCCTGGATTGCCAACCGCAATGCTCTTGTGGCTCTCGCCCCGATGCTGATCGGGTTGTGGGCCTGGATTCGCTGGTGTGAGGACGGCTGGCGTGCCGGCCGCTTCCTGGCGCCAGTGGGTATTGTGATCGGAATGGCCGGGAGTGAGCTGGGTCTGGCGGTGCTCGCCTATTTCGTCGCTTACACCCTGTGGGGGGTACCCGAGGCCGGCATCCGCGCCCGGCTGGTGCGCCTGCTACCCATCGTGGGTTTGGCTGCAACGTACGCATTAGTTTACCAGCTCCTTGATTTCGGCGGTTCAGGTTCTGGGGTGTATCGCGATCCCTTAGGAAATCCTGCCGGTTTCTTGGGGGCTGTAGTTACGGGGGCTCCTACGCTACTTGCCAGCGGGATCGCCGGCTTCAGCGCCGACTTCTGGTACGCCGTTCCATCACTCCGCACCGCGCTGGTTGTCGTCGGTTGCCTAGCGACCCTTGGTCTCCTGGGAGTTCTCCGCGCCTGCTGGTCCCAGCTGGACGATACCACCCGGCGGGGACTGCGCTGGTTGCTTGCCGGTAGCGGACTCTCACTGATCCCGGTCGCTGCCGTGTTTCCCTCGGACAGGATGTTACTCGTGCCGGGAATCGGACTCATGGCTGCCCTCGCCACGGTGCTCGTTCAGGCCATCCGGTCGTGGCGATCCCATCGCCGTTGGCTGCTCATCGGAGTGGGAGGATTCCTCGCCGCCGTTCATTTACTGTTGGCACCGCTCTTCACCCTTGGTATTCAGGCCCTACTGATCAAGCAGGGCCGTCAATCACTGGAGCTGGCCACTTCACCGATCGTGGTCGACGCCGGAGGTAAAGATACCATTCTCATCTTTGCCCCCGATCATATCGTCAGTTTGTACCTGCCGCGGATCATTGATCACCTGAAGGGTCCGGCTCCGAAAAGCTGGCGGCCCCTTTCCATTGCTCCTCATGATCACTGGCTGCGGCGCACCGGCACGCGAACGCTGGAACTGGAAGTAGTCGAGGGCGGTGTTATGTTGCGCAGCATTTTCGAAGAGCTCTACCGGGATCCAGAGAATCGGCTCACTCCAGGAACGATCCTCGACCGTGGCCTGCTGCAAGCCGAGATCCTGGCAGCGAACGATCGCGGCCCCACGCGAGTCGCATTCCAATTCGACCGCGACCTGACCGATCCTTCGCTGAACTTCTTGGTCTGGCAGGACGGAGAGCTTCGCAAGGCGGATCTACCGAACGTCGGAGAGGAACTATTTTTGAGACGAACGTTGGGCCCAGGGGGATTCTGAGAGATGAGTACCCAGCGAAGGATTCCAGTCCCCCAAAAAAAGTCAGACCATTCCACCGTGGGTTACGAATGGTGATAGTAGCCAACACCGGTTGTAATCCTCTTCGGAATTACCAGCCACCCGTCCATCTTCCCAGCTTAGCGAAACGCTCCGCTCCGCCACCGCAGGGTAGTCGTGTGACCTCAGCGCATAGAGGACGGGGCGCAGGAAAATATGAAGAGCATGGTATCTATGATATAATGGAATGCCCGTAAGTACGAGAATGGCAATTGCCATCATAGCCGTCCTCCGGGGCGAAGGAGGAACTGGCCATCAAAAAAATCCATCGGATATGCACCGCTGCGGTCATGTTAGTTGGCGTCCATCAGGCATCCGGAAACAGTTTGGCCCATACGCTTCGAATAACGACCGTATTACCGGACTCGGAGCGGGTCGTTTCGATAGGGAGCTGGTACCAGTTATCCGATAGCGCCGGTTGGACATTTCGGCCGGAGACCGATATTGACCATGTGGAGTTGGCGCTATACGACTCGACTGCGGCGCTGGCAGTCGGGACGACGCCTTTCGAACAGCACCAAACGCGAATGTCGGGGCTTTGGCCCGACGGGCCCGAAAACGAGCTGGGGGAGCTCGGATATGAAGTGAGCCCCAACGTGCTGGGAGACAACAACCAACATCTTTACGGCAAACCCCACTACAATTCCATCAGGCTATATGGAGGGCATCTTTCGCCCGACAGCGTGTATCAGGTCTCGTTTGTCGATTCGGTTCCGAGTCACATCTGGCTTCACCCGGTTCGCTCGCACTTTTTCACGATGTCGACGGAAATATTGCAGAGCTCAGAAGGTACGCTCACAAACCCGGTTTATGGTCCCGCATCCGTTAACCGGACGATTATGAACGCGGATTCAACTCGATTCGAATACACCGGACTCTCGCCCGACATTGCCACCGGACTCAAAGACGACTACCCCGTGGGAGACTACGACCAAAGACCAGGATCGCACGGAAGCGGTGACTTCGGGTGGTTCTCCGGGTATTCACTGTCGTTTCACAACGAAGGTCCTGGTTCCGTGACGGTAGCTCTTTTTGCGACTACCGGTTTCACGGGGCCCAGCGGAGCGCCGAGTAACACGTTGGCGAACGACACGTTTTGGAAATCGGATGAAGCCTTCATTGCGACGGGCGACACGGCGACGGTGGAATTGGATTTCGACAACGTCCAGGGCTACAGCCTGTCGGACAATCCCTTCCCACACACGGCGGGTGGCCAATCAGCGCCAGACGGCACCACCGGCGCGGCAATCAATGTGTTCGATCGGCTCCAAATTAGCGCTATTGGTTGGGAGGTGCGTTCCGTCATAGGCGGTCCGACAGCAACAAGCCTGGTGATTACCCCCAAGGCAACAACGATTGACCCAGTTACGTCGGTGGAAATCGAGATTGATCCCCCAGTCCGCGTCCCTCGGCTAATAAGTGTCGCCCCCAATCCGTTTGGTTCCACGACCCGAGTCAAGTACAAGGCGCCGCAAATAGGTCATGTCACGATTCAGATTTATGACGTACGTGGGCGCTTGATAAAAACGCTGATAGACAGATCAGTTGTTGAAGGGACACACTTTGCGTCCTGGAACGCACAAGACGAGAACGGAACAACCGTCGCATCGGGGATTTACTTAGTTCGAATGATCTCGTTCGGTCAAGAAGTCGTCCGAAAAGCCCTGGTACTCAGATATTAATAGGTTGGATAAGAACTATGTCCAAATCCGAAGAGCAACTCCGACAGGAAGTGGAACAGCTCCGTAAGCGGGTTTCGGAACTCGAGATCGTGGAGGAGCAGTGCAAGCGGACAGAGGAGGCGTTGCGGGAGAGCGAAAAAGAATACAGGTCAACGGTGAATGATCTTCTCGTTGGAGTAGTTGTGCATGCCAGTGATACAAGTATTCTACTAAGTAATCCAGAAGCGACGAATATTCTTGGGCTGACGCATGAGCAAATGTCGGGGAAAAAGACTATTGATCCTGCGTGGAGTTTTGTTCATGAGGATTCAACAAAGATGAAAGTTGAGGACTATCCTGTAAGTAAAGTTTTTTCGACAAAAAAGCCGCTTCATAATTATGTCGTTGGGGTCAACCGACCGGACCGAGATTACATAACCTGGGCAATGGTTAATGCAATTCCTGTGTTCTCTAATGATGGTGAACTGGAAAAAGTCGTTGTAAATTTTGTAGATATCACCGACCTCATGCGGATCGAGGAGGAGAAACTGGCGCTCGAGCGGCAGGTGCAGTACACACAGAAGCTTGAAAGCCTTGGAGTGCTAGCCGGCGGCATCGCCCACGACTTCAACAACTTGTTGATGGGAATCCTCGGTAATGCTGATCTGGCACTGATGGAACTGACCTCCGTAGCCCCCGCCAGGGAAAACATCAACGCCATCGTGAAGGCGGCCATGCGTGCTGCGGAACTGGCCAAGCAGATGCTTGCCTACTCGGGCAAGGGCCAATTCGTCATCAAACACATGGATATCCAGACACTGATCGAGGAGATGGTGCACCTCTTGGAGGTCTCCATCTCCAAGAAAGTGATCATTAAGTACGACTTCGCACAGAACGTACCCCCCATCGAAGCGGACGCAACCCAAATCCGCCAGATTATCATGAACTTGGTGGTCAACGCTGCGGAAGCGATCGGAGATCGAAGCGGCGTCATCTCAATACGTACCGGCGCCATGGAATGCGATAGAGCTTACCTCGACGACACATATCTCGAAAATGATCTGGTTGAGGGCACCTACTCCTACTTCGAGGTCTCCGACACCGGCAGCGGCATGGATGAAGAAACAGTCACAAGGATCTTCGATCCTTTCTTCACGAAAAAGTTCTCGGGACGAGGCCTCGGCCTCGCGGCCGTGCTCGGTATCGTGCGCGGACACAGCGGCGCTATCAAGTTGTCCAGCAAGCCCGGTAAGGGTACGACGTTCAAGGTTTTGTTTCCCACGTCACAGGGTCCCATAAACTTGAGTGAAATGTCGGATCCCGGCGACAACAAAGAAAAGTTCACGGGCAAGATAGCGATGCTGGTAGACGACGAGGAGACAGTTCGAGTCGTGGGCAGGCAGATGCTAGAGTATCTCGGTATGGAAGTTGTCACCGCAGTAGATGGGAGGCACGCGCTAACATTGTTCAATGAAGATCCCGATAAATTTTACATCGTGGTCCTCGATCTCACTATGCCTCACATGGACGGGGAAGAGACCTTCCGTGAGATGCGTCGCGTTCGTAAAGATGTCTGTGTTCTTTTGTCGAGTGGATACAACGAACAAGACATTATCGCGCGGTTTGCATCCAAGGGATTCGCCGGTTTCATCCAGAAGCCGTACCAGATAAGAACACTGAGCGCTGCGCTGTTCAAGGCCCTCGAGAAGAAGAAGTAGGGAACGCTGGATACCTGTGCCAAAATATTCCATCCGAGCGACAAATTAACGTCTGATGTGCGCCTGTGAATTAGAAAGTGATCGCTGCAGCTAGGCGTGTACTACCTGAAATTAACCATCTTGGCGGATCGTTCCCCAAAACAAGTTATATCTTCGCCTGGTACGTGTAGAGTTCGTGATACCGGCCCTTTTTTGCAATCAGTTGATCGTGTTTCCCTCGCTCGACGATGTGGCCGTCTTCGAGAACAAGAATCTGGTCGGCACGCCGGATCGTGCTCAAGCGATGAGCGATGACGAGGGTCGTCCGTCCTGCCATGAGGCGTCCGAGGCTCTCTTGGATGTACGCTTCGCTTTCGGTGTCCAAACTCGATGTCGCCTCATCGAGAATAAGAATCCGGGGGTTGGCGAGCAGCGCACGAGCGATCGACACCCTCTGTCTTTGACCACCAGAGAGCTTGATGCCGCGCTCGCCGATTAGAGTGTCGAGACCCTTCTCGAAGCGGTCTGTGAATTTCTTGACGTGTGCCGCCGTCACCGCTTCGAGAAGTTCCTCCTCGGTTGCGTCTGAACGTGCAAGGAGAATGTTCTCACGAATAGTACCCTCGAAGAGAAATTCATCTTGAAGCACAACACCGAGCCGATTGCGATAGCTGTCGAGCTTTACGGTCGTGAGGTCGTAACCGTCGATACGAACGACACCTTTGGTCGGAATCCTAAACGAGGCGGCAAGGCCGGCCGCCGTTGTTTTTCCCGACCCCGAGCTACCAACCAACGCAGTGACCGTTCCCGACGGGGCTTCGAAGCTGATGTCTCGCAAAACGTCCTTGTTCTCTTCGTATGCAAACGAAACGTTCTCGAAGGAAATGTCACCGCGGATGTCGTCCAATACGACTGTACGACCGTCTTCTTCACCTTCTCTTTCCATCAAGAGGATTTCCTCCATACGATCCAGACCTGCGAAGGCTTCGGTTATCTGCGTGCCGATGTTGCTCATCTGGACGATCGGCGTGATGAGGAATGCGAGATACAATGTAAATGCGACGAATTCTCCAACTGTCATCTCTCCCCTGATGATCAGGGTTCCTCCGACACCCATTATAATTATGCTCGTGAGACCCATGAGAAGCGTTGCCAGGCTGGTTACCAGGCTCGTGGCAGTGAGCGACTGTTTGACGTTTTGGTAGACGCGATCGACGCTTTTCTCGAATACTTTGTATTCCTGCGGCTCGGCGTGGAATCCCTT
>Ga0209536_100011826_pt1 | contig 12741 bp, 12 predicted proteins | sample DeeMarSeWOR28_12_FD_187461 | JGI IMG/M metagenome (GOLD analysis project Ga0209536, IMG submission 187461) | Marine sediment microbial communities from White Oak River estuary, North Carolina - WOR-2-8_12 (SPAdes) (version 2) | ecosystem: Environmental > Aquatic > Marine > Intertidal zone >...
TCGGCCCGATCGCCTGGGCCACCTTCGCGGAGGCGCTCGGCAGCTCGACCTACGCCGGCTTCGACGTGACGGTGCTGGTGCACACCGACATGGCCGGTCCGCACCTGGTGAACTCCGGTACCCCGGAGCAGCACGAGCGCTGGCTGCCGGGTGTGCTGACGGGTGAGATCATCTTGTCGATTGCCGTTTCCGAGCCGGACGCGGGCTCCGACGTGGCCGGCATCCGCACCCATGCCCGGCGCGAGCGCGACGGCTGGCTTCTGAACGGCCGCAAGACCTTCATCACCAACGCGGTCTACGGCGACATGTCGATCGTCGCCGCGCGCACCGACCCCGACAACAAGTACGGCATATCGATGTTCCTGGTGCCGCGGGACACGCCCGGCTTCCAGGTGGCGAAGAAGCTCGACAAGCACGGCTGGCGCTGCTCGGACACGGCCGAGCTGGTCTTCGACGACGTCTGGCTGCCCGAATCGCAGCTGCTGGGGACGCCGCACCGCGGCTTCTACGAGACGATGAAGAACTTCCAGAACGAGCGCATGGTGCTGGTCGGAATGGGGATCGGTGCCGCGCAGAAGGCGCTCGACATCACCTTCGAGTACACGCAGCAGCGTCCAGCGTTCGGCGGGCACCTCTTCGATCTCGGGGCGATCCGCCAGCGCCTGGCGCTCGCCCAGGCGAAGGTCGACGCGGTCCGGGCGGCGATGTATCACGCCGCCTGGCTGGGCGAGCAGGGCGTCGACAACGTGCGGGAGATGTCGGGCGTGAAGGCCTGGGGCTGCGAGGTGGTGAACCAGGTGATGTACGAGTGCGTGCAGTTCCACGGCGGCATGGGCTTCATGCGCGAGTCGGACATCGAGCGCATGTATCGCGATGCTCGGGTGCTTCCGATCGGCGGCGGCGCCACCGAGGTGATGCTCGAAGAAGTCGCCAAGCGTTCGCCCGCGACGTGAGCGGGACGATGCGGACTCCGATCGGACGACTGCGTTCGCTGCTCTTCGCGCCCGCCGTGCGTCCGGACTTCCTGGTGAAGCTGCCTGCCAGCGGTGCCGACGGTGTCGTGATCGACTGCGAGGACGCGACCCCGCCGAACGCGAAGGACGAGGGCCGCCGGAATGCGCGCTCGCTCGCGCCCCGCATCGCCGGCGGGCGGTCGCGCGTGTTCGTGCGCGTGAACGCCGTGGCCTCGCGCTGGTTCGAGCAGGACGTGGGGGAGGGGCTGTGCCCGGAGCTGACGGGCATCGTCGTGCCGAAGCTCGATGCCCTGGAGCAGCTCGACGCGCTGGAGCAGGCCCTGGCCCGCGCCGGACACGCCGGGCTCGGCGTGCTCGCCGGCATCGAGACGGCGCTGGGCGTGGCCGACGCGCGCAGCCTGCTCCGACACCCGCTGGTGCGAGCGGCCTACTTCGGCGCCGAGGACTTCGTCGCCGACATGGGCGGAGTGCGGACGGTCGGCAACCAGGAGGTGCAATACGCGCGTTCGCGTGTGGCGCTCGCGGGGCGCCTCGCGGGTGTGCCGGTCCTCGACCAGGTCGTGACCGACTTCCGCAACGACGCGACGTTCGAGCGCGAGGTGCAGGAGGCGCGAGCGCTCGGCTACCGCGGCAAGCTCTGTATCCATCCGGGACAGGTTGCGATCGCCAACGCCGGCTTCTCGTCGTCGCCGGCGGAGATGGATCGGGCCCGGCGACTGCTCGCTGCGTACGAGCGCGCGTCGGTGGCCGGCGTCGCGGCGATCGAGTTCGAAGGCCAGATGGTGGACGAGCCGCTGGCCGCCCAGGCCCGGCAGGTGCTGGCGGCGGCCGATGACGATCAGGAGACCACGTGACGAACCCGAGCGATACGGCGCCGCGACCCCATCGCGGCCTCTGGTTCGAGGAGCTCGAGCCGGGAACCCTGGTACACCACGCCATCCGCCGGACCCTGACCGAGTCGGACAACGTGATGTTCACCTCGATGACGATGAATCCGGCCTGGCTGCACCTCGATTTCGACTATGCGCGCAACCAGACCGAGTTCGGCCGGCCGCTGGTGAACTCGATGCTCACGCTGGCTGTGGTGATCGGTATCAGCGTGCACGAGACGACCCTCGGGACCACCGTCGCGAACCTCGGCTTCAGCGAGATCGCCTTTCCCGCGCCGGTCTTCCACGGCGACACGCTGCGCGTCGAGAGTGAGGTGCTGGCGGCTCGCGCCTCCAGGTCGCGTCCGAGCCAGGGCATCGTCACCTTCGAACACAGGGGCTTCAAGCAGGACGGGACGCTCGTCTGTCGGGCGGTGCGGGATGCCCTGATGCACCGGCGCCCGAGCGGCGAGAGCCGCCGGAGTCCGCGCTAGAGGTCGAACGCCTCGACGTAGCTGGCGAAGCGCTCCCGGATCGCCCCGCCCGAGAGACCGAAGTCCTCCGCCGCGTGCCGGTGCACATGGCGCGGTCCCCGGGCCTGATGCTCGATGAAGCGCTGCATTCCGTCGCTCGCCGCCTCGTCCAGCTCGAAGCCCAGCGTCGCGTACAGCGCTCGGACCGCACCGAGCGGGTCCCGCGCGAGATCCGGCTGGCGCACGTCCGCACAGGCACCGCGCGGCAGCTGCGCGCGGACCCGCTGGGCCGCTTCGAGCGCGCGAGGCCAGTAGCCGTGCAGGATCTCGTCGCCCAGCGCGAGCGGGTCGACGGCGTCGCTGAAGATGGCGCGCGTGTGAGCGTAGAGGCTGCAGATGGAGCTCAGCGAGCGCTCCGGATCGCGGTGGGTGAAGACGAGCTTCGCCGTCGGGAAGAGCTCGAGGACCGTCTCCAGGTGCACGCAGTGGATCGGGTCCTTGAGTACGAAGCGCTCCCCGACGGGACGATGGAAGTGCACCAGACGCAGCTGGCGCAGGTAGCCGTGATAGGCGATGCGCGGGGCCTCGCGCAGCAGCCAATCGACGTAGTGCGGCGCGCGGTACTGGATGTCGAACTGGAGCGTACGGAACTCGTTCATGAACAGCGCCACGCACTCCTCGGCGCTGTCCGCCCGCATGGGATGGATCGCCTGGTAGTGGGGCGCGATGCGCGCGAGCTGGTCGAGCATGGCCGTCACCTTCGCTGGCCGCCCGTCCGGGCCGGTCCGCGGCGGGACCGGGTCGAAGCTCTCCCAGTAGGGCAGCGTGCGGTTGCGGGGATCGCAGGACAGCAGCAGGTGCAGGAAGGTGGTGCCGGTGCGGGGCAGTCCGATGATGAAGACGGGATCGGGCAGTGCGGTGGCGAGGATCTGCGGGTGCTCGTCCAGGGCCCGCTGGACGCGCAGGTGTGTGCGCGCGATCCGGATCGTGTCGTCGCGGGCCGAGATCCGGCCGAGCAGGGAGAGCCGGGCATCGCGGCGCAGTGAGTCGGCCAGCGCCTCGAGCGCCCGGAGCGCCGGCTCCTCCGGCTCGCGTGCGCCGGGCTCCCCCGCGATCGCGGCCTTCCACCAGGCTTCCGCCGACGGCGTCGCGACGCCGGGTGCGAGCCGGCCGAGTGCGTTCAGTGCACGCATCCATCCCGGCCGGGCGGCGCGCGCGTCCGCGAACGCGGGCACGTGGATTTCGTCGGCTCCCGCCGGGTCCTGTGGAGTCACCACGCCGGCATCCTGCTCGGGGGCGCGGGAGCGGTCAAGCGCGCCTGAACGGGTTGGGCGCCGGCGGAGAGGTGTAGAGCTTCACGCGCTCTCCCCGGGTGTCCAGGATCGGCAGGCGCCAGCGTCGCAGGGAGCGCTGCGGCCGGTCCAGCGCAGACGGTTGCGCGCGAAGATCCGGTAGGCCGCGTCCGCCAGGCGCCGCAGGCCCGGCCAGCGCGTCGGGGCGAGCAGCCAGCCGAGTCCGACCGCGGTGTACGCCCGGCGGAACACCTCGACGCCCTCGACGATTTCTCCGCGCGGCAGAACCCCGTGGATCCGGCCCATCACCTGGGCGGCGTCGAGTCCGTAGCGGCCCGCGTCGAACGACGGGTGCGAGATGTCCTCGAACTGGATCCGACCCCGACCGCGGTCCCGCGACGCCAGGAAGCGGATCTCGCGCGAGCACAGCGGACACTCGCCGTCATAGAGCACCCGGATGTGCCAGTCCTGGTTCATGCGCCGTTCACGACCCCGCACGCAGGCTAGACGAATTGGTCTATTTGTCAAGATTTAAGCTTGACAAATGGTTCGATCCGTTCCAGCTTCGTGCGCGGGGAGTATGCTCGCCCCGGAGACCCGATGAGCCGCGGACTTCACTGGTTTCGCAACGACCTGCGACTGCGGGACAACTCCGCGTTGAACGCGCTGGCGGCGCGCGTGGACAGGTGGCTGCCGGTCTTCGTGCTGGACGACCGGATGCTGGCCGGCTCCGGAGCACCGCGCACCCGCTTCCTGCTCGACTGTCTCGAGCGCCTGGGTCGCGACCTGGAGGCGCGCGGGATTCCGCTGCTGGTCCGCGAGGGGCGGGCCGAGGAGGTGCTGCCGAAGCTGCTGCTCGAGACAGGGGCTCGCGTGCTCTCGTTCAACGAGGACGCGACGCCGTTCGCGCGTCGGCGAGACGCCGCGGTTCGGCGTGCCGTCGAGCGCGACGGCGGCACGCTGCTGACTCGCCTCGACCACGTGGTGTTCGGCTCGGGCGAGGTCCGGTCGGCGAGCGGAGGGGCCTACGCGGTGTACTCGCCGTACCGCAAGGCCTGGTGGAAGCGCTATCGCGAGGATCCGCGACCTCCCGAGCGACAGCGTCGCCTGCCCCCGGCGATCCGCGGCTTCGAGGCCGACCGCATCCCGGAGCCCGGCGAGCTCGGCCGGGCCTCGGGCGCGAGCGACCTGCCCACGGGCGGGGAGCAGGCTGCGTTGCGGCGCCTCGACCACTTCCTGGAGAACGCCGCGGGGCGCTATCACCGCGACCGCGACCGGCCCGACCTCGACGGGACGTCGCGCCTCTCGCCCTATCTGCGCTTCGGCGTGATCTCGGCGCGCGAGTGCTTCGATCGTGGGCTGCAGGCGGGCAGCGCCGATCGCGCGCTGCGCTCGGGCGTCGGCAAGTGGCTGGACGAGCTGGTCTGGCGCGAGTTCTACAGCGCGATTCTGGAGGAGCATCCGCGCGTGCTGCGCGAGAGCTACCGCAAGGAGTACGACTCGCTCGTCTGGAACGACGACCCGCAGGGCTTTGCGGCCTGGTGCGAGGGGCGGACCGGCTACCCGATCGTCGATGCGGGCATGCGGCAGCTGCGCGAGACGGGCTGGATGCACAATCGCGTGCGCATGCTCGTGGCGAGCTTCCTGACCAAGGATCTGCTGATCGACTGGCGCGCCGGCGAGCGTTTCTTCTTCGAACATCTGGTCGACGGTGATCCCGCCTCGAACAACGGCGGCTGGCAGTGGTCTGCGTCCACGGGCACGGACGCTCAGCCGTACTTCCGCATCTTCAATCCGGTGACCCAGGGCCGGCGCTTCGATCCGGAGGGCCGCTACGTGCGGCGTTGGCTGCCGGAGCTCGCCGAGCTGCCGAACCGGCACATCCACGCGCCCTGGGAGTCGGCGACCCGCGTCGACTACCCAGCGCCCCGGGTCGATCACGCCGAACGCCGGGTCGAGACCCTCGCGCGCTACCGCGCGGTGCGCTCGCGGGGATCGACGTGAGCCCGACGTCGGGCGAGCGCGAGGCTCCGATCCGCCTGGGGGTCTCCTCCTGTCTGCTGGGGAGCGAGGTGCGCTACGACGGCGGTCACAAGCGCGACCGCTTCCTCACCGATCTGCTGGCGGAGTTCGTCGAGTGGGTGCCGGTCTGTCCCGAGGTCGAGTCCGGCATGGGAATCCCGCGACCGGTGCTGCGCCTGGTCGCCGCGCCGAAGGGCCCGCGCCTCGTCGAAACTCGCTCCGGCCAGGACCACACGGCCGCGATGCAGCGCTTCGCGCAGCGCCGGGTGCGCGGGCTGCGCGCCCTCGAGCTGTCCGGCTACGTGCTGAAGAAGGACTCGCCGAGCTGCGGGATGGCGCGGGTCAAGATCTACGGCGAGCACGGCATGCCCCGTCGCGAGGGTCGGGGCCTGTTCGCCGCGGCGCTGATGGAGGCCTGTCCGAACCTGCCGGTCGAGGAGGAGGGAAGGCTCAACGATCCGGCCCTGCGCGAGAACTTCATCGAGCGGGTCTTCGCCTATCGCCGGTTGCGGGCGCTCTTTCGCGGGCGCTGGACGCCCGGTCGCGTGGTCGCCTTCCACACGGCCCACAAGCTCCAGCTGATGGCGCACTCGACTGTGGCGTACCGCGAGCTCGGACGACTGGTGGCCGACGTGAAGAAGATGCCGAGGCCCGAGTTCCGCGAGCGTTATGGAAACTTGTTCATGCAGACGCTCTCGCGCGTCGCGTCCCGAGGCCGGAATGCGAACGTGCTGCAACACGCCGCGGGCTACCTGAAGAAGCTGCTCGGCCCCGAATCCCGTCGCGAGCTCGCCGAGCTGATCCACGACTATCGCACCGGCCTGGTCCCGTTGGTGGTACCGGTCACGGTGATCCGACATCACGTCCGACAGCACGACATCGGCTATTTGAAGGGACAGGTCTTCCTGGCCCCGCATCCGAAGGAGCTGATGCTCCGCAATCATGTCTGAGGCCGGCCGCGTGAGCCGACGCCGACTCGTCACCATTCCGGGCTTCGTGCTCGCATGGGCCGCGTGGCTCGTGGCGGCGCCGGTGTGGCTGCCCGTCACCTGCCTGGTGGACCTCGTGCGGCGACGGGGCAGCGTCGCGTTGCGCAGCGCGCTCTTCCTCGCCGTCTTCCTGACCTGCGAGGTGATCGGCATCGCGGCGAGTGGCGGGGCCTGGCTGTGGCGGCGACTCGGTCGACTCGACGACGAACGCTGGCGAGACCTGCACTTCCGGCTCGAGTGCTGGTGGGGCTCGACGCTGTTCCACGCCGTGGTCCGGCTCTTCTCGTTGCGCGTCGAGGTGGAGGGGGACGACCGGCTTGCGCGAGGTCCCTATCTGCTGTTGATGCGGCACGCGAGCAGCGGCGACACGCTGCTCGCGCCCTCCCTCGTGAGCCGGCCCCACGACCTGCGGCTGCGCTACGTGCTCAAGCGCGAGCTGCTGTGGGACCCGTGCCTCGACATCGTGGGCAACCGCCTGCCGAACGTCTTCGTCGATCGCCACGCGACCGATTCGGAAGGCGAGGTGCGCCGGGTCCAGGAGCTGGCGCGCGATCTCGGTCCCCGGGACGGCGTGCTGATCTACCCGGAGGGCACGCGCTTCTCGCAGAGCAAGCTTCGGCGTGTGCTCCAACGCTTCGAAGAGCAGGGCGACACCCGGATGCTGGAACACGCGAGGTCGCTCTCGTGCGTGCTGCCGCCGCGCATCGGCGGCACACTGGGCCTGCTGGAGGCGGCGCCGGACAGCGACGTGGTGGTCTGCGCGCACACCGGCTTCGAGGGTGCGGCGTCGCTGTCCGAGATCTGGAGGGGCGCACTGCTGCGCCAGGTGATCCGGGTCCGCTTCGAACGCATTCCGCGCGGCGAGATCCCGACCGGCCGCGAAGCGCGGACCGCGTGGATCCTCGCGCAGTGGCAGCGGGTGGATCGCTGGGTGGCCGCGCAGCGGCTCCCGCGCAGCGCCTGAGCTCCCGGCCAATCCGTGTGCGCCGTGGTGCGCTCGGTGCGGAAGCCGGGTCGCGGGCGAAGCACGCTACCCTGGGCCGGATGGCGCGCCTGGACGCCCTCCTCTCCGAGCGGGTCGCCGGTCTCCACGTGCGTCGCGATCCGGCGATCCCGCTCCGGATCGTCGAGCAGGCGATCGCGCGCCATCGCGCCAACGCCGCCCAGGGGCGCGATGCCTGCGAGCACTGGGGCCCGGCGTCGTCGGTGAGCCGCGTGATCGCGACCGCGGACGACGGCCAGCGCTTCGATCTCGCGGTGAAGTGGAACCACCCGCGCGGCCCGCGCCGCGCCTGGGTCGAGCGGCTGCGCGGCTCGCGCGCCGTGCGCGCGGCGCGCGGGGCCGACGAGCTGGCCCGAACCGGGATCGCCGCCCCGGAGACGCTGGCGATCGCCGAGGCGCGCCGACCGGGACGCGTGAACGAGAGCTTCCTGCTGACCCGCTTCCTCGCCGACGCGACTCCGCTGCCCGCGGTGATGCCGGCGTTGCGCGAGGACCGCGCGCGACGCCGCGCCGCGGCCCGCGAGCTCGGCGAGGTGGTCGGGCGCCTGCACGCGGCGGGCTTCGATCACCGCGATCTCAAGCACTCGAACCTGCTGCTGCGCGCTGGCGGCCGCTTCGCGCTGCTCGATCTCGACTCGATGATTCCGCCGCGCCGGCCGCGCCTGCGTCAGCGCGCGCGCGCGCTGGGACAGCTCGAGGCCTATGCGGCCGATCTCTATCCCTGGCTGCCGCGTACGGATCGCGCCCGCTTCCTGGTGGGCTACCTCGCCCACAACGCCGCGTGGATACCTCGGCGTCGCGAGCTGGTGCGCGCGGCGATGCGCTGGTCCGCGCGTCGGCTCGCGAGCTGGTCGCGTCGGGACCGCAGCGACCACTACCACTACCCGATGGCTCCGCGTCGCGAGCCGCGTCGCGGCGCCTGATGCGGGTGGCGTTCACGCATCCCCACGCGAGCGATCTCGGGGGCGTCGAGCGGCAGGCGCACAGCCTGGCGGTGGCGCTCTGCGATGCCGGCCACGAGGTGCACTTCTTCTGCGAGCGCAGCGATGCCAGCTGCGACCCGCGCATTCGCATCCATCGGCTGAGGCGTTGGGCGCGCCCGTTCAAGGCGTTGCGGGTCTGGGCGTTCGACCTGGGCTGTCGCCGGGCGATCGCGCGCGCGGGGCCCTTCGACGTCGTCCAGGGCTTCGGCAAGACCTCGCTCCAGGACGTCTACTACGATGGCAGCGGCTGCCTGCGCGACTTCCAGCAGTACTCGATCGGGACGCTGCCCGGAGCCTGGCGGCGTGCACTGCGGCGCTCGAGTCCGCACCAGTGGCTGGTCGCGCGCATCGAGCGCGCCCGCTACACGCCCGGGAACTTCCGGCGCATCGTGGCCATCTCCGAGCTGGTGCGGAGTCAGATCCTGCGCCACTACGGCTTGCGCCCGCAGGACGTCGAGGTCGTGTATCCCGGGGTCGACCTGGCGCGCTTCCGACCGTCGGACGACGCGCAGCGCCGCGAGCGGCGCGCCGAGCTGGGGATCGCCGACGATCTGCCGCTGATCGCGTTCCTCGGCAGCGACTACCGTCGGAAGGGTCTGGAGACCCTGCTGCAGGCGCTGGCGCAGCTGCCGGAAGCCGGGCTGATCGCGATCGGGCGCGATCCCGACGAGGCGGACTACCGGCGTCGCGCGAGCGAGCTGGGGGTCGCGTCGCGCGTCCACTGGCTGGGGGTGCGTCCGGATCCCGAGCGCTGGCTGGCGGTGGCGGACTGCCTGGTCTTTCCGTCCCACTTCGACGCGTTCGGCTCCGCCGTGCTCGAGGGGCTGGCCTGCGGACTGCCCGCCGTGGTGAGCCGGCGCGCCGGGGCGGCGGAGCTGGTGGTGGAGGGCAAGACCGGAGCGCTGGTCGAGGGACCCGGAGATCCGGCTGCCTGGGCCCAGGCGATCCGTCCCTTCCTCGAGCCGGCGCGCCGGCGCGAGGCCGGTCGCGCCGCCCGCTCGCAGGCCCTGCACCACGACTGGTCGCGGCACACGGCGCGCATGCTCGAGATCTACGCGGAGCTCAGCGGGACGCGCTGAGCGGGCCCTCCGGCCCGAGAGTCGGCGTTCGGAGGTCTCAGGAGCGTGCAGAAGCCTCCAGACCCGTGCGAAAACACTCAAGGATCTCCGGGGCCGGCCGAACAGGATCGGTACGGGCCGGGTCTCCCGCTGGAGGCCGCCCGGGAGGAGATCCCAGATGGCCGTTCGTCCGCTCGTGTTCGGAGCCCGTTTCAAGCAGTCTGGCCGCACCGTGCGCGTCCAGGCCAAGGCTGGCAGCAGCCAGCGCTACGTGGTCGAGGTGGAGCGGAGCGGCGGCCGTCCGCGCCGCCGGGAGCACGGCTCGCTGATCGGCGCGCTCTCGGACTTCGCCTCGGCCTGGCGCGCGCGCCTGCACTGATCGCTCAGCGCGAGAGCGCGGCGCGCGCCACCCCGGCCAGCCCCACCTGCTCGAGCAGGGCCGCCCGGTGCCGCCGCAACGCCGCGGCCTCGGGCTCGGCGGCGCTCCAGGCGGAGAGCGTGTCGAAGGCGTCGTACCAGTAGCCGAACGCCGCCAGCACGTTGGCCTGGTCGGCGGGGCCGGCGCGCTCCAGCCGGGCCTCGAGCGCGCTGCCGCCGGGCGTGCGCCGCACCGCCGCTTCCGAGGTCACGTCCGCGTCGCGGTTGTCCGGGTCGCGCACGAGGGTCGCGAACCAGTGATGGGTGATGCCCGGCGCCAGGATCACACCGTGGTCGGCCAGGTTCCAGGCGTGCACGCCGGCGTCGACCGGAGGCTCGATGCGCTGCTCGAGCAGCGGCTCGATCCCGTTCTCCGCCGAGATGGAGAGCTCGATCGGGAGCTCGCTCTCGCCGGAGAGGTACCAGTAGAGCACCGGTCCGGCCTCGCGCGTGGCGCCGACGTGATCCGGTCCGAGCGCAAAGATCTCGGGTCCGCCTCCGCTGCCGCCCGCGCGCACGACCGCGCCCGAACGGATCGACGCCAGTGAGCCTCCGGCGAGCGCGAGGTCGGGCTGATAGATCGGCAGCTCGTCGGGCAGCAGCGCTGCGATCTGGATCGGCGCGGGCGGCGTGGGATCCTGCCGCGAAGGGATCGGCGCCGGCTGGCCCGCGACGCGACTCGGCTCGGACTCCGGCGAGAGCTCGGGCTCGGGAGCGGGCGGCTCGGGCGCGACCGACGACGGCGGCTCTGCGTCCGGGGAAGGTGCGCGCGCGATCCGCTCCGCCGGTGGCGCCGGCGACGGTACGACGCTCGGCGCCACCCGGGGCGGCGGCTCGACGGCTGCGGGCGTCGGCTCGACTCGGGCGATCGGTGCAGGCTGGGCGTTCGGGCTGTCGTGGCTGCTGGCCCACCAGCCGAGCAGCGCGGCGGGCAGGGCCAACGCCAGCAGCGCGGCGGCGACCAGCACCGGCCGGGCAAGTCCGCCGAACAGGCGGTCCCCGATGGCGTCGAGCATGCGACCGATCCGCTCGCCGAGCGACGGCTCGCTGGCTTCCTGCGACGCAGCCAGCGCGGCGCCCGCGGCCAGCGCGCCGAAATCGAAGCGCGCCAGCACGTTCAGCTCGCTGCGGCACGGCGCGCAGCCCGCCAGGTGGGTCTCGATCGCAGCGCGCTCGGCCCGCTCGAGGCCCCCCGGCTGGGACTGGTACGCGAGCAGCTGCGCCTCCGCGGGATGTGCGCTGCGAGCGGCGTCCCCAGCCCCGGCAAGAGCGCCGGTCAGGCGCGACCAGCGGGCCACCTCGGCCGCGCACTCGGCACAGCGCGGGTAGTGATCTCGCAGCGCGCTCCACTCCGGAGCTCGCGGGTCGGCCGCAAAGGCCGCGAAGTCGGTCTCGTCGCATCGGGGGCAGCTCACCGTCTCACCCGCAGATTGGCGCCGCGCGGGCATCGGCCCGGCGGGCGGTATCGATTCAGTCGGCAGCGGGGCCCGAATCGGATCATTGCGGGCTCTCGCCGATCAGAGCTCCGAGCTCGCCCCGCAGCTGGGCCAGGCCCTCGCGCAGGTAGCGCTTCAGGCTCCCCAGGGGGATTCCGGTATCGCGGGCGGCCTCGTCGTAGGTCTTGCCTTCGATGTGGACGGCTGCCACCACCTGCCGCGGCTTTTCCGGCAGGCGCTCCAGCGCGTCGCGCAGGTCGTGGGAGAGACCGACCTCCTCCCGCCCGTCCCCGGGCTCGAGCGGTCCCTCGACGACCTCCTCCCAGGGGAGGGACGCGCCATCGCCGCAGCGCAGATGGGACTTCAGCCGGTCCACGAACTTGAAGCGCGCGGTGCTGCGCAGGTAGCCGACCACGGCGGCGCGCTCGCGGATCTTTCCGTCGCGCAACGCGGTCGCGGTGACCAGCACGACCTCCTGGATCAGGTCGTCCCATTCGTCGCGGAAGTCGTAGGCGTTCCAGCCGGCGAGGAAGCGGTTGATCAGTCGCGACAGCCTGGCGAGTGCGAGGCGGTCTCCCTCGAGCAGCGCCTCGACCACGGCAGCCCAGTCTTCCTCGCCATGGCCTTCGCGCTCGCTCCCGTGCTCCCCGCGTCGGCTCGGGCCCGGCGGCGGCATCGACGGCGGCATCGGCGGATCAGCGTAGCACCGGCCCCGGCTGGCGGTCTCCGCATGCTCGGAGAGCGATCGGGGCCCCCAGCGACGATCCTGTGACGGCGTCGAGAAGATCCCGGGGCATCCGGGCCGTCGCTTCGTCGGGATGGTTACCCTGCGGCCGGGGACGGATACCTTCAAGCAGGACATGGCAGAACGCATCCTGGTGGTCGACGACGAGCCGGACCTGCTGGAGCTCGTGCGCGTGAACCTGCGGCAGGCCGGCTACGAGGTGGTCACGGCCGAGACCGGTCGCGAGGCGCTCGAGTGCCTGCGCCGCAGCCAGCCCGAGCTGATCGTGCTCGACCTGATGCTGCCCGACCTGTCGGGTACCGAGCTCTGCCGGCAGGTGCGCAGCGACCCGGAGACCTCGTGGCTCCCGATCATCATGCTGACCGCCAAGACCGACGAGGTGGACCGGGTCGTGGGTCTCGAGCTGGGGGCCGACGACTACGTCACGAAGCCCTTCAGCCCGCGCGAGCTGGTGCTGCGGGTGCGCGCGGTCCTGCGCCG
>Ga0209536_100011827_pt1 | contig 12740 bp, 11 predicted proteins | sample DeeMarSeWOR28_12_FD_187461 | JGI IMG/M metagenome (GOLD analysis project Ga0209536, IMG submission 187461) | Marine sediment microbial communities from White Oak River estuary, North Carolina - WOR-2-8_12 (SPAdes) (version 2) | ecosystem: Environmental > Aquatic > Marine > Intertidal zone >...
GACATCGCTCAGGGTCGATGCTGAGCAATGTCGAAGCATCGAAGGGCTGCGTTACCCTCATCCCTCGTCACTGCGGCGTACTTCTCTGTACGCCTCATTTCTCGGGATTTGTCCGCGCTTCGCTTGGACTCCCCACCCTGCGGGCGGGTCCCCGGTTTCGGAAGCCTTGCGTCTGGACATTTTCCATCAGCCTCTCTGAAACCGGTTTTTCAACAGTCTCTTTATGAGAATGTGTCCTGATCCTTTCCCTTGAGGGCCTCGGCCACCTTTTCAAGCTCCATTTTTCGAGAGCCCTTGAGGAGAATCACGTCTCCCTTATTCATGCTGGCCCCTATTTTTTGGGCCATTTCCTCATGGCTTCTGGCCTCAATAGCCCTCTGTTTTGGAAGACCCTTGCTCAGAGCACCCTCTATCATCTGTGGGGCGTGCTCCCCCATGACCAGGAAGTAATAGGCGCCCTGTTCTGCCGCCATGTTCCCCGCTTCCAGGTGCGCAGGGACGGTCTCATCTCCCAGTTCCAACATCTCACCCAATCCCACAATAAGCCTGCCTTCGCCCGCAACCAGTGCCCTTGAGGAGTCAAGGGCCGCCTTGAGGGATGTGGGATTGCAGTTGTAGGTGTCATCCACAAGGATGATATCACCGGGAAGATGGCTGATCATAAAGCGACCCTTTATCCCCTGAAAGCCTGCCAGGCCTTCCCGGATGTGCTCGGGGGAGGCCTCAAGGGAGAGGGCAATGGCTGATGCGGCCAGGGCATTGAAGACATTTTGGCGCCCGGGAACGCGCAGTCTAACCCGCTGTGTCTGGCCAAAAAACTCCAGATCAAAAGCGGACCCTTCCCCACCCAGGTCCTTAATTTTTTCAGCCCGGATTTGATTTTCGGGTCCCAGGCCAAAGGTTGTAAGCTTCCTTTGAAAGGGTGAGGCCGCTCTCAGGAGCAGTTCGTCGTCACCATTCAAAATAGCCTGGCTTTTCTCGGGCATCTTTTCCAGCAGCTCCACCTTCGCCCTGGCCACGGCGTTGATATCGCCCAGTCCTTCCAGGTGCGCCCTGCCCACATTGGTGATGAGGCCCACGTCCGGCTCTGCGATCTCAGTCAGACGGGCAATCTCTCCGGCTCGATTCATGCCCATTTCCAGTACAGCCCTTTGGTGTGCTCTCTCCAGCAACAGCAAGGTGAGGGGCAAACCGATCAGGTTGTTGAGATTCCCCTCATTCTTCAAAGTCAGGGCATTCAGTCCCAAGATACTGGCTGCCATCTCCTTGGTGGTGGTCTTTCCCACGCTGCCGGTGATAGCAGCCACCGGGATGGGGTGCCCCCTTCTCCACCAATTTCCCAGATCTCCAAGGGCCTCCAAGGTATCAGCCACCGAAATAAGGACAGGGTTCCGCGTGGCAGAAATCTCAGGTCTGTAGCGCTTCTGTATCACAGCCCCTGCGGCGCCCTTATCTATGGCCTGCGTCACGAAATCATGGCCGTCATATGTCTCGCCCTTGAGTGCCCAAAAGAGCTCTGCCTGGGCGATTCTTCTGGAATCGGTGCTTAGACCTCTGAAAATCGCCTCGGGGGAGCCGGCAATGAGTTCCCCTTGAATCGCCGCAGCGATTGTCCCTGCGCTTATCTCGCCCCATATAGGTGTCATTTGTCATTCATTATTCTTCATTCGTCATGGGTCATTAGAACAGAGGCAGATGACTCATGACCAGCTTTCGAGGCAGCTCGAGCAGCCTCCTTTCGATCATCAAAGCGCTTTCGCTCTCCACCAACAATTTGGTAGTCCTCGTGACCCTTGCCAGCGATCAGTACCAGATCCGTTTCATCGGCCAGTGCCACGGCCTTACGTATGGCTCGCCGTCTGTCCGCTTCAACAAAATACCCCGAGCCGGTAAAGGGCCTTTGGGCAGAATTGTTCAATCGGATGAGGCCTGTCGCTTGGATCCCCTTTTCGATTTGTGCGATAATGGACAGGGGATCTTCACTGCGGGGATTATCAGAGGTAATGAAGACCAGGTCACTATTCTCTCCTGCAACCAAGCCCATTTCGCTCCGCTTTCCCTTGTCCCGATCTCCCCCGCACCCAAAGACAGTGATCAATCTGCCATCCACAATAGGTCTCAGGTTTGTCAGTGTCTTCAAAAGCGCATCAGGTGTGTGCGCATAGTCGACCACCAGATTGAGACCACTCTGGTTTTTCACCAGCTCCAGCCGTCCCGGGACCATGCCCAATCTCTCTATGCCTTCAGCAACCGCATCAAGATGGACATTGAGGGATAGGGCGGCAGCCGATGCGGCCAGGATATTGTAGATATTCATCTCTCCTATGAGAGAAGATCGAATATCCACCTCTCCCACGGGGGTCATCAACCTGGCTTTCAGCCCGGTCCTATCGGCAGAGAGCCGTTCCCCTCTCACATCCCATTTCTGATCGAGGCCATAGGTCACCACCGGGGCCTCAGTCAGGGCTGCCAGTTGTTCTCCCCTGGGGTCATCCATATTGATCACGGCTGTTGAACCCGCGTCCGGTTTCCCCTTTTTGAGGCCTTGGAACAGGAGGCTCTTGGCCTTGAAGTATTCCTCCATGGTCTTGTGGTAATCCAGATGATCCCTGGAAAAATTGGTAAATACACCCAACTTAAATGGGCATTCCCCTGTCCTCTTTTGATCAAGGGCATGGGAAGAGACCTCCATGATAACCTCTGTCACACCCGCATCCCCCATCTCACGCAGGAAGCGCATGAGGTCAAGGGATTCAGGTGTGGTAACGGGTGCATCATGGGTTTTACCCAGATAACGATAATTGATGGTTCCGATCACGCCTGGCTTTTTTCCCCCTACCGTGAGTATGGATTCCAAGAGGTAACTGGTGGTGGTCTTCCCGTTGGTGCCCGTGATCCCAATGAGGTTGACGCCCCTGAAGGGATAATCGTAAAATCGGGCAGCAAGTTTTGACAGGGCCTCCCTTGAATTGGGAACGCGCACCTTTGTCAGGTTTCCCCTCAGGCCCGAGAATTTTTCACCAATCAGGGCCACCGCACCATTCTGAACCGCATCACCCAAGTAGTGGTGGCCGTTCAGGGCATGTCCTTGGAGGGCAACAAAGAGGTGCCCTGGCTTGATCTGGCGTGAATCATAAGCCAACCCCTCAATCTCCAGTTCCGGATCGCCGGTGAGATCGTATTCTTTCAGCCCCTCTAATAAATGAATGAGTTTCATGAATGTCAGCTCCGCTTCCCTACGCCCCACCACCTTCAGCACCAATCATCCTGGTGGTTTGAAACTCACCTTAACGGATTTTATCTTTTTTAGAGAAGACCCGGGCCGGGGCGTTTGTTTTACGGCCAGCCCTGAGCCCTCCAGGACAACATTCAGGCCTAGAGCCCTTCCTCCCCTCAAAACCTCGCGCATACTCTGCCCCCTGAAATCGGGGAGGCTTCCGGGCTTTTCCAAGGACATCTCTGGTCGTTGAATTAACTTCGTTACGCGTGGCCCTTGCGTCTGCGGCTCCATGTTCGCCAGGGCAAGTTTAACCTGAGGCGTGATCCTGAGATAATTAAGTGCCCAGCTTCCCACCTCCTGAAATGCAGGACCAGCGACCAATCCTCCGTATGGCTTTCCTTTAGGTTCATCCACCATCATCAGGATCACCATCCTGGGCCTGTCTGCCGGTACAAAACCGACAAAGATGGCCACATAGTCCTTCTGAGAATAGGCTTTGGTCCGGGGATCCACCTTCTGGGAGGTCCCCGTCTTTCCCGCCACCCTGTAACCACTGATGGCTGCAAGAGGGGCTGTCCCATCTTCGCTTACCACCCCCTCCAGTATTCGAGCCACATTTCTAGCTGTCTGGGGTGAAATGACCTTTCTGATCACACGCGGCTTCATCTCCTTAACCACGCGACCCGATTGATCCTTGATCGCCTTGACCACATAGGGACGCATCAGTTTGCCCCCATTGGCTATGGCTGCCATGGCGACGGTGAGTTGAAGTGAGCTGGCAGTCATGCCCTGACCAAAAAAAATGTTGGCCCGGTCGATTTTTTTGGCCTGTTTAGAGGGTCTTATGAAACCGCTCCTCTCTCCACTCAGATCAATCCCTGTTTCGCTGCCAAAGCCAAATTTTTTCAGATAGGTCACAAACCTCTCGTAACCCAGCTTCTGGCCCATTTTCACGGCCCCAATATTGCTTGAGAAGACAACAACGTCCGCCGCAGTCAATGTGCCAAACCCTTTGGTGTCATGAATAATGTGCTTGGCGTACTCAAATTCCCCCTGTTCACAGTAAAACGTGGTCCTGGGAGACAGGGTTCGGGTCTCAAGGGCTGCTGCAAGAAGGAAGGCCTTGACAGTAGAACCCGGCTCAAAGGAATCCGTAATGGCCCGGTTTCTCCATTGATGGGGCTCGTATTTCCAGAAGATATTGGGATTAAAGAGGGGGACCACGGCCATGGCGAGAATTTCCCCTGTCTCGGGATTCAGTATGATGCAGTGACCACTCTTTGCTTTGGTCTTTGTAATGGCCCTCATAAGGGCCTGCTGGGCCCTGTACTGGATGTCCTTGTCAATGGTGAGGACGAGATCATACATTTCAGGGCCTTTAGAGGTGGGCCTGCTAATATAGAACGGACGGCCGAGGGCATCCCGCATCTTCACTAAGGTATGCTGGGGACCCTTTAAAACGGAATCATACTTCATTTCCAGACCTTCAAGACCCTGGTTATCCGCACCGGCAAATCCAATGAGGTGAGCCCCGATCTCCCGTCCTGGGTAATACCGCCTGGTCTCGGTGGTAAATTCAACCCCCTCTAATTTCAAGGCCTTCACGCGCGCGACTTCTTTGGGAGAGATTTTTCTCTTAATCCAGACAAACGGACGTTTGCTTCGCAAGAGGCCCAAGGTTTTCCGCCGATTCAGATGCAGTGCCTGGGACAGTTTTTTGGAAGCGTCGCTTTTTCTCTTTACAAGGTTTGGGTGGGCATAGACTGACTCCACTTCAACACTGACGGCCAGTTCATGTCCCTCCCGGTCATAAATGGTCCCCCGTTTAGGGAGAAGTTTGATGGTCCCCCTGTAACCCGCACGCGCGATGGAGGCCAGTCTATCCCTTTCGAGAACTTGAAGTTGGTAGGCTCTTGCCAGAATGGTCCCCATTCCAGCCAGAAAAAAGAGGGCCACGAGATAAATTCTAAATCGGATCCACTTTTTGTCCTTTACCTTCATGGCAAGAAAACGATTTGCTCTGGCAAGGGCTGTCTAAGGCCTAGGCGACGGGTGGCCCTTTCCAGGTTTTGAGGTGATTTCAGTGTGGCCAGCTCAACCCTTAACTTCTGATTGAGCTCCTTGAGCTTCAGTTCTTCCTGTTGCAAGCGGCTCAGGTCATAGCCGATTTGAGTCCCTTCAAAGTTAGACCAGACATACCCTATACCGCTCCCCATGAAGACAAAAAGCAGGAAGGCGATGAGAAAGATTTGGCGGGGAGAAATGAATGTTCTTTTTTTCCTGGATCTCTTGTTCCCCACCCGGATACCTGTCTTGGCATTTCGTTTTCTTTGAACCTCGGATGGTTTCATGGGTCTAACCATTTCAAATCCTTTCTGCTGCCCTTAACGTGGCGCTGCGAGCCCTGGGGTTCTTCTCAATTTCCCCGGGGGCGGGTTTGGTCCCTTTTTTGTGCACCCGCTTAAAAAGGGGTGCTTTTCCACATCTGCAATAAGGAAAATCGGGGGGACAGGTACACCCCCTCTCCCATTTCATCATGGTCTGCTTGACCATTCTATCTTCAAGGGAATGATAGGAGATGATGACCAACCGCCCTCCCTCGTTCAGGAGAGGGGGCACCCTGTCGAGCAAGGCCTTTAGGTTTTCTAATTCTTTGTTTACAGCAATTCTCAAGGCCTGAAATGTTCGGGTCGCTGGATGCTTCGCTCGAGGGTGATGAGAGACGGGGATCACAGACTGGATCAGGTTGGCCAGATGAAGAGATGAGTCGATGGGCCCTTTTCTGCGTTCTCTGTCAATGGATTTGACAATCTTCCGTGCCCTCTTTTCCTCTCCATACTCACGCAGTATCTTCTCAAGCGCCTCAGGGGAATGGGTGTTTATCAGGTGGTGGGCAGTGAGCTTGTCATCCTGGTCCATCCTCATATCAAGCCGCTCATCCCGATTAAAACTAAATCCCCTCCCGGATCTCTCCAGTTGATGGGATGAAACCCCAAGGTCCAGCAAGATGCCATGAACCTTTTCAATGCCTAGACCTTTGAGGAGTTGGGTCAGTTCCGCATAGTTTGCCTTAAGAACGGTGACCCTTTCACCCAGCGGGGAGAGTCTTTCCCTGGAGAGCTTGACAGCCTCCGAATCCCTGTCCAGGCAGATTAATCTGCCTTTTGACCGTATCTTCTCTCCTATGGCTTTGCTGTGCCCCCCATTTCCAACCGTTCCATCCACGTAGATTCCATCCAGCGCTGTAATCAGATCCGTTACAACCTCCTGTACGAGGACCGGTTGGTGAGGGTAGGCCAATTTCACCCCCTTTAGATTCCCAGTTCCGAGAGGGACTGGCTCACTTCAGGGAACTTAGCCATGGCCCTCTGGAATTCCTTCTCCCATCTTTCCTTGTCCCAAATCTCAAAGAGTCTTAATTCCCCGACAAGTACCACTTCTCTTTTTAGCCCTGCGATCTCCCTGAGATCTTGGGGTATGGTGATTCTTCCCTGTTTCAGGGGACATTCTTGGGCGCCGGAGATGAAATAGCGGCGATAGGTGTTTACGGCCCTGTCAAATAGGGAAAGATTGGCCGCCTTTTCTTCAATGACTCTCCAGTCGTCCCGTGCAAAGGCCCAGAGGCAGTTGTGCTGGTTTGTCAAAACCAGGCAACCATCGTTCTTCTTCTCGAGGACTTCCCTGAAGCGGGCAGGGATAGCCAAGCGACCCTTGTCATCGAGATTATGTTTTGAGCGTCCCCTAAACATATGGCTTATATATAACAGCTATGACACTTTATACCACTTTATTACACTTTGTGACACTTTACAGTCAAAAATCCATGTTTGTCAAGGGAAAAATAGGGGGAATTAAATAAATATAATAAAAGATAATTAGTTATATGCAATATATAGTGGTTGTAGCATTGTGAGGCACAGAATAAGGGTGTGGGAATAAATGAGGCAGAATTTTCCTTTTCTAGTTAAATTTCAGAAGCACCCAAAGGTCCCCTCTTGTAAAGGAATAAGGAGTCTATTCGATAACGGGTGATTCAGCCTTGCAACCCAGCCCATTCTTTTCCAATAGGTGGTGGGCAAAACCGCTTTATGGGAAAAGGCCTTTAGGTGGATTTTTGGGCAGGTTCACCCAGGTGTGGAGGCTGAAGGGGAGGCGGCACACAAATAATAGATCAGAGAGGCGATGTAGAAGAGGATAAAAAAGATATTCAGGACCAATCCCGAGTAGGCATAATCTTTATCTCCGAGTTTCTCGATGAACGGGAGCGACTTGAGGGATAGGGTAAGGCCCAGGACTAGGATCAGAGGGATAACAGTGACAAAGGGCACCCAGAGCTGGAGAGGGCGTGACTCCCTGTCAAAGCCAAGCACAAGAACGGAGGCGAGCCCCGCAGCCACAAAAGGGAGCAGAAAGCCAGCTATCGCCCGATTATTTGTCTTTCTGAACCCAGCAAATATCTTCACCATCTCCCTTTCTTCGCCTCCTGTCCTCTGCCGGCGATAAGCCCTTTCAGCGGGCCTTCACGAGCACCATCTCCAGACGTTCCCCATCTTGGTGCTGGACATTTTAGGTCCAAGATTCTATAAGCAATGATATCATATGAGTAAACGCTTTGGCGGATAAAAAGGAGGTTCAATCATGCCTGAGTTGATCGTCTGGAAAAACAAGCGCATGGATAAATTGAGAAAGGAGATGGACCGTATCTGCACCAGGGTGTGCGACGAGTTTGGTATTCCGCTTTTTCTTGAAACCGCAGCGGAGCTCCCTGCCATAGATGTATCCGAGACCGAGGATAGCGTCATCCTCAGGGCAGAGGTTCCGGATATCGATCCAGAGGATTTGGATATCTCCATTACGGACGATACGTTGCGTATCAAGGGAGAAACAAGGCAAGAGTTTGTAGAAGAGAGCGGAGGCGTTCAGAGAACGGAGAAGAGGTATGGCTCATTCTCTCGTACCCTTCAGCTCCCGTGCAAGATAGACCTGGATGATGTGAAAGCCACATACTCGGAAGGCATACTTAATATCGTTATGCCCAAGTGTAGTCCTGAGGAAGCCAGGGAGATCAAAGTCAAAGTAAAGAAATAACTCCCCTTCGGATGTTAATTGTCTCACGCGCTCGTCTATCTTCTGGCCAGTGCCCCGAGCGGAATAATCCCGGCAGGGCGGGCCCCGGTTCAACACGCTGAAACCCTAGTGAAATATTTGTCGGTTCCACGGGGGAGAAATTCCATTGGGTGAATATTCCACGCGACAAGCGGTGCAGGCAAATTGGGAATGACCTAAGAAAATAGGAGGAGGGAATAGATGCCAAGGAAAAAGCCGGATAAAGAGGTGCCCCTCGAAAAACTCAGGTGGAGGCTGGACCCAGCCACGTTGCCATTTGAAACCACAGAGGATCTTAAACCCCTTAAAGAGATTATCGGGCAGAAGAGAGGCGTGGAGGCCTTTCGCTTTGGAATGGGTATAGACAAACCGGGATACAATGTCTTTGTCACGGGTGCGCCAGGGTCAGGAAGACTGTCCACGGTTCGCAAACTGCTGGCAGAGCTGTCCATGAAAAAGGGGGGGGTGCCGGATGACCTCTGCTATGTGAACAACTTCAATAATTCCGAAGCCCCCATTCTGTTGCGGCTCAAGGCAGGGGTGGGGCGGAAGTTTAAGGAAGACGTGCGCGATCTGGTGGAGAGCTTGAAGAAACAGGTCCCACAGTTTTTTGAGAGTCAGGACTATCTCAACCGAAAAAAAGAGATCCTGGAGGAGTATGAAACAAAGGGCAAGAGCTTTTTCAAGGAACTGGATCAGAAGGTGAGGGAAGAGGGCTTTGCCCTTGTGGATATCCAGGTAGGGCAAATTAAGCGGCCCGAGGTGTTGCCCCTGGTGGATGGAAACCCCACGCACATCGATCAAGTGGAAGCCATGGTAGAGAAGGGCCGGTTTCCCAAGGAAGAGTTTGAGCAGTTGCGAGAGAAGCAGGGCAAGCTAAGGGAACAGATCGACCAGATCTTTCTGGAACTGAGAGACCTTCAGAAGGAGGTCCAGGAGACGGTTGAGAAGATGGATCGCCTGATGTTCATGAAAATGGCCACAGACCTTGCGGAACCCGTAAGACGAAAATATAAGAGCGAGGGGATCGATAATTACTTCAAGGATATGCTGGAGGATATGGCCGATAATTTGCAGATCTTTGCCCAACAGAGCCAGCAAGGCGTACCGGGCATGCCCTTTTTGCTCCCCCAAGGCGACCCCTTTGAATCCTATCGGGTGAATCTTCTCGTGGATAACGGAGATCAGAAGGGGCCTCCCGTTATTACGGAAACCTACCCCACGTATAGAAATCTGTTCGGAAGCATAGAAAGGGTTGTTGATCGGAGCGGGGTCTGGAGGACAGATTTTAGCAAGATCAAGGCAGGATCCCTGATCAAGGCCAATGGGGGTTATCTCGTCATCAATCTTCTCGATGCTATTGTGGAGCCGGGTGTCTGGCCGGCCCTGAAAAGGGCCCTGAAGACCAAGAAAATGGAGATTCAGACCTATGATCCCTTTTATCTGTTCACCACCACACAGATGAAACCAGAGCCCATTGACATGGATATCAAGGTGGTCCTCATCTCTGATTCCTATGTCTATCATCTCCTCAACTTCTATGATGAAGATGTGCCAAAAATTTTAAAAGTAAGGGCAGATTTTGACACCTCTATGGACAAGAATGAAGCGTCTATTCGTCAGTTCGCAGAGTTCATCAAAATGAAAAAGGACGAAGATAGTTTAAGACCTTTTGACAGAACGGCCGTGTCCGCGCTTGTAGAGCAGGCCGTGCGGATGGCAGGAAGGCAGGAGAAGATCTCCACCAGTTTCCCCAACATAACGGATCTCATTCGGGAGGCCGATTACTGGGCAGAGCAGGATGGCCAATCAACAATCCAAGAAAAACATGTGGATCAGGCCATTGAGGCGAGGATCTACAGATCCAATATGGTGGAGGAGCACATTCAGGAAATGATTGATCGTGGGACCCTGATGATCGATGTGGACGGTGCCGTGGTGGGCCAGGTCAATGGGCTGGCCGTCTACAGCATGGGTGACTATATGTTTGGAAAGCCTTCACGGATCACTGTTTCCACCTCCATGGGGCGGGCAGGCATTATCAACATTGAAAGAGAAGCAGACATGTCAGGCAGTACCCATAATAAGGGCGTTCTTATCTTGAGTGGATATCTGAGGAAGAAGTATGCACAGGATAAACCCCTGTCCATGAGTGCCAGCATTGCCTTTGAACAGTCTTACAGTGGCGTAGATGGAGACAGCGCCTCCTCCAGCGAAATCTACGCACTGCTTTCCAGTATTTCTGGCGTTCCCATTAGACAGGATATAGCGGTTACAGGATCGGTAAACCAAAAGGGGGAAGTGCAGGCCATTGGTGGCGTCAACCACAAGATAGAGGGATTCTATGACTGCTGCCAGAAGGAGGGCTTGACGGGTAATCAGGGGGTGATGATCCCTGAGAGCAATGTGAAAGATCTCATGCTCCGCAAAGATGTGGTTGAGGCTGTGAAAAAAAAGAAGTTCCATGTCTATGCGGTAAAGGCCATTGACGAGGGGATCGAGATCCTGACCGGGAAAAAGGCAGGAGAAATAAAACCTGACGGGACCTATCCCAAAGGGACCATAAATGCCTTGGTCAATGAAAAGCTCAAAGAACTGGCAGAAGGGCTGAAGAAATTTGGTGATGAGGAAAAAAAGGAGGGGAACAAAAAGAGTGGGAGAAAAAGCAAGAGCGGCAAGAAGTGAGTTCCTATGCAAAGAGACGAAATCTCCCTTGAAAGCCCCATAGAGGCAAAGATCGCCTGGGCCGAGAAGCGTTACCACGAGGTCATGGGTGAGTTGCTCGGGGATCAAGAAATCCCCCTGCTTCTAGATAAACTCAAAGGGGCCATACACGCCTCACACAAAGAGATGGCTAAGGCGGGTGTGGTGGACGAATGTAGAGATTGTGAAGAGAGGGAAGGGGGATCCTGCTGCGGCGCCGGACTGGAGAACAGATATGATGGTTCCCTTCTTCTCACAAATCTGCTGCTGGGCGTCAAGCTGCCCAGACACGGGTATGACCCTTCAGGCTGTTTCTTTCTGGGAGCACAGGGTTGCCTTCTTCTGGCTCGCCACGTGATCTGCGTCAATTATCTGTGCAAGAAAATTTCAGACCACATAGACGCTGAAAGAATTGCTACCCTTCAGGGAAAAGAGGGGGTGGAGCTGGAGCTCCTCTTTCATCTGCAGGAAAAACTCAAGAAAAAAATTAGATGATCCATTGAGGCTGTCGGAAAACGCCCATCTCCCATTCGACAAGCCGTTCGACAGGCTCACGGTCCTGAGCAAGGTCGAAGGACTCACGGCCCTGAGCAAAGTCGACCCTTCGACATCGCTCAGGGTCGATGCTGAGCAATGTCGAAGCATCGAAGGGCTGCGTTACCCTCATCCCCCGCCCTGTTAAATTCTCGCTTTGCGAGACGGCGGAGCCGATTTAACAGGGCAAGTCACTGTGGCGTACTTCTCTTACGCCTCATTCCTCGGGATTTCGGAAGCCTTGCATATGGACATTTTCCATCAGCTTCTAGAAGGCCGATTTTTCGAAAGTCTGAACATATTTTTTGGAGTACTGGAGCATTGAGTGGTGGCAGAGACGGTCTATAAGAATTTATGCCTTTCAATTCTTCCGTTACTCCATAACTCCAATACTCCGGGACTTCAACATTCCATGAAGGTTGAGAGAAAAAGTCTTGCTAAAGGGGCAAGGGAGGCCAGGGGACTGGTGGTCATCATTGACGTGTTCAGGGCCTTTTCCTGTGCCCCTCTTTTCTTCCATTTCGGCGTCAACAAGGTCATTCTTGAGGCCGATCCCGCTGAAGCCATCCGACTCAAAGGCCAGAACCCTGAGTTCATCCTTGTGGGAGAGGTGAACGAGGTTCCCATCAAAGGCGCTGATCTGGGAAACTCTCCCTCGGAGATCGTCCTAAAGGGCCAAGCTTATTTCAAGGGTAAGGTGGTGGTGCACAGAACCACGTCTGGCGTGACTGGGGCCAAAGCGGCCCTGGAGAAGGCTGATGAGGTTCTTCTCGGTAGTTTTCCCATGGCCAAGGCTATTGCGAAATACATTAAGAGGGCAAGAGCGGATTTGGTCACCCTGGTAGCCATGGGCGACAGGGCCACAAGGACAGCCCCTGAAGATGAGGCCTGTGCAGACTACCTTGAACACCTTCTCGTGGGCAAGGCTTACGATCCCGTCAACACCCTCAAAGAGGTCCTTTTTCAGCCCACGGCACAGAAATTCATCCTTGGCAAAAAGGACTACCTCCCGAGAGAGGACCCCATTTTCTGTCTGCAAAGGGATCTCTTTGATTTCGTCTTGAGGGTCAAAAAAGAGAATGATCTTATAGTGGTTGTCAAAACATCTTAGGAGGCTGTCGGAAAACGCCCATCTGCCGTTCGGCAGGCCGTTCGACAAGCTCACGGTCCTGAGCAA
>Ga0209536_100011828_pt1 | contig 12738 bp, 10 predicted proteins | sample DeeMarSeWOR28_12_FD_187461 | JGI IMG/M metagenome (GOLD analysis project Ga0209536, IMG submission 187461) | Marine sediment microbial communities from White Oak River estuary, North Carolina - WOR-2-8_12 (SPAdes) (version 2) | ecosystem: Environmental > Aquatic > Marine > Intertidal zone >...
AGATAGCAAATATAGACAATGCATTGGATGATATTATTCGGACCCATCCTGAAGCGGATGAACACACGCCGTACTGGACGGAACTATGGCCCTCCGCTATTGCCTTGGGAGAATTTATCAGCAAAAGAAAATTGAAAGGAAAAAGCACGTTGGGATTAGGGAGCGGGGTAGCGGCGGCGGAAATGGCTGCTAGGCGGCAAGGCGCCAATGTAGTTTTAAGCGACAACCAGGAAGATGCGCTCAGGATTGCAGAATTAAACTGGATAGTTAACTTCAATGAATCCCCACAGCTCATCAATTTGGATTGGAGGCACCCAACCATCGATCGGAAGTTTGATGTATTATTAGCCTCCGATGTAGCGTATGAGCAACGGCTGTTCTGGCCGTTGCTTTATACATTTCGAAAATTATTGGCATCCAACGGAGAAATCTACCTCAGTGAGCCCAATCGGCCAATCGCAGAAGAGTTTTTTAATTTGCTCAAAAGGCAGGAATTCGATTTTGAACGATATAACCAGCGGATTCTTTATCTTGAAAGAGAAACGGACATTTCGGTTTACCGGATTACGACAAAAAAGGAGGGTAAATAACGGTAATTTAATTACTCATTCCGTTTCAGAATCAGCATTGTCACATCATCTTCCTGCGGACTATTCCCGGCGAATCTCGTGATGCTCTCGAACATCGCATCGGCTATTTTTTGTGAGGATTTTTTGCGGTGTGTGGTAACGACTTTTCTCAGCCTTTCCTCTCCAAATTCTTCTTCAGCCGGATTGATCGCTTCGTTTACGCCATCGGTGTAGCTGTAAAAAAGGTCGCCGGGATTAAATTGAATTTCTCCGGCCTGGTAGGTATAACGGGGCAACATACCCAATATTATTCCGCCAACATCAAGCTCCTCCACGTTGCCGTTTGAGCGGCACAAAAGTGGAGGATTATGACCTGCATTTACATATTGAAATCTGTTTTCCCTGCGGTTCAGAATTCCGACAAAGAAGGTGATGTATTTGTCTGGGTCGGTGTTGCTGTGTATTAGGTCATTTAAGTTACCGGCAACTTCAGCGATGGGAATTTTCTGTTTGATCATAACCCGCAATGCAGCTTGTAGATTTGCCATCAACAATGCGGCCGGTACACTTTTTCCCGAGACATCACCGATCGCCAGGGCATAATGATTTTCGTCTATGGTGATGACATCGTAATAATCACCGCCCACTTGTCTGCTGGGAATATTGATGCCATAAATATCGTAATTTGGAATGGAGGGAAGCGTCTTGGGAAGTAATTTCTTCTGCATGTTCCGGGCAACATTTAGCTCTTCTTCAATGCGCTGCTTTTCCAGTGTTTCTTGAAATAAACGGGCGTTTTCCAGTGAAATGACGGCTTGACTTACTAATGTCGTAAGAAATTCCAAGTCATTTTCATTCAATTCCTGCTGACTCATTTTTGAGCCTAACAGGATGTATCCCAGCAGTTTATTTTGATGGATCATTGGGGCAAGCGCTTCTATTCCATTCTTCTTGAGGCTATTTGAAAGTGTGGAATCATTTACATCGCCAGTTCGAATTGCCTTTTGCGGAATATCGATTTCCAGGAGCCTGGATGAAAAACTTTCTACAACCGCATCGGTAAATCCTTTATTCTCCTGGATAAAAAGCCCATTTTCATTCTTAAAAAGAATAGCGTACCGGGTAATAAGCATTTGACCCATTAAAGCATATACGAGCAGTTTTAGGATCTTGGAATGTTCCAGAGTTGCGGAAAGACCCTGGGCAATATCAAACAGGGTGCTCAATTCTTGAATTCGTTCATCTAACTGCTTGTTAACATCTTTGATTTGTTCCACTTGGAGGGCATTTTCGATGGATGACCTCGCCATGCTTGCCAGGGAATTAAGAAAATTAATTTCCTCTTCACTAAATGGCGTTTGAGTTAATTTGGGGCCGAATAACGCCAACCCCAAACAGCGGTTTTGCGAGATAAAAGGGATACACAACTCTAATTTAACCGATTGGGCGAATTGAAAAATCGGATGATCCAGGTTTTTATCATATTCATTAATCAGACACGACTTCTTTGGCATTTCACCAGTCGTCGGAAAAACCTTATCCTGATACTGGGATGGCATTCCTTTGGACATTTCGATTTTGTATTTATCATTTTTTTTGAGAATGATTATTCCCCGGGGGATCATCAAGCGTCCCATAGGGATCAATAGTACGTTGTTTAAAATGCGTTCCAATTCCAGCGATTCGTTCAAGATTTGACTGATTTCAAAAAGGGAGGTAAGTTCTAATAAGCGGCGGTTAATTTCGTCAACTGAGTCCGATTGATATTTCTCCGAGAGGTAATCAATGAATTGGGTCATTGCTCTATTCTTTTAAAAACTTAACCATTCGGACTTCATTTCGCACACCGGCTTTTATTCGAAATGAAACTTGGTCCATGAGCGCTTTTATTAAATATATGCCCAATCCACCCCGTTTCATTTTTTTCATATACTCAAGTATGTCGGGCTTTTTGACTTTTTTCGGATCAAACCCCTTTCCCTTATCAAAGATGACGATCTCAAGTCTATCCTTTTTGTCGCGGGCCTCGATGTTGATAATGCGGTCTTCTCGCGAATTTGTTAAATAGGCATGCTTAACAACATTAGCGCAGGCTTCATCCACGGCAAGTTCTATCTTGTAAATCTCCTCGTCGGGGAAACCCATATTTTCGGAAATTCCGGATATAAATTTTCGGATAATATCAAGATTCTTAGAATCGGCAGGTATTTTCAGCCGGTAGGTCTTCCCGTTCTGTGTTTTTAATGTCATTAACTATCCCTGTATTTTTTTGAATTTGCCAGCAGCTTCTTCCGGATTATCAAAAAATTCATACAAACTTGGAAAACCCAGTAGATCGAAAACCTTATAAACCTTTTGGGAAGCGCTGCATATCTTGATATCTCCGGCATTTTCCCGAATTTCTTCAACGAATCCCATAAACACGCCTAATCCGGCAGAACTGATATACTGAAGACCGTTTAAATCGACTACTATTTTATAACGCTGTTCAGTGAGAAGTGTTTTGAGAGATTTTTCAAAATCAGGGGCGGTGTGAGCATCAAGATATCCTTTGATATTTAGAACCGAGATATCTTTCTTATCACTTCTCAGGACTTGAAATTTTTCCATATACTTCTCCTTGGCGTAATGGATAACTACGGCGTTATTTTTACATTGTTTAGAAATTTATCCTTTTTCAAAAAGGATTGAAATAAGATTTTAATATATTAAGAAATACCCCCAAATGAAAATTTACCAATCGACCGTGTTAGTTCCATCTTAGCTATTATTCATACCAATTACTTAATCTTCATGACAATAAATGTTAAATCGTCATGGAGAGGTGTTTCCCCGACAAACCCCGTAATTTCGTCCAAAATGCATTCCTTGATTTCGCTGGCGTTCAGATTTTGATTGCTGTGAAGTATTTGGCATAGTCTCTCTTCGCCGAATTCTTCCCCCTTCCCATTTCTCGCTTCCGGCAAACCATCGGTAAATAGAATCAGCGCGTCGCCCGACTCTAATTTCATTGATTCCATTCGAATAATCTCGTTGAATTTTTTGCCGCTATCAAGACCGATTGCCAATCCCGCAGGCTGGACAAAACTTGGTTTGCTTTGATGATTTGATGAATAGAGCACCGGGTTATGCCCTGCACGGATAAATTGAAAAATTTTCTTGTCGGGAATGTATTTACCTACTATGGCGCTAACAAAAAGACGCCGCTCAATATGGGGGAAGAAGATTCGATTGGCATGGCATGCCAGTTCCTTAGGGTTGCTAAATGTTTTTGCAAGGGTTTGTACAACGCCTTTAAATTCAGCCATATAAAATGCAGCCGATGTGCCTTTCCCGGAAACATCCCCAATGACGACGCCATGGTTGCCATCCCCAAATTGAACAAAGTCGAAATAGTCCCCTCCAACTTCGTACGCGGTGATAAAATAACTATCCAATTCACAATTTTTAATTTCCGGGATGCGCTGGGGTAACAGCTTTAGCTGAACGTCCCGCGCAATTGTCAACTCTTGCTCCAATCGTTCCTTTTTGATTGATGCTTCCAACAAGTTGACATTTTCAAGGGCAATTGCCGCTTGATTGGCAAATCCTTCCAAAAGCGACACATCTTCAATATCAAAACCATAAAATTGTATCTTGGTGGCATAGATAATTCCCATTAATTGCTGCCGATTTGAGAATAGCGGTGCGGCAATGAACGCGCGGATATCCTTCTTCCACTTCCTCAATTCCTGAGAGGGTTTGTGCTGCATAATATCATTGATCAGAATAGCCCGCTTCTTTTGGATCAAATCTCCATTCAAACCGCTAAGCTCAGAGAAAGGATTACTCAGGATTTGGCTTTGGGACAAATTAATATGTGAAACGATTTCCAATTGCTTTTTTTCCTGATCATACAACTGCAGCCAGGTGCTGTTGCTCTCAAGTACTCGGGCAGTCAGCTGAGTGATCAGTTGGGTCAATCGTTTAAAATTTAGCTCGCTGTTCAATGTTCGTGATAGATCATAGAGGGAATTGACTTCCCGTAGTTTCCGGTCGAATGCTTTGGCGGTGGGGAGGTAAAAAAGAAGCTTCAGCATCGCAAAGCTACCATATATCAGCAGCATTAAGGCAATAATATTGGTGAAAGTATACAACATCAGGCTGTAAGCAGAAAGGCTGCGCCTATATACGTAATCCGGCAGTGCGATAATTTCCAGAAAGACGATTATTCCCACCGTAAAATAAAGGATTTTGTCTTTGCGCGGCAAATAGGTTATCCAGTCATTTCGGAATGAAAGAAGGAGGATCATGAAAAGAGTGCAAAAGATGAAAATCTCGTCAAAAACCGTTTCGCTGGTGAATTTGAAAAAGGGCTGCTTAGTGAGGAAGACTGAGATCGAGGTTAAAACCGTAAACGCAATGAACAGGTTGAAGTAGAGTTTTGTGGTTCGTTTCTGTTTCGCGAAAACCAGGTCGCGTATGATCATCAGTGTGGGTAACAGTGTCGTAAATGCCAGTAATCCACCAAAATTTGCATCGATGATACCGCCAAATGATTGGTATTGGTGAGGGAATTCACTGGTAAATTCGGCATGGATGAATAAGTTTAATATGAAATAAACCACATAATTCAAAGACAAGAAGATGGTCAAATGCCACAGTTTTTGTTTTAGGGTGAGGGATTGTAGCTTGGCAAATCTCTTATGAATGAGCAACCACCCAAATACAAGCAGCACAACAATTATTTCTTTTAGATTTATCAAAGAGGTAAAAACGACGCCGCCAAAATAAGAAAAAATATCGATGGCAAATATGAGCAGGAAAAGAACCGGAACCGCAATATAGACTATTTTGAGGGGAATCTTTGTCATTCGATGTATATCCGGATAGGGTCGTAAAATCGATTCGGCAACGATCTGCTGACTTCGTTGCCGCTGCTATCGTAAAGCATCAGTTGATCTCCCAATCGATCAACCACAACAATAGACTGATCGTAAGGGTTCAGACCAATCTGTTCGACGAATTCAAAATTAGGCAGTTGTAACAAACGAGTGCCCTGTGAGGAAAGTTTCACCACCATGTCCTTTGCTTCAGTTATGCTTTCGGCCAGGTAGAACTCTCGCGTGGTACTCTTTTCCGTGATTCGATAAAAGATCCCAGAAATTGTCATTGCATTCACATTATTGTCTGCGAAGGACATCCGGTAAATCTGACTGAGTTTGGATAGTGCGGAAGTGGATAAAACAAAAACAGAGTCCGTTGAAGCGTCCAGGTCCTGTCCATCGAATCCCTCAGCAAATGGAATGGTATCTGTGATAGTAGATGTGGTCAGTGAGAACTTCAAAAGAATTGTTTTGCCCAGTATCATTAAACATTGATTCTGAATTGACAAATATAATTTCAGGTACTCATCTGGAGGAAGCGTTATTTTTCTCTCAATTGATTTATTCCTAATTACATGAAGCTGATCCTGGCTGCTTTGATCGTTTTCGTCCAAAACGAATATTCTGCTTTGGGATGGGTCGTACTCAACGTCAATCGGGGAATCCAGGTCATCATAATAGAAATAATCTTCAAATCCCTTTTGTAGGTTTAGCTGGCTTATACCCCTGTCATATCTGAAAAAGCACAAATTTATGAGCGAATCGCTCAACGACACTGCCCATTCTTCGGGGGGATACGAGGTATCATACTCGCGATTGATTCGCAACAAATCATAACTCACCTTGCGTACCCAAAATCCGTATCTGGACAATATCCAGTAAGAACCCAGACCCAGGTAAATTTTTTGGGGCTGGGAAGCAGCACTTTCAACAGCAGGACCGAAGACGGATACTTTATAATAATACCAATTATACCGTTGTATTGCCGAATCAACAAATGAGAATTGATTTTCGGGCATTTCGCGGTACAGAGTATAGTTTTGATCGTTACTCGTTGAACGATAAATACGAAATCCACTGTAATCCGTTACGGGATCGGAACGCCAACCCCAATTCAACCGGATCGTGTTGTTATCCGTTGAGGTAACGGATAGAGTGACCGGCGAATTGCCGAAGCCTTTCGGATCGAAGGGATTGTCATGTCCTCGTTCTGAGCATCCGCCAAGCATCACAAAAAAAGCTGCAGACAGAAATACTAGAAAATCTGGTTTTTGGGATTGAAATATATTCAAGTGTATCGCAAGGAAATGTTAGAAATTTGTTAAATCGTCCGTCTTTCCCTCTTGTGAAGAGCCGGGAGAGAGGATCTTTCTATAGTAGGATTTAACTTTGGAAACCGTTCAAAAGTTTTACCAAAGCTCAATCGTCCCGTATTATTCGATCGATGTCAGTAAACACTTTATCCACTGTTTGCATTCCATCCACCATAAAGAGGTTTCCTTTTTCCCTATAATAAGAAATGAGCGGTGCAGTCTTTTCCAGGTATACTGCAAGCCGTTTCCGGATCGTCGCTTCCTTATCATCATCCCGCTGGATTATTTCGCCGCCGCATACCTGGCATTTTCCATCCTCCGGGGGCGGGTTTAAGTATAGATTATAAGTTTTTCCGCACTGGACACAAACCCTGCGGCTGGACAAGCGTTTAATAATCTCAACCCCAGGTACAATTATATTGAGCGCTTTAATATTAGTTTTTGATAAGTCCTCCAACAGGGTATCGAGCGATTTCGCCTGTTGAATCGTCCGGGGAAAACCATCCAGAATGAAGCCATTTCCAGAGTCCGGTTCCTTTAACCTGCATTTCATGATTTCCAGCATTATTTCATCCGAGACTAATTCGCCTCTTGCCATTAAAGCCTGGACTTTCTTCCCGAGATCGGATTGTTTTTGAATTTCAGCGCGAAGAATATCACCTGTCGAGATTTGCGGAATATGGTATTTCTTTTCGATCAGTTGCGCTTGGGTGCCTTTGCCGACACCGGGGGTTCCTAAAAGAATCAAATTCATCAACATCTCCTCTACGAGGCCCCATAGGGCACCTAATTCTCAGTAATAAATTACCAACCATTGTCAATTGTAAAATATTAGCAATTTAATATTAAAGCACAACTTTGAAATTTTTTCTTTGAATATTAGCCGTCCCTATTTCGCTAGCTGTTTCGCAAGTGGGGATTATTTTTTTTCGGAAATGCTGGGGCAGTATATCCATTAGAGTGCGAGTGTCTTGAAGGGGCAGCAGGAAGTTGAGGAGAGCATATTTTCGCTCCTCCAGTGGATGCAAGGTCATGTTAAGACAGAGCGGATAGATTTTGATACTGCTAGTTTTCCTTGCTGTACATAAGCCTCGTGATTGGACTCAATGTTTTTGGGATCATAAAGATAATTTACCAGTAAACCGAGATATTCATTAATTCCCTTATTTGAGGTATCACCCATCCAGTTGATCCTATGCAGGCTGGCGCCGTTACCAAAATGAAACCGCGCAACTGCATTTATTGGCTTACCATGTTTCTTAATGTCGACTAAATAATTCGCGCAGGCTTGTATGAGCGGCTTTTCAAGTAAGCGGCGTCTCTCCGCATCCCTATGCCAGTCTGGTTTTTCGATCAGTCTAATTATTTCCTTTTCCTTCTCGCTTAAAATGTTGATGCGGTCAGATGACAATTCTTCTCGAAGCCATTTGGCAAAACCGGTCACGGGTGACAGTGTACAGTATGTCTTGATTGATGGCAGTTCTTGCGCCAGTTCCGTCACCACTCTCTTTATTAAGAAATTGCCCAAAGGAATTTGCCGCAGTCCCTCTTGACAATTATTTATCGAATAAAATATGGCCGTATTAGCTTCTTCACCTTTTTGGCCATTATCGCGGAAAATAGTCTGAATGGAAGAAGCGATACCCTTGGTCAGAGCAACTTCCACAAAAATCAGCGGCTCATCCTCCAGCGCGGGATGGAAATAGGCAAAGCATCTTCTGTCTGCAACAAGCCTTTGTTTTAAGTCATGCCAGTTTTCAATGCTATGAACAGCTTCATATTGGATGATTTTTTCAAGGATGGATGCTTCAGTATCCCAATCGATTTTTCTTAAGGCCAGAAAGCCTGGATTAAACCAGGATGTCAACAACTGCTTCAAATCTTCATCAAGCTCCCTCAAGTCAGGATGATCAGAGGTGAATCCAAGAAGATCCTGCCGTAATGCGACGATAGCCGGGGTGCCATTGGGCGCCATGTTCATTCTACTGAAGAGCTTCTTGCGGTTGGATTCCATGGAATCAGAGAGGTTTCGCAGCCGGTTTTCATCGGGTCTCAAAACAAAGTCATCAGCCGCTTTTTTGATTCCTGCCATATCAGGTCCGAATTTTCGGTTAATTTCGAGGAGAAATGTCAGTTTTTCTTCGCTTTTCAGGGATTGATAACGCTGCACAACCTCCCTTGCTAGCGCTACTCCGGATGCAACTCCTTTATGGGAGATCAGGTCATCACAGAGTCTGGTCAAAACCCGGGTGGGGGAGCCGCGTAACCTGAGATCGAGAAATTTTTCTCCGGCATCGGCAATTGACTCAATTATGCTTTTAGCAAAGCGACCGATTGTCATTTTTTAATTCTCGTAATCTTCCCATGTATCAATATCTAATAATAATCGTTCACTTGGGATTGGGACTTCAATAACTTGATCCTGAAACTTCTTAATAATAGGACGCGCACCGCTGTCACCATCCAATGACAATAGATCATTTTCATATTTTTTGGAAAAGATAACCGGATTGCCCCGCCGTTTTTGAAAAACAGGAACTACAATTGTTGATTCCGGGTTGGTGTAAAAAAATCGAATCAGAGTTTTCAACGTGTTTTGATCAATCCAGGGCATGTCGGCTAAGAATATCATGTAGCCATCAATATCTGATTTAGCTTTTAACATCCCCAATCTGATCGATGCGGACATTCCCTGTTCATAGTCCGGATTGCGAATGAGTCGCACCGGGTAATCCTGAAGTGCTTTTTTGATTTTATCTTGCTCAAATCCCGTTATCACCAGAACTTCGGGAAACTTTAATGGTATGATTTCCTCCACTACTTTTTGAATTATGGTCTTCCCTTGAACGGGTAGCAGGAGTTTATTTTCTGGCGCTATTCGGGCCGATTTCCCGGCGGCTAAAACAATAGCGGAGAGGTTGTTGGAAGGTGTTTTTTGATTCATAGCCTTTTACAAAAGGTAGACGGCAAACAGCAGACGAAAGACTTAAAGATTTCAATCTCACGTTTCACTTCTCACGTCTCACGTTTCTCATCTTAACAATTTGTCCCATAATACTCAAAGCAATTTCAGTGGGGGAGGAGGCATTAATATCCAGTCCAACCGGTCCATGGATGCGGGTGATTTGTACATCGTTAAAACCTGCTTCTTTTAATCGAGTACATCTTTTCGCATGAGTCTTTTTGCTGCCCAAAGCGCCGATGTAAGCTACATTAGATTTTAGCAGAATTCTAAGCGCTTCATCGTCAATTTTGGGATCGTGGGTTAATAGAACCGCGTAAGTGTCATCGTTCAAATCCAAATCAGGTAAAACATTTTGTGGCCATTCGGGAATCATTTTTTCCGGTTGTACCGGGAAGCGCTCTGCGGAAGCAAATACTTTTCGTGGATCGATTATTAAAGTTTCAAAACCAAGCTCTTGAGAAAACTTGACTAAATGTATTGAAATATGGGATCCGCCGATAATAATGAGCTTTGGTTTTCGGGGAAATACTCGTACAAAAATCTCCTGATCTTCAATTTGGACGATTCCACTTTTTCTTTCCCGATATAATTTTAGAGCAATTTCCTCTGCTTGATTTGTTAATTTCCCCCAATCACCCTGATAGTTTCCGTCCGGATAAACCAAAAGATGTCGGTTAATTATTTCAACTTGTGAAGATAAATTCTTCAGCAATATACAGGGTTTATGATTCTCGATTGCATGAGTTAACCGATTCCAAATTTCTTGTTCTTCAGGATTTTCTGAAAATGCCGGATGGTTTTCGACAAACACTTTGATAGTTCCGCCACAGGAGAGACCTACCGACCAGGCCTTATCATCCGTGACGCCGAATTTCAAAATTTTTGACTTTCCGGTTTTTATGGTATCCAGAGCCGCGTCAATTACTTCATTTTCCACACAGCCGCTGCTGACCGATCCGGCGATTTGCATATCTCCCCGGATTAACATTGCTGATCCCACGCCCCGGGGCGATGATCCCCAGGTTTGGATGACTGTAGCAAGAGCGAACGTTTTGCCATCCTCGATCCAGTCATTTAGTTGATTTAAAATGTCAAGCATGATAAGAAAAATTAGTATGGGTTTGTTCAAATTTCAAGGGAAGAGTGATCAAATGGAAAAGTGCTCAGGTGTTCGCATGGTTAAGGGTTGGAGGAGTATGGTGGTAAAATGCTACTCTGTTAGGTTAGTCATGGTCATTTAATCGTCATTCATTGTCATTAGTCATTTGGCTACGCCTTCATTCATGGTCATCGCAAGTCATTCGCTGACACCCAATTGTCATGTAATCGTTATTGCAATTAAATCCGAAATCTGCAATCCAAAATCCCAAATCCCAAATCCTGTTACCCCAATCTCTCAATCAAATAGCAAACAAAAATAATGATGAAAAAGTACAGCACTACATATTTGTAAATTCTTCGCCAGTTTATGCTGGAGGGATCTTCAACGTACTTTCTGCGGGTGATATGAGGAACATCTCTTTTACCCAGTCCAAAATATATTGCTGCCGTAAAAGCTGTGATAACAGTTCCTAAGAATCCTGTAAGATTCCACCACAGCCATGAAATAGTTGTGGCTTGCCATAGAATAATATTCACGCCGATTCCGGCGAGTATTCCGATCTTCAATGATTTTGCGCCAATCCGCTTGGTAAACATCCCGATCAGAAACGCGGCGAGAATGGGACCGTAAAGCATGCTTCCCACGGCATTGATTAAAACGATAGTGGTCTGTCGGGTCGCTTCGCCAAATCCGGCAAAGAGCAGCGCCACCACCACGCAGAATATCCCCCACAGAAATGTGATGATTTTCGAAGCGATCAAGTAGTGCCTCTCATCCGCATTGGGTTTCAGATATTTTTGATAGAAATCCTTCATCGTGACTGCGCTGAGCGAGTTCAAGCCGGAGTCCAGGCTGGACATGAGCGCCGCCATAATTGCCACGAAGATAAACCCGATGATGCCATTGGGCAGATAGGTGAGGATAAACATCGGCAGCATCCGGTCCGGGTCGTGGGTCAGGATGTGGCTAACAGCGCCGGGCTCAATTCCCATTTTCGCTGCAATTTGAATGATAGCTTGCGGTTGGGCAATGACCGCACCCACAAACACGCCCATCACCGAATAAAGCAGCACCAGCGGAAAGCGGCCAATGGCGTTGACCATCAGCGATTTGCGCACATCATCCACGCCGCCCACGGACAGCTCGCGCTGCACCTGGCTTTGATCGCAGCCGTAATAAGAGACGTACAGGAAAAATCCGCCGATGAGCATCGGCCAAAAGGCATAGGAGCCTTCGGGTGTGAAGCCCCATTGCTTAAAATCCAGAATAGCAAATCGTTCCGGCGATAGATTTGTCCAACTCGCATCCCAACCAACGATGCTGAGCGCAACGCCACTGCAGATCAACAAACCAACCACGATAATGACCATCTGTAGAAAATCGCTCAATATTACAACGCGGATTCCGCCCAGCGCATCGTAAATGACGGTTATTAACCCAACCAGTATAATTGCGGAGGTTGTTGAAATGGATAGGCCAGTGGAGAGGATCAGTCCGCCGGCCAAAACTGCAACTGCAGTAGCTAATCCCCGTCCCAGTTGAAACAAAAAACTGACCAGAGAACGGGTTCCGCTGTCAAACCGTTTTTCCAGATATTCATATATACTCACATAGTGGTGTTTATGCAGGGTGGGAATTATAACCGCCATTACCAAAATCAACGCAAGAGGTACCCCGAACTCATAACAGAGCCATTTCAATCCGCCGCCATCTTTTATGGCCACAAATGCCGGCGCAGAAATAAAACTGATCGCCCCCAACTGGGTCGCCATAGTTGATGCACCGGACTGCCACCATTTGATTTTCCTACCGCCAAGGTAATAATCCTCAGTGTCCTTTTGCGATCTGGTTAAATAGAGAGCAAAGCCAATGATACCAACAATATAAATCAGTATAACAATCCAGTCGAGATAGTTCATTAGGT
>Ga0209536_100011829_pt1 | contig 12738 bp, 10 predicted proteins | sample DeeMarSeWOR28_12_FD_187461 | JGI IMG/M metagenome (GOLD analysis project Ga0209536, IMG submission 187461) | Marine sediment microbial communities from White Oak River estuary, North Carolina - WOR-2-8_12 (SPAdes) (version 2) | ecosystem: Environmental > Aquatic > Marine > Intertidal zone >...
CTTTTCCGAGAGCGGGATGCCCTTTTGCTTCGACTGCGCCGGAAAGTTGCAGGCCGGGGGTGCCCAGAGTCAAGGCCACTAACCGCATACCCATTCGACCTGCCGCGCCGGTAATGATTGTTCGAACCATGCGTCCGGTTTCCTCCTCAGAGCACCCCAGCCTGTTGCAAGGCTTCTTGGAGTTTTGGGCGAAATTCTACCGCAAGCGGGGTAAGGGGCAGTCGAACTTCCTCTGACATTTTTCCCATCATGGCCAGCGCGGCTTTCACGGGAATTGGATTGGTCTCAAAAAATAATGCTTCAAACAAGGGAGCGAGTTTGTAGTGAAGCCGTCGAGCTTTTTCGTAATTACCTTCCAGCGCGGCGTTCACCATGTGTGCCATATCGGTCGGGGCGACATTAGCTGTGACGGTAATGACCCCTTTTCCCCCAAGGGCTATCATGGGGAGCGTCAAGGAATCATCGCCGGAGAGCACAAGGAAGCCCGGATGCGAGCGTTGAATGATGTCCGATACTTGTTGGAGAGATCCGCTGCCTTCCTTAATGCCAACAATATTCGGGATCTCCGACAGACGGCTGACCGTGGCAGGTAACATGTTGATGCTTGTCCGCCCGGGAATATTATAGAGAATCTGGGGTAAGTCGACTGCCTTGGCTACAGCCGCAAAATGGCGATAGAGCCCTTCTTGCGGGGGCTTATTGTAATACGGCGTAATGAGCAATGCGGCATCGGCACCAACGTCTTTAGCGTGTTTGGTAAATGTAATCGCTTCATCAGTGGAGTTTGAACCTGTTCCGGCAATCACAGGAATCCTCTTATTCACCACTTCAACGGTGACGGAGACGACCCGTTCATGCTCAGCCGGAGTCAATGTAGCTGATTCTCCTGTCGTCCCACAGGGCACAATGCCATGGGTCCCGTGAGCAATCTGGAATTCGATGAGTTCGGCCATGGCCTTTTCATCAAATTTTCCCTTGGAAAATGGGGTGACGATAGCGACTAACGAACCGCTGAACATATCATGGCCTCAATCTCTGGTGTGGTGGCTTTCATTGGATATTGCAACTCGGAAGAAGAATGATCACTTGAGGAATCAGCTCAGAGCCAGATTGCCCATCAATTCGAAAAGATTTCAGGAATAGATTCCCCGCGAACGAGGTCTTCGTAGCTTTCCCGTTTTCGAATCACAATGATGTCTTTCCCTTTCACAAGCACTTCGGGGACGCGTGGCCTGGAATTATAATTTGAAGACATGGTGAATCCGTATGCTCCCGCACTCATCACGGCGAGGAGATCCCCAGGTTGAGATTGGGGCATTTTCCGATCCTTGGCCAGAAAATCTCCGGATTCGCAAATGGGTCCAACGACATCCACGGTGTTGACGACGGAGGATTCATTCTTCATCACCGGCTGAATGTCGTGGTGGGCTTCATATAAGCTTGGTCGCAACAAGTCATTCATCGCTGCATCCACAATAACAAAACGTTTGTTGGCGCCATCCTTGTTGTACAGTACCTTTGTCACCAAAATGCCCGCATTTCCCACGATGGACCGGCCGGGTTCCATGATAATTTGGCATGATACGGTTTGAAGGAGGGGAGAAATGGCCGCAGCCAGCTCTTTGGGGTGGGGAGGTGTTTCGTCCGAATATGTAATCCCTAGTCCCCCGCCAATGTTGAGATATTGAATGTGGACGCCGTTGGCCTGGAGCGTCTGAATTAACGCGATGGCCTTTTTCAAGGCATCAACGAATGGGGTGACCTGGGTTAATTGGGAGCCGATGTGTGAGTGCACACCCACCACTTCGATATGTGGAAGTTTTCCCGCTGCCGCAAATTCTTCCAGGGCCTGATCCGCTCCAATCCCAAATTTGCTTTTTTTCAATCCCGTGGAAATATAGGGATGGGTCTGGGGATCAATGTCAGGATTAATGCGTAATGCCACCCTCGCGCGTAACCCCATGGCGCCAGCCACCGTATTAATCTGTTGGAGCTCACCTGGAGATTCGACATTGAACATCAGGATATCCGATTCCAACGCGTATCGAATTTCTTCCTTGGATTTGCCGACTCCGGCAAACACGATCTTATTGGGTGATATTCCGGCTTGTAATGCCCGAAAGAGTTCTCCACCCGACACGATATCCGCTCCACTCCCTTCCCTGGCCAGAATCCGGAGAACGGTCAGGTTAGAATTTGATTTCATGGCAAACGCCACGATATGGGGAATGGCCTGGAATGCCTGATCGAAGGCATGAAAATGTCGAATCAACGTCCGGTGGCTGTAAATATAACAAGGGGTTCCCACCTGTTCGGCAATCTGTCGGATTGGGACCTCCTCACAATATAGTTCCTCCCCTTGGTACTGAAAATCATGCATGTTGAGCACCCTCATCAAACAAGTCCAAATCACCAGGAGAGACTTCTGAAACAGCAGCTTGGAAGGCTTCTTTTAATTTTCGATACCGTAATTTGGTGTGAGGCGTGATGGCTTTCAGTATTTCACCATCCAATAAGGTGTGAATGGCTTTGGGCGTGGCTTGCTTTAAATTTTCAAAATTAACCACGATATCCATCTTCGCATCCCGCGCAGCCTGTTTAATCCTATCTAATAATTCCTTGGCATTCAGGTGGTCCAACGTTCCCTCCAGTTCAATGAACAACGCTGCAAAGGCATCGTGGCGACGAGCCTTCACTTTTAGGCAGAGCTCCTGAGGTTTGGACCCAGGAGATGTTTGAGGGAGGAGGGCGTTAGGAATGAGTTGCTGGGTTTCAAACGTAGGCAGTTTGGCCTGTAGGTTTTTTAAAACTTTGGCCAACGGAGAAAGGGTGCCTTTGGGTGTAGTGCGACAAATCAATTTTCGGAATTCCCAATTCATCTCAAGACGGGGGATCAGCCGTTGGCTCGTATGACCCACGCGATTCAAAATGCAGGGCCAGGAATAAAATTGGTGGTTGGCCCAGAAAAATCCTTCCTGTAATTGCTCGGGAGTCATGCGTTTGGGTTTGTATACTACATGTTTACCGTCATACTTTGACCAGTCCTGATCAAAAATCCGGCCCTCCCGTTTGTAGCGTTCAAACAATGCCGTTCCTGGGAGTGGAGTCAACACATTAAAGTATGCCAATTCCACCTTGTTACGCGTTAAGAATTCCACGGCGGTCTCGAACACGGATTCGTCATCATTATCAAAGCCAAACACGAGCCCGGGGTTCACCATGATGCCATGGTCGTGAAACATCTTGATTTGATTTTCAAACTTCCGAACCTGATTGAACCCTTTGTTGGTTTCATCCAGGGAATCATCAGATAGGGATTCCATTCCGACAAAAACCGATACGCAACCGCTATCCGCGGCCAGTTTCACCATTTCAGGATCATCACCAAGGAAGAGCGTGGATTGGCAGCCCCATTTAATGTTAAGAGATTTCAGGGCTTGCCATAACTCACGGCAGTAAGCTCGATGACTGTTATGCAAGTCATCGACGAAGGCGACAATCGAACCTTCTTCCAAGCCCACCCAAATTTTCAAGGAGGTAGTTAACGCATTGAGGAGTGAACCGCGAGTCATACGCTCGATAATATCCGAGCGAAGCCATTCCTTCGCGTGTTTGAGTTCTTCGATGACTTCGGGGACGGGTCGGCGTCGGGTTGTTTTGCCATTAAATGGGGACACGCTGCAAAACTCACAATCAAAATGACATCCTCGCGTCGTGAAGCTGCACAGACGGGTCATATAGGAATCAGGGCTGAGCAATTCAATCCGCGGCGGTTTGTAGTCGCTCAAAGCTGGAAATTGGTCCATCCGATAGATTCGCTTCAAAGTCCCGGCCTCCACGTCGGCTACGACTTGAGGCCATAGATCTTCTGCTTCCCCACAGACAATGGCATCACAATGGCGAAGGGCTTCATCCGGGCAATAGGTGGGGTGCACCCCGCCGAGAACGACCTTTTTCCCACGTCTACGAAATTCATCGGCAATTTCATACGCTCGTGGCGCATAACACGTCATGATCGACAACCCGACTAAATCACAGGGAGTGTCAAAATTAATATCTGCCACGGCTTCGTCCACCAGCTCTATGTCCCATGTTGGCGGGGTATAGGCCGCAATGACTGGCAAACTGAGTTTTGGAAACCAGATCGATCGGCGTTCGCTTGCCGTCATACGATAGGGGTTATTCCGTGGATAGGGGTCAAGCAAAAGAAGTTTAGGACGAATTCCTACAGGGATGGTCGTGGTATCCATTCTCTTTATCCTCCGCAAACAGATGGGACTGAATGAAATAGGCTTGATTGTACTCCGTGCAGTTCCCCCCGGACAAATCTGCGGTATTGCGTTCCAGCCATTATCGGGTGCCTACGGGATACAATGCGGGTAATTCCACTGCTTCTTCCACCGGCGTAGTCATTTGGTCCTCGGCGGCCATTCCTTCCTTTCCGGCCTGATCCTGCTGCTGTTTCCGTAACTTGGCTTCGATCCCGACTTCCTCGGGGGCAATGGGAGGACCAACCGCTCCACACCCAATTGTGGAAAAGAATAGCGCCATCAGGCCAAAGGTGATGAAGAAAGGAGTATATGCCGGAAAAGATTGACCTCTGCTGTTCATTTTTTTTTCACAGAATGTTTAGTTTCGGCGCGTAATAATTTTTTCCAGCCATTGATTTGTTTGGTGACTTGGGCCGTGGCCGTGCCACCCACAATATTTTTCCTGTTAATCGCGGCTTCCGGAGTTAAGACTTGAAAGGTCTTGGCATCAAAGGATGGCGAGGCTTTGAGTAAATCCTGTTGTGTGAGTTGTTGCAAATCTTTCCCGTTGGCTATGCACTCCCGTACCAGATTTCCCACCACATGATGAGATTCCCTGAAGGGCATCCCTTTCTGAACCAGGTAGTCGGCTAACTCCGTGGCCAGAAGAAATCCCTGCGACACGGCCTCTTTCATGGGTTGAGATCGTACTGTCAGTTGAGCCATGAGTTCCGCATAGATTTTAACCGATGTGGTTACCGTATCCAATGCATCAAATAACGGTTCTTTGTCTTCCTGGAGGTCTCGATTATAACTGAGCGGTAATGCTTTTAGGGTGGTCAAGAGGCTCAATAAATGTCCATAGACCCGACCAGTTTTTCCACGGATCAGTTCAGGGACATCAGGGTTTTTTTTCTGTGGCATCATACTGCTACCCGTGCAAAATCCGTCGGGAAGATCAGTAAAGTGAAATTCTTGCGAAGACCATACAATCAGTTCCTCACTTAAACGAGAGAGGTGCATCATCACGATGGCACATGCGCTGAGCACCTCGATGACGTAATCCCGGTCCGAGACGGCATCCAGGCTGTTCTGAGTCACGCGAGGGAAATGTAATAAGGCCGCGGTATAGTGTCGGTCGATGGGGTAATTGTTTCCGGCTAAAGCGCCCGAGCCTAGTGGCATGACGTTAATGCGAACCAAGGCATCCTCAAGGCGCCCTTTGTCCCGCTCTACCATTTCCACATAGGCCAGAGCGTGATGCGAAAAGAGGACAGGCTGGGCTCTCTGTAAATGAGTATAACCCGGCATTATTACTCCCATGTACCGCTCGGCGAGAGTCACGAGAGATTGTTGAAGGCGGTGGAGATCCTTGCGCAGGTGGTGAAGGGTATCCCGGAGATAGAGCCGGAGATCCAGAGTGACTTGGTCGTTACGGCTTCGGCCGGTGTGGAGTTTTCCGCCAACCGGCCCAATGACCTCAGTCAGCCGCCGTTCAATGCTCATATGCACATCTTCATCTTCGATTTTCCATTGATGACGGCCTGCGCGAATATCCTTTCGAATGGCCTGGAGTCCTCGAATGATGGTTTGGCATTCTCGCTGGGACAAGACTTTCGCCCGTTGTAACGTTTTACAGTGCGCGATACTGCCTTCGATGTCGTACTCGTACAGACGGCGATCAAAGCCGATCGAGGCCGTGAACGCTTCCACCAGTTTGTGCGTTTGTCCTTGAAACCGTCCTCCCCAGAGTTTTTGATCTCCGGTTTTTTCGCTCGACATGGATTGAGAAGGTGTTGCAGAACGTGATCGATTGCTGGTTGAGGACTTTTGTCGAGGAGTCTTCATGAGGAAATTGTTAACAATTCTGTGGCCGGGTAGCTTATGGCCATGCGATCTTTTGCACGGAAGTTCTGGTCGCTAACCGTAAGGCATGGAGTCGGATGAATCCACCAGCATCCTTTTGGTCATAGCCGGTTCCTTCCTCAAAGGTGGCCAGATGTTGCCGGTAGAGCGAGCGATCGGACTTTCTGCCAGTGACCGTGCAATTGCCTTTATAGAGTTGGATCCTGACGGTTCCTGTCACGTTTTGTTGGGCTTGGTCAAATGCCGACTGTAGCATAACTCGTTCGGGCGAGAACCAAAATCCATTATAAATCAGCTCCGCATAGCGTGGCATTAATTCATCTCGAAGATGTACCACTTCCCGATCCAAGGTGAGCGATTCCAGGGCTCGTCGGGCAATATGCAGGATTGTGCCGCCTGGCGTTTCATACACCCCACGGGATTTGATCCCCACAAAACGGTTTTCCACCAAATCCACTCGTCCGATTCCGTGCTTCCCACCCAATTGATTTAATCGTTGCAGAAGAGTTGCTGGACTGAGTGGTTTATCATTGACCGCCACGGGATTGCCCTTCTCGAAATGAAGCGTGATGGTTTGCGGTGAGGTTGGCGCATCTTGAGGTGAGACGGTCATTTGGAACATATCGTTCGGGGGGGCGGCCCAGGGATCTTCAAGAATTCCGCCTTCATAACTAATGTGAAAGAGGTTCAGGTCCATGCTGTAGGGTTTAGATTTGGTGACGGAGACCGGAATGTCGTGCTTGCGCGCATAGTTAATGAGATCCTGTCGTGAGCCCATGGACCACTCTCGCCAAGGGGCAATCACCTTGAGGTGAGGGGCCAAGGCCGCGAAGGTGAGTTCAAAGCGGACCTGATCATTCCCTTTTCCAGTGGCACCGTGACTGACGTATATCGCCTTTTCTTTTTTGGCCAGTTCCACCTGTCTTCTGGCAATAAGAGGACGGGCGATGGATGTTCCTAAAAGATAAGAACTTTCGTATACCGCATTCCCACGAAGCATAGGGAACACATAATCGGAAACAAATTCTTCACGGAGATCTTCCACATATACCTTGATAGCTCCGACTTGTAGTGCCTTTTTCCGAATGGCCGGTAAATCTTCGCCCTGTCCGAGGTCCGCACAAAAGGCGATCACATCGCACCCGTGTTCCACCTTGAGCCAATGCAGAATGACTGAGGTATCCAATCCCCCTGAATAGGCCAGAATTACCTTTGGTCTTGCTGATCGAGTAGGTATCGAGGACCGAGTCGAAGTGGTGGAAGGCGTTGAACCAGAACGTTTTTTCATGAATCCTACTTTCCTATCCATTCAAGTAAAATGGCTTTTTGTATGTGTAGACGGTTCTCTGCTTGGTCCAATACTACTGATTGAGGTCCGTCCAGCACATCTTCGGTTATTTCTTCCCCCCGATGGGCAGGTAGGCAATGCATGACCAGCGCATTAGGTTTCGCCTGTTGCATGAGCTGGCTATTGACCTGATAGGGAGCTAGAGCGGCCATCCGCGGTTGTTGCTCGTGCTCTTGCCCCATGCTGATCCAGACATCCGTGTAGATCACGTCAGCGTCTTTAGCCGCAATTTTTGGATCATGTGTGATTTCAATTCTGGCCCCTGTTTGTAGGCCTTCCTCTTTAGCTGCTTCAATGATGCGGTGATCAGGTTCATAACCCTTTGGGCATCCTACAGCAACGTGCATGCCCACTTTTGCTCCTACTTCAAGAAGGGAATGCGTAATGTTGTTCCCATCTCCAATGTACGCCAGCTTCAACCCTTTCGCGCGTCCTCTTTTTTCGACAATGGTCAGAAGATCCGCTAACGCCTGGCAGGGATGACAATGGTCCGTTAATCCATTGATAACCGGAATAGAGGTGTGTCGGGCCCATTCTTCTAAAGAGGCCTGGTCGAATGTTCTCACGACGAGACCATCCAAATAGCGGGTTAAGACTTTAGCCGTGTCGGCTAAACTTTCTCCACGGCTCAGTTGGATTTTTTCGGAGGCCAGAAATAAGGCTTGTCCGCCCAGCTGATTCATGCCAGCTTCAAAAGACACTCTGGTTCGTGTTGAGGGTTTTTCAAAGATGAGCCCCAGGGTTTTGCCTTTTAATGGGAAGGATGTACGACCATTTCTTCGAGTAGCCTTCAATTTTTGGGCGAGTGTAATCAGATGGTGAATCTTTTGCCGGGGAATATCGGCCACGGTCAGCAGGTCTTTGGGAAGCCCTGGCGTCTTCTTTTTTTGTGCAACAGAGATGGGCTTGCGTGCTCGTGAGGACTGACTAGGTGCTGGCATGACTTATCGCTGTTTAGAAAGGACGTCAGAGAGGACGGTCAGGAGTTGATCAATCTGCATGGTGCTAATGATTAAAGGTGGGACAAATCGGAGTACTCGTCCCATGGTGCAGTTTATCAGGACCCGGCGTTGAAGGCATTCGAGGACGAGCGGTTTTCCGTCAATGGATAATTCCAGTCCCTGTAACAGTCCCATGCCCCGTGCTTCACGAATGCAGGAGAATTGTTCTTTCAGTGAGCCGAGTCCTTTAGCTAAATAGTGACCGGCAACCAGGCTCTGTTCCAGCTTTCCGCCTTCAATGAGGAGATCCAATACTTTTAAGGCAACCGCACAGGCTAGCGGATTTCCGCCAAAGGTGGATGCGTGGGTTCCTGGTTCAAACGCAGCAGAGACATTGTCCGTGGCTAGACAGGCCCCTATGGGGATCCCTCCACCCAGCCCTTTGGCCAAAGTCATAATGTCAGGTTGAATTCCAAACTGTTGATAGGCAAACAATGTCCCCGTACGTCCCATTCCGGTTTGGACCTCATCAAAAATCAGGAGGATTTGTCGCTCTGTGCAGAGCTCTCGAAGGCCTTTCAGGTATTCGGGATGGGGCACCATGACCCCACCCTCAGCCTGAATGGGTTCTAACATCACGGCTGCGGTTTGTGGGGTAATATTGGCTTTCAAAGCCTCCAGATCATTGAAGGGAATGTATCGAAATCCGGGAACAAGCGGCCCGAAGCCTTCTTGTAATTTGGGTTGGCCGGTTGCGCTCAGACTGGCCAATGTTCGCCCATGAAAGGAATTCACCATGGTCAGAATTTCAAAGCGTTCTGGCCCAAAAGTGTTGTGTGCATACCGCCGAGCTAACTTTATGGCTGCCTCGTTGGCCTCCGCGCCGCTATTGCAAAAAAACACCTTGTCTGCAAAGGACAGTTCCACCAGACGTTGAGCCAGTTTGGTTTGGGGCTCGGTATAAAACAGATTTGAGGTATGAATGAGTTGCCGGGCTTGCCGTGTGATGGTATCCACAAGATCTGGGTGGGCATGGCCTAAGACATTAACGGCAATCCCTGCCAGACAATCGAGATATTCACGGCCTTCTGCGTCATACACCAGGCATCCATTTCCGCGGACCAGCGAAACGGGGAGGCGGGTATAGGTATTCATGAGATACCGGCCAGTATTTTCTTGGAGTTCAAGTGTGAGCATATTTTCAAAAACCCGCGTGAATGCAGGCGAATTTATCACACGGTCTCTCAAGTCCGCAATAATGTGGTCAGTGAAAGGCCGACCGGGCGGCAGAATGAATCAGGTGGAACTTAGACTGGTAATCCAAGTCCAGGCCGATGGGTTGTCTGACTTATAGTTAAGTGTGACTACGACTGGTCAGGAGACTGACGCCTGAGGTCATAGGCTAACCCCAATTTACTCAACGTCCAAATAAGCCACTTGGATGGATCAAAATTGTACCAGCGCACCCCATTCCGGTAGTCACTTTGGTACATATGATGATAGTTATGGTAACCCTCCCCGAAGGTGAGTAGAGAAATCCACCAACTATCGCGGCTCGAATTGGATGTTCCATGGGGTTGATCACCCCAAATATGGCAAATGGAATTAATAAAGAAAGTTGAATTTAAGACAAAGAAGGCGCGGGCGAGCCCGGCTAAGAGAAAACATCCGATACCCCCAATCCATCCGTTATAGATAAGTCCAACTACGAAAGGGAGGGCTAGTCCTGTAAGGACAATGGGAAGGTAATATTTGTTTTGCCACATAATCAGAGGGTCCTGTAAGAGGCGGGTGGCATATTTTGGATCACGATTGGGATCTTTCCAAAAAATCCAGCCACAATGGCTGTGCCAAAAGCCCAACGTGGCATTATAGGGATCTTCCTTCTGGTCGCAACGAGCATGATGCCTGATATGATCACCAGCCCAACGTAACGCGGAGTTTTCTAACGCCATACCCCCAGCGATTAAGAAAGCGGCTTCGACCCACTTGGGGCATTTGAAGCTCCGATGGGTAATTAACCGATGATACCCAACCGTAATGCCTAGTCCTGTGATCATGTAAAGGGTGATGAACATTGTCCAGTCTAACCAGGAAAAATCATAAAAATAAGCATACACCGGGAGCCCGATGATTGTGGTCATCACAATAAGCCCAAACAAAAACATTGTGGGATAATCCCGTTGTGGAGTCCCGGCTAAGGAAGGATCTAAGGTTCGTGACATAGCAGTCTAAGTCCTCGCATATCTCCCACACCAAACGGAAGGTTCCCTTTGGTGAGAGATTAGTTAGTGAATAAAACCTGGGATTGGTATCTCTTTTACATAAACGTGGGAGGGTTGCACCGAAAAATACAGGTAAAGACCTGCCCATGTAAAAGAGTGGGTTTAGAATACCCGCTAAATTGGTTAGTTGTAAAGAGGAAATCTCCCGTTGGAAATAAATATCATTCGCTCACGTTATTGATACACATAGGATACCAGACTCATGGGGAAAAGCTAGTCCTGCAATTCTTTGTGAGTACTTTCCACAAAATTCGACCATATAGTCCTTTTAAATTGAGCATCTCAATTTTGGTTGACTCTCCCATTTCGATTCGTAACGGACTCAGGACGAGTCATCGACCAGAAATGCATTGATCCGCGGAGCCACAATTAATACTTGTAGCTGTCCTCTTTGAAAGGGCCATTGACAGGAACGTGAATATAGTCGGCCTGAGGCTGAGTGAGCTTCGTGATGACGCCCCCAAACCCCCGAACCATATGGGCAGCCACTTCTTCATCGAGACATTTCGGTAAGACCTGCACCGTGATTTTTGCATCTTTTTGGTCAGCAAATTTTTGTTCGTAGAGGTAGATTTGAGCGAGGACTTGGTTTGCAAATGAACCATCCATAATTCGTGAGGGGTGACCGGTCGCATTTCCCAAATTTACCAATCGTCCTTCGGATAGCAAGATGAGGTGATCATTGCTGGCTTTATCACGATATACCGTATGCACCTGAGGCTTTACATCCTCCCACTCCCAGTTCTTGCGCATAAACGCGGTATCGATTTCATTATCGAAGTGCCCGATATTACACACCACGGCTCCGCATTTGAGGGTTTGCAACATTGCCGAATCGCAGACATTCAAGTTGCCAGTGGCCGTGACGACCAAGTCGGTGTGTTGAAGGAGGCTGTAGTTAATGTCTTCGACTTTGCCTGTATTGATCCCATCTTTGTAGGGAGAGACTACTTCATACCCATCCATGCAGGCTTGCATAGCGCAGATCGGATCGATTTCTGAAATTTTGACAATCATGCCTTCTTGACGGAGTGATTGAGCCGACCCTTTTCCGACATCGCCGTAGCCGATCACGAGAGCCTTTTTCCCGGCTAGGAGGTGGTCAGTCCCCCGCTTGATGGCATCATTCAAGCTATGGCGACAGCCATACTTATTGTCATTTTTTGATTTGGTAATCGAGTCGTTCACATTGATCGCAGGAACTTTTAATGTGCCCTTTTTTAACATTTCCTGTAGACGGTGCACCCCGGTGGTTGTTTCTTCAGTAATCCCATGAACGTGGTCCAAAATAGACGGATATTTTTCGTGGAGCATCAGCGTCAAGTCACCGCCATCGTCCAACACCATATTGGCATCCCATGGGTGGCCATTTTTTAAAATGGTTTGCTCCAGGCACCACTCATATTCATCTGCCGTTTCGCCTTTCCAGGCGTACACAGAAATACCCTTTGCGGCGATGGCGGCAGCGGCGTGATCCTGTGTTGAAAAGATGTTACAGGAAGACCAGCGTACTTCAGCGCCAAGTTCGATGAGCGTTTCAATTAGCACGCCGGTTTGAATGGTCATATGAATGCAACCAAGAATTTTGGCGCCTTTCAATGGTTTGGAATCTCGATATTTTTCTCGAAGGGACATCAGTGCCGGCATTTCTGTTTCGGCAATTCGTAATTCCTTACGACCCCAATCAGCCAAACGGATGTCAGCAACCTTATAATCAGTAAATGAGGTTTTGGTCATAGTCGCAGTGCTCATAGGTATTTCTTCCTTCCTCATTAGTTATGGACAACTAGAAAAAGAGGGGCCGGTCTATCCCAGTCCCCTCTGATTGGATTGCATAGGCGACTTAAAATTATAGCCCTGCTTCTCTTCGTAACAACGCAGCTTTGTCTGTCTTTTCCCAGGTAAACCCAGGTTCGTTCCGTCCGAAATGGCCGTATGCGGCGGTTTTTTTGTAGATGGGGCGTCGCAGCTTGAGGTGCTCGATGATGCCCCTCGGGGTTAATGGGAAATGTTTGCCAACTAATTTTTCAATTCGCTCAATGGCCGTT
>Ga0209536_100011830_pt1 | contig 12737 bp, 16 predicted proteins | sample DeeMarSeWOR28_12_FD_187461 | JGI IMG/M metagenome (GOLD analysis project Ga0209536, IMG submission 187461) | Marine sediment microbial communities from White Oak River estuary, North Carolina - WOR-2-8_12 (SPAdes) (version 2) | ecosystem: Environmental > Aquatic > Marine > Intertidal zone >...
ATGAAATTCAACATCTTTTGATAAGACGTCTGCGCCTGCCAACTAGAAGCATTCATGAGAGTTACGCCACGATAATCACCGATTTGAGCGAGATGTACGTGACCTGTAACAAAGATATCTGGGATTCTATCTATCACCATATAGTCAAGATGCTCAGGGGCAAGAGGAGTATACCCTCCATATGTAGGAGCAAGATGATGTTTTCTGAGCATAGTTTTCATTATTTCTACAGGCTCGTTGTATTTCAAATGCTGTATGTTTGTCGCAAAATCAAGAAGGCTTTGACCGTGATAAGACAATATCTCTACACCGTGAAGTGAGAAATAACAAGGATTGCCGACAAAGGTAATATTCATATCAGAAAACAGGTTTTGGATCTCTTTTTCGAATGTTGGTTGTGGCTCAGCAGGTCTAACCGCATCATGGTTACCTGGCTGCATAATCATGGATATATAATCAGGAATTAGACTAAGTTGCTCAGCAAGTGCCTCATATTGCCTATACACATCAACTATTGCAAGTTCTTTATCTTGGCCAGGATAAATCCCTATTCCATCAACTACATCTCCAGGTATAACTATGTATTTTATTTTACCAGCAACATCCCTCTGTCTCGAATTACCCATCTCACCGTTTATCCAACGTAAGAATGCTTGCCATTCGTCTTCCATGAACTGTTTACTACCAACATGTATATCAGAAAGAAAAGCAGCAAACACAGGGATATCTGATTTATGTCTCTCGTTTTGTATACTGATATCTGGATAAACAACGCTATGGATTACTATCAAATCACCATTTTTGCTTAGTTGTCCTCTTATTCCTACTATCTCATCAAGAACAACCTCGTTTGCCATTTGTAAAGTTTCACGGTTATTTTTTAAAGCAATGCACGTAGCAATATCAGTTTCATCCTCAAGTTCAATGAGTCTATGACCATTTGTAGTGGTTTTAACATCTTTTACTATGCCAACTATCTGTATATCTTTTACACCACTCTTTTTTACTCTATTAATTGGAATAGCGTTAGCTAGTTCTCTCCTTTGATTCCGCAGTATTCTTCGCAAAGAGCTGTATCTATCAACAAAAAGTTTCGTAAAATCACTAGTAGTTCCTTCACAAATACTATTCCCAGTTACATCTTTAATTATGTTGATTTCAGAGTCGTATTCTTTGGCTTTTGGTTTCCATCCCTTCACTTTTTTTATTTCTATTACTTGCGGAATTTCTTCTTCTTCCGGTGTTTCATCAGGTAGTTTTATTTGGTCTTCTTTATCTGGATCATCATATTCTAATTCAGAGTCATCATCAGGAGGATACTGAACATCATCACTATATATTTCAGAAAGCATCTTTGTTTGAATTTCCTTTATCCCTGGAGGTTTTATAGGCGACTTTGGCGTTTCTTCAACTATTGATAATTGCTCTATATCTTTAATTTGATTAATGGTCAGCACAAGTGGAAATTCCCGTAAATTTTTGGTTAAAAAAGATGTAAATTCTTTAGGATCATCTTTTGACATGATATAATCGAGAGCATCTGGTTGTACGAATGTACCATGTTCTGAAAATGACTTGATTATTGAATGCATTTGACCTGTCCCGTAAAAAAACAGTTTCTAAATGTGAATACGATAACATGGTTTTTAGAATTGTGGTCAAAATGATGGTTTTTTAATGTCTGAAAACAAGCCATATAAATAGTTTTTCATGAAAAAAGTGGTTTATGACATTAAAAAGTGGAGTTTATTTGACAAAATTTAAACAGCATGAAAATTTGAGGGAAAATACCCGTATTTTCAGAAAAGGATATAAAAGGGGAAAAACTAACATTAAACCACAGAAGAACGATATCGGGAAAAGACAATATGATAAGCATAAAGGTCTACAAAAAGGGTAACGATCTCCTCATCGGAGCATGTGATGAGAAGCTCCTAGGGAAAAAATTTGAGGACGGAAAATTTCAAATAGATGTGTCCATGGATTTTTATGGAGGAGAACGAATCAGCCCAGACGTTCTAAAGAAATACTTAGAAGAAGCAACTATAGCCAACCTAGTAGGCAAGGAAACAATAAAATGCGCTATAGAAGCAGGTTTAATAGATCCTGATTGCGTGATAAAGATTAATGGCGTGCCACATGCTCAAATGGTAAGGATGCTAACTTAGAGCATCAATCTTTTCGAACATTTTTTCGTAATGACTACCTTTCCAGTAAATTTTATTACAATTCTTGCAAAACCAGAACTTTTCGTTATTATCAAAAACTTTCTCAGGGACTTTTTCTTTGACATCTTCTTTTTTAATTTCTTTGATTTTGGAATTGCACAAAATGCATCTTGATAGAATCTCTGTTTTATCTACTTTGATTTCGCCTAAAACCGCATTTATTTGTTCATCAATATCTGTCGTTTTGATCTCAATAGTCTTAATATTCTCTCTTCGTGCTACCTGATTTAATGTTTTATCACGAGTAATGAGAATGCGCTTTTCGTCCTTTGAAATCTCTAATAATCTAGAATCATCCATCTCATTATTTGCATAATAAGTATCAAAACCATAAATGCGCAGCCATTTCGCAAGTGTACCAAGCATTCTATCGCATAAGAATTTCATTTTATCAATTTATAATGTAAAAGTACTCCTGGACCAATCGGTCTTGTTTCAACTAATTTGAGCTTAATATCTTCATCATCTATTTTCATTTTACCTGCAAGAGTTGGAGTATTGGTTCCACCTATTATCATGGGTCCAACATAAACAAAAAAGTCGTCAACAAAACCAGATTTTAAAAAATTCCAAATAACTGTTCCGCCACCTTCAACCATCAGTTTTTTTACACCTTTTAGATACAAGAAATCTAAAAGTTTTTTTATGTCTATATTGCCTTTATCATTTGTATCACACCAGATTACCTCGACAGTATCCCCATATTTTTTACTGCATTCTTTTTTACCAGTTACAATAAAGGTCTTTGCAGTATTGTCCGCAACAAGGGCATCTGATGGTGTCCTGCAATTAGTGTCCAATACAACGCGTATCGGTTGCTTTGGGTCTTTTACATATTTATCTTTAACAGTCAGTTTTGGATCATCATTTAATACAGTATTGACTCCAACAAGAACCGCATCACTTTTGTTTCTTAATTCGTACATCCTTCGTATATCTTCATCACAAGAAATGCGCATCTGTTTTCCAGACGGTGATGCAATTTTTCCATCTGCAGACATCGCACAATTAATTACAACATACGGTCGATTCATAAAAATTCACTTTGGGTAAAGAGGGCAATCTTTCTTATTTTCAGGGCAAATGCCCTTACTCTTACACACAGGTCCTGCCTTTTTAAAAATAGTCGGAGCTACTTTTTTTACTTCTTGCAACATCTTATTCGCAAGTTGTCTTATTTCCCATTGGGCATGCTGACAACATCTCAATTCAAAGAAATTCAGTAAAGATCTAGCATTCATTGTTACAATAATATTTGTACATGCCGCATTGGGAAGGACATATCTGGCATCTTCTGCAGGAATGCCTAATCCAAGAAGCTTGTTGTATTCCTTCCATATGCTGTCCATTGTAGCATCATAGGCTTTTTTCATTCCCTTATTTTTTGAGATTTTTGGAGGAGTTACATAATTTGGTTCATTAAGATTGACATATCGCTGACTTTGCTGCGCATAACTTGCAATACGATGCCTTACAAGCTGATGCGTAAGTGACCTGCTCACATCACTTATTGCGAATGTAAAACAGGTATGCTCAATTACACTCGTATGACCCAAATTCATGACATGCTCAAGTATCGCTTTTAATTCCTTATCTGAAGATTTATCCAAATCTTCAGGTTTAGCTTTATCATGAGTAAGCTTTGCAGCCATTGCAGGTAATTTTTCAGGATTAGGGGTAAATCCTATTAATTTAGCATTCATCAATGACTCCCCGCGTAACACCCGATATATTATCTGCTTTTATTATATTTGAGGTTGTAACATGTGGAGATACTGTAAATTATTATAATAATTATAAAAAACCGTAAGCTTTTAAAAACCACTATAATTACAGTGACGTGATACGGGTTTATCTTAGGGAGGAAAGCGTATGATCGCATTTATTGTGACGACTATATTAAGCTTTGTAACTTATCTATTGTTAACGGCAGGATCTGCAAATGCTGATTCTTATTTCAACTTGTGGTTATGGAGCATAGAGGAAATTGTTTTTGGAATTATATTATCAGTAATTGTAGGATTTGTTGCCAGAAAGATATTTGTAAAAAAAAGTTTCAGAATGGCAAACCCTGTACGTTGGTTCACATTCATCGCATATGTTATCGGGCCATTCTTTTATGGTATGGCAAAAGCCAATGTTGATGTTGCCTATCGAGTTTTAACCGGTAAAATAAATCCAGGCATTGTTAAAATATCTCCAAATCTAAAAACAGATCTTGGGATAACCATGCTTGCTAATTCTATAACACTTACTCCTGGGACATTAAGTGTTGATATTGATGAGGATAAAAACGATCTTTACATACACTGGATAAACGTAAAGAAGGAAGCATTGAAGAAAAAACCTGTTGATTGTAAATATATCTGCGGAAACTTTGAGAAATGGGTTAGGAGGGTTGCAGAATGATGGAGACAGGATACCTAATTGTTCTGGGTTTTCTATTACTCGCAATAGTAATTGCAATTATCAGAGCTATAAAAGGACCCACTGCTCCAGACAGGGTTGTTGGACTTGATACAATAAACACCATTGTTATTGTCTCAATGGTCATTTTTGGTGCAGCTACTCGAAATGTAATCTATATTGATGTGGCAATTATCTATGCACTGTTATCATATATCTCAACGCTTTTTATTGCAAAATATCTGGAAGGAGGGGAGTTCTAAATGTTATCAGAAATTGTTGACATCATAGTTTATATTTTCCTTGCCATCGGTGTTTTCTTTAACCTTTTAGCAGGGCTAGGATTACTGCGTTTTCCTGACGTTTATACAAGACTTCACGCTGGGACTAAGTGTACCACTTTTGGCTCTATTTTCATATGTGGATCTGTTATTCTTCTAGGCTTGAGAATGTGGATCCAAGGCGATCCTGACGGGTCAACATTTGTAATACACACTGCCATAGCATTGGTAGCTATCTTAGTTACAAATCCCACTGGCGCTCATGCCCTTGCACGTGCTGCACATAGAAGTGGGGTTAAACCAGTTGGAGCAGTTATAGATGATCTTGATAAAAAACCGGCTAAAAAAGCTGCAATTAAGAAAAAGGAGGCGAAGAAATAATGGTTGTAGAAATGTTAACGGATATTGTTCATATCGTAGTCCCAATCTTAATTGTCGTAGCTGCTGCCTTTGCGGTTATGTTCAAGGATCTTATCGCCGCTGCTATCGCCGTAGCTGCTATGAGTCTTTTGTTGTCCCTAGAATTTTATATTTTACAGGCACCTGATGTTGCTATTGCAGAGGCAGGTGTAGGGGCCTGTCTTACAACTGCGATATTAATCATTGCAATTAGAGCTACAAGACGGGAGGAGGAGAGCTGATGTCAACAAGAAATATCTTAGCAGCCATATTCTTCGCGATAGTTGCAATATTCTTGATTTACAGCTTAAGTAGTTTTTCTGAGATACATGAATTTGGAAATCCTGATCAGCACATAACGCCAGAAATGGACCAATATATAATCAATAATACGCAAAACGAAACAGGTGCTGATAACGGGGTTACCGCTGTAGTTTTTGACTATCGAGGTTTTGATACGCTTGGAGAAGCAACTGTTTTATTCACCGCGGTTGCAGGTGTTATTCTAATATTCAGGAGGTTGAAGAAATGATGGGAATGTCAAGGATTGTAAAAACAATTACCAGCATAACATTCCCGCTCATAATGATATACGGGCTTTACATTATTGCACATGGACATCTCACACCAGGCGGAGGTTTTCAGGGAGGTGCTGTTGTAGCATCAGGATGTGCAATGGTTCTTGTTGCCTATGGCTCAGTATGGACAATGGGCAAAATAAAAGAAAAGAATCTATCTATATTGGAAAGTCTTGGTGCGATTGGATTTATCGGCATCGCATTTTTTGGGCTTATCTTTGGTTTGAATTATTTCTTTAATAATTTCTTATTAAACCAGAGCAATCTACCAATCTTTAATGCAATTGGAGTAGGTCTTTCTAACATTAACACAGCAGGCGTCATCCCACTAATGAACTTCGCAGTAGGATTGAAAGTAATAGCAGGTTTGTTTGCAATTGTTTTAGTTATGGCATATGGAACTAGACTTAAGGGAGGGAAAGCAGAATGATCTACAATCTTCCTTACATCGCAGTAGTTGCATTGATTCTCATTGGCCTTTTTGCTGTAATTTTCAAAAGAAATCTAATCAAAATTGTCATTGGAATTACGCTTATTGAAAGTGGTGTAAACCTGTTTTTGATAACTCTTGCATACAGGCAAGACAGCACAGCACCAATTTACCATGGGACTGGTAGCGGATTAATGTCCCTACCTGTGCCACACGCATTGACTCTAACAAGTATTGTCATTGGCGTTGCTGTTCTCGCGCTTATGCTATCACTTGTTGTTTATATATACAGGCACTACGGAACTTTGGATGCCAGGAAAATAGGGAGGGAAGAAGAATGAACGAGATTTTAGATGGTCTTTTAACCCACTCTCCCGCATTAATTGTTGCTATCCCGCTTTTAGGTGCTTTTCTCACACCACTTATTAGCAGAGTAAATGACAAATTGAGGAATATCTTCGTAATATTTATTGTTGCTTTGACAGGATTTTTTGTATTTCTACTTGCAAATGATATATTTTCAAACGGCAGTATTCATACATATGTTTTCGGCGGTGGTTCACCATTAACAGACGGCGGTTTTGCAATTAGGATTCTATTTGAAGTTGATGGCATGAATGCATTCATGGCCATTATTGCTTCAATATTAGCTTTCGTAGGAGTAATCTACTCATGGTCATTCATGAAAGAACACACTGGCCAAGACAAGTATTACACATTAATTCTCCTAATGATCGCAGGCATGTTTGGGATGATTCTAACCGGCGACATGTTCAACTTCTTTGTATTCCTTGAGATAACTTCAATTTCATCATGCGCACTAATTGCCTTTTATACAAATAAAGGAAAAGCAGTTGATGCAGGGTTCAAGTATATTGTAATCAGTGCAATTGGTGCTCTTTTCGTACTGTTTGCAATAGGCATCTTGTATAGTCAATACAACGCATTGAACATGGCAGTTCTTGCTAACAATATTACTTATGGATTTTTAGACAAAATCGCACTAGTCTTACTTATTGCAGGTCTTGCTATGAAAGCAGGAATTGTTCCAATGCATATGTGGCTCCCAGATGCATATGGACGAGCTCCATCATCAGTAACTCTTATACTAGTAGGCGCAACTCAAGCTAGCCTTTATGGTATATTCAGAATGGTTTTCTCAGTTTATGGCAAAACAATCGGCAATATCAATGCAAGTGCTGTTGATACTATAATGAATGTAAATTCTATCGGGTGGATACTAATCCTCTTAGCAGTTTTAACAATGCTCATCGGAGTTTTAATGGCTCTTAAACAGTATGACCTAAAGCGATTAATCGCATTCGCGGCACTTGCTGAAATAGGTTATATGTTACTTGGTTTAGGAGTAAGATTAGCATCCAAATTTTCAGGTGAATTCGAAGTAACTGGTGCAGGCTCCACTACAACAATGACTCAAGTTCAATTTCAGGGATTTAGTAGTGCAGCACTCACCGGAAGTGTATTTCACATTATGAACGACGCGCTAGACATCGGTCTTTTATTTCTGGTTGCAGGAGCAATCTATCTTGCTACAAAAGAGACAAATTTGAATAAATTAGGCGGACTTGCAAGAAATATGAAATATACGACGGTATTTTTCCTCATTGGTTTACTTGCAGTATCAGGTATGCCACCTATGAATGGTTTTGCTTCGAAATTAATTATTTACGAATCAGCATATCAGATAAATCCAATTGTTGGAATCATTGCGATTGTCTGTAGCATATTGCTTTTAGCAGTATTTGTAAAAGTGTTTCACTCAGTATTCCTTGGGCCAAAAATACCACGTTTAAAAGACGTAAAGGAAGTACCAAAAAGTATGCTGATAGCTATGGGAATCATTGCCTTAATAATAATTCTTATAGGCCTATTTCCAAATTTTGTAATAGAAAATATTGTACAACCAGCGACGGATGCAATTGTTAATTATTCCAGTTACATCGGAGGTGTTATACCATGATAGACTTTGACTTCAATACGTTTATTAAGACCTTAGAGACGGGTCTTAGAGATTTTAACAGTGGCTTATGGAACCCGCTGGTATGGGGAATTGCAATAGTGATTGCATTTCTTATTATCTATATTATCCGTGGCTTTGGAAAAACAGGACACAAAGAGCAAACCGAGCAAACAAAGGTCTTCCTTTCAGGAAATCCTGAACTTGAAAAGGAAAAAATGCATGTTGGTGGAAGTAATGTTTACTGGGGATTCTTAGACTCGTTTAAATGGCTCTATAAAGTCCTTGATAAAATGCACACTGGAAACGTTAGTGACTATATACTTTGGTTTGTCGTAATAATGGGCATATTATTCATAGTCATGGGGGTGCTATAAATGGAAATTCAAGAAATCATTAGAATAACACTTACAATTATCATTGGTACCCTTGGGCTTGCCGTCTTCGGCATCGTCTTTGGATTATTCTACAAGGGTATAGATCGGAAAATCTCTGCTCGTATGCAAGGAAGAATCGGTCCGCCTTTGGTTCAACCATTTAGAGATGTAAGGAAACTATTTACAAAAGAAAACATAGTTCCTGAAAACGCAATCCCCTGGGTATTTCATCTAGCCCCACTCGTTGGTCTCATAGGAACAATATCAATACTTATATATCTGCCAATCGGAGGCTTTCAACCGTTAGCAGGTGTATATGGGGATCTCATATTGATCCTTTACCTGTTAATCATTCCATCCCTCGCTTTGGTGATAGGCGGTTTTGCATCAGGTTCTCCTTATGCTACAGTTGGTGCACAGCGAGAAATGGTTACAATGATTGCATATGAATTTCCGCTTGCGATTATAATTATAACCCTTGCATGGAAAATTAGTACCATTAATGCAGGAGATCCATTCTTAATAACAACAATTACTACAACACCAATTTGGGGCGTTGTGGGTCCTCTTGGATTCATTGGTGCTATACTTCTATTACTTGCTCTAATAATTGTAACACCTGCAGAACTTTCAAAAATACCATTTGATGCTCCTGAAGCAGAAACAGAAATAGGTGGTGGTCTGCTCGTTGAATATTCTGGTAGAAACCTTGGCATGTTTTATCTCATGGACAGTGTAAAAACAGTGGTAATGGCTTCGATAATTGTAACGCTGTTCTTCCCATACAATCTATCCAACATAATTGGAATGGAAGCGGGAAGTTACCCAGCATATGGCGTTGACATTGTTTTCTTCCTAATCAAAGTGTTAATAGTGATAATATTCTCAGTGACCTTAATCAGAGTAGCAGTTGCACGTTTAAAGATAGATCAAATAGTTTACACGTATTGGGTGCCAATAACCCTCATGGCACTTGTCGGATTGATATGTGTTATGTGGGATACAAAAACCGGCTTGGAAACTATTGCACACATGCTTGGATTTTCCTAGTAAAAATAACTAAGCACTGATACTAGCCAAATAATCTAAATAATCTTCATTTTGCTTTATTATTTTTTTAAATAAACGTTTAACGTAAAGTGTTTCAATTCCATAAAAAAACTCTCCACGTTTTAAGTGGTTCATAATCTTTGAATTAGAATAGAAATTTTGATACGCAGAAATAATGCCCTCTTGAAGTTCTAAGGGAGTCATATTCTTTGGACGAACTAGAACATGGGTTCCATCATAATAATCCCAGTTGTTTGTAATAATCCTGTTCTGTTTTTCAAATTCTTTTCGAGTGTCTGTTCCAACATAGGGGGTAAGAGCACTAAAAGTCGGAAAATCAATTTCTGCATCCTGACAAAAACCAACTGTTTTTTGAAAAACCATTTTATCATCATGATCTGCGCCAAAGATAAAGGAACCGAAAACTCTAATTCCATGGTCTTTTAGTTTCTTAACATTCTTCTTGATAATTTCTGGAGTCTGTTTCTTGTTATAAGAATCAAGAACTTTTTGGTTAATGGATTCCAGGCCAATCGCAAAGTGAAAACGAGAAACGTCAGAAAACAATTTCAAAAGTTTATCATCATTTGCAACGTCGATACTAACGCTAGGCCAAGCATATTTTGGCGTGATGCTATGCTCTTTCATCTCCGTTAGAATATCAATTGCACGCTTTTTATCAGCCGAAAAATTAGGCTCATCAAAACAGAGAGTCTTTAAGTTTTTAAATTGAGAGAGATAGTCAATAATACGCTTTGTCGAAACAACCCGATATTTACGTCCAAACATAGCCTTCAATGAGCAGAACTTACAGTTAAAGGGGCAACCACGAGATGTAACAACAGATACAACAGAGGGATTACGACCCATACCCTCTACAAGGCTGTAATCAGGCATAGGAATGGAGTTAAGGTCTAAAACAGGGGAACCTTTGATAATATTCTTTTTTGTTTTTCCGTTCATAAGATCAAAAAGAACATTTTCGCCCTCACCGCAGACTACCTTATCACAGTGCGCTAAAGCCTCTTCAGGTTTAAAAGAAACATGAAGACCCCCCATGAATACTTTTTTTCCTTTTTGTTTAAAGAAATCAGCGAGCTCATAGGCTCTGCTAACTGTCGCACTCATAGATGTGATTAGAATATAATCACTGTCTATTTTTTCATAATTAGGAGTTTTAAAGGATTCATCATAGACTTTTACTGAGTACCCTTTTTCTTTTAGCATTGTGCCAAGAATTAGAATTCCAGATAGAGGAGAAGTTAGGACAGATATATCTGACGCGCATTTGTTGCGTGCTCTAGGAGCAATTAATGTAACTGACTTCACAGTCATCCATATTTTACATCTAGATATAAGATTTTTCCAACAGGTGTTATTATTGACGAATGATAATATAACAACAGTATTAAATGGAGGCTCTATTTCAAAAAAGATTTTACATGGGGAAAACATCAAAACAAAGTGAGGATAAAAACACTGCATTTCTGTTTATTATTATCCCTACTTTAATGTTGATTGTTGGTTACATGTTCTATCCTCCACCTTATGAGCTGGAGGTAATTCCTATTTTTGTTCCCCCATTGATTATTATAGCTTTAGGTTTACTAGGAACTGGGTTTTTTCTCAATAAAAAAATCATTGGAAAACAGCTGAAGATACTTGGGTGGATGGTATTTGCGTTTTACTGGGCAACACAACCTGCTAAGCTCTATTTAACTGAAAATAATGATATTTTCAATGCAACTCTATGTATAATCGGAGTTTATGTTTTAGCGTATATTGCTTATCATGAATGGTTATCAATTAGAAGAAATAAAAAGATTAGCTGTTTGAATTGGATTGCAGGAGCAGCATTTATTGCAGGGTTTATTTATTTTGGATTTGAAATAACTCCATTATCAATGTGGCTAAGACAGGTTGTTGCCGCACATAGTGGGCAGTTTCTTTCATTAGTAACAGGCGAAACAGTTGTTGTAGGAGGTGCCGATAATCTATATATCTCCTATAAAAATGCGAGCATCTATCTGATATTCGCATGCACAGCTGTTCAAGCCATGGTAATTTTTGTAGGAATGATATTACCCTTACAAAAGGTAGATATTAAGAGAAAGCTCATTGGATTAGCAATAACATTAATTCCTATTTATATCCTAAATTTTATGAGAAATGCGATGGTTGTATTTCTTATGGGGAACGATATAGCTGATTTTTTTATGGCACATAATGTGATTTCAAAAATTGGTGCATTGGTTACCCTAATCATATTACTTTTAATCGTAGTTAAAATCATTCCGGAGATTTTAGATGAAATCTTTTGTCTAACAGATTTAAGGAAAAGAAATGGGCCGATAGAAAAATTCTTTAAAAATATAATTGGAGAAAGAAAGTAGAATGAAGGTTGCTCGTGGTTCAAAAAAATGGATCTTACTATCAGTTACCACCGACTTAGTTTTTCTTATCCTTGCTATATTTTCCAATCAATCTGATTTGAAGATTGTTTTATTATTATTTACGATATTTCTTTTCTTAAAAACAGCAGCAATTATCATATTTTTTAGAGATCCTGATAGAAACATAGGAAAAGGAATAGTTGCTCCGGCAGATGGAAGGATTAGAGAAATCAGCAAGTTAGAAGACGAAGAAGTCGTGGATTGTACCAAGATTTCCACTTTTATGAATGTGTACAATGTTCATGTCAACAGAGTATCTGTAGAAGGAACTGTGAAAGATGTTGTTCACAAACATGGCATTCATCTTCCTGCTTTTAAGAAGGAATCCGAGAAAAACGAGAGGGTTATTACTACTATTGATTCAGATATTGGAGCCATTAAGATCATTCAGATAGCTGGAACATTGGCACGTCGTATTGACCCTTATATCAAAAAAGGAGATAAACTGAAAAAGGGTGACAAGATTGGAATAATAAAGTTTGGCTCACGTGTAGACGTTTATCTGCCGATTAAAAAGATTAAAATTAATGTAAAAGTTGGAGATATGGTTAAAGCAG
>Ga0209536_100011831_pt1 | contig 12737 bp, 10 predicted proteins | sample DeeMarSeWOR28_12_FD_187461 | JGI IMG/M metagenome (GOLD analysis project Ga0209536, IMG submission 187461) | Marine sediment microbial communities from White Oak River estuary, North Carolina - WOR-2-8_12 (SPAdes) (version 2) | ecosystem: Environmental > Aquatic > Marine > Intertidal zone >...
CTGAATGTAACCTAATTGTGAATAATAAAATATTTTTCATCACGTTGTTTTAAAAACCTAAACCCATAATCTACCTATGCCCCAATTAGAGATGTTTGTTGTTGAGGACGATGAATGGTATGCTGAATTTATCAGTTATACATTATCCCTCGACCAGGATGTCCAAGTCACTAAATTCCTGAATGGTGAGGATTGTATTAAAAATCTGAAATCGGATCCGGATGTAGTCACAATTGATTACCGGCTACCCGACATGAGTGGAGAAACCCTGCTTAAACGAATCAAGGAATTCAATCAGGATATTGAGATCGTTGTCATTTCAGAACAGGAAAAGATCGAGATTGCCGTTGAGTTGCTCAAGTTAGGTGCCTATGATTATATCGTCAAAACCAAAGACATCAGGGAAAGATTGCTGAATGTAATCCGAAATCTCAAAAAACAATCCAATCTGAAGAAACAACTTGTAAACCTGCAGCATGAAGTAGAGAAAAAATATGATTTCGAAAAACTGATCATCGGGCAATCAAAACCAATTAAAAAGATCTTTTCCCTGATTGAGAAAGCGATCAATACCAATATCAGTGTGACCATTACCGGGGAGACCGGTACCGGAAAAGACCTGGTGGCCAAAGCAATCCACTATAACTCCGACCGGAAAAGGAAACCATTCGTACCTATAAACATGGCCGCAATCCCAAAAGAATTGGTCGAAAGTGAACTTTTCGGTCATGAAAGAGGAGCTTTCACCGGTGCCCATATAAACCGTAAGGGAAAGTTTGAAGAAGCCAACGGAGGCACTCTATTTTTAGATGAAATTGGAGATATGGATCTTACCCTTCAGGCCAAATTGTTAAGAGCCCTGCAGGAACGGGAGGTTACACCGGTAGGAAGCAATAAATCCATCAGGTTTTCCTGCAGAATACTCGTTGCCACAAATAAAAACCTATTGCAAAAAGTAAAATCAGGGACTTTCAGGGATGATCTGTATTACCGTCTGTTTGGACTTGGGATCAGCATGCCTCCATTAAGGGAACGGGATAACGATATCCTGATACTGGCCAAGCATTTTATGAAATCTTATTGTAAAGAAAACAGCCAGCCGATAAAAATACTTTCCCGTGATGCTCAAAAAAAACTAATGTCTTATACCTATCCGGGAAACGTTCGTGAGTTGAAATCAGTTATTGAACTGGCTGTCGTTTTATCAAATAATACGGAGATCGAACCGGGTGATATAAATTTCAGCGAAGACGATACACTCCCGGAAATGATCAACAGAGAGCTTACCTTGCGAGAACATAATCTCCGCATTGTCAGATCCTATCTGAAAAAATACGACGGTAACGTAAAAGAAGCAGCTAAAAAACTCGATATCGGCTTTTCCACCATCTATCGCATGCTTAAGGAGGAAGAAGAACAGCTTAATATCTGATTCTCACTTCAATAATATATTTGTCATTTTGACAACAGATGCAGCCGGAAGTCCCCCTTAACCTTCTGTAAATCAATTTAATAATTTTCTGGCTTTTAATTTGGTCTCCTCCATATCAGATTCATCAAACTATGATTTTTATGAACAGAATTTATTTGATCGCCATTGTATTTACACTAGGTGTAGGATGCGTTAATAAAAACAAAGAGAAAGTAGGTCAACTCGAAACTCAACTCGATCAGACAGTTTCGATGCTTGAAGAACGTGACTCAGCAATGAATGAGTATCTGGGTTTTATTACTGAAATAGAAAAAAACCTGAACGAGATAAGGGAAAGAGAATCGCTCATTTCCCTTGAAAGTGGTGAACTTCAAGGAGGAAACCAGGAACAGAGAGATCAACTGATTAAGGATCTTCAGACGATCAACACACTGATGCTGGAAAACAAAGAGCGAATTACCACGCTGAGCAACAGTTTGAAGAGCTCCAAATACCAGATCAATAAATTAAAAGACCTGGTATCCGAGCTTCAGAAGAACATGGAAATGAAAGCCGAGGAGGTTGCAAAACTGAATCAGCAAATGGCGTTTCTAACCGAGGAAAACCTGATCCTTAAAGTCCAGGTGGATTCGTTATTCGCACAAAATGAAACAAAAAGTGAAACCATCCAGGAACAAACCGAAAAGATCAAAGAACTGGATGATAAATTCCACACTGCCTATTATGCGAGTGGATCACTTGAAGACCTGAGATCAAAAAGTATCATCGAAAAAGAAGGTGGTTTTCTCGGAATCGGTTCGGTAAAACAATTGAACGAAAATCTCAACCTTAGCGAACTTGAAAGCATTGATATCCGGCATACCTATTCCATACCGGTTCATAGTAAAAAAGTAGAACTGGTAACGGAACATCCATCGGATTCCTATGAAATGATTATGGATGATGAAAACAATCAGGTCGATAAAATACTGATTATTGATCCGGATAAATTCTGGGCATCAACTAAGTGCCTGGTCATGATAACTAAATAATTCATTAACGGGTGGTGATAGTAGATCAGGTGTATCATGCAGTGTACCTGCATGATCACTTGATCCTACTTCAACTGACCAGCAACGTGAACTAAATCCAATAATTTAAAATTATACAATGATGATTAAACCATACATAACCATTACGCGTGAAGTAATACGAATGTTAATCATCATTACCCTTTTTTCAGCATGTAAATCAATATCCTACGAATCTGCGAGGCATTCCAATGAAGATAAATTCTATGGTGACAAAGAAACGAATGCCCTGATGCTGGTTGATATGAAAAATCTTTCGCAACTGGCAGAAGATCTTTCCGGGTTAACCGAAGAAAAGGCATATACGAAGGATGTTTATGATTTTGGATTATCCGCCATAAAGGATCACAAGAAATTTCAATCTCAAATGTCCATCCTGGCTTTAAAAAAGAGGATAAAGCTGCCCAGCAGCGTTAAAAAGGAGAATCAGGAAATTTACAGGGGCATCCATAAGGTCAGCGACAGAAAAACGTTTGACCGTATGTATCTGGAGGAGATGAAAAAGATTCAGCAGACTCTGGCGGATATGTCCGACCAGTTTCTTGAAGAAGGTCAGGATACACAGATCCGGAATTTGATAACCAAACATTCCGGGGCATTTAAAAGTGAAATAAAACGGATCGAAACGATACAGGAATATATGGAAAAACCCACTCCTGAGATAACATCCCGGGAAAAATGAAAATGAATAAAAAATCCTTCCAATCCTAATTTATATTCCAGGCTGGCCCATGGTTCTCTGTTGTACTTTATTATAGGGTAGTGCTTCTCCAGGGCCAGCTTTTTTTCTTTTCGATTAGGCACCTTGAATTTATGGCGCCGCTTATTTGTTGCCTGTTGATATTATTTTAATTTTCAGCACCCGCTCAGTTATTTTTCAACTATAGTTCTACATATAATCTCCAATAATGTATTGTTTTTCCTTCCTTTTATCTGCAAATTGAACGTATGGTTAAACTTTAAATCCCCTGGTTACAATCCCGCACATAGGATAGGATGATTGTAAATTGAATGCAAAACATTGATATCTTTGTTGTTTACAAAAATCACAACCAATGGTTCGATTTTTTTTGATATTTTTTATGCTGCTACGGATTACTGAAACGATCCCGGCTCAGGATTCTTCGTCGGTCAGTCTCCAGTTTTGTATTGAATATGCACTGAAAAACAGTTACCAGCAAAAATCCCTCGAACTCGACATCAGACAACGACAAGTGGGTTTACATCAGAAAAAAACCGGATTTCTTCCGAAGGTCGATTCTTACGCCCACTATTTCAATTATTTTAATGATCTGCCCACCTATATTTTCCCGGAGAAGGAGGGATTTATACTCTCGGAAGGAAACTCGGATCGGTTTTATCCCGTCGAATTAGGATTGCCGCATAACCTGAATATTGGTATAAAACTCAACCAGGTGATTTACGATCAGAACTTTTTCCTTGCGAACAAATACAAAACTAATTTAATTACCTTAAATCAACTGAGCAGCCGGTTGACAAAGGAAGAAATTGTTTATAATGTCTCCCAGACCTATTACCAGGCAGCCTCTCTGAAAGCACAAATTGACCTCGTTGAGTTTAATTCTGAAAGGATAGAAAAAATTGAAAGAATGCTGGATTCTCAAATAGAGAATGGTTTTGCCAGAACATCAGACAAAAGTAAAATCCTGATCGGCCGTTCAAAACTTATTACACAAAAAAATAAGGCTGAATCAGGATATGAACAGATGCTGAATTATCTCAAATTTCAGATAGGTATGCCGGTTGAAGAAAAAATCGATATTTATACAGATGATTTTAATCCGGACATTGCTTCCCTACCGGATACAACTGCCCCCAATGAGGATATCCGGTTGCAGTTGATGGAATCCCAGATAGAAATCAATCATCTTCAGGAGGAACAGATTAAAAATGATTACTACCCGAAACTGAATGCATTTGCGCATTTCAGATTTCAGGCACAAAGGGATGCATTTAATTTCTTCGATGGAAATGAATCCTGGTATCTGATCAATCTTTTTGGAGTCCGATTGGATATCCCAATTATTCATGGAGGAGAAAAACGAAAAAATCTGGAGTTGGCTGAAATTAAATCTTCACAAATGGAACTTGCCCGGATTCAATTGCAGGAAAGTTTAAAGATGGATTACACGAATGCTAAAAATGAATTATACAATAGTATTGAATCGGTTCACTTATGGGAAGAAAATTTGAAAATAGCAAAAAATGCATACGATCAGAGCAGTGCCCTTTTTGAAGAAGGTCTTGCTATGTTGAACGAACTATTGGATGCGGAGGCTGATTATCGTGAGATGCAGGCAGAACTTGTCAAGGCAAGATATGCGCATAAAATAGCAGAAATAACATATTTGAAATCTGCGGGCCACCTGATTAATTTCGCAGAATAAATTAAGAATATGAAACGATTGTTATTTGTTATCCTTTTAATCGTGTTGAGCCTGGCCGTATTTTTTGTACTCAGGTCCAACAAAGATAAATTGGATATGAATCAGAAAATATCGGAAAGCCAGATCCAGAAAATTCCGGTTAGAGTCGATACGGTAAAAAAAAGGATCCTGGCAGAGAATTATACTTATACAGGCATTATGGATCCTGAAAAAGAATTGATGGTCGTCTCACAGACTCAGGGAGAAGTTGAAAAGGTTCATATCAAGATAGGAGATCCGGTACGGGTAGGGAAAGTACTGATCGAAGTCGATGATGATATCCTACAGGCGAACCTGTTGGTGGCAGAAGCTAATTTTGAAAAGGCGAAATTAGATTTGGAACGTTTTGAGAAGATGATAGAACAGGATGGAATTACACAGGATCAGCTTGAAAAAATGAGGTTGAACCTGAAAAATGCGGAGGCCAACTATCTTACGCTGACTAAAAGGATAGAACAGACTTCAATAAAAGCCCCTTTTGATGGTTATATAAATCAGTTATTCACAAAGGAAGGAGCCATGCTGGGACCCGGCGTTCCGGTTTTTGAAATCGTGAATATACGCCGATTTAAAATCAACCTGAATGTGACTCAAGAGGAAATCCTTGGAATTGAGATGGGTATGATGGCCGAAATTATACCCAAAGCCTTGGATTCCATTTTAATAACAGGAAGGGTTACAGCAAAAGCCATAAGTGCCAACCTGTCTCAACAATATGCGATTGAGATAATTGCCGAAAATACCTATCCGGAACTGCTAAAGGGAGGTATGATTGCGCACGTAAATTTATTTCCTCTAACCGGTGAGCCTGTTTTATCCGTTCCGGCTGGTGTCGTGCGACATCAAATGGATTCCTCCTTTGTCTTTGTTGCCGATGGGGAGATGGCGATAAAAACCCGGGTATCTACAGGAAAGAAAAACAACGATTTTATCGAAATAAAAAATGGCCTGATCGAAAGTGAACTCGTGATAACCACGGGACTTGATCAGTTAACCGATAAACAAGCCATCAAAATAATTAATGGCAACACGGTCCTATCGGAATGAATATAACCAAAATTTCCATTGAACGACCGACGATTGTAGTCGTCATCTTCTCCCTCCTGATTATAATGGGATTGCTAAGCTACTATTTCCTGAATTACGAATTGGTACCGGAATTCAACCCGCCGGTACTTTCGATCACAACCACCTATCCGGGAGCCTCTCCAGGTGAAGTTGAATCCAGCATTTCAAGGCCAATCGAAGATGCAGTCTCTACGCTTGAAAATCTTGAAACCATCACCAGCATTTCCCTGGAGAGCTTTTCCCTTGTGAGGCTGGAGATGAATTCCGGGACGGATATAAACTATACCCTCCAGGAAGCCGACCGTTTATTGAATGCAATCCTTGGAAATTTGCCAGCCAGCGCTTCAAAACCAACACTTACCCGATTTGATTTTGATGATCTTCCAGTAATCCGTGGAGGAGCTTACTCTTCATTACCTGAATCGGAATTTTATAATTTTGCGAAAAATCAGGTCCTGCCAGTAATCAGCCAGGTAGAAGGAGTTGCACAGGTCAGATTACTGGGAGGCCGGGAAGCAGAGGTACAGGTGGAAATTGATCCGGATAAATTGCAGGCGTATGGTATTTCCTTACTTCAGATACTTCAGGCTGTAAATACCAGCAATCTGAGCCTTCCTGCCGGTAAGATTATATCCGAACAAAACCAGAATTTCATAAGATTCAATGGCCGCTTTAACAACCTTACCCAGATTGAAGAACTCGTGGTCTTTGAAATTCCACAAATCAATAAAACGGTCCGGCTTGGCAATTTGGCTTCGGTTTCCTTTTCGCAAAAAGATCCATCGGTGATCACCCGGATCAACGGAAGAGAAGCATTGGGTTTTGATATCCGGAAACAAAGCGATGCCAATGCGGTAAATATGAGTGCGTCCGTAAAGGAGAGACTCACTGAACTGACAGAAAAATATAAAAATATAGATCTCAGGTTTGATATTGCTCAGGACACATCCCTGTTTACGATTGAAGCAGCCGATGCCGTCATGACCGACCTTTTTTATGCAGTGATCCTCGTTTCCCTGGTGATGCTTATTTTTCTTCACAGTATTCGAAACTCATTGATAGTACTTGCCTCCATTCCAACCTCGATCATTTCCACTTTTACGGTCATGTATCTATTGGGATATACACTTAACCTCCTGACGTTGCTTGGTTTATCTCTCGCCATCGGTATCCTGGTTGACGACTCGATCGTTGTGCTGGAAAACATCCACCGTCATATCGAAATGGGTAAAACCAGGGTAAGATCCGCGTATGAAGGACGAATGGAAATAGGATTTACAGCCGTATCGATTACACTCATCGATGTCGTTGTATTCTTGCCGATTGTGTTCTCAACCGGTCTGGTTGCCGATATGCTCAGGCAATATTCGGTGGTGATCGTAACCTCTACCCTCCTGAGTTTGTTTGTTTCGTTTACCCTTGTGCCTCTCCTAACTTCCAGGTTCTCAAAACATGAAAAAATCAAAGGGAGAACAATAGTTGGAAAATCCATACTTGGATTTGAGGCTTTTCTAAAAAATATCATAAATCAAATCGAATATGCGTTAAGGTTCGCGTTTAAAAACAAACTGATTACGTTAATATCTGCTGCCATCCTGTTTCTGGCAAGTCTTTCATTGATTTATTTCGGATTTATTGGCCTTGAGTTTACGAAAGCTGGAGACCGGTCGGAATTTATCCTCGAACTTGAATTACCAAAAGATGCATCCATATCCCGTTCCAATGAAGCGGCCCTTCTGGTGGAAAAGTACCTGATGCAACAACCGGAAGTTGAAAACATATTCACAACCGTAGGAAGCACGAGCAGTGGACGGATTGAATTTAATACGGCCTATTTGGCCGAATTGAATATACGGTTGGTAGGAAAAAAGGATCGGGATATCTCTACAACGCTCTTTGCCAGGAAAGTGAAACTGGATCTGGAATCAAATATTCCCGGGCTAAAGGTAAGGCCGGTAGATATTAACCTGATCGGTCTACGTGACGACGATGCCGTTCAGGTTGTTATTACGGGTAACGACCCGGACACCCTTTCGGCATTTGCACAGAAGACGAGACAATTGCTTCAGGGTATCCGGGGAACGGTAGAAATTCAATCAAGCCTAACGGAAGGAAGAACGGAATACGCAGTGATCCCCGACAGGGATGTCATGCAATTACTGGGTGTCAATATGGCCCAGACCGGATTCGTATTAAGAACCGCTTTCAGTGGAAATACGGATGCAAAATACGAGTACGAGGGTGAGGAGTATGACATCAATATCCGCCTGGACGAGTTCAGCCGATCCAACCTTTACGATATAAAGAATTTATCGGTTCTCAACGAGGAGGGGAAGGTGATCCGCATCCGGCAATTTGCAGTAGTTGAGGCTAAGGATTCGTATGCACAGTTGGAAAGAACGAATCGTTCCGCCTCGGTTACTATCAAATCCCAGGTAGTGGGAAGGCCGGCAGGCACTGTTGGAAATGAACTGCGGCAAAAAATGAATCAATTAGAAAAACCAGGGGGTATCAACTATTTTTTTGCCGGGCAGACAAAACGGACCCTTGACGGCGTACGAACCATGCTCGTTGCCCTGATCATTGCCGTATTGCTAGTATATATGATTCTGGTCGCATTATACGATTCCTATATATATCCTTTTGTGGTCCTTTTTTCAATACCACTCGCAATAATCGGTGCGTTGCTTGCGCTGGCACTTACCATGGAGAGTTTAAGTATATTTTCCATTTTAGGCATGGTAATGCTGGTCGGACTTGTCGGTAAAAATGCCATTCTGGTGGTTGACTTTACAAACAAGCTTAGAGAAAATGGTATGGAGTGGCAGAATGCGCTGATCACCGCAACTAAATTACGTTTCAGACCCATTCTGATGACCAATATTACGATGATCATCGGTCTTCTTCCGATTGCACTGGCGGCTGGCGCAGGATCGGAGTGGAAAAACGGCCTTGCCTGGGCGCTGATTGGCGGACTCAGCAGCTCCATGTTCTTAACCCTCATTGTGGTGCCGGTGATCTATTACCTGTTCGAAAGAGGGCTGGAAAAAGTCGGACTGGCCGAAAAGATCAGGATCAGGGTCCCCAAAGACCTGCTTGAAAAAAAATATGATGAAGATAGAATTTAGCTTGAAATCAAAATTCCTGTAAATTCGGTAATTTTAATCTAAAAGAATGTTGAAATCTGAAGTTGCCAGGTCCTCCTGGGGAGCTGCATTCATCAAAGCACTGGAAATTTTTGAACCCGAACCGCAACGACTTTTTAATGATTTGTTGATCCCCCAACTAATGCCTTATGGATACAGAATGCTGCTCAAATCCATGAAGGTAAAGCCAATCCGTAAATGGATGCTTCAAAAAATAGAAATTAAGGGACGTGGAGTTCGTGGTGCCCTGCTGAGCAGAACAAGATATATCGACGATGTCCTTCGGGATTCAATGAATCATGAAATATCGCAGGTCGTCCTATTGGGAACGGGCATGGATACACGTCCCTACAGATACCCATCCAACAAGGATATCGTTTTTTATGAGGTAGATTACCCTGATGTTCTGACCTTCAAGAAAAAACGGCTAACCAGGATATTAAAATCCCTCCCCCCATCCGTTTGTTATGTCCCGCTCGATTTTCAGTTGGAATCCCTGGAGCAAGGATTGGCCGATACGGATTTTACACTGGACAAAAAAACATTATATATCTGGGAAGGAGTAACCCAGTATATTTCGCGGGATGCGGCAAATCATGTCATGCAGTATGTTTCCGGATCAAAAAAAGGCAGCCAGCTGGTATTTACCTATATCGAAAAAAGGTTTATCGATCAAATGGAAACTGCAACGGAGTTTAATCCAAAATTTCAGAAGACGCTTAAAAGAATATGGATCAATGGTTATGATCCCGTGAAGTTGCCCCAATACCTTTCTTCATACGGCTTTTTTTTGCACGAGGATGTTGGGAAGGAAGAATTCCTTGACCGATATCTTAATTCATTGCATCGATCCATGGATCTATTGAATATGGAAAGGATCCTCTTGGCTGAAAAAGTTTAAATCCTGTTATTCACGGAATGAACCGAAGACCTTACATTAAGATCTGTTGTATCGCCAGTATTGAAGAAGCCTGGATGGCTATCCGGGCGGGTGCATCAGCGATCGGGCTCGTGGGCAACATGCCGAGTGGGCCCGGGATTATCAGCAATGATATGATCGTAAAAATTGCGGAAGTAGTTCCGCCTCCAGTGGCCACCTTTCTTCTTACAAGTAAAACCTCCGCAGAAGCCATTATCAGGCACCATCGAAAAGTACATACGAATACGCTCCAGCTGGTAGATGCACTTAAAAAAGGTAGTTATGAAGAAATCAAAAAGGCACTGCCGGCCATTAAGATTGTTCAGGTAATTCATGTCTCAGGCCAGGAATCGGTGGATCAAGCCATAACTATTTCCGGCCACGTGGATGCGTTGCTTCTGGACAGCGGAAATCCCTCCCTGAAGGTTAAGATCCTCGGAGGGACCGGTATGAAACATGACTGGCGGATCAGTCGCAGGATTGTGGAAGAAGTATCCGTTCCGGTATTCCTGGCAGGAGGCCTGACTCCTGAAAATGTTCGGGAGGCAATTGAGGTGGTCAGACCTTTCGGACTCGATCTCTGCAATGGCGTGAGAACAGATGGAATGCTGGACCCGGAAAAACTTGAAGCTTTTTTCCGGGTATTGGAGTAATTTGTGATCCTGGAGATTAATTTGTTCGATTTTTAGTATTTTGTTTTAACTTAAGCAAGATATTACCAATCCATCCTTTTGGATTAATTTTTAGTAAATCTTTAAATTAGATGAACATTATTAAAAAGATATGTCCGATCTTGCTATCCGTATCTCTTATTTCCGGACTATTACATGTCTCCAATGGACAAATGAAAAATAATAAGTTTACCTTGGCGATTGTACAAATGAAAGTGGAAGGCGGGGAAAGGCAGAAAAACCTGGAAAGGGCAGCGGAAAGGATATTGGAAGCAGCTGAACGGGGTGCCCGGTTTATCCTGTTGCCTGAAGCCATGGACCTGGGCTGGACGGATCCATCTTCATTGACAGAAGCCCTGCCGGTACCCGATGGGCAAACGTGCAGTTTCCTCACTGAAATGGCTATGAAATACCGGGTATATATCTGCTCCGGATTAACGGAAAGTGAAGATAACCGGGTGTATAACACAGCAGTTATAATCAATCCGCAGGGAGAGATCATCCTCAAACACCGGAAAATCAATGAACTGGATATCGGCCACCCCTATTATGATCTTGGTGACCGGTTGAATGTAGTTGAAACAGAATATGGTAAATTAGGCCTGATAATATGTGCGGATGCCACTGCCAGGGATCATATACTGACCAGATCACTGGCTTATATGGGTGCGGACGTGATCCTTTCACCCAGTTCCTGGGCTATGCCGGCGGATCATGATAACAGGATCGAGCCATACGGGGATACCTGGCGCAATGCCTATGTGCCTGTGGCTAAGGCTTTCCGGATATGGATTGCTAGTGCAAGCAATGTCGGATGGATGAAAGAGGGACCCTGGAAAGGCTGGAAAGCCATCGGGTGTTCCATGGTGGTGAATCCGGATGGCAAGGAAGTAGTAAACGGACCCTATGGAGTGGATGCGGATACCATCCTTTATGTAGAAATCAAGCCTGAACCCAGACCGGGCCAGGGAACCACATGGGAAGAATACTGGCAAAAGAACAGGTAAATTATTGAGATATGCTTCAGGAATTCCTCCATAGATAACCGATGTGGTCCTGAACAGGTTTACTGATAAATGGAAGTGACAAATTTGGAATTCTACAGGATCGAAAAGGATCGCATCAGGGAAAATCTGAATAAATATACACGAAAGGCTTTTGGGATACTCCCCCGATTGAATAATCCTCAAATATTGGATGTAGGTTGCGGTACGGGTGTCCCGACAATCGAACTGGCAAAAATTTCAGGAGGAAAAATCACTGGATTTGATATCGACACCGCCTCCCTGGTTTTACTCCGTCGAAAAATCAGAGAAACAGGATTGACAAATAAAATATCCGTTATTAATAGCCCTCTCAGAAAAATTTTGTTCCCGGAAGAGAGTTTTGATATAGTATGGGCAGAGGGTTCGGTATTTATTCTGGGCTTCAGGAGTAGCCTCAGGAAATGGCATCCTCTATTAAGACCTGAAGGATTTCTAGTGATTCATGACGATATTGAAAACAAAACCGCAAAATTACGCTTCATCCGGAAAGGCGGTTACAGGCTGATCGATCATTTTGATCTGCCGGCGTCCTGTTGGTGGAATGAGTATTATAAACCCCTTGAATCACTCATTGATAAGTTCCGAACCAGGTTCCCGGATGATCCGGAACTTTATAACGAGCTGAATAAAGATAAATTTGAAATCGATAGGGGAAGAAAGGATCCTGATCGCATCAGTTCATTTTACGTTATCATGCAAAAGAATAATTGAGTCTCCTCCCTTTTATTCTATTCATATCGAAGCGATTCAACAGGATTTGTCCTGGAAGCCCTGACGGTCTTCAGGCTTATAGCAAACAGGGAGATCATAAAAACCACAATAAAAGGGATCAACACTATGTAAATAGTAAATTCTGTTTTATAGGCATACTGATCCAGCCATTTCCGGCTTATAAGAACGACGGGAGGGATGGCGGCTATAACCGACAAAATGATCAT
>Ga0209536_100011832_pt1 | contig 12736 bp, 10 predicted proteins | sample DeeMarSeWOR28_12_FD_187461 | JGI IMG/M metagenome (GOLD analysis project Ga0209536, IMG submission 187461) | Marine sediment microbial communities from White Oak River estuary, North Carolina - WOR-2-8_12 (SPAdes) (version 2) | ecosystem: Environmental > Aquatic > Marine > Intertidal zone >...
AAGAACTGATTCCACCATTCGCTGAACCGTCATTGTGAATTCCTCGGAGCTAGGCTTTCACCGGTTCGCCCAACGCAATGACATCCTTCCGGATACGCTCGAGGTCGGCCGTTTCGAGCGTGAGTTCGCCCGCCTTGGCGTTCTCGGTGGCCTGCGTAACGTTGCGGCCGCCGGCGAGCACGTGTGTCACGCCGGGCTGAGCCGCCGTCCAGGCGATGACCAGTTGCGACAAGGTGCAGGCGTATTTGTCCGTGAGATCGCGCCACGACGCGAGCAGGGCGTGGTTGAGATCCACGGCGCGCTGGTAGGCCGCGGTCGCGCGCCTGAAGTCACCCAGCAGCTTGAGATTGTGGCCTTCTTCCTGGTAGGCGCGGGAATGGGCCGGTTGTCGTTCCTTGAGCTGTTCCAGCGTTTCCAGCGCCTGCGCGGGCTGGTCCAGATAACGCAGCGTGACGGCCTGGATATATAGCGCCTCGGCGTTGGCGGGGTTTTCGATCAGTTCAGCCCGCGTAACTTCCAGGGCTTCCTTCAGCCTGCCGCCCTGCAACAGTCGTTTGGCCCGGGTGGCCGCATCCTCGGCTTCAGCAGCCGGATGCCCCGAATCAGTCTCGGTCATGAGAGCCGCTACAACACCACGAAGTCAGCAGCGACGCCCCCCCGGGTCCGGGCCGGTCGCTTCATCAGAAATAGTCATACTTCACTTTCAAGCCAAAAGTCCGCGGGCGGTTCGTGGTTATTCTCAAGTCCGTATCCAGGGAATTGATGAATAACTGGGCGCGCTCGTCCGTCAGGTTCTCCCCGAACAACTCGACCGACCAGTTGTCCAGGTGCAAGCCAAAGGACGCATCCAGCGTATTGTACGATTTCTGCAGGAAACGATTGTCCACGACGATCGAGCTGTACTGGTCGCTCGTGTAGGCATACACAACCTGGGCGTAGGGCGCCATCTGATTCTGCACCCATTGATAACGGGCGCTGAGGTTGTATTGAACCTCCGGCGCCAGCGCCAGGCGGGACCCCGCGCCGGCAATGTCGGACGCGCCCGGGGGCACCCGAACCATTTCCGTGTCATTCAGTGACCAGGCGCCCGCAAGCGTCAGGTTGTCGGTAGCCAGCCAGGTCAGATCACCCTCGAACCCCGTGATCTCGGCATCGGCGGCATTGGTCGTGAAGGTGATCACCGATATGTCGAAATCCGTGATCCCTACCTGCAGCCCGTCCCAGTCGATCCGGTATATCGAGCCGTTGAAGCGCAAGGTGCCGCCCAACAGGGTGGATTTCCAGCCGAATTCGTAGTTGGTCACCTCGTCGCTGACATAGGTCTTGGGCACTTCGTCGCTGTCGATGCGGTTGAAGCCGCCCGGCCGGAAGCCCTCGGAGTAGAGCATGTAGAAGAGGGTGTCGTCGAAGAGCCGGTAGGAGACGATTCCCTTGAGGATGGTGTCGCTTTCCTTCAGCGGCAGAAACGGCGCGAATATCTCGTCGTAATTCCGGCCGCCCTCGCCGTCCTGAGAGGAATCGCAGGGCATGCTGAAGTCACAGACGTTGGCGAAGCTGGAAGATCCCAGCAGGCTGGATTCGAGATCGTAGTAGCGGGCCCCGGCGGTCAGGGACAGCTTGTCGGTGACATCGAACGTGACCTCGCCGAAAAATGCAATTTGCTCCTCCTCGCGTATCGCATCGTTGATGAACGTGATCCCCGGTGGCCGGAAGGCGGGATTGTTTTGCGTCGAACCCGCGATGGGCCGGTTCGGCGCGAAATACCCGGTCGAACCCGCGACGTAGAAGTTGGTGTCGACCTTCGTGGTGATATCGTCGTAAAAAATCCCGGCGACGAAATTGACACGCTCACCTTCGGAGGAGGAGATGCGGAGTTCGTGCGTGGTCCGCTCGTTCGTGATGTAGGCGATCACGCCCTGGGTCGGGTCTCCGCAAAGCGTGTATTCGGGCTGGCAGAGATAGTAGTAACCATAGTTGCCGATCTGGGTATAGCCGCTGTAGTCGAAGCTGTTGTTGACTTCGCGGTCGAGGTAGGAGCCCGCATACACCAGGTCCAGCGCGCCCAGGCGGCCGGTGACGGTCAGCCCCAGCCGCTGGAACTCGTCATCGAGATAGTCGGGGAAAAATCGCTGCACCTTCAGATCGCCGACCACCCGGCTGCCCGATTGAACGTTGGGGATGTCATTGATGGATTCCGGTGAGTGATCGAACACGCCGTCCACGTCCAGGGTCTGTGCCATGTACTGACCCAGCAGTTCCCAGTCATCGTTGATGGCCCAATTGACGCTGATTCGTCCGCCGGTGTAGACCGCGTCGTTGAAATCGTTCTCCACGAACTGGATGTTGTTTACGACCGTGGACTCCGCGCCTTCCGGAAATCCCACGTCATCGGCCGTGTACGCGTTTTCACCGTACACGTTGTCGATGTAGCCGCCCTCCACGGCATTGTAGAAAACCCCGCGGATCGCCAGCGTGTCGTCGATGACGGGCCAATTCATGTAGGCTTCCACGCTGTTGCTGAGATCACCGCCCTTGGTCGTGGCGATGCTGGCCTTGAAACCGGCCTGGAACTCGTTGTACACGGGCTTGTTGGTGATCAGCCGTATGGTGCCGGCCTGCGAACTGGCGCCGAACAAGGTGCCCTGCGGCCCCGGCAGCACCTCCACCCGGGCGATATCGGCCGCATACAGGTCGAGGTTGCGGCCGCCGGAGCTGACCGGCTGTTCGTCGAGATAGAGGGCCACGTTGGGTACCGGAGCTCCGATTTCGATCGAAGTCTGGTCTGACGAGTCCGTGGCCATGCCGCGGATGAAGATCGACGACTGGCCCGGGCCGCGACCCGCGGCGTTGACGCCGGGAAGGTAACGGATGTAGTCGTCGAAATTGGCGATATTGAGTTCGTCCAGTTTTTCCTGCCCAAGGGCCGAAACGGCGAAGGGAACGTCCTGCAGGTTCTCGGCCCGCTTGGTGGCTGTGACGGTCACTTCCTCCAGGACATTTTCGTCTGCGATGAGGGCACCCGAGACCAGGCTCGTCGATGCTGCCAGAGCCAAGGCTATTGCGTTGCTTAACTCGTTCCTCTTCATCATTTCCCCATCTCCCGCCCACGGGTTTTGTTGAACCGATTTGCATTGCGCAAATCGAATGGTTGTTTTTTTACTGTAGCATCTCTGACAGCGCCAGGTGCAACTGAGCTAAGTATAGACCACAGCTCACAAAATTCCGGAGGTTGTCGCGAGAGCCGCCCATGTCTCCTCCACCCACTGCCTGATGGTCAGCGCCTCCTGCCAGCGGTCGGACAATTCCTGCTGATTTGCATCCGTGATCGCGTAAGGCGGCGGCCCGAGTTCGCACAGGAAAATCAGGGTGGCGTCGTCGTCACTGCGCTCGCGCCACATGCCGATCCCCTCTTTCCACCAGGACTTGAATTGTTCTACCCAGGCCTGGTGCTGGGGGAAGCCGATCGGCACCTGGATTTGCTCGCGGCTGGCGATGCGGCCCTGGAAGCAATCGGATCGCCGCAGGATGCGGTGCATGTGCAGCCGGTCGGTTTCGCGCAGCGGCAGCCGCATTTCGCGGTCGACGACGAAGTGTGAAAGATCCGCGCACAGGCGCATCTCCGGCACTTCGTCCATCAACTGCAAGGTGTAGTGGAGATCGTTGAGCAGGCTATCGCGGTGGGTCTCGAACAGCAGCGGCAACCCAGCCCGCTCGCCCTCGCGCAGCCATTTACGCACCACCGGCACGCCCTCCGCGACGGTCAGCGGAGTGACCTGGCCGATGACGTTGACCAGCGAGGCCTCCAGTTCGGCCGCGAGGTCCAGGAGCGGCCTGAGTTCCGCGACCGTGGCCGGAAACGCGTTCACCATGCACTTCAGCCCAAAGTCGCGATACAGCGGCTTCAGTTTCAGGCATTCGCCGATTTCCTGCACCGCGGGATCGATACACAGGCCGTGGTATCCCGCTTCGGCCGCCCTGCGAAAGCGCTCCTCCATGGGCAACTCGGCAACGCCCGGCCGGCGCCGCTCCATCGCCCACAGCGACTGGTACACTTCGAGCCGCTGGCTCATGAGCGGCTCCGCAAACCGGAGGCTTGGATCGCCGCCGGGATGGCGGCCGCGTCGCCCGTGGTCATCAGGTTCACGCCCGAAACGCCGGGTATCTCGGTGATCTGCTGCATCAGTTCGGCGCAGATCCGAATCCCTTCCTCCGCCGGATCCGGGGATTCCTCCAGCCGCCGGATGAGGGGCTTGGGTATCCGCGAGTCGCTGAGGTTCTTTTTCACCCACTGCGCCGTCACGGCCGAGGGCAAGACCGCCAGCGAGACGATCACCGAATAGCGCCAGGTCAGTTTCGCTTCCACCATGGCCTGCATGTAGTGCCGCAGGATGTCGAGGTTGAAACAGAGCTGGGTCTGCAGGAAGCGGGCGCCGGCCGCGGCCCGTTCCGTCAGCGACTCGGCGCGCCAGCCTGCATTGGGGCGGAACACGCGGGATCCGGTGCCGATGAAGAACTCGCGCCCGGCGGGCCCTTCGTCGCCTTCGCCGATGGACGCAGCCAGCGCGATCAATTCGCGGCCGGTCACGTCGAAGACGTTGGCGGCCTGCACCGCGTGCTGCTTCGGAACGCGGTGGCCGCGGGTCAGGATCAGGCTGCTGACGCCGAGCGCGCGCAGTCCCAGCAGGTCGCTCTCCAGCGCAATGCGGTTGCGATCGCGGCAGGTCAGGATCGGCACCGGGTCGACGCCATGGGCCAGCAGCAGGCTGGAGGCCGACAGCGCGGACATCTGCACCCACGCGTAGGGGTTGTCGGTCACCTGGATGGCATCGACGTAGCGTCCCAGCACGTCCGCCTGCCGGCGCACGTCGTCGGCGGTCGAACTCCGCTTCAGCGTCAGTTCCGCCGAAACCGTAAAGTCATCGCCCTGAACCGCTTCCCGAAAGGTTCTCAATGCCGTTTGCCGCCTTAGAAAGAATTGAGGAAGGACACCGCGTTGCCGCCATACAGCTTGCCGGCCCGGGCCCGCTCCAGGTAATCCGCCTGCCACGGTGCCGGCAGCCCGTCCAGGTCGCCGCCCGAGTGGGTCACGCGCTCCACGCGGTACCGGTGGTACATCTTCAACTGGGCCGACAGCGGAATCACCAGCGCGGGATCGGTGCCGAAAGTTTCCCGGTGCCAGGCCGGCAGCCGGTACCAGGGAACGGTCGGCCGCTTGTGATGCGCGTTGTGAAAGCCGAAGCAGAGCGTGACATAGTTCGGCCAGTCATACTTCAGGCACTCGGGGTTGCTGAAGGTGTGCGCCTGTTCGGTGGCGCGTCCGCCGAAGCGTGACGGCGGGTTTTCCTCGAACAGCGTGGGGTTGCCGTCGTAATCGTGCTGCACGCCGTCCTTGAAGCGCAGGATGTGCATCATGATCATGTAGGCCAAAAGGTACAGCAGCGCCGCCTTCGGGTAGTAGACCAGGACCGCCAGGTACACGCCGCCCCGCAACAACAGCACGATCACGTTGCGCAGGATCTGATCCTGGCGCTGAGGGATGATGAAGGCGGTAAACGTCGTGATGAAGTGCATGATCAGGTCGTACGCGGGTATGTAAAACCACTCGAGCAGCTTGATCAGTTCCGCCAGGCGCGGATGCCGGGCGATGAAGGCCTCGTGTTGGAACCAGACCGCGTCGTCGTTATCCATGTGGTGGCGAAAGTGCTTGTAGCGGATGTCCTCGAACGTGCCATAGGAGGTGCCGCATACCCAATTCAGGATACGGCCCAGGCGCGCGTTGGCCTCGTTGCTGCGGAACACCGTGTTGTGCCCGCATTCGTGGATCAGGTAGGCGCAAATGGTCATCGCGTGACCCAGCAACAACACCGCGCCGGCGTTGATCCAGGGATTGCCGCTGAAGAGCCCCGCCAGGCCGAGCGCGTATCCGCCGAGACCGTAAACCAGCGCGCCGCCGTGGTACCAGAGGCCCTGCGGTTCGTGGAATGCGGCTGTGACCTTGTTCATCCGGGAAGTATATATCGCGGCTGAAGCCGCTCCTACAGGCCCGTTTCCGCGCTACTATGAATCTCCGCCGGATTGGAGAGTCCCGCCATGCGTCTTGTCGCATCCTGTTTTTTTCTTCTGTTTGCGCAGGCCGCCCTGTGCGCAGAACCGGCCGCCGTCGGCTGGCCCTTGCACGGCGGCAACGAGCGGGGCGAGCACTTCAGCCCGCTCGACGAGGTCAATGCGGCCAATGTCGGGGGCCTGGGACTGGACTGGGCCCTGGACCTGCCGGCGCCCAACGGCATCGCCGCCACGCCGATCGTCGTCGACGGCATCATTTACCTGTCCGGCCCGTATTCGATCGTCTGGGCGGTCGACGCCGGCGATGGCCGCCTGCTCTGGTCGTACGACCCGCAGGTCCGTGCGAGCAATTACACGAGTTGGTACGCGAGGGTCAACCGCGGTGTGGCGGTCGTTGGCGATCGGGTACTGGTGACCGTGGCGGACTGCCGCCTGATCGGACTGGACCGGGCCACCGGCCAGGAACGCTGGTCGCAGAAGACCTGCGACCCCGAATTGGGTTACAGCATCACCGACGCGCCCCACGTCGGCGGCGGCCGGGTGTTCGTCGGCAATGCCGGTTCCGAGAGCGAAAAGGTCAACCGCGGCTACGTCAGCGCCTACGATGCTGCCAGCGGCGAGTACCTGTGGCGGTTCTACATCGTGCCCAGCGCGAAGCCCGCGGAGAATACGACCCCGGCCATGCAGATGGCGTTCGAGACCTGGAGCGGCGACGCGCTGGAAAAATACGGCGGCGGCGGCAGTAACTGGAACGAGATGACCTACGACCCGGATTCCGGGCTGCTGTATTTCGGCACGGCCGGGGCCCTGCCCTATCTCCACGCGGAACGGAGCCCGGGCGGCGGCGACAACCTGTTCACCTCGTCGGTGGTCGCCGTGCGCGCGGACACCGGCGAGTACGCCTGGCACTACAGCACGGTGCCGCAGGACAGCTGGGAATATAACGCCACGATGAACATCGTGCTGGCGGACCTCGAGATTCACGGCCGCCAGCGCAAGACCCTGATGATCGCGCCGAAGAACGGTTTTTTCTACGTGCTCGACCGCCTCAGCGGGGAACTGCTCTCGGCGAACAACTTCGTCAAGGTGAACTGGGCCACGCACATCGACCTGGAAACCGGCCGGCCGGTGTTGAACCCGCAAGGCATGTACTGGAAGGCGCCGCCCGAAACCACGGTCAGCGTCTGGCCCAACATGTGGGGCGCGCACAGTGCGCAGCCCATGGCCTGGCATCCCGGCCACGCGCTGGCCTACATTCCGGCCGTCAACGTACCGAGCGTGATCACCTGGCATGGCGACGGCGACTACAGCAGCACGCTGGAGGTGTTCGAAGAGCTGGACGGCAAGCCGCATGTCCCCGGCATGCTGATCGCCTGGGACCCGGTGACCCAGAGCGCGCGCTGGTCGGTCAACCACGACGTCGCCTTCAACGGCGGCGTGCTGGCGACCGCCGGCAACCTCGTGTTCCAGGGTGACGCCAACGGCGCCTTCAGCGCCTACCGTGCGGACAACGGCGAACGGCTGTGGTCGTCAGCGACCGGTTCGGCGATCAGCGCCGCGCCGGTCAGCTATATGCATGATGGAAGCCAGCGCGTACTGATCCCCGTCGGAGCCGGCAGCGCGATGCAGTTCGCCTACCCGGCCTTGCACGCGGGTCGCGAATCCGTCGGGCCCACCCGGCTGCTTTCCTATTCGCTGCAGGGCGAGGCGGCGCTTCCGGAATACGAGTTCAGGCCGCCGGCGCTTCCGGAATTGCCGGAACTGACCGCCGGTCCGGAAACCATCGAACAGGGTCGGCGCCTGTACCAGGACGAGTGGTGCACCGGCTGCCACGGCAAGAACGCCGTGGCCCGCGCCCGCGGCACCGTGCCCGACCTGCGTTACTCCGGCAAGGAAACGCATCTGCAATGGAATGGCATCGTGATCGGCGGCGCCCGTTCGGAGCGCGGCATGCCGGCGCATGAACTCAGCGCCGAGGAATCCGAGGCGATCCGCGCCTACGTGCTGTCGCGCGCCTGGGAGTTGCGGAACGCAGGGCAGTAACACCCCTGTGGGAGCGGCTAAAGCCGCTCCTACGGCTGCGGTTCGAGCAGGTAGGGGATCGCCGGCGGCGCCATCAGGCGATTGTCGTGGTCGGCCCCGGGCACCGTCGCCAGTTGCCAGTTGAAGGGCACGCCGGACCGCCCCGCCGCGGCCTGCGCAGCGGCGTAGAAGGCCTGGCCGCGCGCGAACCGGTGCGCTCCCTGCGCCAGCGCCTCGGGCGTGCGCCGCAAGCTCTCGTGCTCCGGGTCCGTGTCCTCTTCTCCGAGCAGGACGGTCAGCGGCAACTGCAGGGCCTTTCCCAGCATTTCTCCGGTGACTGCTGAGCCTTGCAGCCCGTAAGGGTAGGCAATGTCGAAATCCGGCATCGTGTACCAGCCCGCGTTGGCGGCGACCGCCCGCGTGACCCGCGCCCCCGGCACGTGGAACAGGAACCGGTGCACGAACTGCGCGCCGGCGGAATGGCCATAGATGGCATACCCGGTGGCCGTCATGCCGAACCGCTTGCGCACCGCGTCGAAGATGGGTTCGATGGCGGAGAAGGACCAGGCCGATTCCGGCCGCCGATTGCCCTTGTCATCGAAAACGTTGCCGAGATTGTAGGCTTCGGGCTCCGGAAAATCTCCGTCCCTGAACTCCGGCACCACCAGCAGGAAATCGTGCTCCATCGCCAGATCGTGCCACTGGTCCCGATACTCGTCAGCGTTGCGCTGCACGCCGTGCATCACGAACACGACCGGGCGGTCGGGCGCCAGGTGCACGGGGCGGGCCAGGTAGACGTGCTGCTCCACTCCCCCGGGCGATTCGACCGTGATGCGGATTTTCGCGGCTTGCGCGGTTGCGGCCCCCAAGAGCAGCGGCAAGAGCAGCAACAGGGCTGGCAGGGACTTCTTCATTCGTCGCGCCGCCAGGCAAAGCCGACGCGCCCGTCGCGGCGCGGATCGGCGGCGCCGGTCCAACTGCCCTGCTCGAAGGCCAAGGCGTGAATGCCGCCGAAATAGGGGTCCAGTTGGCTGTCGGAGACGCCATAGGTGGGCCTCTTGAGTCGGAATCCCTGGTCCGCCAGGCCCGCCAGCAGGTCCGGCGGCAGTTCCGGGCCCTCGACGAAGGCCTCGTCGGGCGGGATCACGTGCACCCGAAACGCGGCGACCGCGGATTCGACGTCCGGCGCGACGTCGACCCAGTAACTGACCGTCTGGGCCACCGCCGAGATGATCCGCGCGCTGCCGGGGCTGCCCAACACCAGCCGCGTCTGGCCGTCGCGAACGACAAGGGTTGCGCTCATGGAAGACTTGGGCATCTGCAGCGGCTCCAGCGCATAAGGTGCTGAAGGATCATCCACCTGGAAGCCCTGCATGTAGTTGTTGTAGAGGAAACCCAGTTCCGGGTGCACCACGCGGGCTCCGAAATAGGAGTCGATGCTTTGGGTGACGGCGACCGCCAGGCCGTCGCCGTCCACCACCGAGAAATGCGTGGTCTCGCCGCCGGAATCCCCGGCGCCGGCCGCGCCGGACGCCGACCGGCTCTGGCTCAGCAGCCGTTTCGCCTCGGCCTTGGAAACATTCGCGGCTACTTCGTCCTGGTAGTCCAGGTAGTCGGCGACGGGCCGCTCGCGCCGGCTGCCGTGGCCGATCCCCAGCGCTTCGAGCAGCAACAGGCGTCGCTCCGTACCGTCGGCGTCGAGCAACGACGGGTCGGCCTGCTCCAGCACGTTGAGGATCTGCAGCACCACCCAGCCCCCGAACGGCGGCGGCAGCGTGTACACCTCGTGTCCGCGGTAGCTGCCCGAGAGGGCCGGCAGGATGGCGGGTTCGGGGAACTCGGCCAGGTCGCGGCCGGTGATCCAGCCGCCGTTGGCCGCCATGTCGGCGGCGATCTGGCCGGCGATCTCGCCGCGGTAGAAATCGTCCGCCCCCGCTGCCGCCAGCCGGCGCAGGGTCTTTGCCAGGAGCGGCTGGCGGAACACCTCGCCGGCCTGGTAGGAAAGGCCGTCGGCGCGGCTGAAAATGGCAGCCGCCGCGGGTTGCTTGACGAGGTTCTCGTGATAGAAGCGGAAGGCGTGCTGGCGGAAGGAGCCGACCACCCAGCCCTCCTCGGCGACGCGGATCGCCGGTGCCAGCAGCGCGGCCCAGGGCACCTCGCCGCTGCCGAAGCGGCGCCAGGCGAGGTCCAGCACGCGCAGCGTCGAGGGAACGGACGCCGCGGTATGGCCATATTTCAGCTGTTCCGCCGTGACATCCTCGGGCAGCGACCGCGGCGACCAGGTGGTGCCGTTGATGACGAAGGCTTCGCCGCCCGGCGGACGCACCAGCATGACCGTTTGCCCGGCGATGCCGGACCCGGCGGGCTCGCTGACGCCAATCGCCAGCGACACCGCCACCGCGGCGTCGATCGCGTTACCGCCTCGCTCGAGGATTTCGACCCCGGCCGCCGTTGCCTCGGGTGAAGCGCTGGACACGGCGCCCGCGAAGCGGCGTTCCGCCGCATCGGCCACGGTTGCCAGCGCCAGGCCCAGGAAAAGCAATATGCCGCACGACACGATACGTCTGCGGTATGACCGCGGTAAGTTCGTGGAGGTGTAAATGCTCATGGTGTAGCTTCCTCGGTCTCCAGAAGCAGTCTCATCGTTTCCTCGGCCGCAGAAACCGCGACCCGCCGAATGCGGTCACGCGGCGTATTGTCGCCGACCTCGTAGGTTATCGCGAGCACGCCGTAGTGCTGGCGCACCCACGACTTCGAAGTGGGTAGGCCCGGATTGTGTTCGCCCGACCAGGCCGGCATGTCGTCACCCAGCCGCCGCTCCAGCCGGTCGCGCCAGGCCGCAGCAAAACCGGCGGGCGCGGGATCGTCGCTGGCGTGGGGCATGTAAAACACGTCCTGGTTGGTGGAGTGGAAGTCCATGAACAGCGACAGCGGCGCCTGCGCGTGCAATTCCGCCAGCCAGCGCTCCGCGCCACGGGTTTCCGGTTGCGTGAACGGCCCCCAGTCGCGGTTCAGGTCCACGCCCCGCTCATTGGTCCGCCAGTGTCCGCCGGCGACGCCGTCCGGGTTCAACGCAGGCAACAGGCCGATGGCATAGCGTGCACGAAAACGGCTGGCCAGGTCGTCGTTGGCGAACAGGCGCCCGACAAAATCCCGGTAGGCCAGCGCGCCGGTAACCTCCGGCGGATGCTGGCGGCCGATCAGCACCAGCAGTCCACGGCGCCCCTCGACGTCCGTCTCGTAGGCGCGCACCGGCCTGCCGCCGACCGATTCCGCGATCTCGCGCTCGCGCAGGCCGTTGTCCCGGGCGAGGGCCGCGGCCCAGTCCTGCGTCGCGGTGTTCGTCAACGGCGGCTGGGCGGCGACGAGGAGGCCACCCGGCGGAACATCCAGCGTGAACCGCGCCGAACCGTCGTTCAGTAGCGCCACGCGTTCCTCCGGCAACCGCGCCCAGTGCTCGCCATCGGCACTGGTCCAGGGATGGTAGCGATGCCAGCCGTCCAGGTATCGCTGGGTGATGGTGACCTGCCCCGGGTCTCCGGGCGCGGCCACCCGCCAGGCGTACCAGGGGCTGGGATTGATCGGCAGGTATTCGGGCGCCACGGTCAGCAACGGTTCGCTCTCAGGGCCGGTGCAGGCATGCAGCGCGGCGCCCTCGAAATCGGTGTGGAAGGTCAAATCGCCAACCCGGCAGAAAGGTTCGGGCGCGATTTGCGGGCGATTCGTCACCGCGCAGGCGGCCAGCAGCGCGAACAGCAGGCCGATGGCGGCATGACGGGCCCGCATGCCGACTTCAGAAAATGGAGCCGTGAAATTTCACGGCTCCATTCTTGCATATCGAGGCGGTTTCGGCCTCAGAAGCGGTAACCGATCCGCGCCCAGTACACGCGGCCGTACGCATTGTGCAACCGGGTGAAGTAGCCGAAGGATTCGTCGGCGAACGGCGGTTCCTCGTCGGTCAGGTTGCGGATGCCGGCGGCCGCGTCGAAGCCCCGGATCCGGTCGCTGAACCGCGAAAAGTCATAGCTGAACGTCAAGTTGTAAACCCGCCACTCGTCGACCTGCCAGTACTTCCTACCGTCGACGATGATTCCGGGCCCTTCGATGGAGGCGGACTGCCACAGGGAGGTGTCATACACCTCGCTGACATAGCGCATTGTGGCATTCGCGCGGAAGCCCTTGTAGGCCCAGTCCAGCCCGGCCGTGTACCGCCATTCCGGGTAGCCGTTGCGGCGCATGATGTCGATCGGCGCCAGGTCCAGCTCACGCTTGAAGCGCGACATGTAGGTCACGTCGGTCCGGATCGTGAACTGGCCGGCCCGGGTTTCGGGCATCGCCCAGACAAAGGTGGCGTCCCAGCCCTCGACCTCGGTCAGATCGGAATTCTTGTACTGGCCGATGATGTCGATGGCCTCGCCGACCGGGATCCGCTGGTCGGTCGGGTTCGCCGCGTTCCAGGCGTCGAAGGCCGCCTGGTCGGCCGGGGGGATGTCCGCCCGGATGACGTTCGGGTTGAAACCGGCGCCCGATTCGCGCAGTTGCTGGTCGATTTCGAGCTGCGTGTCGTTGTCGACCAGCGAAATTTCGTCCTTGATCTCGATCCGCCACCAGTCGATCCCGAAGCGCAACCCGGAGGCCCAGTCCCCGGCCC
>Ga0209536_100011833_pt1 | contig 12736 bp, 14 predicted proteins | sample DeeMarSeWOR28_12_FD_187461 | JGI IMG/M metagenome (GOLD analysis project Ga0209536, IMG submission 187461) | Marine sediment microbial communities from White Oak River estuary, North Carolina - WOR-2-8_12 (SPAdes) (version 2) | ecosystem: Environmental > Aquatic > Marine > Intertidal zone >...
TCCATGGCGTCCATTTCTTCCTTCATTTTGGAAGCTTCGGACATCATTTCGTCATACTTGCGTTTCATATCGGCGTAGCTCGCCTTCGCGTCTTCACGCTCAGCCGACACAGCGGCTGCAAGGGCGGGATCTGCCTCAAAAGAAACGCCGTCAAACACAATGTTTGCCGACATAGTTTCTCCTTTGATAGAAGTGATCAATTCAGTCACAGCGGCATCCGCTGAGTCGAGCATGAGGCGAACATTAGGACCTCCTCGTGCTCTTTTTACAATGGCCACATGGTTGCCACGAATGTTCTTCTGGTAGCCGTCGTAATGCTGCCCGTCTGGCGTGATGCCAGGCTGATCAACATATTCGACCCTGTAACCACAAGACACTTCACGCACGTTACCGCGCATGATCTCCTCAATCGTCTCCTTATCGGTGACGGTGAGAGTGGATTCAACGAAGCCATCGGAATACGAGACGTCAGCACTGGTAAAACCAATGGCGTAGTCTTTTGTGTTTGTCGCATCGAGCAACACTGGAGGATGCTCTCTGGTCAAGCACTTCTCCCTGAAGCTGTCTAGGGCTTCTTGCGAGGCCACTTCTATTTCAGGGCGGTATTCCAAGCGGATACCACCACTTGCATCCGTGTACGATTGAATGCCCGTACGCGCAATGCGGGCACGGACCTTTAAGTAGCCCTCGTCAGTGATTTGATAATCACTAATTTGGGATACGTCGTAGCGAAAGCATGGGCGTGAATCCATATTCTTATACTAAATTGTTTTACCCGCTATACTGCTCTAAGTGATTCATTGACGAATCAAAATTGACGAGACTGATTGCTAGCGAAACCAATGCGCTGAGGCTGCCCCATTTGCAAAGGAGACTCTTGACTGCATCTCGCATGAAAGAACTCAGGGAGAACAGCGGGCTTTCTCAACGGGATGTAGCAAAAGCTTTGCATATCAGTCAATCCACCTACTGCCGACTAGAAAGAGGCGAAGCGGAACCGTCTGCCATTCAGTTGGCGACACTCAGCACTCTTTACGATCGCTCTGTGCTATGGCTTTTAGGGATGCCCAACTACTTTGTCATTATTGATCAATCGTCGTCGTCATCGTCCTGAACACTTGCGATCTGGGCTTCGATGCCTTCGAGGATGTATGATTTTGCAATTGCTTCAGCCTCGAAAACGAGCATCTTCACGGGCTCGAAATACTCATCGGGCTTGTCGTAGTAGTTCTTCACAAAGATGTGCGTCTCGTCCAGGCGCCCGTTCTTGAAGTGCTGCTCCTCAACGAGTTTCCAATGGGGAGTGTTGCGATGTTCGTGGGCTGAAAGAATGGCAAGCGCCTGCATAATTCCAATGCCATCTTCTTCGTCCTCCATCACGCGGACATATTCGCTCATTGCTTTTTGCGGCGCTTTTCAACCATCTTAATAATGCGAGAAGCCCACGCCCTTCCTGCGTCAGATCCCCAGAGCAACCACGCAATTCGCCCTGCGTCATCTTCTCCTCCGCTCTTATTCTTCTCGTGCCTTGAAAAGAAAGCGGCCATGCGCTTGATGGTTTCGTAGCTCACGTTTTCTCCATTGGCCAAGCTCGTAGCTCGTGCCACGCCGCTGCCAATGCCTTGCTTGCCAGCTTCCTGAGTGGTCAGGCCGCCTTTGCCATATTTCTTGCGGAGTTCAAGGCCACGACGCGCTGCGGCTCGAACAGACGATGGAGGGGAAAATGATTCAGCGTCTCCCCTCAGTCCTTTCCCAAGGAATCTTCCATCATTTCCTCCTCTTCCTCCATCGCTTCCTCTTCCTGAAGCACTTGACGGATGAAGGCACGCATGTATTCCTCGCTAGCGTCTTTCTTCTTCATAGTCATACCAGCTTCCGAGAGGGCAATTGCTAATGCCTGGCGCTCATTTTTGACGGGCTCGCCACTGCTGCTCTTAAGAGTGCCTGCCTTGAACTCGCGCATGACCTTGGCAATCTTTGCTTGCTTCTGTTTTTTAGTCATAGCCTTGTCGTTTTTTTCAGTCTACTATTCCTGCTCACTGTGATTATCAATGTGACGATTCATCTTGAAAGTCACTGAGCCTGGCATGGCATTGACGCATTTGGCAAGTTTTTCAAGCGATGGAGAAAAGCTGAAATGGGGCATATGACTCAATGCGCATTCCACTGCAGCGGCTTGACATTCAAGAACCAACGGGTCAAACTCATTTTGCTTTCGCTCTGGAAACTTGCCAAGGCTTCCCAATGGAGAAGAGTTGAAACGTTCAATTGCATCGTGATAACAATGTACTAACAAGCGCCCATGTGGCAACGTGCCAGTGACATAGATCAAAGCGGGCTCGTGCTTGAAAGTCTTAAGCCAATAGTTTCTGACGCTTCCACCAGTGCCTTGTAAATCGACGATAGTCCTACCAAGAGCAGTGCCTTCCACATAGTCTTTCCATTCATCTCCGCCTTCCTCCATTGCAATTCGAGAGCAATGGAAAGTGGCGTTGATGGTGCCATAAATGGCTTCGTGGATGGGCTGTAAATGCACGCAATCGCGCATGACAAAAGCCAAGCCACTTTCAGGAAGTTCTAATGCAGCAAGGATCAGCGCAGGAATGTTGTATTGACTTTGCTCGTGCCACATGGCATGAAGAGGCGTGCCATCGTCGTAAGGATTGGCAAGCCTTACCACGCGCATGAGCAAGCCTAGATCGCCACCAATCTCCTGTTCCCACGCCGTTGGAAACACGCCCATGTAATGAATGCCTCGAATGCCATGAGCGCGAGGACTATTAACGTCTGAATGGAGATTGTCGCCAATGTGAAGATCAATGGGAGGAAGATGTTGCCAAATGGATCCGCTACTTTTGCCGCCAGGAGTGACAGTGATTTCCACCTTGGCTTCAAGGCCGTTCTTCTTGAGGATGGAAGCAATTGCCTCTTTGGGCAAGTACATGTCGCTGACGATTAAATCGCCGTCTTTCACCTTCCTGATATTCTCGACAATGGGGCAACAATGCTCAAGCTCAGCATCAATCTCAGCTTGCATCATTGCTTCTTTCTTATCGGCCTTCCATCCATAGTCAACTGCCAGCTCGTTGTAAATGGAGAGCAGTGTCCATGGCGCTCGTGATTCTGCCGCCTTCCGTCGTCGCGTGAAGTCCTCTAGACCAAGCTTTTCGCCCATGTCATGAAAGACAGTGAGCGGATCAAGCTTGCGGCGTGTAACAAGCGTGTCGAAGCAGTCCCAGCTAGTCGTCATTTCTTCTTGATCACGAGAAGAGCCTGCGCCGTCAAACGCGGGTCATGGAGACGGCTATGGGAAGGAAGCAAGGCGAGAGAGTCAGCTTCGTCAAGGATGGTCCTTACAGCGGCTTCTGGCAAGTGCTCAGAACCCACGGCATTGCCTTTCTCCCATTGCCTGGCAAGCTCCACTGTCTTAGGGCACATCTCTTGGAAGGGCTGCCAGTGCAAGTCTTCAATGATGTAGTAGCCGCCTGGCTTAACGGCCTTCCAGAGCTCGCGCAGCGTGATCTGCTGATGCGATGACGCGTGGCTGCCATCGTCAATGATGACAGTACGCTTTTCAGTACGACAGGCAGCGAGATCGAAGGGATTGCTTTGATCGCCAATGATAATGTCAAAGCCGTCATCTTCAAACAGTTCAAACTCTGGTCGAATGTCAAAACCAGTAATCTTGGCCTTTTCTCCGAGATAGTCTCGATACATGCGAAGCGATGGCACATCAGAAGTGTCATCACGATTCAAGCCAATCTCAAGCAGACTTACTGCTTTGCCCTTGAAGCGATCGAAGAGCTGCTCGTAGTATTTCGTGTAGTGATGAGCACATTTGTACTCATTACCCTTGTCGCTGTTGTAGCGATTGGCCAGTTCAGTTAGTGAAGCAGTCATGCGTAGATCTCCCGTTTGGACCATAGCTCGTTGTAATTGTTGACGCCCTTTGCGCCCAGTGCCGTCAGATCGCCACCACCAGCGGGCTTGCTCCAAGCCATGATCGTGCCATCAGGGAGCACAAAGGCACGGTTCTTCTGCTCGTGCGTAGGCGTCAGCTCCAGATAGTCGCCATAGACGAAATCTGCCTGTCCGCGATTCATCGCCAGTGCTTGTCCGAGAAGCGTAGGACCAGTGGGGCACAATGGAGTGATGCCATAGTATTGCTCATGGCAATTACGCACAATCAGCTCAATGGCAGTCACTAGAGCGGGATTTGCCATTTGCGAATAGAGAACAGTGGTAGCACATGCCCAGCTAGTAAAGCTGAAGCGCTGAATGTCCCTAAAGGCCACCATCTTGATACGCTCGCCCACGTCCACTGGATTTTGCACCCTCACGCCAATGTCAAGGTACCAGCCGCCTAGTGCGTTGAGCAAGCAGAATCGACCGAGATCTGCTTTGTAGGAATAGGGCCTGAGCGTGTCATAGGCCCACACCACATCGGCATCGTAATGATCGACGATGAACTGACGCAGCGTTTCCTTGGTGAAAATCTCATAATTCGCATCAGGAAAAGCGTTTTTAACGGTGCCAGTGGCATGTTGCAAGAATGGCGACAGCTCGTTACCTGTATCGCTCAAGAAGATTTGTGAAACGTGCATAATCAACCAATCTTGACGGGTTTGCCGAAGCCCTTAGGCTCCTTCGCTGCAGGCTTGTCGTTCAGCAGCCCCTCGATAATACCCAGCATCTGCCCCTGGATGAACGGCCAAGTGAAACGCTCTTGGCTCACACGCTGCCTGCACCACTGACCAGCTTCAGCAAGAGCCTCTGGATTGTCGTAGTAGAAGTTCAGGATGGTAGCCAGATTGTTAGGGTCGGGCAGCATTCGCTCCAAGCCATAGTTCCTATCGGTCTCAGAAGCGTTGCAAGTGATCCTCATGATGTCATTGAAGATTTCCCTGCAACTGGTGTGATCAGGCACCACTTGTGCCACGCCTGTAGCAGCATGTTCAGTGTTCACCAGGCCCCAGCCCTCGCCAATGCAAGTGTTAACGCCTACGTCCACTGCGTTGTACACCTTATTGAGTTGGTCAATGGGAAGGCAGTTGGAAGTGGAGAAATTGGGACTTGTGAGAATGATCCTGCCAGTAGGGTCACAGCCCTCGTCTCTCGCCACGCGCCTGCTCAATGGCACGACGTCCCATCCCATGTCTTTCTTGCCCATATTCAGCCACAGACGAGCATTAGGCTTGTCCTTGGCAAACTTCATGAAGCCCTTAATCGTCAAATCAATGCGCTTGCGCGGCTGATTCCTGTTGCCATTGAAGACGATGAACGCATCCTCTGCAATGCCAAGCTCCTTGCGGCATTGGGCTTTGTCCAGGGGGAAGAACTTAGTGAAGTCCGTTCCATGGCCAACAACTGGCACAGGCTTCTTGTAGCCCATCAGGCGGATTTCTTCCTTGCCAAACTCCGTGTAGGTGACAAGGCAATCCCACTTTTCAATAGCAGGGAGAAGCTCAGGGAAGATGCCATAAGAGTCAATTGGCGTGTACACGCAAGTCTTGAAACCAATCTCTTCCTTCAAGCTTTCAATTTGATCGTAAAGCGGAATGGCCACCCACAGATCGTTGATGATGAACACCAAATCTGGCTTGATAGCAGCCACCAAGTTGGCAATGCGATGGGTGCCAAAAGGGTCTGTGCCATGCGCCGTTGCTGGATACATTTTGCAATGCTCCTGCATGGGCGACGGGTCTCCGTGCCAATTGCTACAGAGAGCGTGAACGCTGTGCTCTTTTGCCAGTGCTGGGATTAAATACTGCGCAACACGCCCGAAGCCCGTCTCGCAACCCACGTCGCCCACATATAGTATGGTTGCCACTGAAATAAAGAATCTGGCTAGATACTACTGCCCTTTCAGACCGTTGCCACTGGCGCCTGCTGTCTGTAATACACCACTCGGCATTTGCACCTAGAGCGACAAGCGCAGCGTTGGCCAGGCAATGGAAGAGTGCCTAAGGAGACGATGCCTTGAGCAGCAAAGCCAATGCAGTCGCTGCAATGCTGAGCTTGTGGATCGAGGATTCTACGCATCAGCGAAAATCCCTGTTGTTGGCGACGCATTTCCGTGCCTTGCCAGAAAGATCCTCGCACACTTTGAGAATAGAGGCTAATGCGAGCAAGAGCCATGGGAGCAGAAATACGCCCAGCCAGAAGATCGCCAGCAAAATTTTGTAAGTAACGATATTCTTGCCCCAGTCTTTGACCGACCCTGCCATATTCCGCAGGCCCCATACGCCCTCTTCCACCATTGCCAATAATTGCTGCTTGAATGTGAGCCGCCTTAATTGCTTCGCGGACACTGGCCTGCCATTGCTCAAGCGTGATATTGCCACTAGCCATCATGCCCGTGATTCGTCTGAGCGTAGCATCAAGCCGTTCGATGCGACTGTCCACAATGGCCTCCACTGCGCTTTGGCTTAGAAAGCGCCCACGCTCGTCCCTATAGCGACCAGTACGCTCGTCATAAGACCATGCAGCGTCCAGTCTGGTGGACAATACAGCACTAGAGAAGTTGCTCAGATCATTCAGCATTGTCCGCCTCAAGAAGGTCCTTAAAGCGCTCAGGAGCCTCTTCCTTCCATTGCTGAAGGGCTTTCTCAATGTCCTGGTCGGAAATCAGCGCAGCCTCGTCCACGCCTGCCAAAACAAGCCCCTCCACTTTTACTGGCTCAGCATCTTCCTTGAAATAGGAAGCCTGCTCTTTCTTGCCCTTAAACGCCTTTTCCATTGAACCATGCTTGCGCTTGTACAGCTCCTTGTACTTGCGCGTGACATAAGCTCCTGCCACGGCACTGGGCCACGTTTTGAACCTTGCCTTGGCAGCGGCAATGGCCTGCTGGTGAAGCTCCTTGTCGCTAAATTCCACATCGCCTCGTTTGTGCTCTAGGTCGCCCTCAAGGAACAGCCCAGCAGCATCTTGAACTTCCCGAGACCCGTCCATGGGAAGCGTGCCATTCTCTTCGTTCATTGGATCGCGCCCGCCAGGAGGCACGGCAAGCTTGTCGTTTCCTTTAGGAGCAAGCATTGCATCATTAGCTTCAAGCGATGGGTCGAGAGCAGTTTCCATTGACCACTCACTTCCGCCATAACGAGCCATACGAACTTCCTGAGGATGTAACACTCCCAGTTGCAGCATTCTTCCGTCTACGGCTGCAACTCTTGCGCGTACATCTGCTTTTTCGCGCTCATTCAGCTCGAAGAGATCGTTGAAGGAGACCCTCCAGGAGTCAGGAACTTTCCCTTTGGTTGGCCCATCTTTGCTCAGCATGATCATTTCAACCAGCTTCTGCAAAGGCCGCTTGTAATGAGCGCTTTGATAGTCACCAAGCATCTTGGCAAAGTCTCGCTCTTCACTCCTGCCCGTACTTCCCAAGCCACTAGGGCTTTCTCCGAAGAGGATTGTATGAGGAATCTGCGAAGCCCCAATGATGTCAATACGGAGCTTTTCGAGCACTTCGCCTATACCTCCAAAGTTACGCGAAATAAACTCAATCTCCTCCTTTTCGGCGTCAATTGCATATCCTCGATAAATACTACGGCTCATGTCATTGAGAACAAGACGATCTCTCACGTCCTTTTCTTTGCCTGCCGCAAGCATTGTGCTAAGCCCGCGAAGTTTATGCACAAACACATCGAACTCAGTGAGCAGCGTGGCAGCACTGTTGAGGCCAGTCCAATAGTGCTTGAAGCTGTCGTAAACAGTTTGCAAGCAGCTCATTCCCCACCCATAGTTTCTTTGTCTAATGCGATAAGGAAGCCATGCACCATCAAACCTGAGAATACGGTCTTTGTGAATGAGCTGAAGCTGTGGCTGATTGATTAGATCGCCAGAGATGATTTGATAGTAAGTTGCCTTAGAGTAGTCGTATAGATTTTCTTCGTTAATCACTGGCGCAATCTGCCATCTGTCCAAAACTTCCATTCCTTCAATGGAGCGAATGTTACGCCTGTCTACTGGCTGGTCGGCACTGCGTCCATCGTTGATATAAAGCAGAATGACCGATCCTCCATAGAGACGAGCATTCTTGCTGGCAAGCATCAAGTTTTCGAGGATGTACAGATCTTCAATGGCCTGCTCAATGCCAGCCACCTCCTCCGCTGCAGCGCCTTCGCCGCCAAACAATACTTTGAAACCTTTGCGCGTGGACTGTTCGGCCACGATGTCCACAATGCGACGAGGCAACCACTCACCATAGAGGGCTTCAAGCTCTTCTTGGGTGAGAAAAACAATGGGTTGGGCAGTGGTGTATTTGCTCTTATCACGACCAGTGCCCATGCCGAGGAGTGCATTTTGCAGCCCGTCGGCCCTTAGTCCAGCTTCGGTGGCATGACCAAGATCCACTACGTCGCCTTCCATCGCTCTTAATCTTTGCTGTCTTAATTCCCATTCTAGATGGCTATGATTACCACGGTGTTCCTTTGTTTATGGCCCCTACGCCCATCGTCTTTACATTCACCGAAGAAGAGCGTCGTCTTGCAATGGAGGAAGGCATGAGGCGACAGGCCGTTAACGAAGCGAAAGGACTGCGTGGACGAAACAAAGGGCCACGGTTTGGGGAGAAGGCGCTAGAGGTGCATTTGCTTGGCGCTGCAGGGGAAGTTGCCGTGGCTAGCTATCTTGAGCTAAAGCATGAGCTGTTCAAGGAGAAAGAGGCTCGCAGGGGATCAGAAGACTTGCCCGGCATGGATGTCAAAACCCGTTCCCGTCACTCGTACGACTTGCTAGTACAGAAAGGATCTAGCCCTGATCGGAAGTATGTTCTTGTTACCATTCAAGATCAGAAGACGCTGCTTCATGGGTGGTGCTATGGGGAAGAAGCGATGCAGGACAGGTTCTGGGCTGACCCTGCGCGAGGACGGCCAGCGTATTTTGTTGGACAGTCGTTTCTTCGCCCCATGGAGAGCCTGAAATGAGTCTTAGGTGTAGCGACTTTGCAGCTCATGCCTTAGGTCTTACTCTGTGGCCCAAGCAAAAACAAATTGTTGATGAGTTATTTGAAGACAACATTACACATGGTATTTGGTGCCTGGGTCGTAGGTCGGGAAAAACCCTGCTTGCCGCAGTTTCCGCTGTCTACATGTGCTTTGTTATGGATGAATACTTTGCACGAAAGGTGCGAAAAGGTGAGAAGTGGTATATAACCACCGTGGCCAATGATTTGTCTCAGGCTAAAATTGCACTCGATAACATTCGCCAGTTAATTGTAAATAGTCCCTTTGAGCAAGAAATAGTTAGGGAGACCGCTTTTGAGCTAGAAATTAGCAATAATTGCGTGTTTCAAGCCATACCTGCATCTGCAAGAGCTTCGCGTGGTAAAGCAGTAGCCTGTGCAATTTTTGACGAAGTTGCGTTCAGTTTGGACACAGATGCGAATAGAGGTGCAAGGGCGCTATTTGACGCTCTTCAACCATCTATTGCACAATTTGGTAAGCATGGCAAAATTCTTGAGCTTTCTTCGCCTTGGATTACGGATGGCGTGTTTTTCGAGCATTTTACGCAAGGAGAAAGTGGCGAATATCCTGGAATGCGTAGTATTCGCGTGCCAACCTGGGAAATCAATATAAACTTGCCTTATGATTGCGACTTTTTAACTAACGCAAGGAAGAAGGATCCAGAGGCATTTGCTGTAGAGTTTGGCGCTGAGTTTAGGCGCAATAACTCAACCCTTGTTGCTCCTGAAGTTATTGACGCTGCTGTCAATAAAGAACGCAGCACGCTTATTCCTCAGCGCGACTTAATGGGCACCTATGTGCTAGCTCTTGACCCTGCACGAGGAGGCAAGGGGCGCGACGATTACGTGGCCTGCGTTGTTCACTACGAAGGCGACAAACTCGTAGTCGATAAGTTCCATGAATTTGAGGCTAATTTTGAAATCAATGGAAAGATGGAAGTAAACATTGCGGAAGTGGAGTATTGGATTACAGAGCAACACCGCCTATATGATTTTGAGAGTATTGTGCTGGACCAATACAACAGTGCATCAACAATTCAATCGCTATCAAAATCATTCCCAATTTCTGAACTCACTTGGAGTGTTTCGACAAAGATGAAGGCATTTGGTAAGTTAAAAGAACTCCTAAACTCAGGGCTTATTGAACTGCCTAATCACAAGAAGGCTATTTCTCAGCTCAAAAACCTAGGGGTGATATATCGAGCAAGTGGACAATGGACCGTGACTGGCGGTAAAGAAAGTTCAATTGACGACTACTGTTTTTGCTTGGCAGCCGCTATTCTTCAGGCAACAAAAGAGGATACGATTGACTGGATAAACTCGCTCATCCGATGATTCCTTCATTCTCCCTTGCTAGATTTTCAGCAATTTGCAATTTTCACAAATCGTGAAACTTGGCCAACAATGAAAATTGAACTCTCTCTAAAGGAACTCACCTTCCTTGTCGCATTGCTTGAAACTGACAAGCAAACGGCTTTGCAGCTTCTTGCTGCTGACCATTTCTACAGGCCAGAGCTTTTGCCTAAGTTGCAACGAGCAGAGCGTGAGCTAAAGCTTGCAAGGAAACGAGCAATGGAAGAACAGCGCTAGGCTTAGTCCATTGCTTTGCTCCAATGAACGCTCAAGAACGCGAGATTGTCATTGATGCTGCTGGTGCAGTGAGCGCAGCAGTCATGTGCTTTGGGACTGAGAGTAAAGAGACAGAACTGGCGATTAAACGGCTCTACAACGACCTAGGCGACATCATTGACGAGAAAGCCTGCAAGTGGTGCTCATGCCAGGCAGAGCGCATCTATGACGTGTAGAAGGCCATGATCCTGCTGTGTTTTGTGTTGGACGGCAGGCGCCAGGAAGTGAGGGTGCAATGGAGAGAAGCGAGGAGGGTGTATAAGGAACTTACGAGGCAAGGAGCCATTGTCTACTGGAGCGAACCCTGTTAAGATGACGAGGCTTCCTGCAGGAGCCCGTTGGCCAACGGCTAAACAGTGAGCTGCCATTGGCGCTCGCGGAAAGGGATTCCGTGCCTTATTGCGGAAGATGAAGCAAAAGGGAATAGGGCCGACCCTGTTTCAAATGCCGTGATTCGGCGCCCTTTTGCTGCAAACATTGCTCGCCACCATTAGGCCATTGGCGGATGACGCCTGCAACGATAAAGGCATTGGTGGTCATGTATGAAAAAAGCACGATAATTCTGACAAGAGCGATAACGTCTGCTTCTTTTTCATTCGTGCCTTCCTTTGGTCCGAGAGCCTTAGCGATGACTCTCCATAGTCTTTTTCTCCTCTGCATGAATCCAGGTTTTTAGTTCCGTCACATAGCTTCTAAGCATAGTTGCCTTATCTTCATGCCACACAAGCCCAGTTTGTAAATACAAGGCCGTGTGATTGTCAATAGCCTTAAGCATGTGATGAATGGGCGCGTTCCAGGACGAGCGGACTACCGTGTCAAATGTTCGGCGCTCTGAGGCCACGAGCCTTGAAGAAGTCTTTAATCAACTCTAGAGGCACTGGAGAAAAATCATTCCGTTCCAAACAGGCATTAAAGTATCTTTCATCCACTTTCCCATTGTTCATCACTTGATGAGCATGAAGGTGACCATGTACGTTGCCGCGATAGTGACCAGTTAGTCCATCAGGATGTACAGGGATGTGCGTAAAAATAAGGCCACCAAGCATGGTGCTATCGCCTTGATGGAAGTATGCTCCGCGAACGTCGTCAAAATACTGGAGGTAGAGCCTAGCATTATTGCGGTCGTGGTTGCCTGCAATGAGCACTTTCCTCCCATTGAACCGTTCCATCAGGCGCAGTCCAGTCTTGGAGAATGCCACATCGCCGAGGACGTAGCACGTATCTCGCTTGCATACCTTCGCGTTCCATCGCTCTTCCAGATCCTGCTGCATCTCCTCCAGGCAGGAATAGGGGCGCAATGGAGAGCCGTCAGGCGTGGTGAAGGAAAGGATCTTCGCGTGATCCAGATGGAGGTCTGAAGTGACGAAGGCGCTCATTGTCAGTCGTACTCCTTGATGACCTTAGGCCTTTTGTCAAGCTCGTCGGCTTTTCTGAGGATGCACAAATGGCTTTCTGCTACTTCCAGGGATAACCAGCTTGACGAGATCGTGGTCCACCAGAAAAGCCATCGCTGCTGAATGTCGTACACATAGTCGCTGATATGGCTACTAGGGCGCCTGACGATACGGTAGCGAGCCATGGGGAGAAACCGGTGCCCTGCCACTATACCAGACTGCCCAATGGATGAAAAGCGGGGCGTCCAATGGAGGAAAAGGGGAAGGCAGGGAATCGAACCCTGCTCTTCTAGGCTCTAGGGCCTAGCGCTTTCCTAGCTTCCCAAAGGCCCCAGGTTTGAGCATCGTTGAGAGGCTTAGGGGCGCTGCAGGAGGCGATCAACCCTCCTGACCCGCAAACACGGGATTTTCCCCAGACTACCGGCGATCAGAAGTTTCCAATCCGTGGTAGCTGGACACTGCCGACAGAGCAGCAGTGGTAGTTGGGAAACAAGGGCGTCTTGTTTTAAGTGTGCTGTGCTCGTTTAAGCTAGGGTCTTACTCAAACCCCACCGCCTTCACACTATTGTTTGGTGGCGATGGTCCCTTATCAAAGCGGAAGTGGTTGGATTTGAACCAACGGTGCCGATTACTCGACACGGAATCTTAGCAGGATTCTGCGATAAGCCTGACTCTGCCACACTTCCAAAGTGTACCCTTGGTGGGTAACGATCCCACTCTTAATAGACTTGATGTTTGTACAAGAAGACC
>Ga0209536_100011834_pt1 | contig 12735 bp, 10 predicted proteins | sample DeeMarSeWOR28_12_FD_187461 | JGI IMG/M metagenome (GOLD analysis project Ga0209536, IMG submission 187461) | Marine sediment microbial communities from White Oak River estuary, North Carolina - WOR-2-8_12 (SPAdes) (version 2) | ecosystem: Environmental > Aquatic > Marine > Intertidal zone >...
GGCAAGATAGCTTGCATTTGCCAGCACACATTTTGGGGAAATTTCCTGACACTCTATCATCATTATTTCATCAGGGGGATTCTCTGCCCAATCTTGCGCAAACTCCAGGGTAGCCTGGACATGCACAGCTAACTCATCTGCTGGTTCTTCGGGTTGAGGAATGATGGTGTTGACAGTGTTGGTTGGAAAAGCAGACAGATCTTCTGCGTTCAGCACATGGATGTAAGGTCGGCTGGTGAAATATGCCATTGTTGCGCCAACCATGTCCGGGTTGCCCCAGGTGGAATTTGCAAGACTGCCGCCCAGAACGAGCAAATCTTTTTTGTCATTGTTGAGAGCAGCTTCAAGCAATGCGCGGCGGACTTCCAGCGATGGGCCATCGGGGGTAGGCTGGTTTGAATTTGTTTCGATGGCGATAGGTGAATAGGTCGTTTTGCTAAACCACGGTTTATACAGGTGTGTTGTATCTTCGAGATAAATAAACTGAAGATCATTATCGTTATTTTTTGGATAAAATATCAACCCCTGATTTTCTGGTGATTCTATCGTGGGGAGCAACCCCATCGCATCCAGTGCGGACAGATTTTCAGGCTCTTTCAGGTCAAGTAGAACAATGGGAACCTGATAATCTTCAACCGATTCCAGCAAATACTTCAAGCCATGCCGTTCGCCGCGCGGTCCGCTGTGTGCTCCGTCCCAACTGCGCAGAGCTTCAGCCGGGAGACGGCCAGCGAAAGTATCATGAAAGGTTAGTATAAGAGATGCAGTATGGGTCGGGACCGGGCCATTTAATTTCAGGTCGCTAAGTTTGTCTTCAGGCGTGGACACATCTACGCGCGGACTGGAGGGAATTTCGGAAAGGGGAATCTCTACGATAACGATAGCAAGCAGCGGGTCGAGGGTGATGCGATTAGAATCGGTTTCAGATGGGATGTGAATATCGAGCGGAGCAGCTTCGGGTGCAGAATTATCTCCAATCCGAATGTCCAAAGAAAGATTGCCAGGCGATTGGAAGTTGAGCAGGTCGATACGGATTTGAAGATTGTTACCGCTTGTGCGCAGGTAGGCGGCGGTGATGTCGTAAGCTGGCGTGGGTGCATCCGCCGGGTCAAGCGCGCGCAGGGCTGAAGCCCAGGGATGGGGAGGTTTTTTTATGTTCGTTGAGGGGGGCAGGCACGCGGTGAGTAAGGCCAGAATCAAAACGCCCGCAATCAGGAAAGAGCGAAGATTGCGGGAGACAGCCAGTTTGTCCATACAAAATTATTGGGACAATTGCACGGTCACGGTATAGGCGACATAGTTGATCGAGCTATTTCCCTGAGCCGGCGTCAGGCGCAAATAGTAGGGCGAGCCTGCATAAAGATACAACTGCAACTGACTGGGTTGTCCGCAGGCAATCTCATTCCAACCTTGTAAAGTCGAGTTATTTTGGATGAGTTCCACGTTCAGCGGACTGCTGCCCGAACAGTTGAGAATGACTGCAACGGTCATTTGCTGCCCGAATTTCCCGTCGAGTATGAACTGCACCCAGTCCTCTGCATCTCCCTCGGGGGACGAAATATCGCTGCTATAGTTGAACGAACGCACAGAAGTCTTTGAAAGCGTAATGCTGACAGCTGGGGATTGGGTCGAATCTCCGTCCGGATAGGCAGTTGCCAGCATTATTGTGGGTGCCGGGGATGTGACTGCCGCGTTTCCGGCCTCGACAGTTGGGCCTGCTTCTGCTTCGGGGGTGTCTGCTGTTCCCAGACTGTTTCCTGTCGCCTGTGCCCCTGCGCTGATAACAGGCACGTCTTGCGGCTCCGTCACTTGCACGAACTGTGCCGTAACCCAGCCGCTCCCGGTGGGGCTTTCCGGGTAGACGATCATCCACCAGCCGCTGGTAGGATCCTTTCCCACGATCTGCACCTTGGTGGCGATCTGGATCGATCCAAGCAAGTCGCTCTCCGCAGAGGGAGCGCTGCGCACGTTAAGTTGGGAAATGGTCTGCCCTTCAACAGGTGCAACCGCTACAGTCGCGGTAGCAGGCTCTAGTGTCGGTGATGGACGCGGAGTCTGCGTCGGCGGCAGGGTGGAGGTGATGATGATAAGCGGCGTTGGCGTAGGAGTGTCCGGGATGGTCACTTCTGCGCTGCAAGCAGTGCCTATCAAAACAAGCGTCACAAGAGTTGTGAGCATAAGAGTGTAATGAAAAAAAGTATTGTTCACGATCTTATGTCTTTCTAATCCAGGTACTTCAATCCTGATCCAGTATTGAATAGCACGATGCGCTCATCAGGATGTACCCACTTTTGTCCAATCAATATTTCAAGTGCCGCCAGGGTAGCAGCACCCTCAGGCGCTGGAAATATTCCCTCCATCCTTCCGATCTTATGTTGGGCTTCCAGTATAGACGCGTCACTTACAGCAACCGCCGTTCCGTGACTTTCGCGCAGATCTTCTAAGATAAGCGCATCAGCAAAACTTTTGGGTACTCGCAATCCAGATGCCAATGTATGTGCATTTGTCCAAAAATCACAAAAGTCTGCGCCTGCTTCAAAGGCTTTGACCACTGGCGCACAGCCATCGGCTTGAACAGCTACCATACGCGGCCTTTTCGTGTTTTCTAACCACCCTAAGGCTTCCAGTTCTTCGAAAGCTTTCCACATTCCCACAAGACCAGTTCCTCCGCCTGTGGGGTAGATGATCACGTCGGGCAGAGTCCATCCGAAAGTTTCGGCGAGCTCATAGCCCATGATTTTCTTACCCTCTGTGCGGTATGGTTCTTTAAATGTCGAAAGATCAAACCATCCTTCGGCACGTGCTTTCTCCCCAGCTAACCCAGCAGCATCGCTAATGAGTCCATCTACCAGTGCAACTTCTGCGCCTGCAATACGACTTTCTTCGATATTTGCACGTGGCGTATCCTTTGGCATGTAAATCATAGCCTGAATCTGTGCGCGTGCGGCATATGCAGCCATGGCTCCACCGGCATTTCCTGCCGTAGGGATAATCACCTTTTGGATTCCCAATTCTTTGGCCTTGGAGACCGCCGCGGCAAGCCCGCGCGCTTTGAAGGAACCGGTTGGATTTGAACTTTCATCTTTAACAAAAAGATTAGAAAGCCCAAGTTCTTTTCCTAAAGTCGGAACATGTAATAATGCAGTGTCTCCCTCCCCCAGATAAACAAAATTTTGTGGGTCTTTTACAGGCAGTAGTTCGTACCAGCGCCACATCCTGCCCTGACGCCTGCCGATTTCGTCACGATCAACGTGACCACGGATCGCTTCTAAATCATAGCGTGCCAACAATGATGACTGACAGTCCGGGCAAAATGTATGGATTTCATCAAAGGAGTATTTTTCTCCACACCCTGAACATTCCAACTCAATGATGCATGATACATTCTTGGAATTCGAAGTGTCGGTGGCTGTTAGTTTAGGCACATTAAAAAACCTTGTATTTTAGAGGAAAGTCAGGCATTAATAGCCTTGCCTATATTTTAAACACCCTCAATGCCAGACCGCGTGCAACAATAAAACTATTGGGTTTTGAAAAAAGTACCCCCGCGCAGACTCGAACTGCGGCTTTCGGCTCCGGAGGCCGACGCTCTATCCACTGAGCTACGGGGGCATTGATGCTGAGCTTGCCGTTTTGCACTGGCGTACTCACCACACGAACGGTGTCGAAACGCGTGCGAAGGGGATTTTACCATTAAGTCTGAATGGTCACAGAGTTGAACTGGTCTCACAAGTCAAACCCTGTGAGACTAATCTGACCAATAAAACTTGTCGGACATTATGCCTTTGCCAGCGGCGCAAGCTGGGTTAATTCGCCACGCAATTTTTCGATAATCGCCAGATTGTCTTTCTCATTACCTAGTTTTGCAAGTTGTTCTTTCTTATGTGCCAACTCGCCGCAAACTTGATAGAAGCGCGCTGTAGAGCGGTAACTGCCGGAGGTCATTGCGTTCATGCGCGCGCCTGTTTGCGCGAAGGATATGGCAGTTCGGTATTGAGCCGGCGAGATGAGACCGTTGGTGGCTTCTGCATGCAATTGACGTTTCAGAATATTACGCTCATGCATGATCATCCAGATGATGAAGAGCAGCATGAAGAACCAGCCCACCCAATCTAAAAAGGTTCCAACGGCCAGGCCTTCCAGCCCGCCAATCAGGCCACCGAAAGTATTATGGAAAGCGTGTGCAAATACAGCTATTGAAAAGCCCCCCAGCACAGCGATGATCTTGATAAAATAGTTGCGGTTCATACGTGCACTGGCCAGGCCAATACCGGTGAAAGCGGTATAAAAGGGATGTTGCCAACCAACCAGAATTACGCGGATGAAGACCAACTGCCACAACCCACTCCAGCCGCCTACCTGGTATCCGTAGTTGTATATGTACAGCACGTTCTCGATAGCGGCAAATCCGAGCGCGGTGATACCCGCGTATATGATGCCATCTAAAGTGGAATCAAATTCTTTGCGGAACAGGAAAAATACCACCAGCACGGCCAGCCCTTTCAAGCTTTCCTCCACGATAGGAGCGATGATGGATGCTGTCGCAAAATCGGTGGCGCTCTCTGAGCCGGTAACAATGTACACACCCATTCCCAGCATGGTGTTGATGATATACGCGCCACCACCTGCGATCAATACACCCCACACGAATGCTGCGCCCAACAGGGCTTTAGGCTCCTTTTCGTAGCGGTCCAACCAGTTGATGAATCCGGCGAATAAAAACATAGGTACAAAGCCAAAGAAAATGGAAACGAGTAATGGCATGGTTATCTCCTCCGCCTGATGCGTTCTCTTACTCTAATCCGAAAACAGTATACGAGTTCTTTCAATGCGAGCATCTTCCCGCGGAATCCCCATCACGTCCAGCACTTCTTCAGGGCGTCCTGTTGCGCCTTCGCGGGCTGTCAGGCGCATGAAAAGTTTATTGTCGCCGGTGACGGTCAATTCTTCAACTAATGGACGCAAGTCATATTCTTTCTTGCGACGTACTCTGGGGATGGATTTTGTCGCTAAAATGGAAGCAATTTTTTCGGTCAGATCGGACGCGCTGTTTGCTTCCGTTATCTCAACTTCATACTCGGCTGCGATCACCTGTGATTGCAGCGAAGGCTCGCGGTCATCCACAGGCTTGGCATCCAAAATAGTCAGCCCAGGCGGGACGTGCTCTTTCAATTGGTCGGGAACATCCTGCACATCCTCGTTCAGCCAAATGTCCATCACCTCTGCACGAGACGAAAATCCCAACGGCAGGGCGGCGGCCAGGTTGAGCCTGGGCTGCGGGTGATAGCCCTGGCTGTAAGCCAATGGCAATTTTGCACGGCGGAGGCTGCGCTCGATGATTTTATGTAAATCGAGATGGCCGGTGTAGCGCAACGCGCCCTGTTTGGTGAAGGTGAGACGCACACGCATCAGTCACCCACCACCGGTAACTGGTCACTGATGACTGTCTTTTTTGGACTTCTAACATCCGGGCACTTCCAGACCTCGCCGGGGTTTTCTCGCCGCAAGTTGGAGAAGGTAGGCAGGATGCCGCACGCATAACAGTTCAGGCGGCAATCCACGCGGATTTCGCCTTCGAGCGACATGCGGAAATCCTGAAACAGGAAGTTCTTGCGCACGGCAGCGCTAATATGTTCCCAGGGGAAAACCTCGTCTGTGCGGCGCTGGCGGTGAGTATAAAAAGTCGGGTCAATGCTGTGCTCTTCGAAAGCCGCCATCCAGACATCGTATTTCATTTGGTCGCCCCAGGCATCGAACTTGGCGCCGTTCTTCCAGGCGGTGTAAACCACATCTGCGATCTTGCGGTCGCCGCGCGTCAGCCAGGCTTCCAGTTGGCTGTCTTCGTGATTGTTCCACGAGAGTTTGATATTACGGTCAGGCAACATCTTGCGTAGCACGTCCTGTTTTTCGAGGATGCTTTCGCGTGTATCCAGCGGCACCCATTGGAAGGGTGTTTGCGGCTTGGGGACGAAGGTATTGAAGCCGACATGCAGCTTGATGCCCATGCCTGCTACCTTGCGGCCTTCACCGATCACGGCCTTGGCAAGGTTGGCAATAGCCTTTACATCATCCATTGTCTCGCTGGGATGCCCGATCATGAAATATAGCTTGATAGTTTTCCAGCCACGGCGGTAAATTTCGCGCGTGGTTTCGATGATCTCGTCATCAGAAATGTACTTGTTGATGATACGGCGCATACGTTCGGTAGCCGCCTCGGGTGCCAGTGTGAATCCGCCGGAATAGTGCTCGCGTAGCTTGTCCATCAGGTCAATGGATACGGACTCGATCCGCAAAGAAGGCAAGGAAATGGTCAGCTTCTGGCCTTTGAAGCGTTCACTAATGGCATTGGTTAATTCGACAACGTGGGTAAAGTCTGAAGATGACAGGGACATCAATGACAATTCTTCGAATCCAGTATCTTCGACAGCCCGTACCGCCGCTTCGATGATTTCGTCCACGCTTCGTTCACGGACCGGACGCGTGATCATACCCGCGTGACAGAATCGGCACCCGCGCGTGCATCCGCGCATAATTTCCACCGACGCGCGGTTATGCACCACGCCGATATTTGGCACAATGAACTTGGTAGGCGGGGGAGGCAGCTTGGCGACCATACGCTTGACGACTGGGTTAGCGATGTCATCCAGCAAGGATTCAATGTGAGAAAGTGTACCGTCGTCGAGATAGTGCGGCTCATAGAATGTGGGAATGTAGACGCCAGGGATGTGGGCCAACGCAAATATTTTATCTTTGCGGGTTGGGTTGGCTTGAATGGCATCGATGATGTCATGAATGACTTCCTCGCCCTCACCGACCACGAACGCATCAATAAAGGCGTGCATAGGTTCAGGGTTGAGGGTGGAGTGTCCACCCGCGATGATGATAGGGTGTGAGTCGTCCCTGTCAGCAGATTTGACGGGGATGCCGGCCAGGTCTATCGCGTTGAGCGTACTGGTATAGAGCGTTTCATAGGGCAGGGAAAAGCCGATTAGGTCGAAGCAGGCTAGGGGTTGTTTTGATTCGAGCGCATATAACGGTATCCCGTTTTCGCGCATCTGGGCTTCCATATCTACCCAGGGTGCATAGGCGCGCTCAGCCAGCGCGTCATCCCGCTGATTGACCTGATCATACAGGATCTTCAGCCCTACGTTTGAAACGCCGATATCGTAAATATCGGGGAAGACCAGCGCCACCTTGGTCTTGGCAGTATCCCATTCTTTGACGGTGATATTGAGTTCGCCGCCTACGTAGCGGCCAGGCTTCTGTACCTTTAAGAGTATGCGGTCGAGTTTTGACTCGATTTGTTTCGGATTTAACATGGTGTGCGAGATTATACCTGATAAGATTTGTCTCATTGAGAAGATTAGTTCAGAAAGGACGCTTTTGAGATTTCAGACTAACAAAAATGCAAGGAAATAACGGTGAAATATAACCCAAATGGGCAATGGCTGAGAATGCAAAGCAAAATTAAAATATTTCTATAGTGAAAAGGAGAATCTCATGAAAAAAATTATCGTTTTATCGCTGATATTTGCCGTAGCACTTACAGCGTGTGATGCTCTATCCGCCGCAACAGAAGCGCCTGCCGTGGAACCAACCGCTGTACCGCCAACAGCCGAAGTGGTTGTCGTGACTGTGGAAGTGCCAGTAGAGGTGACTGCAGAACAGCCTGCAGCGCCCGAGCCAACTGCTACACAACCCCCAGCACCGACTGCGGCACCTCCTACCGAAGTGCCTCCTACTGTGGCACCGCCTACTGAAGCGCCCCCAGTTGAAAGTTCTTCCGCTGAGGGCCCGTTCCCTGTTCCTTCGAATTTATGGAGCCCTTACTTCAAGGATGTCACTTATTCCGGTGACTCGTTCTCGCTGCGCTGTTTTCCCGGAGAAATAACCATCAGCGGAACGACGACTAATGCGGATATCACAGTGGTTGAACTCTATTATCGTATAGAGGACCGGAATGGAACCACGATTTCGGAATGGAAGAATGCGGGTAGGATGCAGTCAACCGGCAATGGAAATTTCTCAAAGACAATATCCGGCGAAGACATTCACCCGGATTTGCGTAAGGCTCTGGCCTGGTTCGATTTTCAGCTTGTTGGCCTTAACAAAGGGGGAGGAATCGTAGGTCGCACAGAGAAGATTGTGCAACAGGTAACCTATACGATCGATTGCCAATAATAATTAATGTAGAGAAACAACAAAAAAGGGCGAGTTCAAAACTCGCCCTTTTTTTGTTTCCCAAGGGAACAGTCTTATCCTGCCGGTTGTTTTCCAAAGCGTTCGCGTCCCCACAACCAGAGTGCACCCAGGCCTAAGAGCACAACCACAAAATTGAGCAACCAGCCGAAAAAGCCTAGCGGCAGCAGCGGGAAGCGGAAGAGCGCAACTACGACTACAATCACAATTACACCCAGTACCATCGGCCAGACCTTGTGCTCGGCCAGAGCGGGATTGATGTTTCGGAAAATCCACCTGCCCAATGCTGTGCCGACTACGATCTTGGACAGGTAAGTGGTTACTAATATAAAAGCGACAACCAGCGCAAAAATAGACAGAATTCCCAGCCAGATGATTGTGCCACTGAGACTGCCCAGCGTGAGCATACCAAAGATGATACCGCCAGTGACCATTACAAGAACGATCAGAAACAGAGCCAGGAAAAAGGTAGCCCAGGAGATTGCGCCCCAGCCCAGGCTTGGCCATATCTGTGTTTGTAGCTTACCAGATATAGCGGTCACGAATGCAGGAGCCAACCAGCCTAGAATCAACCCGACCAGGACCAACGTCACAATGTTTCGCAGGAGGTCGAGAGTCCACTTGCCGGTCTTCTGTAATGCAGTTGGAGGAGTTCTAACTGCGCCCTTACTAATTTCCGGTTCCACGCGGGTTACTTCGCCGCCGACTGAATTGCCAGGGAACTTCAAGTCATAGGTGCTGCTGTATTCCAGGTCACCCGCTATTTTTGCGCTTTCCGCTATAGTAAACCCGGGAGCGACACTGGGCAGTGTGAGAGGAATATTCCGCTGCATGTAGATGTTAGGCGACGGTCCACTGGCTGTTTCTTCGTTCTGATCAACGTAAGCTTTTACATCCCTACCGAAGTTACCACGCAGTTCTAAAGCGCCTACACCAGCATAAACATCGCGGTCTACATCACCGGATAGCAAAGTCTGGCCTGAGCCGACCAGCAAATCCCTGTGAATGAGGCTGCCTTCCTTGGTTTCCAGGCTTGCACCAGCGGCAAGTAGATCTCCGTTTACCTGTGCATTTTCACCCAGTTGCAGGCCAGCACCAGCGATGCGGGCGCTCCCCATCACAACGCCATTGACGATGACCACCTGTCCGACAGCCCATAAATCGCCTTCCACGGTACCGTTGATGGTGATGATTGAGCCTCCTACAACCAGGTCACCTGTGACCGTGCCATCCAAAGTGAACACGTTGGCACCCACATACAGGTCATCGTCGACGACCTCATTCGCACCAATGACGACTTTGTCACCTTCGCGGCCTTCAAAAGCGTAAACTGGGGTGACAAAAGCTAATAACAACAGCGTAAGCATAATGAAAACAGAGATTGATTTTCGCGCTTTACTCATTTCGAACTCCTTCCCGAAAATAAATAGACTTCCTACTCATGTACGATGGAATCAGCAGGAAGTCGCAGCTGTTTTGAAAATCTTTTTGGTTATTTTTGCAATCGGCTTCCGCGAAAGCGACGGGTTATCCCTGATTTGAGTAGGGTTACAACCTCATGATGACCGGATTCAAGCGCCATGTCAAGTGGCGTTTCCTTCTTATCACTTTTGGCTTCTAGGTCTGCGCCGCCAAAAAGCAATTTGTGGACAATCTTGGCATCTCCATTATGAGCCGCCGTGTGAAGCGGGGTATATCCGCCTGCTTCGCGGACGTTTGGGCTTGCTCCTGCTTCGAGCAATAAACTGGTGATCTCGAGATGCCCCCCTGCCACAGCCGATTGTATAGGCGCTACTTTCAGTGAATTCTTTGATGGAGAATTTACTTCTGCGCCTGCCTTGATAAGATACTCCACGATTTTTTCTTGCCCGAAATAAGCAGCCAAGCCTATGGGTTGAAAACCATCTTCTGAATATGCATTCACATACTCTGGTTTGCGTGCCAGATTGCTGATAAGATGTGTCATTCTCCCTGTTGCGGCTGCCTCAAAAACGGTCAGGGCCATCATGCGATCCAGGATTATGTTCGCAATTTCATATTCATGACAATACAACGCGGTCATCAATGGGGAAAGTTTTTTTTTGCTCTTAGCCAGGATCAAGTCTGGGTTCTTGCGCAGCATTCGCTCAACCTTATCTCTGTTGCCTTCTTGAATGACTTTAAAAAACTTGGCAGACATAGACCCTCAATCCTCCAACATAGTTAGATGACAGATTTGCCATTTTTGTAAAACAATTCCCCGTCGATGACAATCTGTGCCTCTGCCATGTCACATAACATATCCCAGTGCAAACCGGATTCGTTGTTTCCGCCTGCTTCCGCGAAACCCAGACCAACAGCCAGATGAATGGTGCCGCCGATCTTCTCGTCAAAGAGCATGTTTTTGGTGAAGCGCGTAATGCCGTAATTGGTTCCGATCCCCCACTCACCGAGGTAACGTGCGCCAGGATCGGTATTTAGCAAGCTGGTCAGTAATTCCTGGTTTTTACCAGCTTTTTCTTTTACAACCTTGCCATCTTCAAACCACAACTCAATATCTTCCACTTCATTTCCGTCAAATATAGCTGGATACTTAAACCGGATCCATCCATTGACCGAGTCTTCTACAGGACTGGTATAGATCTCGCCATCGGGGAAATTCTCGTCGCCTGCACAAGAGATAAAGGTTCGATTTTCGAATGACATGCTCAAGTCTACATTCTCGCCTTTTAACACGGCTTGTTTGTGACCCGCCAGCCAATCGATCAATTTCTTCTGACGAGCGGCTTCTTCTTTCCAGTACACTACCGGATCTTCTTCGTAGAGCATCCCGGCTGCGTAGACGAATTCACGGTAATCGCTCAAGCTCATATTGGCTTCTTGAGCAGCGGCTTCTGTCGGGTAGACGGTGAGACACCACTTCATTTCGCCTTTGGCCAAGCGATCTGTGAATAACTTGAAGAGCGGGCCGTAGGTTTTCCGGTTGCGGGCAATCCGCTTCGGGTCCACGCCAGCAAGCTCTCGGGTGTTCGAAGCGGCTTCGATGACCATGCGGGCGTCGAACGTCTCATAAATGTTCCTGCGGACGGGCATCTCAAAGTCCAATTGTTCATCCGATGCATTTTTTAGGAATATTTCGTTCATCCCCGGAATCGCGTTTTGGACGAGCACATGCGCACCAGCTTTGGTTGCCTCTTCGAAAAATGCCTTTGAGAGTTCATCTGCCAACGGAGTAGTTTGCAGGAACACTTGCTGACCAGGTTTGATTTGCAGCGAATAATGCACAAGCACTTTTGCAAGCTTGGTTATACGGGGATCAGGCATATTTTTCTTAGGTGAATAGAGGTTCAAACTGTTGCCCTGATTGTAACATTGCTTCTCGCTGGGCTTGATTTAGTGGAGAGAAGTTCTGGCATGCCTTCAGCACCATTGGCAAAACCTTTGTGTCTCCAGCAGTGCATAAGCCAGTGACTTCATAAGATAACGCGAAATTCACAGCAGCCTGTATTTCTTCCATCTGGTCAAAGGGTTCATACCAGGTGGTGGCAGTCTTTTCTTTCTCTCCCCACGGGCCTTTTGTGACGGTTTTGATTATCATCGTTCCTACATCTTTTTCCTTGCATAGCGCTAATAACTCCTCTGCATCTTTTCGAAAGGCAGGATTGGACATCTGGACAAAATTTAACGGGAACGTTACTGAGTCAAAATCAAAGCGTTTCAGCGCTTCGACAAAGAGGCGCGGTGCCTCCGCCCCGTGGCCTGTTATGCCGATATGATGGGTCAATCCCTGCTGACGGGCTTCCACAAATGCCTCCAACGCGCCACCTGTCATGGTGCAGGCATCCAGCTCTTCCATGTTGGTTACGGCATGTAATTGATACAAGTCAAAATGATCGGTATGCAAACGCTTGAGAGATTGCTGCATTTCATCCATTGCACTTTTTTTAGTGCGTTCCATGGTTTTGCAACCCAGGAAAAAACGCCCCCGTTCGCGCGGCATCCATGGGCCGATGCGCTCTTCAGCCTGTCCATAAGATGGCGCGACATCGATGTGATTGACACCTGCCTCGATAACCATTTCCATGACTTTGTCAGCATCCTTTTGCTCGATTTCCCAGAATGCCGCTGCACCAAAAATTGCTACTGTGCTCATGTGTTCCGAACGTCCAAACCGTCTTTTTTCCATCTTATTCTCCTATGATCTTGACCAGTACGCGTTTGCGCCTGCGCCCATCAAACTCGCCGTAGAAGATCTGCTCCCATGTTCCAAAATCAAGTTTTCCGTTTGTCACGGCCACGACCACTTCTCGCCCCATTACCTGACGTTTCATGTGGGCATCAGCATTGTCTTCCCCCGTTCGGTTGTGCCAGTATTGGCTGATTGGTTCGTGCGGCGCAAGTTTTTCCAACCAAACTTCGTAATCATGATGCAGTCCGCTTTCGTTGTCATTTATGAACACAGAGGCGGTTATATGCATTGCTGAAACGAGAAGGAGGCCTTCCTGAATGCCACTCTCACGCAAGCATTCTTCCACATCATGCGTGATGTTTCTAAAT
>Ga0209536_100011835_pt1 | contig 12735 bp, 10 predicted proteins | sample DeeMarSeWOR28_12_FD_187461 | JGI IMG/M metagenome (GOLD analysis project Ga0209536, IMG submission 187461) | Marine sediment microbial communities from White Oak River estuary, North Carolina - WOR-2-8_12 (SPAdes) (version 2) | ecosystem: Environmental > Aquatic > Marine > Intertidal zone >...
AGGGCACGCAACGCAAGCCGGGCTTGCCGGTCAGTGAAACCAGGATGGTTTCCGGTGTTCGGCGCGATGTCGTGACCAGCCAGCTGTTCAAAGGTCTTTCCTCAATCAGTCGCTCAATCTGACTGAGGATCTGGTCATCATTCCACCGGTAGTGCCGTGATGGACCACCCAATACGATCAGTCCGCTGTTCATATCACGATCACGGCACGGCTCGACGCTGTTGAGGGCACCCAGCGTCGGCAACACGTTTCCACCTCGCACCGGTCCATCGTGTTCGGGCACCAGACACAAATCGAACCAGGATAGCGGCAAGGACGGCTTCATCAACACGATCGCCCGCCCGCCCCAACGCCTGCGTGCCGCGAGCAGATGCCAGTGGGTTGCGTGGCCGGCCCCTATCAGCAGGTCGGGAGGAGCATAGCCTGCGCCATGAGGGTAACTCCCGCTCAACCAGGACCAGAGGCCAGAGCCTCTCCGCTCCACCGGGATATCGTGAGAGAGAACGGCAGCGCGTTCACGCAGCGCAGCGAGCAGCCCCTGACTCTGTGAATCATGACCTGCTTTGCCATCGGTGAATCGCCAGACGATCGTAGTCATCGCATGCAAATCCGTGAACGGGCACAGAACGCCGTGCTTCGCCCCCCTATCGCACCAGTCCGCGGCCCCTCGACTTGAATATTCCACTACCTGTTCAGGCAAACCCACCCACGCTCTTGCGCACTGTGGTTAACCATCGGATGCCTGTATTCAGTCCTGCAAGAAATATTCAGCACCGCAATATGGGCACTTCGCCTTGCCGGTGTCCTCTATAGGCAGATAGACGCGCGGATGGGAGTTCCACAGACTCATGCTGTCCATGGGACAGTGCAGCGGTAGATCCGCCTTAGTGACTTCATAGCGGTTTTCCGCATTGGCCTGGGTATATTGGCTGCCACCGGCATCTGCGGCGGTATTTGGACTGGGCACAGCTGTTTCCTCCAAATCAGTTCGACTGTTTGCCTTCGCGCGGAATCTCGCGATCCGGATTTATCTGATAACTAGACCAGCGCCAGCCACTCGGGATGATCTTCGCGCCTGCCATGCACCTGATCAAAATAGAGCGTCTGCAACCTTTCCGTGACGGGGCCGCGCCTGCCGCTGCCAATGCTCCGGTCATCCACCTCGCGGATCGGTGTAACCTCGGCAGCCGTGCCGGTGAAAAAAGCTTCATCGGCCACATACACCTCATCGCGAGTAATGCGCTTTTCCCGTATTTCCAGCCCTTCCTCACGGGCCAACACCATAATGGTGTCACGGGTAACACCCTCCAGGGCAGAGGTGAGATCAGGCGTGTAGAGAATACCATTGCGAACAATAAAGATATTTTCACCGCTGCCCTCGGCGACGTAACCCTCGTTATCCAGCAGCATGGCCTCATCGTAACCACAGGTCAGTGCTTCATTCAAAGCCAGCATGGAATTCATGTAATTGCCGTTTGCCTTGGCCTTGCACATGGTGATGTTGATGTGATGGCGGGTAAAGGATGAGGTACGAATTCTTATGCCTCGTTCCAGGTTTTCCTTGCCGAGATAGGCACCCCACTCCCAGGCAGCGACGATCACATGCACCTTGAGATTGTCGGCGCGCAGCCCCATCCCCTCGGACCCGTAAAAACACATCGGCCGCAGATAGGCCGATTGCAGATTGTTTTCCCGCACCACCGCCAGCTGCGCCTCATTCAGGGTGTCCTTGTCGTAGGGCATGGGCATCTGCAGGATGTGTGCGGACCGGAACAGGCGGTCGGTGTGCTCCCTGAGCCTGAAGATAGCCGTCCCTTGTTCCGCATCATAGGCACGTACACCCTCAAATACACCCATGCCATAGTGCAGGGTATGGGTTAACACGTGGGTAGTCGCCTCCCGCCAGGGACGCATTTCCCCGTCAAACCAGATGACGCCATCACGATCGGCCATCGACATCGAAATTCTCCTCGTCTCTTTATCAGCCACTTCCAGTCGCGGTCGGGGTGGCCACCCCTGCCGGACCGCCTCCGGGATTCAGTGGTGCGCTTGCACCACCGCGCGTCAAGAGATCAGCGCCCTTGAAACGATACCGCGATCGGCGATTTTCAGCTTTCCATCAGCTGCTTCCAGATCTCCGCGACACGCTCACGCTGTCCCTCCAACTGGGCGTCGTCAACCAGGGAAGACGCCTCCGCCAGTGTCAGGCGATGACTGACAGCGCGGTACTGCCGGTAGGCTTCGATCAGAGTCTGTGCATACGCCGACTTGAGCAAGCCCGCCGTCGCCAGCGCTTTCAGCAGATGGATAGTATCTGTATGGCGCAGCAACTCGCCATGCTCGTTACACCAGCGAAGAACGAGATATTGGACCATAAATTCGATATCAACGATACCTCCACGGTCCTGCTTGAGATGAAATCCCTCATCTCGGCTTGAACCGAGTTCGGCACGCATGCGTTCTCGCATTTCACGCACCTCGGAGCGAAGATTTTCCACCTTGCTGTCAGCGGCGAGCACCTGCGTACGAACCTTGGCGAACGCCTCACCCAGCTGCGGATCGCCGGCAACCGGCCGTGCCCTCACCAGCGCCTGATGCTCCCAGATCCAGGCTTCTTCCCGCTGATAGTCCGCGAACGCCTCGATACTGCTCACCAGCATGCCAGAATGACCGGATGGGCGCAGACGCATGTCCACTTCGTACAGAATGCCGGCTGCAGTAAATGTCTCCAGCATGTGAATGATGCGCTGCCCGAGGCGGGTGAAAAATACCGAGTTGTCGACCGATTTCCCGCCCGCCGTCTTCTGCGCCTTGCCGGCGCTGTCGTGCAGGAAGACCAGGTCGAGGTCAGAACCATAGCCGAGCTCCATGCCACCCAGCTTGCCATAGCCGATCACGGCAAAAGCGACCGGCCGCGGTTTACCCTTGAGTTTGCAGCGCGGTTCACCGTAACGCTTCACCATTTCTGTCCAGGCAATCGACAAGACTTTGCGCAGTACCGCCTCTGCAATGTCTGTCAGCTCGTCGCTTACCCGGGTGACCGGGTTCGCGCCGGCGATGTCGGCGGCAGCAACTCTCAACACCATGGCATGCCGAAACTGACGAAGCAGGTCCATCTGCTGCTCGAGATCAGCCTCATCCACCTCCCTGAAATATCGTTCCAGTTCGGCCTCGAGCTCGGCGCGCGCCAGCGGAGCATACAAGGTGCGCGGGTCGAGCAACTGATCCAGCAGAATCGGGAAACGTGCGATCTGTTGCGCAATCCAGGGGCTGGCGCCACACAATTTCACCAACTGGGCCAGAACCGACGGATGCTCCTGCAGCAGGGCGAGGTAGGTGGTACGACCGGCAATATGTTCCAGGACACTGACCAGACGACCCAGCACCTCCGCCGCACCCGCCTGCCGCCCTGCCGCGGCCAGTACCATCGGTACCAGTGCGTCGAAGCGCAGCCGGCCCTGCTGCCCCAGGTAGCGTGGTGCCGTACCCGAGTGCAATTGCCGAACCCAGCGCAGCGCCTCCTCGGCGTCATCGAATCCGGCCTCCTCAAGCACCCGGCGCGCTTCCTCGCCGTCCAGTTGAGCCCGCCACAGCTCGGTGAGGGCGTCATCGGCCGCCTTTTTCTCCGACAGCGGCACGGCGAATACCTCTTGAAAGTGGGACTCGACGCGCCGGCGGTGCTGGTTGAGAACCTTGTAAAACGCCTTCCAGTCCTTAAAGCCCATCGCCAGGGCCAGCCGTGCCTGTTCCGGCTCAGTATCCGGCAGGGTATGCGTCTGCTGATCCTGCATTGCCTGCAGACGGTTCTCGGCACGGCGCAGAAAACCGTATGCCTCGATCAGTTCCTTGACAGCCTTTGCCGGGAGTAGATTGATGTCAGCCAGCGTGCCTAGAACGTCCACAACACCGCGCTGACGCAAACGGGGTTCGCGGCCGCCGCGCACCAGCTGGAACACCTGCGCAATGAATTCTATTTCGCGGATACCGCCCGGGCCGAGCTTCAGATTCTCCTCCTGCCCCTTGCGTTTGACTTCCTGATGGATCTGCCGCTTGAGATCGCGCAATGCATCGAAGGTATGGAAATCCAGGTAGCGTCGGTACACGAACGGCCGCAGCAACTCCCGCAATTCCGACTTCGAAGCATCATCACCGGTCACCGCGCGTGCCTTGATCATGGCATAACGCTCCCACTCGCGGCCTTGCGACTGGTAGTACTCTTCCATCGCCTCAAAGCTGCACACCAGTGCGCCGGAATCTCCATAGGGTCTCAGGCGCATATCGACGCGGAACACGAAACCATCCTGGTCCATGTTGGACAGGGCGCGGATCAGGGACTGCCCGAGGCGGGTAAAATACTGCTCAACACTCAGGCTATCGCGCTCATTCGGGTTAGCAGCATCCCGGTAAGTGAAGATCAGGTCGACATCCGAGGAAAAATTCAGTTCGTAGGCACCCAGTTTCCCCATGGCAATCACAACCAGGGGCAGTGGACGCCGATTCGAGTCAAGTGGCGCAGGGGTTTCCTCTGCCTGCCAGCAGTTCAACCTGTCGAGCGCCCCCTGAATGCAGGCATCCGCCAGGTCAGACAAATCAAGCAGAGTCTCATCCAGGGTCGCCCAGCCGGCCAGATCCCGCCAGGCGATACGCAGCATCTCACGCTGCCGAAGCTGGCGCAGCATTTGATGGAGTGCACGCTCGTCGCCGCAGGCGGCCAATTGCGGAGCTACCCGCTGGCTCAGAACACCGGGCCAGGAGTCCGCCAGCAGGTCACCGCTGTCGAGAAGTTCAGCCAGCAATTGAGGAGAACGATGACAGAGCCCGGCAACGAATTCGCTGATCGCAAAGACGCGACAAGCGCAAGCGCGGAAGCCGGGGTCGGCTGGAACGCGCACCCCGGCTGCCTCCGCTGCCTGAAGGTAGCCTTGCCAGCTGCGCTCTGCAAGGCCCCGAAGCATCTCAGGGAGCCGCGACCAAGGTTCTGTATGCGCTATTTTTTTTGCCTGGATCGTCACAGGGTGAAGGTTAACCCGAAACGATGGAATGCGCAGCCCTGCTGACAAGTCGCAGGCGGTTCGGTCCCCTCGCCGGCACTAACGAGGCCATCGAGACCAGCCGATAGTCCGGGCGCAAAACCGGCCGCCGCCCGAGCAGGGGCATTGTTTATCAGAATATTTTAATAGACTGGATGATTGGCCGCTCATTCGCCCCCTCGGCGGACAACTCCCTGACTATGGCCGAATTTCCCGCCACCCTATGCCCTTTATGGGTTAAAATAGCGGAATATTTGGGCCAGAAATACGTCTCATTATTTGGCGCGAGGAAAAACACGGGTATGAAAGTGATAGCGAACCTCTGCACACATCAACAGTTTAAACGTCGACTCGGAGAGTATCGGGAGAACCTCTACCGGATCGCCTACTCCTGGTGCCATAACCCGGCGCTGGCCGATGACCTGGTCCAGGAAGCACTGACCAAGGCACTCAAGAACAGTGGTCAGCTGCGCAATCCGAGCACTCTCAAGGCCTGGTTGTACCGGATCCTGAGCAATTGCTGGCGCGACCATTTTCGCCGCAGCCGAGACACGGTGGATGTGGATGAGGTCGTTCTCATGGATGATGACACGCCGGATTCCTGCCACAACCGGCAACAAATCATCGACAGGGTGAGAAACGCTATCGCTTACCTGCCGATGGGACAGAGACAAGTCATCACACTGGTAGACCTCGAGGGCTGCTCCTACATCGAGGTCGCGCAGATTCTGGATGTACCGATCGGCACCGTGATGAGCCGCCTGTCACGCGCCAGAAAAGCACTCAAAGATCGCCTCCTCGAAGGCGAAGTCAAGGGCCACTCAAATGTTCATCATCTAAGGACTGCGACATGAGTAGCAAACACATTTCCGAAGAGCATCTCAATGCCTTCATAGACGGTGAACTCGACGCGCTGGAAAAGAGCGACGTCTTCGAGGCGTTGAACGATGACAATGGCCTGCGGCAACGCGCCTGCGAACTCCGGCAGCTCAGTGAACTCGTTCGTCATGCCTACGAGAGACCACCGAGGATCGAAAAATACCGCAAGACTGAAGCCCGCCGCGTGACCCCATGGGGGCGTGCAGCCGCTGGTGCGCTGTTACTCGGGCTCGGTACCGTGCTCGGCTGGGTCAGCCATCAGCAGCCGCAACAGCAGCAGGACGGCGCCCATATGAGCGCCATGTACTGGGACGAGCACAGCGCTTTTCAGAACACCGATCTGAGTGAGGTCGCTTCCGCCAAAACCAAGAAGGTTATCGTGCACCTGAACACTTCCAGCGTCGACAAGTTTGAAAAGGCGCTGGATACCGCCGAGCAGCTGATGCAGACCTATGCCGACAGCGATATGGGTGCAGAAATCGAGGTGGTTGCCAACGCCAGTGCGGTAAGAATGCTGCGCACGGGCTACTCACCCTACGCCGATCGCGTGCGCGAGCTGCAGGACCGCTATCTGAACCTGACCTTCCTGGCCTGCAAGGACGCGCTCGATCACGCCCGCGAACTCGAGGAGCGGCTGCCGTCAGAAGTTACCCTGCTACCGGATGTGGATACCACACCCTCAGCGCTGGAGCACATTCTGAACCGGCTCAGTGAGGGCTGGGTGTACCTTAACGTCTGAGGCGACCGTGAGTTAATTGGGGTGATTTTTCCCCAGCCTTTCAGCAGGCTCACTATCTAGAATCTCTTGGTGCACTCTGAGGGGTGTGGGTGTGCTGTTTTTTTACAAAAAAAAACAGCACACCCACACCCCTTAAGCATACTGCCCGGGTTACTTGGGGTCAGAGTAAAATTTCTGTTCACCTAACTGGGCAATCAGCTTCAGCAATAGAATTTTTACTCTGACCCCAATTAATAACTAATTTCCTGAGCAACAAAAAGCCCGCCATAAGGCGGGCTTTTTGTTGTCATAGGTACGGCTCTTTACATCATGCCGCCCATGTCCGGCATCCCACCCCCGGGGGGCATAGCCGACTCTTCCTTCGGGATCTCGGCCACCATCGCCTCGGTGGTGATGATCAGACCGGCCACCGAGGCAGCGTTCTGCAACGCAGCCCGAGTCACCTTGGTCGGATCGAGGATACCCATTTCCAGCATGTCGCCGAATTCACCAGTAGCGGCGTTGTAACCGAACTGACCGTCGCCTTCTTCCACCTTGTTGAGGATGACAGAAGATTCGTCACCGGCATTGGCGCAGATCTGACGCAACGGCTCCTCCATGGCACGGCGCGCGATGTCGATACCCATGGTCTGGTCGTGGTTATCACCCTTGAGTTCGGCGAGCGCCACGCGGGCACGAAGCAAGGCGACACCACCGCCAGGTACCACACCCTCCTCGACGGCGGCGCGGGTGGCATGCAGCGCGTCTTCGACGCGGGCCTTCTTCTCCTTCATTTCGACTTCGGTCGCGGCACCGACCTTGATGACGGCGACACCGCCGGCCAGCTTGGCAACACGTTCCTGCAGCTTCTCCTTGTCGTAATCTGAAGTTGCTTCGTCGATCTGCTGGCGAACCTGATTGACACGCGCCTCGATCTCGCTGTGACTGCCGGCGCCGTCAATGATGGTGGTGTTTTCCTTGGTCACCAGTATGCGCTTGGCGGAACCGAGGTCATCCAGGGTGGCTTTTTCCAGCGACAGTCCGACTTCCTCGGAAATCACCTGGCCACCGGTGAGGATTGCGATATCCTGCAGCATGGCTTTGCGGCGGTCGCCGAAACCCGGTGCTTTGACGGCACAGACTTTCACAATGCCTCGAATGCTGTTGACCACCAGCGTCGCCAGGGCTTCGCCTTCGACATCTTCGGAAATGATCAGCAGAGGCTTTCCAGCCTTGGCCACGCCTTCCAGGACGGGCAACAGATCGCGGATGTTGGAAATCTTCTTGTCAAACAGGAGAACATAAGGGTCTTCCAGCTCGGCCTGCATGTTTTGCTGGTTGGTGACGAAGTACGGCGACAGGTAACCGCGGTCGAACTGCATGCCTTCCACAACGTCGAGTTCGTTTTCCAGCGAAGACCCCTCTTCGACCGTGATCACGCCCTCCTTGCCCACCTTCTCCATGGCCTCGGAAATGATATTGCCGATATTTTCATCGGCGTTGGCGGAGATGGTGCCAACCTGGGCAATGGCCTTGGTGTCAGCACAGGGCTGGGACAGACCTTTCAGATTTTCGACGACTGCTACCACGGCCTTGTCGATACCGCGCTTGAGATCCATCGGATTCATGCCGGCGGCCACGGCCTTCATGCCCTCACGCACGATTGCCTGGGCCAGTACCGTGGCAGTGGTGGTACCGTCGCCGGCGACGTCTGAAGTCTGGGAGGCGACTTCCTTGACCATCTGCGCGCCCATATTCTCGAACTTGTTATCCAGCTCGATTTCCTTGGCAACGGAAACTCCGTCTTTGGTCACCGTCGGGGCGCCGAACGCCTTGTCCAGGACGACGTTGCGACCCTTGGGGCCGAGCGTCACCTTGACAGCGTCAGCCAGAATATTGATGCCGGCCACCATGCGGTGACGCGCATCATCGCTGAATTTGACTTCTTTTGCAGTCATATTGCGTTTCCTCTAAGCTCTTGAATTCTTTAACTGGATTGATCAATCAGGCCTCAATAACCGCCATGATGTCTTCTTCGCGCATCACCAGCAGCTCTTCGCCTTCAACCTTGACCTCAGTACCGGAATACTTACCGAAAAGTACTTTATCGCCGACTTTTACATCCATCGGCACCACCTCGCCGCGTTCGGTACGCTTGCCGTTACCCGCCGCCAGGACTTCTCCGCGGATGGGTTTTTCGGTGGCACTGTCAGGAATGACGATGCCTCCCGGCGAGGTGCGTTCCTCTTCCATACGCTTGATGATCACCCGATCATGAAGTGGACGAAGATTCATCAGAAATTTCTCCTTTAGCTCCAAAGCCTTGATACACGCGAGCGTATTATTAGCACTCGCCCTGAGTGAGTGCTAATAATAGTCGGCAAACTGTCAGAGTCAAGGGGAAAAACTAGTCGTCGTCGCGGTGATACTCGCCCTCGATGGTGTAGCGATCCGCTCGGCGAATCCCGGAAAAATCCTCGAACTGCTGGGCCCTATGCGATGATTTACTTAAAAACCAATGAATTAAGGCCCGCCTCAGCGGAGGCACCAGAAACGCAAAGCCGAGCGCATCGGTGACGAATCCGGGCGTCAGCAGCAGCGCGCCGGCAAACACCATGAGTACGCCCTCGAGCATTTCCAGCGCCGGCAACTGGCCCTGCGCCAGGGCGCCACGGGTACGCTGCAGCATGGTTAGTCCCTGAAAACGCAGCAGCAGGGCCCCCAGCAGGGCGGTGAATACCACCAGCGCGACGGTCGGGAGAGCGCCAATGATGTTGCCCACCCGGATCAGAAAGTAGATCTCGACCAGGGGAACCAGCAGAAAAATCAGGAACAGGATACCGATGGGACTCATGGCTGATGTCTTGCCTCACTTAGCGAGCAACGATTGAAATGCCGAGTCGCGGCTGGCCGCCAGGCGCGTTGCGACGACGGCCTATTCTACCCCAGGCGATGCCGGCACGCAGACCGCCGGTTTGCCTGCCCGCCGGAATCCGGTATCTTGCAGCGACCATGACCACAAGCAGCGATGTTCAGATCATTTTCTGCACCGCCCCGGACGCCGACACCGGTCGCCGCATCGCGACCCAGTTGGTGACAGACGGCCTCGCCGCCTGTGTCAACCTGATACCAGGTATTGAATCCATCTACCGCTGGAAAGGTCAGCTCGAGTGCGATTCTGAAGTCCTTCTTATGATAAAGGCCCGGTCAGCCGATTATGTCGGTGTGGAAGCGACGATCAGCGCACTGCACCCCTACGAACTTCCGGAAATCATCGCAGTCCCACTGAGTAACGGCTCATCCGGCTATCTAAAGTGGGTACGATCTGTTCACAACGAGGCAAAATGAAACACTGGCTTATTTTATTTCTCGCAGCTTGGCTGCCCTTCGCGCACGGCGAGCCGTTCGGTGATGATGAACTCCTGCCCGCCGATAAGGCCTTCGCCTTCAGCGCCACGATGGCGTCAGACGATCGGATACGTGCGGTATGGGATATCGCCGACGGCTACTACCTCTACAAGACGAAATTCCGTTTCACCACCGATGCGGAGGGAATTCGCTTCGGTGACGCCGTGTTACCGGCCGGCAAAATCAAGCAGGACGAATTTTTTGGTGAGATCGAGACCTACCGGCAGCAGATCGTCGTAGAAATTCCGGTCATACGCGAGCCCGGGGCCGCCGACAGCTTCGAACTGAAGGCAGGCTCTCAGGGCTGCGCCGACATTGGCGTCTGCTATCCGCCTCAAACACAGCTCGCGGCGCTCACCTTCTCCGCTCCGGAAGCAGCACGCTCGGGCGGAGCCCTGCAGGCGCTGAGCGATCTCGGAGCCAGTCTCGGTTTCGGCGGCGATGACGAACTTTTACCGGCTGACGAAGCCTTTCAGCTCGACGTGCAGGTCAGCGATGCCAATACTCTTACTGCCAACTGGCTCATCGCCGATGGCTATTACCTGTACCGGCACAAGTTCGACTTCGCCATAGAGCCTGCTGACGGTGTTACTCTGCTGCCCGCACGGATGCCGGAGGGCGAGCACAAAACCGACGAGTTCTTTGGCAAGATTCAGGTCTACCACCAGCAGGCGCAGGCAGAGATTCCCCTGCAGCGCTCCGGTGCGGAGCCGACACCGATTGCCTTGACGGTCAAGTATCAGGGTTGCGCCGAGCGCGGCGTTTGTTATCCGCCCATCACCAAGACCCTGGACTTGCTGCTGCCGGCTGCGGTCGCAGCGGAAACAGCGGCTGCGGCACCGCAAAGCGACAAACCGGCACTCAGACTGAGCGAGCAGGACGCTATCGCCAAGCGACTGACCGAGGGCAGCGTGCTGGCAACGCTGGCGGCCTTTTTCGGCTTCGGCTTGCTGCTGGCTTTCACGCCGTGTGTGTTCCCGATGATCCCCATACTCTCGTCCATTATTGTCGGTCAGGGCGAAAACATCACCGCGCGCCGCGGCTTCATACTGTCGCTGGTGTACGTGCTGGCGATGGCCCTCACCTACACCGTCGCCGGCGTGTTTGCCGGCCTGTTCGGTGAAAATCTGCAGGCCGCATTCCAGAATCCCTGGATTCTCTCCAGCTTTGCCGCGGTCTTCGTGTTGCTGTCGTTGTCCATGTTCGGTTTCTACGACTTGCAGATGCCCGCCTTTGTGCAGAGCAGACTCACGGAAGTCAGCAACCGGCAGAAAGGTGGCAGCCTCACCGGGGTTGCGATTATGGGTTTTCTGTCGGCACTGATCGTCGGTCCCTGTGTCGCGGCACCTCTGGCGGGTGCGCTGATATATATCGGCCAGAGCGGAGACGCGCTGCTGGGTGGTATGGCACTGTTCGCCCTGAGCATGGGCATGGGGACACCACTCATCGCCATCGGCACCGGCGCAGGCAAGTTGCTGCCGAGTGCCGGCCCCTGGATGGACAGAATCAAGGCAGCCTTCGGCGTCATGTTGCTCGCGGTTGCCATCTGGATGCTAGAACGCATCCTGCCGCCAGCGGTCACCCTCATGCTGTGGGCGGCATTGCTGATTCTCTGCTCGGTGTACCTGAGCGCGCTCGACGGTTTACCGGTGGAAGCTTCGGGTTGGAGGCGGTTCTGGAAAGGCGTCGGGGTGGTATCGCTGGTGTACGGTATCCTGCTGCTGATAGGCGCTGCCAGCGGCGCCCGTGACCCCCTGCAACCTCTTGAGACCGTCATGGCAAAGCAGGGGGGCTCGGTACACGCAGGCCAACTGGCACACCTGCCATTCACAAAGATCAAGAGTGTCTCCGACCTGCAACGCGAGCTGGCCGGCGCCGCCGGGCAGGGCAAGCCGGTGATGGTGGACTTTTATGCCGACTGGTGCGTGAGCTGCAAGGAGATGGAAAAATACACCTTTGCCAAAGCCGAAGTGCAGCAGGCGCTAGCCGGCATGACGCTGCTGCAGGCCGACGTCACCGCCAATGACGCGGATGACAAGGCGCTGCTGAAACACTATCAACTCATCGGACCGCCGTCGATCCTGTTCTATGACAGCAGCGGCAACAAGCGACCGGAAATGAGTCTGGTGGGATTCGTACCTGCGGATGAGTTTGTGCAGCATGTGCAGGGGTTGAACTGACAATTCCTGTGCTATTTCAGATTGTATTTCTTGATCAGGTCGTACATGGTCGGCCGACTCACACCCAGAAGCTCCGAGGCGAGGGAAATTTTGCCCCCGACATGGCCCATGGCGCGGACGATCGCCTGGCGTTCTACCTGCTCGCGGATTTCGCGTAGATTGAAAGTGCGGGTATCCTGGGTACCCGCACCACCCAGTTCCAGATCGGACGTCGATATCTGCTTATGCTCCGCCATGATCACGGCACGTTTCACCCGGTTCTCGAGCTCGCGCACATTGCCGGGCCAGGGGTAGGCCTCGATTGCGGCCAGCGCATCCTTGCTGAAACGGTGCTGAAACTTGCTCATCGACTTGCTGAACTTCTCCAGGAAGACGCGTGCCAGCAGCAGGGCATCACCTTCACGTTCACGTAACGCGGGAATGCGAATACTGATTTCACTTATACGGTAGTAGAGATCTTCGCGGAAACTGCCCTCACGGGCCAGCTGTGGCAGATCCTTGTGCGTGGCACAAATCACCC
>Ga0209536_100011836_pt1 | contig 12735 bp, 7 predicted proteins | sample DeeMarSeWOR28_12_FD_187461 | JGI IMG/M metagenome (GOLD analysis project Ga0209536, IMG submission 187461) | Marine sediment microbial communities from White Oak River estuary, North Carolina - WOR-2-8_12 (SPAdes) (version 2) | ecosystem: Environmental > Aquatic > Marine > Intertidal zone >...
TCCAGGCCATTTTCAGATCGATCGGCGGTATCTCGAACGGCGGCGGTTTGATCACCACGCGCGGATTGTCGCGCTGCAGGCGCGCCGCTTTCGACGGCAGCGTGACGATCAGGTCGGTTTGCTCGGCGAGCAGCATCGCCGCCTGGTAGTGGCGCGTAAACATCGTGATGTTGCGTGTCTTGCCGAGCCTTGTCAGCGCCTCGTCGACCCAACCGAGGCGCTGCACGTCGTCGGGATTGACGCCGACCCCGACGCCCATGCCGGTCTTGCTGACCCAGACGTGTTGCGCGCCGAGGTAAGTGTCGAGCGTGAAATTGTCTAGCGCCGGGCTGTCCGCGCTCATCAGGCAGGCAAAATCGTCCCGCCAGATATCCTTTTGATGGAATGACTGCGGCAGCGCGTCGAAGCGGTTGATCGCCATGTCGACCTTGCCCTGTTCGACGTCGAGGAAACTGACGTCGCTCGGCGTCATGATGTCGAGCGTGATGCCGGGTGCCGACTCTCGGAGCTTCAGCAGCAGGCGCGGCAGCAGGGTCGATTCCGCGTAGTCGCTGGCCATGATGCGGAATACCCTTTTCGCGTTTTTCGCGTCGAATTCGCTACGCGGCTGCAGCGCCCTGTCCATGGTCGACAGTAAATGGCGCACTACCGGCTGCAATTCCTCGGCGCGTTCGGTCGGCGCCATGCCTTCGCTGGTGCGCACCAGCAACGGATCCTCGAACAGGTCGCGCAGGCGCCGCAGGCCGTTGCTCATCGCGGGCTGACTCAGGCCGAGCTGATCGGCGGCACGCGTGACGCTGCGCTCGCGCAGCAGCACGTCCAGGTACTTCAGCAGGTTCAGATCGACGCGACCAATATTCATCATGTGAATAATAAATATAGTTTGTATTTATTTCAATTATGTCATCCAGCCCGATAACATCGATGCCCTGCATTTCAGCATCAATCGAGAGTATTGGATTCGGGATTCGAAGGAGGAGACAACCATGTCACAGTACCAAGCAGACATCGCCGCGGCTGACGCGTTGATAGAGACCCAGGGCTCGCACTGGAAGATCGACGCCGAAAACGTCGCCCGCATGAAAGCGCAAAACCGCTTCACCACCGGCCTCGATATCGCCCGATACACGGCCCGGATCATGCGCGAAGACATTGCCGCTTACGAGGCGGATCCGTCGAAATACACCATGTCGCTGGGCTGCTGGCACGGCTTCATCGCGCAGCAGAAAATGATTTCGGTAAAGAAGTATCTGGCCTCCTGCAGGGGCCGCTATATTTACCTGTCCGGCTGGATGATCGCCGCGCTGCGCTCGGAGTTCGGGCCCCTTCCCGATCAGTCGATGCATGAGAAAACCTCGGTGCCGGCGTTGATCGAGGAAATCTACACCTTTCTGCGACAGGCCGACGCGCGCGAACTCGGCGGCCTGTTCCGCGAACTCGACGCCGCGCGCGGGGCCGGTGACGCGGTTGCGGAAAAGCGCATACAGGGCCAGATCGATAATTTCGAAACGCACGTGGTGCCGATCGTCGCCGATATCGACGCCGGCTTCGGTAATGCCGAGGCAACCTACCTGCTGGCGAAGAAACTGATCGAGGCCGGTGCCTGCTGCCTGCAGATCGAAAACCAGGTTTCCGATGAGAAGCAGTGCGGCCACCAGGACGGCAAGGTCACCGTGCCGCACGACGATTTTCTCGCCAAGATCCGCGCCATCCGCTACGCCTTCCTCGAGCTCGGTGTCGACGACGGCCTGATCGCGGCGCGCACCGATTCACTCGGCGCGGGACTGACCAAGCAGATCGCGGCTTCGACGCAGCCCGGCGATCTTGGCGACCAGTACAACGCCTTCATCGACGGCGACGAGATCGCGAGCGCCGAAGAGATTTCGAGCGGCGACGTCGTGCTGAAGCAGGACGGCAAGCTGATCAAGGCCAGGCGTCTGCCCAGCGGCCTGTTCCAGTTCCGCGAGGGCAGCGGCGAGGATCGGGTCGTGCTCGACTGCATCACCGCGCTGCAAAACGGCGCCGACCTGTTGTGGATCGAAACCGAAAAGCCGCACCTCGGCCAGATTTCCGGCATGGTCAACCGCATCCGCGAGGTGGTTCCGAACGCCAAGTTGCTCTACAACAACAGCCCGTCGTTCAACTGGACGCTGAATTTCCGTCAGCAGGTGTTCGACGCATGGGCCGAGCAGGGCAAAGACGTTTCGTCCTACCGGCGCGAGGATTTGATGAGCGTCGACTACGACGACACCGAACTGTCGCGCGAGGCCGACGAGAAGATCCGCACCTTCCAGGCCGACGCGGCGCGCGAGGCCGGCGTGTTCCATCATCTGATCACGTTGCCGACTTACCACTCAGTGGCGCTGTCGACCGACAACCTGTCGCGCGACTACTTCGGCGACATGGGCATGCTCGGTTACGTCAGGAACGTGCAGCGCGAAGAGATTCGCCAGGGTATTGCCTGCGTCAAGCATCAGAACATGGCGGGTTCCGATATCGGTGACGATCACAAGGAGTACTTCTCCGGCGAGCAGGCGCTGAAGGCCTCGGGCAAGGACAACACGATGAACCAGTTCGGCTGACCCGATCGCTGCCTCCGCCGTTGCTGTTCCGGTCTCGCCGGGACTCGAACATGCGCCGCGGAGGTCGATCGGCGATAGCGCGGATGCAATATCACCCCGGAGTCGCCAGTCAGTCTGAGACAGGCGATTCGATTTTGCCGCGAGGTCGATTCGGACCTTGCGGTTTTCTTCATGGCGCGCAAGCTGTCGCATAGCGGCGGCTCGGCCCCTTCTGCAAACCGGCGAGCGGACTCCTGTCGCCGTCCGTCGACATCGTAAGGCGCGAGTTACGCGATCCCCGGGCACCGCGGCGGATTGATCTTGTCGCCCGCCGGGCAGGTTCGATCAGGGGTGCTCATCGTCCGTCAAATTCGGTTAGAATCTCATTGCTCCGCGAGCGCGGTGCGGTGTCGCAAACCACGAGGTAACAACAAATGAAATTTCAGCTGGCAATCAATCTCGAGCGAATGGACGACGGTATGGACATGCGTGATGTCGCGCGGCATACGCTGGAAATGGTGCAGTTGGCCGACCAGGCCGGCTTCGATACCGTCTGGGCGGCGGAGCACCACGCGCTGGAAATGACCATCGCGCCGAATCCGTTCCAGATTCTGACCTGGTGGGCGAACCATACCGATAACATCCGGCTCGGCACCGCGGTTGCGGTCGCCGCCTACTGGCACCCGATCAACCTCGCCGGCGAGGCGGCCTTCCTCGACCTGATCAGCGGCGGACGGCTCGAGTTCGGCATCGGCTCCGGCGCTTACCAGCGCGAATTCGACCGCATGCACCCGGGCCTGAAGCAGTCCGACGCCTACAAGCACATGCAGGAAATGCTGCCGGTGCTGAAGGCATTGTGGGCCGGAGACTGCGAGCACAATGGCGAATTCTGGTCTTTTCCGACCTCGACCTCGGTGCCGAAGCCGTTGCAGCAACCGCATCCGCCGATCTGGATCGCGGCGCGCTCGCCGATTACCTACGATTACGCGGTCGCCAACGATTGCAACGTCATGTCCTGGCCGCTGACCCGGCCGTTCAGCGAGGCCGAACTGTACAAGACACAGCTCGACGAGGCCGTCGCCGCGCACCCCGGCGCACGCCGCCCGCGATTCGCGATGATGCGCCACACCGCGCTGTACGAGGATGCCGCCGGCCGCGACGCCGCGATCGAGGCGATACAGTCGGTGCTCGGCCAGTTCGAGAACCTGTTTCGCAATCTAGGCGATGTAAACAATGGATTCCCGAAGCGTATCCCGCTGCAGGAACTGACCGATCGCGAGCAGTACAACGCCGACATGCTGGAAGAAAACCTGATGTTCGGTAACCCCGAGACGGTGATCGAAAAGCTCAGGCGTTACGAGGCGCTCGGCGTCGACGACTTCATCTATTATGCGAGCATGGGTCTCGACCTGAAAAACCAGAAGCGCTCGCTGCAGCTGTTTTGCGACGAGGTCATGCCGGCTTTCGCCTGAGGCGGTCGCGCAGGCTGCTAGCGCGTCCCCCGGGCCGCGCCGCTCGGCGAGCAGGCAGAGAATTTCGAACCTCAGCGTGACCGCCACCAGCGCGGTATTGCCGGAAGGATCGAACGGCGGCGAAACCTCGACCACGTCGCCGCCGACCAGGTCGATGCCGCGTAGCCCGCGAATGATCTTCAACGCCTCGTAGGTGGTCATGCCGCCGATCTCGGGCGTGGCGCCGCGCGGGCGGCTGTCGAAGTTGGGCTAGCGAAGCAGGTCAGCGCGGATCCAGATGCTGTCCTCGGCGCGGCCACTGGCGTTGCTGCGACTGGCGATGCCGCTTTGCGAGCGCTCGAATTGCTCGCTGATCCCGCCGAGCCGAAGCCACTCGCCGAGTGGCCCGGTGATCGTGGTGTCGGCCTGTTGCACCGCGATGCTGCCGCCCTGATCGGCGCTGCGCGAACGCTTGAACGGGTTGATTCTTAAAGTGACCCTGTCGCCGTTAACTCGCGGCAGCACGTAAAAACCGGTCGTGGCGTCCTTGAATTCGAGGCTGGCGCTGCGGCTGTTTCCGCCGCCGGTGAGATACGGGATTTGCTCGCCGGCCTGGATAAAGCCCTCGCTGCCCTCGGCGACCCGCAGCTGGTGAACCGGGCCGGATTCGCGGCGCTCGCTCACGGCGCTCATGTCGACAGCGGCGCGGGCATTGCCCGAGCCGACGCTCACGCTGCCCGCGCTGCCGGGCTGCGACGAGCCGATGCCGATACTGGCGTTACCGCTTTCGATTTCAACGTTGCCGCTGATAGCGAGCGATTCGAGTTCGCGCTCGCTGCCCTGGAAAACCGAGATGCGCAGCATCTTCGCGGCGACATCCAGCGCGTCGATCATTTCCCGCACCTGTTGCAGCGTCTCTTGCGAGGAGCGCAGGAAGATCTTGAAGCCGCGGCCGGTAATCGCCTCACCGGGGCCGAGCATCGGCTCGACCACGGGTATGATTTCCTCCGCGGTGCGGCTCTTCAGCGGTATCGTCGTCAGCGAATTCGCCCGTGCGCCGAAGGCGAGCAACAGCGCCAGTAGAAACACGGCGCAGATTCTGCAAGTTGCCAGCGAGGATTTCTTCATGATCTGCGACAGTGTAGCGCAATTGTCGACGATCCGGCGTCGCGTCCGCGCCGTGCAGGCAGGCGAAGGCGGCGCGGAAAGCTGCGGTGTTGCCGTGGACTGCGATCTCATAGCAGGGCTAAAATAGCCGTCGGGCTAGATCGACCTGATATTTCACCGCGTTGCATTGAAGATATTGCCGTCGCCCTGTGCCCCCGGGCAAAAATATAACCAAACGGAATCCAGATGAAGAGACATACCAAGTTATTGTTGATCGGTCTGCTGAGCGCGCTGCTGATGACCTTCTCCAGCCATGGCCTGGCGCAGGCGCAGTCCGCGGGGGCTGGCGCCTCGTCGGCCGAAGTCCCGGCGGAGCTAAGCCCGGAGGCCATGCAGGCACTGGTGTCGAAGCTGGACGACAAGCAGGAGGCGGCGCTGATCGAGTTGGTCAGCCTGATCAATGCCGCCGCCGATAACCGCCAGGTCGTCGCCGAAGCGCAGCGGCAGGGCATCGCCGAAATCGTCAAGGGCTGGGTGACGGGCTTCCAGGCCAACGTGAAAACGCACCTGCGATTGTTTCCGGAAATGATCGCCAGCCTCGGTAAGGCGCTCGGCGTGATTTTTCAGGGGCGGGAGACCGGCGGCAACCTGACCTTCCTGTTGCTGCTGGCGGCGGTAATTGTCGCCGGTGTCGCGGCCGAGTGGCTGTTCAATCGCATTTTCGCCAGGCAGCGAGAAGAGATTCGACAATCCCGGCCCGAGGCGCTCATGGATACCCTCGGCGTATTGTCGAAACGAGCCGGAATCGAGATCGGCGGCGTCATCGTATTCGCCGCCGTGGCGTTGTTGATCGCCGACCTGGTGGTCGGTACCGAATACGATCTGTTCCTGATATCAGGGTTTATCCTGAGCGTCGTCCTGCTGGTGCGGCTGGTCGGTTCCATCCTGCATTTCGTGCTGGCGCCCAGGCGCCCCGAGCTTCGCCTGGTGTATACCGACACCTGGACCGCGAGATTCATCGAGCGCAATTTCATTGTTATCACGGCTTTGGCCGGAACCGGGTTTTTCCTCAGCGCGGTAATGCAGGAGAATGCTATTGCGCACGTAGATACGCTGCGCTTCTACCTGGGGCTGATGCTGCATGTCTGGCTGATGGTGGTGATCCTGAAGGCGCGCCGTGGCCTGACTCAGATCATCGAGGGCCGCGACGAAAACCTGACCCCGGGCCTGCGCAAGATGGCGGCCTGGTGGCCCAAGGTTTCCGCCGCTTTCGTCGGCTTCAACTGGATTTTCCTGCAGTTCGTGCTCAGCACCGGGCACCAGGAATTGAGCCCCGAACGCAGCGCTTCCGCGATCGGCTTGATTGCCATAGCGCCTTTCCTCGACACGATCGTGCGCGGTATCGCCGCACACCTGGTGCCGACCGGCGACGGCAAGGATGAGGTCGTGGCAAAAGCCTACGACGAGACACGTCACAGTTACATCCGGATCGGCCGGGTAATCCTGATCGCCATCCTGGTCATGGCGGTCGGTAAACTCTGGGGCGTCAGCCTGCGTAACCTGGCCGAGGCGGGTTTCGGCGCCAATGTCGCCGCGAACGCGGTCGGCTTCCTGCTGATCCTGGCGCTCGGCTACCTCGCCTGGGAAATCACCAACCTGATGATCAGCCGTCGGCTCGCGGCGGAAACGCCCGCGGGCGAGGCCGTGGTCGAGGGCGGCGGTGCCGGGTTGTCGCGGCTGGCGACGGTGCTGCCGATCATCCGCATGACGCTGCAGGCCACCATCATCATACTCACCGTGCTGCTGGCGCTGTCGCAGCTGGGCGTCAATATCACGCCGCTGCTCGCCGGCGCCGGGGTGCTGGGCCTGGCGATCGGTTTCGGCGCGCAAACCCTGGTCAAGGACGTGGTATCGGGGGTTTTCTTTCTGCTCGACGACGCCTTCCGTGTCGGTGAATTCATTTCCGTCGGCAACACCATGGGAATCGTTTCCAAGATATCGGTGCGTTCGCTGCACCTGCGCCAGGATACCGGGCCGATACACATCATTCCCTACGGCTCGATGTCGCAGCTGACCAATAACAGCCGCGACTGGGTGACGATGAAGCTGCGCTTCACCGTGCCCTTCGATACCGACCAGGAGAAGGTGCGCAAGCTGTTCAAGAAGATCGGCCAGGATATGATGGAAGTGCCGGAGCTCGCCGAGGTGCTGATCAACCCGTTCAAGTCGCAGGGCGCGGCCGACGTGACCGACGTCGGTATCGTCATCCGCGGCAAGTTCACCACCGTGCCGGGCGGCCAGTTCCTGATCCGCAAGGAAGTCTATTCGCGCGTGCAGAAAGCCTTCGAGGAAAACGGTATCGAGTTCGCGCGTAAGGAAGTCCGCGTGCGCCTGCCGGAAAACGTCAGGGCCAAGGATCTCTCCGAAGAGCAGAAGGAGGCGATAGCCGGGGCCGCCAGCGAGGCCGCGGAGCCTCCGGCGAAGCCGCAGTAAGCGCGATCGATAACGCTGCTGCGGCGTAACGCCCGACGGCCGGCCGCTCAATCCTCCAGACCGGCCTCGCGCAGGCGGCCGAGCAGCCGATCGAGATCGCCCCGGTCGCGGTAAGGCTGCGTCGCGGCGAATTCGGCGAGGCGAAAATTCGGCTCCAGTTCCAGCACCTGGTCCGCGGCGGCGCGCGCATCCGCGATGTTGCCGAGCGCGACGTTCGACGCCGCGAGAATCAGCAGCGGATCGATATCGCCCGGCCGCAGCTGCAGCGAGGCGGCGGCCGCCTCGACCGCCTGACGATGGCGGCCGCTGTCGTGATAGGCGGTGGCGAGAATGGCCGGGAATTCCGCCGGGTATACCGGCGTCAGGCGTACCGCGAACTGCGCCAGCTCGATCGCTTCCTGCGGCCGGCCGAGATAATTCAGCACGCTCGACTTGATCGCGTAGGCGCCGTTGCAGCTCGGCCGCGCGACCACGCCTTCGTTCGCCTGCGCCATGGCCTTGTCGTACTCGTGGTTGGCGAGGTGCACCAGCGCCAGCACAAGGTTGGCGTAACCGGTGGTATCGCCGAGCTCGAGCGCGCGCGAGGCGAGTTCCGCGGCGCGGCCCATCGCCGGTGAATCCGGCACGACGCGGCCGAAGCCTGCCTCTGCCCAGTAAGCCAGCGCCGCGCTGGCATAGCCGAGCGGCGACTCCGGCGCGAGCCGGATCACTTCCTCGAACAGGCGCTGCGCCTCGCGCACGTCCTGGCGGCTGCTGCCGTGGTAGAGCGCGTACCAGCCGCGGTAGGACGCTTCCAGCGCGGCCGGGTCGGTCAGCGCCCGGCGCATGAAGCGCGCGGTCTCGCCCTGCAGCAGCTTGACGTCCATCGCGGTTACGATTTCCTCGGTGATCTCGTCCTGGATCGTGAACAGGTCCTGCAGCTCGCGGTCGTAGCGTTCCGCCCATACACAGAGCCCCGTATCCACTTCGATCAACTCGGCATTGACCCGCACCCGCCCGCCGTGGCGGCGCACGCCCCCGGTGAGCACGTAGCGCACGCCGAATTCGCGGCCCAGCTCGGCCACGCTCATTTGCCGCGAGCGTTCATGCTGAGGCGACTCATCCATGCTCAGGAACAGGCCGGGAATCTTTACCAGCGCAATGCCGATATCCTTGGTCAACCCTTCGGCGAAGTAATCCTGCTCCGGGTCCGCGCTCATGTTGGCGAAGGGCTTGATCACCAGCGAGGGTTTGCCGGGGGTCGCGAGCGCGGCGGGTGCGGCTCCCAGGTTACCGCTGCGCTTCGCTTCGCTGCCGCCGGCGCCGCGCTCGGTGGCGCGATAGGCGCGAACCGGCTCGGCGATATTCTTTACCCGCTGCTCGCCGATGAAATGGAATTCGGCGGGCACGCGGTTGCCGACGGCGATCCGCACCGCGTCGGAAATGCAGACACCGCCAGGTTCCGCCAGCGCTTCCAGCCGCGCGGCGACGTTGACGCCCTCGCCGTAGATGTCGCCGCGGTCCTCGATGACGTCGCCGCTGTTGACGCCGATGCGAAAGCGGACCTGGCGCGATTCGTCCAGTTCGCGGTTGAGTGCGCCGAGATCGCGCTGAATCGTGAGCGCGCAGGACAGCGCGTCGGCGACGGAGTCGAATTGCGCCAGCACCGCGTCGCCGGCGTAGTGCGCGACGCGTCCCCGGTGACCGGCGACATGTCCCGCAATCAGGTCGAGGTATCGCCGCAGCACGCGGTGCGTGCCGTCCTCGTCCTCGCCGGTCAGATGGCTGTAACGGGCCGCGTCGGCATAAAGAATGGCGGCGAGTTTGCGCGGCAACGGCCGCTCCGGCTCGCCCTGTTCGGCGCTGGCAGCGACTGGCGCGGCGACAGCCGATGACTCGCCGCCGTCAGAGTCCCGGCTCTGGCGGAGTTCGGCGAACAGTTGCCGGGTCTCGGCGCCGGGCTCGGCATCGAGCTCGCGCGCCATCGCCGCGGCGCATTCCTGGTACTGGCGCAACGCCTCGGAGCGTCGTCCGGCTTTCGCCAGCAGCTGCATCAGCTGTCGATGGGCGGCTTCGTTTGCCGGGTCGATGCCGAGCAGGCGATTGAGTGCGTCTATGGCCTCGGCTTCGCGACCCTTATCGCCCAGCTGGGTGGCCAGCCGTGACGCCGCCTCGCAGGCCAGTTTGCGTAGCCGTCCGCGGGTCAGCTGTAACCAGTCCTGGTATTCCTGTTCGCCCGGGCTGTAGCCCTCCAGCAGGTCGCCGCGATACAGGTCGAGCGCTTCTTGCAGATTATCGGCATCGTTCGCCCGCGCCAGATCCTGGAACGCGATCACATCGATCTCGCAGACCGCCGGTCGCAGCGTGACTGCGTCGCCGGTCGATTCGATCAGCTCGGGGCACAGCGCGCGGATCTTCGATAAAGCCTGGCGCAGGTTGTGGCGCGCGCGTTCGTCGCCGGTGCGCGCCCATAACAGGCTGGCCAGCTGTTCACGGGTTTGCGGTCGGTTGCGCTCGATTGCGAGGTAACCGATCAGGGCGCGCACCTTGCGGTGGCCGAAGTCGATTGCGCCGCCGTCGGCGGCGCGGGCCTCGAATGGCCCCAGCACCCTGAATCGGAGTTTATTTTTCACGGCGCCCGATTATAGACGAAAAATAGACGCAGGATTGACCGGCCTGCGTCGCCTGAAAAGACGGGCCAGGCGGAACATGGCGCCATCGAAAACGGAAATACGGATGAGGGTCAGCCATGTTTTCACCAATAGAGAAACACTCAGATTTTCTTGTTAGCGCCGTCGGCGCGTCGTCGCGGACTCGCGACATCAGCGGATACCAAATCTTCGACCGTGGCGAGACCGGCGCGGCGCACGCGCACGCGCATCATTGCCTGGACAACGGCCAGATCATATCCGGCCACCGCGCCCTCGGCAAATGGCTGGACGGCCACAACGGCAGCGGCAGCGACTGGGTGCACCTGCAGTTCCACATGGCCATCTTCGAGCTCGAGCTGGGTCGGTGGCGGCAGGCTTACGCGCGTTTTCTGCAGGAGGTGCTGCCTACCGCGGCCGATACCACAGAGGCGCTCACCGACGCCCCGGCGCTGCTCTGGCGTCTGGCCATATCCGCGCCCGCAGCCGTTTCGCTGCCGTGGAAGCCGCTCAGGCAAACCGCGCTTGCCAGTATGGATGAGTGCGACAAGCCATTTGTGCAGGCGCACAACCTGCTTGCGCTCTGCGGCGCCGGAGACGTCGCCGCCATCGACGCCTGGCTGAAAGCCAATCGGGGCATTGCCGAATCGACCGGGCAGCGGCTCGTCGTTCAATTCGCGCAGGCACTTCGCGCCCTGGCAACGGGCTCCTTCGGGCAGGCCGAGACAATGTTGCGGGCGATTCTGCCCGACATTTCCCGGATTGGCGGCAGCCATGCACAGAACGGACTGTTTCGCCAGCTGATGGACTGGTGCGCTAGCCAGGCGGCGGTATCGCCGCGGCGGAGCTACCTGAATGCGGCCTGAGGCGCATGCGAATCACGCGTCGGGGGATTTTCGCCCGGCGGATCGATGGGCTGGCCCTCGAAGCTGAGAGGGCAGCGAGAAGGTAAGGGATGAGGATGGATTCGGCTGAAGAACCTCCCGCCACTACCGGAAACTTTGTAAACCACCACAGGGCAAAAGCCCGGAGGAAAATAAAATGTCAGACACGAAAAAACTGGTCATCGTAGTAACCAACGGCCTCGACAACGAGCGTTCATCGGTCGCCTGGAGCGTCGCCAACGGCGGCATCGGCATGGGCTTCGAAGTCACCATGTTCCTGGTGAGTTCGGGCGTCGACTGGGTACGCAAGGGCGCGGCCGATACCGCCCACCCGAATCCGCACGATCCGACCATCGGCGACATGATCCAGACGGTCGTCGAAGCCGGCGGCGACATCCTCGTTTGCCCGCCCTGCGCGAAACTCCGCGGCTACCAGCAATCGGACTTCATCGAGGGCGTTACGCTCGCCGGTTCGGCGGCGATGCTCGGCGAGGTTGCCGAGGGCGCGTCGACGCTGACTTTCTAGGCCAGTTTGGTCCTTGAGATCGCGTCCCGAACGGGTCCCGATGGTGGCCAGGCCACGATCGGGCCCCGTTTTCTTTTGACGGCTCTCGTTGCGCCGCGGCAGATGCCTGGCGACAGCTAGCGGTTGTTGTCACAGCTGCAAACAGCCCCGAACGGGCGCTTGCGAACCCGCGCCGGCGACCCGGCCCGAGCCCTTGCCCCCACGCGCTTTCGCCGCCCACCGGCCTGTGCTAGATTGAGCGGGAGTCCCGAACCGCGACCGCAACTTGAACGAATATCTGACCACTCGCGAACTGGCCGAACTGCTGCGCATCAAGGAGCGCAAGGTTTATGACCTGGCGGCTTCGGGCGAAGTCCCCTGTTCGCGCGCCACCGGCAAGCTGCTGTTCCCGCGCAAGCAGATCGACGAATGGCTGGCGCAGAGCGCGTCCAGCACGGCGATGGCGGCGGCGCGCACGCAGGTGATCGTCGGCAGTCACGATCCGCTGCTGGAGTGGGCCCTGCGCGCCTCGCGCTGCGGGCTCGCCAGTTACTTCGACAGCAGCCTGGACGGGCTGGCCCGTTTTGCTGACGGCGAGGGCATCGCATCCGGCATGCACCTGTATGACGCGGATACCGACTCCTGGAACAGCGCGGTGGTGGAGTCGAGATTCGCCCGCGCTCCGGTGGTGCTGGTGGAGTGGGCGAAGCGCGCGCGCGGTATCATGCTGGCGCCCGGGGCGGGCGAAGAATGTCGCGGCCTTGCCGATCTGGGCGGCAGAAAGACTGTGCCGCGGCAGGCGGAGGCCGGCAGCCAGGTGCTGCTGGAAGCGCTGTTACAGCGCGAGCAGGTCGATCCTGACGCAATCGAGTGGACACGGCCGGTACACAGCGAAGTGGACGCGGCGATCGAAGTGGTCGAGGGCAGGGCGGACGCGGCCTTCGGGCTCGCCACGCTGGCGAGCCAGTACCGGCTCGATTTCGTTGCGATCATAGACGAGCGCTACGACATACTGGTGCGCCGCCACGACTGGTTCGAGCCGACCTGGCAGGCGCTGCTCGATTTTTGCCGGCAGGACGAGTTCCGCCAGCGCGCGTCAGAAATGCC
>Ga0209536_100011838_pt1 | contig 12733 bp, 14 predicted proteins | sample DeeMarSeWOR28_12_FD_187461 | JGI IMG/M metagenome (GOLD analysis project Ga0209536, IMG submission 187461) | Marine sediment microbial communities from White Oak River estuary, North Carolina - WOR-2-8_12 (SPAdes) (version 2) | ecosystem: Environmental > Aquatic > Marine > Intertidal zone >...
TTCAAGTCTCCCGGGTTAATGAGAGCGGTCGGCCGCGACAGACGTTTAAAAAAAGGTGTAAACGCATCGGGTCGAAATCCCATTGCGCTTGCCTGGCCGGTCAGCAGGTGGTGCAGGTGCTCTGTGTTTTCCTCTGCCTGGTGGTAACTATCACCGTCATGCCGGGTATCATTGTCTGGTTCGACGAACGTGTACGCAGAAAAATCTGATACCAGATATAAATAAACTCAGATTAGATCAGAATTCCAGGATTGCACGGCCTTTGATAAGTCCTTTCTCGAGGGCCGCAACCGCATCATTGATCTGGTCTATCTTGAACCGCTGGGTCACAAGAGCATTCAAATCAAGCTGCCCCTTCTTATACCACTCCAGAAACACGGGGAAATCCCGGTCAGGGACGCAGGAGCCGCCGATACTTCCGATGTATTTCTTTTCATTGGCAACTATATCGCCGGCATTCAATTCGACTGTGGTCTGGGGGATCCCCACCAGCACCGCGATCCCTCCAGGGGATATGCCGCCGTACGTACCTGTCCTTACAGCACGCAGGATTTGTTCCATGGTCTCTTTTCGCCCGATACAGTCAAAAGCATAGTCGACTCCACTGACCGGACGCTGCCTGATACTATAGGCTCCCTCACGTTCGGTGAGTGCTCTGATGGCTCTTATCGGGTCTTCTTTGGCAGCGTTTACGGTTGCGGTTGCCCCGAACTTACGGGCGAATTCCAGTTTTTCATCATCTAAATCCACGGCTATAATCGGCTCGGCACCGACTATCTTGGCGGCAACTACCGCTGATAGACCTACCCCTCCAACGCCAAAAACGGCAACACTCTCCCCTTTTTTAACACCAGCGGTATATAGAACTGCACCCGCACCAGTCATAACCGCACATCCGATGATAGATGTCACGTCCTGAACGGTATCTTTTGGAGTCTTGACCACATATTGTTCATCGGCAACGGTGTTATCGGCCCAGGTGTAGACGTTTTGACTGACGGCTAGAGTTCCATCGGGCAGTTTAAGCGTCGCCGCTACCGTGGGCCTTGGGTTTAATGCTTTGTTCCTCGGTACCCAGGTCACCATGACATGGTCTCCTTCTTTGACATGGGTTACCTCGTTCCCCTTGGCAATAACTACCCCCGTGGACTCATGACCGAGAATTACCGGATTAGGCCTATCATTATGGATCTGGTGAAGCTGGCTGTGGCATACGCCACTGGAGAATTGCTTGACCACAACCTCATAGGGACCCGGGTCAGGAAGATTCATCTCAACGACATCAAGAGGTCCCTTTTCTTTTGGGACAACAACAACCCTGGCACGTGTCGGCATAATATTGTCACCTCCTTCTATCGGCCTTGCTCTGCCATTTTAACCAACAGTTAGTTATCGCGCAAGCTGGTTGGTGAGTCATTAATCTTGTTCAACCCATCCAGCGGGTCTTGACATTCCCGCCCGACGGTCATAGACTTTGACTCGGTGGGAGGGCATACCTGATGAAGGCCACCCGGTTCTCATCAAATAGCATAATGAGGTCACTGAATTCTTTCTGGAGGTAATTATGGACTGGCAGCTATTGCTCGTTTACGGCTTCGGAGGCGTACTCAGGGTGCTGGAAAGAGCGTTGGATGGGCTGACTCCAGACGACCTGGACAAGCAACCTCACCCTGACAGCAATAGCATAGGCTGGATAACCTGGCACCTGACCCGGTATCAGGATGACCGTATCGCCGAATTCATGGGAGAGGAACAGATCTGGATGAGCGAGAAATGGTACACCCAGTTTAACCGTCCGGAGAACCCGAAAGACACCGGCATTGGTCATAGCTCGGAAGAGGTCAGAGCATTTAAATCTCCCGGAGTTGATACACTGCTGGGCTACCATCGAGCAGTGCGGGAGAGAACAAAATCGTATCTCCTCAGCCTGTCGCTCGCGGACCTCGACCGCGAGATTAATATCCCTGGCTTTGACCGACCGGCGAAGCTGGGGGGATATTTAATTGGTGTTCTGAGCGACAACCTCCAGCACGCCGGGCAGGTAGCATATCTACGCGGATTACTAAAAGGCAACGGCTAGGCAGGAGCCTGGATTACTGCCCACCACCCTCGATTTGCTCAAGAATAGTGGTCCGTGGATAGAAGTTGTACCGGCTGTAAAACGCAAACACCTCTTCGTTGCCGGCGCCAACTGCCAGGACCTTTCTATCAACCGGGTACTCGTCCATCCAGCGTAGTGCTCTTTTCATCAGTTTATCGCCGATGCCTGACCCGCGGTAATCAGGCTCAATGTATATCGACTCTATCTCACCCTGCCTGTCTCCATAGACAGTACTGATACAGTACCCCACAAGCTCCCCCGTATCCATATCTCTGGCAAGGTCAATACGCATGGCGCCTTCCCTCGATTTATCGAGCAATCCCCTCTTCCTCAGGTCAAACGTCATCCTGTCCAAACGCCCGGCAAAGTGTTGAGAGAGCGCCCGGTGGTATTCGTGTTGCTTCTGCCACAAGGCCGCTACCAGGTCCAGACCTTCTTCGTCCGTGTGCGTATATTCTATTTTTGCCATATCTTTCTATCTCCAGACAATGTCGGGGAAAAGACAGGTAATTATACAGCAGGCTGACTACGACCTCAACAGCTCCCTCACAGGGGGATCCTTGTTCCATCCTCACCCCCTTGATCCCCCCCTCCTCCAAAGGAGAGGGGGAAGAAATAAGAAAGAGGGGTTTACCCCTCTTAAACTCCCCTTCTTCAAAGGTGGATGCTAAGGGAGCGTCCCTATTGACGTCTGGGACCGGAGAAAGAAGGCTTTGTGCCTCGCCAATCTATTTGCGCCAGGGTGTATAATGTAGCAAATCAAATGAACAGCGAACTGATACAGAAAATCTCCTCCATTGTCGAAGACGCCTGCAAGGCGGAAACAAATGCCTTTGGATACGGAACATGGTCACACCATATTCTTCCTATGATTTCGCTCGCACAAGAACTCGCTGACAGAGTCAATGCCGATAAGGAAATAGTAACACTGGCCGTGTTGTTGCATGATTATGCCGGGATTAAAAACCAGGAATTCATAGAAGAGCATCATATCTGGGGAGCCAAAGAGGCTGAAAGAATACTGAAAAACGAAAATCTCGAGGAAGAACAGATAGAACGGGTGAAGAGGTGCATCCTGGCACACCGCGGTAGTGCCATAATGGATAAAACGACAGAGGAAGAAAGATGTGTCGCCGATGCCGATGCAATAGTACATATTGACCAGTTAGCCTCTCTCTTTTACCTGGTATACGCAGAACGAAGAATGGGTGTTGACGAAGGGAAGGCATGGATAAAGGACAAGCTGACCAGAGACTGGGAAAAGATGAGTGAAAATGGTAGGAATATGGTAAAGCAGAAATACGACTGCATTATGGAGTTACTTGAAGAATAGGAGAGTGTAAACCAGCACCTGTCTGGAGGCCATCATGGAAATCTTTATAATCATTTTACTGGCGGTCGTAATCCTCTTCCTGATATGGGACCGATTCTGGGAGAGGAAAAGGTGGCGGGAGCAGAGCGATACTCTTTCAAAGACTGTCGGGGAGAGGCTCGAAGGGAGCCTGGGGGTCTTCGGGGAGGTCAACAAGAGCCTGGGCAAGCTGGAAGAAGGTACCAGGCAGATCGAGGCGGTCGGTCGCGACATCGCCAGCCTCCAGGAGGTACTGCGGGCCCCCAAGTTCCGCGGCGGCCTCGGGGAGCTTATGCTGGAAAGGTTGCTCGATGATATCCTGCCGCACCAGAACTACAAGCTCCAGTACCGTTTCCAGAACGGCGAGGCGGTCGATGCCGTTATCCAGATTGGCGACAACCTGGTGCCAATCGATTCCAAGTTTCCTCTGGAAGACTTCCAGCGGGTGCTGGCCGCCGAGTCTGACAGAGAGCGGGAGTCGCAGCGGCGGCAGTTTACCCGTACCGTAAAGAAGCACATCGACAATGTCACCAAGTATATCCTGCCTGACGAGGGCACCTTCGACTTCGCCCTGATGTATATACCCGCCGAGAACATCTACTACGAGACAATACTGCGCGACGGCGTTGAAGGCAGCGAGGTATACTCATATGCACTCCAGAAGAGGGTAATCCCGGTCTCTCCCAACAGCTTTTATGCCTACCTCCAGGTCATCATCCTGGGGCTGAAAGGGCTGCACATCGAGCACACGGCCGGTGAGATACTGCGGCACCTGGCCAGGCTGCAGGGTGAGTTCGAAGGGTTCCAGGAAGACTACGACACCCTGGGAGGCCATATCCGCCACGCCGCCACCAAGTATGATGACGCCGGGCGAAAGCTCGCCAGGTTCGAGGACAAACTGAGGATTGCGGCAGAGACTCCAATTGAACAGTTACCGGAGGGCAAAGAGACTACTGACGAGACCGATTAGGCCCATACTCTCCCCTCTCCTTGTTGACGTCCCGCCAGTCATCAGGCTATACTATTAGTGGTCTATTAATAATTCAATACGGATCTCCGAGTTGCTTTCTCTAAGGGCGCCCGCCTACGAGAGGCAAACGATAGGGCGTGAGGGGAAACCCTCCCACCTCCCGTGTTTGGAAAGGAGAACTGCACTGAATCTAGAGGTACGTGCGCATCCCGGTATTTACCATCCTCTTTCTACCTCCTATCGTCGTCTATTCCTACGTGTAAAAAACAATCATACAAAGACGCTTTTGACCATCCTCGCTGTCGTAGTACTGGTTCTGACCTCGCTGGCAGCACTTACGGCCTGTACATCACAGTCGAGACTGATAATGGCGACAACCACCAGCCTCTACGACACCGGTCTCTGGGGATACCTGGAGCCAATATTCGAGGAGGAGTACGACGTCGAGCTAGATGTTATGTACGCCGGCACCGGTAAGGCGCTGGAATGGGGACAGCGGGGAGATGTAGATGTCATTACCGTCCATTCCAAGTCGCGCGAGCTGCAGTTTGTCGCTGACGGCTACGGTGTGGAGCGGATACCCTTTGCCTACAACTACTTCCTTATAGTTGGTCCGGAAGATGACCCGGCGGGCATTAAAGGCCTCACTCCCGAGGCAGCCTTCCAGAAGCTGATGGAGGATGGCAGTGCCAGCTTCGTGTCACGGGGCGACGATTCCGGGACACACGGCAAGGAGAAGGCCATCTGGGCAGCCGCTGGCTATGATTACGAGGAAGTAAGGAACGCCGGTACGTGGTACATAGAGGCCGGAATCGGCATGGGACCGACCCTGACGATGGCCCATGAGCTAGAAGCCTACACCCTGACCGATATGGGAACCTACCTGTCTTTCAAGAGTGACCTAGACCTGGTGCCGATTGTGGATGAGGGTGAAATACTGCTCAACGTCTACTCGGTGATTGCTATCAGCCCAGAAAGTGTATCGAGCACAAATATAGAAATGGCCAATAACCTGATAGAGTTTCTCACATCAGATGAGATTCAGGAGCTAATCGGCGACTACGGTGTTGATGAATACGGAATGCAGCTATTTACGCCCTGCGCCGGTAACGAACCTGAATGATACAGGGCTGAATCCAAGAGAAGGGTACTCCTACCCGAACGCGAGAAGTCCGAAGGGGCTATGGGCAACTTGCCTCTTCGGACATAGTCTCACTATTCCTTGTTAACAGAGGCAAAGAATTGGTTTGTACTATACTCAGTTGACTTGTTAAGTGGACGAACATCGGGATGTTTGTTTAGTTATGCATACTCGTGGACGATACCGTTTGAGTTCTCGATTAAGTAAGCTTATTAACAGCGATCATTCCGTTTATCATCACCATTTTAATATCTCTTGTTCTTTCTATCTCTTTACGAGGATCCCCTGATATCACAATCATATCAGCCAACTTTCCATTTTCTATAGTGCCTAGCTCATTTCGCTTGCCCAAATTGTCTGCAGCGTTTCTTGTTCCAGCTATTATAGCTTCCATAGGACTTAGACCAGCTTCTACTAGGAGTTCTAACTCCTTATGAAGTCCTTTTCCAATAACCACTCCCGGTGTTCCCGAATCAGTACCAGCAGCTATATGTACGCCTGCATCATGTACTTTCTTAACAACTTTCTTCAAATTAGCAAAGAACTCTGGATAAGTTTCCCTATAAGCCCAAGCTATAGCTAGAGTAGGAACAAAGTAGGTTCCCCTATCTATCATCATTTTAACTAGCTCATTATCAAAATCGTTTGAGTCTCCCCCTGGTAAAAGACCGTGCTCTATACTATCAGCTCCAGCCTTCACAGAATCCTTAGCTTCATTTAAGCTCCCGGTATGAACCATTAATCTAAGATTGTGTTGATGTGCTTCATCTGCTATTGCTTCCAGAACATCAAATGATAACCTAGGGACTTTATGAGTAATATCCATGGGATCAATATCGGAGTAAATAGCCTTGATACAGTCAACTCCACCATCAGCAAGTCTCCTTACTTCATTCCTGGCAAAATCAACATCATCGATTTGTCTTGTGGCATTTTGAATAATATAGCGGTTACCCTTATATATTGTACTTACAGGATGTCCACCAGGCGCTGTGATAGTTGGGCCGGGAGCAAATATACGAGGCCCAAGAAGTCTACCTGCAGCGATCTTATTACGAAGTCTGATAATATGAGGATAATGATCACCAGCGCTTCTTATTGAAGTCACTCCATTTTCAATTGATAATCGCCTTCGATGGGCGTAGTTGCGTAGATAATCCCAGAAGAATGAAATCATGTCTATAAACGAGACTTTACCAATAGATTTCCCTGGCTCGTCAATAGTCAGTCCGCCCAGATGAAGATGGCAATCGATGAGTCCTGGCATAATAGTGAGGTTCTGCAAATCAATTACGTTGGAATCTTCAGGATATTTTATTCTTGAACCCACATGCTCAACACGATTGCCTTTTACCATGACAATTGCTTTCTGGACTGGTTTACGTCCTGTACCATCAACCAAGGTTCCATTACGAAGCACGAGCATTTTCATTGCCTCTATACGTTAATCAGAACGCCATCATTGTAGCGAATCTAGAATATATCAACAAATGTCAACCTATGTTAGTACTATAAGGCGCTGTAAACCGAGAGAGCAAAGATACTCTCTCTTGATTTCAACTGTTTTTGAAAGTCAACACCTAACAAACATCGGGATAACCACGTGGGTATACTCTATTTCAATGTTACAAAACAATCATTTTGTAACAACTGAAGGTGAAGTGAAAAGTCAAGGGGGGGGAGAATAAGGCTAGCGGACCATTGAAGACCTGCTAGCCTTTATTTGGCGAAGATTATCGTGTCGCAATTCGGTTTCATTCATATAGCTATTCAGTAAGAGATTTCGCCACTTCCATGACATCGTCAACAGATGCTATTTGATGAACTGTGAAGTCAACATACGGTGCAAAACGTTGCATGCGCTTTGCGAGTTCCACGTGGTCACCTAGTGAAACTGTGTATCCTCTTGTCTCTCCTACAAAGGCGCCCCAGTCGGTATGTACTCCCGCATCAATATCCTGCTTAATCATATCCAACATCATCATCCACATCTGCCCACGCTCATTAGCATCAACAGGCATCCTACTTGTATCAACTTCCCATAGCATTAGATATTTAGCCATTATTACTCGGCCTCCTTTTTGTCACTAGTAGTGTTTTTCAATCTCTATCCTATACCACTTGATTATTGGACACTTCATTATCAATAGGCACCACCTCCTTTAAAGACAAAGAGCACCAATCACCGCCATTCTTACTGACGATTATGGTGCCCTCTAACCTTCCACCACCCACCTCCCGACTTATTCCACAAGAGGTCGGGTATGGTGAGGTATCACTATTGTACTGGGGAGTTGATTCTAATCCTTTGAAGAGGTGTTGTCAATACACGCCTTGACATCCTTACTGCGTAGACCTAGACTGTGGGCACTGAACTTGTGCCTGTGAGTGAGTTGTGAAGTGCCCGAGCTGATAGTTGCGACTAAACAAAACATCGAAAAAGTCTTTGATGATAACGCAAAGGCATATGACTGTGTCGGTCCAGCTATTTATCAATACTTCGGATCGCACTTGGTTGACTGGCTGTCACTTGAACCAGATACAAAGATGCTGGACATTGCTACAGGTACAGGCGCGGTGCTGTTACCCGCCGCACAACTTTTAGCATCAAATGGACATGTGACTGGCATTGACCTATCTGCTGGATTGCTGGAGGAAGCTAGACTTTCAGTACGCCAAGAAAAGCTGCCCAATGTTACCTTGCGTAAGATGGATGCTGAGCACCTCGAGTTTCCCGATGAGACATTCGACTGTGTCACATGTGCCTTCTCGCTCTTCTTTTTCCCGCACATGGAAACTGCACTAAATGAAATGCACCGTGTCTGTAAGCCAGGTGGCCGAATTGTGGTGACTGTATTCGATAAGGCATCACCTCCATTCGACCCAATTTTTCCAGTCATGTTGCAGCAGCTTGGTACCTATCAGGGAGAAGTGCGGATACCACCCCACGGCATGGCTTTTTCTCCAGAGGAAATAGAAACTCTACTCAGACAATATGGATTCCACTCAATTATGACACACGGTGAAAAGGAAGACTTTATCTATACGAACGAGGAGGACATTTGGGCATTCTTGCCGTTACGCCTGATGCTGTTTGGTACGGAAGAGACTACACACGCGCCATTCAAGCAGGAGTTCCTCGCCAAATTACGTCCACTGTTCCGCCCGGACGGTTTGCACGTGTCTGTTGCAGCTATCTATGCGATGGGCCAACGTTCGACGATAGAAATATTCTAAGACCACGCGAGATGAAGATGCAGCCCTCACTGGAGAGGGCGTTACTGCACAAGGAGATTCTGGGGGCGTAGCTAACGAGTTGAAGTCCTTTTCCTTAACCGATGGTCAATTAGGTCTTCAACCATGATGATAATATCTTCATCAAGTAAATCGGGATACTTGAGGTTGGCGTACTGTCTGAATTCTGGCCACACAGCCGCTGGTTCGGATCTAGCTTCATCGAGGTGGCCCGCCATGACTAGAATCTCCTCCACAGGCACACCACTGTAAGCGGCTATCTTTCGGCAGGAAACCGTGCTGGGGACATCGTCACCAGTAAGCCAGCGGCTCAACACCGGATGACTCACCCCCATGTCTTTAGCTAAATGGCTTATCAGCAGTTTTCGTTGCTCCATCAGTTTTCTCAAGAATGACATGATTGCAGTTTTCTTGGTATTACTCATCTCTCCCTTTCTCACCTTAATAACATGAGGATCTAAATGCGCAAGTCAAAGTGGCTAGTTACGACTATTTTGTCACCAGCGCTCTACTTCGCTGAAAGAGACGCCATAAGTAACTGTGTCTTCTGTGACGTAGTCTGTAGTAACCACCACTTGTAGCTGTTTGAAACCCAGAGTATTTTATAGCTGTCTTTGTCAATGTTAATATAATCCCCCCGTTACAGTTACTATAGCTTATTGAGGTTACGGCTGGGTAAAGAATGGTACCCATAGTAGTTACAATCAGGTAACAATTATGGTTCCGAAGCTCAAAGACTGATTTTGCAGTCTGGTGAAAAGATATAGGATAAGAAATCAGTTACCACACGACCTCTTCTCTGTGGAAAGCCTCACCGAGTTCATAATCTTGTCCTTCGGCGGAGATTTTGGCCCACTGTCTCATCCACTCCTCTGCTCGAGGTCCGTCTCCGACTTGACTCTTATGACAACGTAGTGCAGCAATCTTGATTTCAATGGTATCAGTGATGTCAATGTAATAATTGGGATCTTGTGTACCGCATATCAGTACCTCTTTCACTCTATGAGCTTGCAGCCCCTGTTCCAAGAAGTCAGGATACGCATGAGTGGTGCCGGCATAAGGAAAGACGGCATCAAGTGTGACTCGCAGAGCGATACGGTGGTCTCTATGGTCACGATACTTGCCATACGAATCAACGACTGCCACAATACCAGGCTTGTATGTCCTTATTAGGCGTACTAACTCTTTTCTAAACTCTGGTGTATCCTCCAGACTCTGGTCAGGATAACGTAAAAAAATGACTTCTCTTACCCCAAGTATCTCGGCAGCTGCCAGTTCTTCCTGCTCTCGTATTCTGGCTAGCTTCCCCGGTTCCATGTTAGGGTCATTAGTACCTTTGTCACCGTTAGTGCACACTACATAGACGACATCCTTTCCTTCACTTGTCCACCGAGCTACAGTGCCACCCATACGAGATTCGACATCATCCGGATGTGGCATAATAACTAATACATGAGCTTGCATGGTCATTACAGGAAACAATTGTATAGCATTGCCTGAGCGGACACAATTGTATCACCTGATTCTCTGAAATGTGTCACATGTCATACATTGAATTCAAAACAATTGCAGAAAAGCGTCAAAATGTGCATTGAGACCAAGCAGAATCAACAATTACTGGGGTTTTGGTGGGGGAATGGCAGTCGCCGGAACCGGTAGTACTCAAGGCATACATGGGAGGCTCTCCTGACGACTTCCTGTGGGCAGGCTTGACACCACTGGTCTGTATCTCACAACGAGTAGTTGATCTGTTGGAGGAGAATCAGTTCACCGGCTGGTCTACCTACCCTGTGGAAGTTTATGACCGCCACGGAGAAAAATTACCCGGCTATCACGGTTTAGCTATCACCGGCAGTGCTGGTAGGGAAGACCTGAGTAGAAGCCAGATTATCACCAAGCCTGCTCGAACACCTACCAGTAAACCCTATGACGTCTACAGGGGACTCTATTTCGATGAAAGCAAGTGGGATGGAAGTGACATTTTCTGCATTCTCGGTACTTCAACAAAGGTAGTAACTCAGTCGGTACAGGCAGCCTTTGTACGGGCCAAGGTGAATAATGTGCGCTTCGAGCGTTTAACAGAAGTGGAGACAAGTGTAGCAATGCACCGAATAAATAATTGAAAAGCACAGAGCAAAAAGGGCCGGTACACAATAGCTGAGAACCACCGAGACTACAAAATAATAGTCCCAGTGAGGGAGTCAGTCAAGTGAACGAAAAATCTCCAGAATTCTACATGAAAGAGACCCTTGCTCTGGCCGCCGAAGGTATTGAGTTAGGTGAACTCCCCATCGCGGCCATCGTCGTTCTTAATGATGAAATAATAGCGAGCGCAATCACGGCAGAGACAAGCGAACAGCGTTTCCTGATACACGCAGAGCAAATGGCCCTGGAGAAGGCTGACAGGCTCAAGCCATTTCCCGGTAATCGTCGTGACGTTAAGCTCTTCACCAATCTGGAACCCTGCCTGATGTGTATCGGCATGGCAATGTCGTTTTTTCTCGGTGAGATACATTACGCACTGGAGTCACCGGCCGATGGGGCGGTCGATTTAGTCAGGAACTGGACCCGGAAAGAGGAGGATATGCCGGTATATCAAGTCCCCAAAATCACCGGTAGCCTCCTCCGCGAGGAAAGCATCGACTTGTTCGAGCAGTATGTAATCCGCTATCCATCAAGCCCGATGGTTGACTGGGTACAAACACTTATTGCCCTTAGATAGTAGAAAGTGGGGAAAGTAACAACCACGGCGGCAATAACCGAAGTGGCTCGGGCATCTATTGTAATATCCCTATTTGGGGGTGTCAAAGAGGGGCATAGCCCCTCTTACAACTTCTTCCCCTTCCCCATCTGGGGAAGGGGAAACAGGGGATGGGGCCACCACCACCTAACGGAGGAAGCAGCAAGCAATGTCCCATTGCTGTGTCCTGCCTCAAGACTTAATCATCACCAGCATCATTTTGAACTTCTTTATTGCTCTTAAGGCGTGTGGTTCGTTGGCCGGCATTATCACCATCTCGCCCTCTTTCAGTCGATTAGGCTTGCCTGAGATAGTAACCTCGGCTTCGCCGTCACAGACATAGACCAGGGCATCGAAAGGTGCGGTGTGTTCACTCAAACCCTGCCCCGCATCAAAAGAAAACAAGGTAACGGTCCCGGTTTCCTTATCAATTATTGTCCTGCTTACTACAGCATCGGCCTGGTAGTCTACTAGGTCATTTAGCTTTGAAACTATCCCTGTGGTGTGTCTGGTGTCCCTTTGCTCTTCCTTATTCTCCACGCCTATCCCCCATTACGCATTCGTCAGGTCTTAATCCGACTTATTTCAGGTATTATACAACACACGGGATACAATTGGAGAACGAGGGAGGATGTTGAAGATGAGGAATAGTTGGGGAGTTCCTGAATGAGCAGGCCTACCATTTTACTTGCAAAACGCCCCAAACACATTTATTATCTTATTTGGGAAAACTAAAGTAAAGGAGAGAATAGATGAAACTGGCAGACATTAAAAGCATTGGTGTGTTGGGCGCCGGTGTTATGGGAGGTGGTATTTCTCAGTCGGCCATCCTGGCTGGCTACAACGTCATCTGCCGTGACCTGAACGATGAAATACTGGCCAAAACCAAGGATACCATCATCAATGGCCGCTTCGGTCTCAAGGGCGGGGTTGAGAGGGGCAAGCAGACCCAGGAAGAGATGGATGCTGCCCTGGCCAGGCTAACCCTGACCACCAAGGTGGAAGACCTTAAAGATTGCGACCTGATTATCGAGGCAATCGGTGGCGGTGATACCGGCCGGCTGGAGGACAAGCCCCTGAAGCTCAGGGTGTGGGCCGAGATGGACAACGTAGTCAAGAAAGAGGCTGTTTTTGCCAGCAATACCTCGACCTTCACCATCGCTGACTTGGCCGCA
>Ga0209536_100011839_pt1 | contig 12733 bp, 8 predicted proteins | sample DeeMarSeWOR28_12_FD_187461 | JGI IMG/M metagenome (GOLD analysis project Ga0209536, IMG submission 187461) | Marine sediment microbial communities from White Oak River estuary, North Carolina - WOR-2-8_12 (SPAdes) (version 2) | ecosystem: Environmental > Aquatic > Marine > Intertidal zone >...
ATCAGTGGGTGTGCTTACAGTCGAGAGAGTCTTGGGAAATGCATTCCAGGATAGGAAGAGAGCATCTGATGATGAATCAGATGCTCTCTCTCGTATGCGTCAGAGTATCCTCTCGTGTCTATCCTCGCTTCGACATCTAGCCTCCCCGATCCGCCCAAGGCCCTAACTCAAATGTCGCATTCGATCGGGGATTCAGATCGTTCAACAGGTGAAACGAATCGTTGAAAGAAGGCCTGCAGGTTCTGTTGCCAGAATCGGGGCCATCAGTTTCCTTTCTTGGGTCTTCTCTTCATTGGGCTACTGACCTAGTCGGGTACCTCCAGTGGTTCGTACTCCTTGAAGAAGATCGGCTCTGCTGCCTTTACCGCTGCGGTGTACTTGGGCCATTCGGTCTGGAAGAACCCGTTGATTTTTGACGTCACCTCCCTGAGCGCCTCCATCGCGAAGGCCACATCGATGCTGTCGTTCCCCGAGACCGGCCCCCAGGAAGAGTTGACGCGGTTGTAGGCCGTCTGGATCTTTGAGCCGAGCAGGTGGGGTGCCTGTGTGATTCCCTTGGTCTCTTTCTCGTTGATCAGCTCGATGAGCGCCGTGATGGAATCCTGCAGAGCCTTTCCCGTCTTCTTGAGCTCCTGTGTGGTGGTATCCCCCTCCGCCTCGGCCAGGAGCCCGTTGAACTGACCGATCTTTTCTCTGGCATCCCGGAGACGGTCAGCCGCCTCGGTGGCGATGCCGATTCTCTCAATGAGCGTGTCCAAGTAGCTGTAGTAGGCGTGGAGATCCGAGTCCGAGATCTCCAGGCGGGGATCCAGCTTCACATCCACCTTGGCTGAGTCTCGGTGCTCGCCCATCGTCAGACGGACGAGGTAGCTCCCCGGCAGCACAAGCGGACCACCCCGCTCGGGGTCATCGGGTCCGGGCTTCTCCTGGTGGGGGAATCGCGGCCCCCATCTGTTGATGCCCCAGGTGATTCTGTTGATTCCCGGCTTCGCTGTCTCCTTGAGTGTTCTCACCACCCTCCCCCCGGAATCCAGCACCTCCACGGTGACCCTGTCGGGCGGTTGTCCGGGTTTGGCCTCCGGATTCTTCCCGCCGTCTTGCCTGGAGGTGTCAGGATTTGCCACGAACGTAATCCTTGCCCCGAACGGCCTGTTCTCGCCTCTGAACTCGGTGCTTCCGGGCGAGATCTCTCCCGGTGTGGTCCCGCCGAAGGCTCCCACAGCCTCCGGGATGGCAAAGACCCTCAGTGGCTCGTTCAGCACCTTTACCCCTTCACGGGCGATCATCCGGAGCGGTGTGAGGTCGTCCAGGACATAGGCCGCCCTCCCGAACGTGCCAATGACCAGATCGCCCTCACGCGGATGGATCACCATGTCCATGGTGGAGACGGTGGGATAGCCGTGCTTCCATCTGGTCCATCTCTCGCCTGCGTCGATGCTGAGGTAGAGCCCGAATTCCGTCCCGCAGAACATCAGCCTCGGCTCCACCGGATCCTGGACGAACGAGAGGACGTATCCCCAGACGTCCTCTTCCTCCACCAGCCGTTTCCAGGAGTTGCCGTAGTCGGTTGTCTGGTAGAGGTAGGGGGCCCAGTCGTTCCGGCGGTGGTTGTCAAAGACCACGAATGCTTCACCGGGGTTGTAGACAGAGGCCTGGATCTGCGGTACCCAGGTGGTTTCGGGCACGCCGTTAATGTTCCCGACGACATTCCTCCAGCTCTTCCCGCCGTCGCGTGTCAGCTGGACGTTCCCGTCGTCGGTCCCCACCCATATCACCCCGGGATCCAGCGGACTGGGGGCGATGGTGATGATGGTGGTGAAATTCTCGGCATTGGTGACATCGTACGTCAGTCCGCCGCTCTCGAGCTGCTTCTGTTTGGCGGTATCGTTGGTGGTGAGATCGGGCGAAATCGTCTCCCAGGTGAACCCCCGGTCCGTGCTCTTGTGGAGGAACTGGCTCCCGTAGTAGATCGTGGATACATCGAATGGGTCCTGGGCGATGCCGGCGTTCCAGTTGAACCGGAGCCGGAGGCCGTCCGGGCGGAGCGGGCTGATGAGCCTCGTGGTCCCCGAGACACGGTCGTACTGGACGAGATTCCCCCCCTGTGACATGGAGTATCCGTATCGGGAATCTCCGGGATCCGGAACGACATCGAACCCGTCGCCAAAGGAGAGGAGTGTCCAATCGCTGCTCCAGATGCTCCCGCCCCAGACATAGGCCGGGCCGATCCAGGACCCGTTGTCCTGCATCCCGCCGTAGACGTTGTAGGGCTTCTCCATGTCGACGTTGATGTGGTAGTACTGCGCCAGCGGGAGATTTTCGACAAAGCGCCATGTCTTTCCCCTGTCCCGGGAGATGGCAAGTCCGCCGTCGTTTCCATCGATGAGGAGGTCCGGATCATCGGGGTGGATGTACCAGGCGTGGTGGTCTACATGGATCCCGCGCACCAGGATCTGGAATGTCTCTCCGCCGTCCTCGCTGACGGACGTCTGTGTGTAGAGATTGTAGATCCGGTTCTCGTTTGTCGGGTCGACGTAGATCTCCGAGTAGTAGAACGGCCGGCTGCCGACGTTCTTGTCGGCCCTCTTCTTCCAGGTGAAGCCCCCGTCGTCGGATCGGTAGAGGCCGTTCTTCTCCGCCTCGATCAGCGCGTAGACCACGTTCGGGCTGCTGGGAGCGATGGCGACCCCGATTCTCCCAAGGATGCCTTTTGGCAGACCATCCTTCTCCGTTCTCCTCTCCCAGCTCTCTCCACCGTCAAACGTGACGTAGAGGCCCGACCCCTTCCCACCGGAGGAGAAGAACCATGGCCACCGTCGGTACTCCCACATTGCCGCGATGAGTTTGTTCGGGTTCGTCGGGTCCATCACCAGGTCGGCGACCCCCGTCCGGTTGTTCACGAAGAGGATCTTCTTCCAGCTCTTCCCCCCGTCTGTGGTCTTGTAGACTCCCCGGTCGGGGGTGTCACCCCAGGCCGACCCGATCGCGCCGACGTAGACGATCCCGGGATCTCTGGGATGGACGATCAACCGGTGGATGTTCCGTGTTCCCTCCAGGCCCAGATGCTTCCAGCTCTTGCCGCCGTCCAGGCTACGGTAGACTCCGTTTCCGTTGGTCTGGCTGTTGCGCGGGTTCCCCTCGCCGGTGCCAACCCAGACCACGCTCGGATTGCCCGGGTCGATCGCCACGGCCCCGATGGAGGCGACCGCCAGTGTGTCGAAGAGCGGCGTCCAGCTGATGCCGCCACTCTCCGTCTTCCAGAGACCACCTGAGGCCGATCCGACGTAGAAGGTGTTCGGACTTCTAGGGACCACCGCAATGGTGGTGACCCTGCCGCTCATCCCCGCGGGTCCAATGGCACGGGGTTTCAGCGCTTCGAGTTTCTCCATCGGCAACTGTTGCCCCCGTGCGGCCATAAGCGGAGCTGCTGCGAGCAGGAGCGTGAATAGGGCCCGCGGAAGAAGACAACGGGGTCTCTCTCTCATAGCGTACCTCTCGAGATGTGTGTCAGTGGCGGTCTGCGGAAATCGGACAAGAGGCGGGGAGAACCTACTTCCCCCAGCGGTCCAGTATCTGTTGTGCTGCCTTCCGGGCACTCGGGCTTTCGCTCTTTGTCTGCTTCCGGGCAAACTCGAGGATGGGCTTCCTGCGCTTTGCCTGAGCGATGTACTCGCTGAAGGACCGCATGGCATAGGCCTTCACCAGCTCCTTCCGGTGAGGAGAATGATGGGTCTCTTCGATGCTCAGAAGTGCGCTGGTGATCTTCGTCTGGAGGTGAGGCTTGGCCAGTGCAATCATGCCGGAGTGTCCCGCCACATGCGCGGCGGGAATGACACTCGGATCATCCAGGAGGCCGTAGAACTCTCTGAAGATCTTCTCGAACCGTCTGCTCCTGTCAACACTGGTGAGGCGGGCCAGAATATGGATGGCGATGTACTTGCGGCTGGGATGATCGCCTGTCAGGAGCCCGACGAAAAAATCCCATGTGGGGTAGAGGGCCTTTGGCTCCGTCTCGCTCAGGTGGAGGAGCGCCTGGAAGCTGCCGTACCGGACCTTCTCCTTGTTCGAGAGAATGTCGTTGAGAAGTCCTGCCAGGACCTTCTGGTCCTTTGCCGCTCTTCGGGCGAGACGTACGGTCTCTCCTTTCAGCTGGGGTTGCGGCGCGGAGGTTTTGGCCATCGGTCTATTCCCGGCTGCCCGGTGAGTATCCGTCGGTGAGCGCCTGGAGGAATGCAACAATCTCGTCGATTTCCGTCGTGCTCAGCCCCAGGTTGCCCAGCTCCTCGGTGTTGAGGTTTTCCTTCACCTCCGGAGGCGGCCAGGGGCCGATATCGCGTGTGCTGTAAAACAGGATTACCTCGTGAAGCGTCTGGAAGTATCCATTGTGCATGTACGGGGCCGTGAGTGCTATGTTGCGCATGGTCGGGACCCTGAATTTCCCGTACTCTGCCGGGTCGTTCAGCACCCCCCCCAGGCCCAGATCCACAAAGGCGGGTCCGTCGGGGTTGAGCTCCGGCGGCATGTAGAGATAGGGATTCGCCGGGTTTCGGGGCACCCCCAGGTTGTCGTAGGTGTGATCGGTGAACAGGGGGGGAGAACCGTCCGGGCCCGGTCGACTCGGGTGGCAGGCCGCGCAGTTCCCCTTTCCGGGATCTTCAAAGAGCCTGAGCCCTCTCAGTTCGGCTTCTGTCAGCTCGGCTCTTCCCTGGAGATAGAGGTCGTACTTTGAGTCGAAACGGTTGAACTCGCGCGTGGACTCGAAGGCAGCGATCGCCTCGGCCATCCGCTCGTATGCCTCGAGCGGTTCATCCAGTGACCCCTCTCCGAAGACCTCCCTGAAGAGCTGCGCATAGGCGGCGCGCCGGATGCTCTCCACGACAGCCTCCACATCGGGGTTTGCCATCTCCAGCGGGTTGGTCGGCGGGCCCTTTGCCTGCTCGGCCAGCGTGGCTGCCCGGCCGTCCCAGAAGAGGCCTCCGAGGTATGTCTGCTCGGTGGAATCGAACCGGAACGAAGGGACATGCGCGGCGTAGGCGGCCGTCAGATCATTCCGGGCTCCGAACCTGTCTCTGTGAACTCCCCGGGAGACAGGCAGGGTTGCGTCGGGGTTCGCGAAGGCGGCCTCCGGATGGTGGCAATCGACACAGGCCTGTCCCGGAGGCGTCGAGAGGTTACGGTCGTGGAAGAGGAGCTTCCCCAGCTCCTCCCTTGGTGTAAGACCGTCGGCCGGCTCAGGGGGTTTCTGATTCGCACATCCGGTCAGGAGCAAGAGGATGGCAGAGAGAAAGAACCCCCGCTGGAGAGCTGTTGATCCATGCATGGTGCACCATCAGAGAGTTGTTGAACGAGAGCAGGCTGGCGGGGTGAGGCACTCCCGGCGAAAAGCCCTTCAGCTACAATCCAAGGAACTGGATCGCCAGGCCGGAGAGAAAGATCGTCACGCCGGCGATGGCATGGGTGAAGCGCTCGAGCGGTTTGATCGATATGCGCCTTGCCCCCACGGTGGCGATTCCCACGATCGTGAGCATGGTCAGTACCGTCACAGTGCCGAACGTGCCGACCACGAGAATGAGACCCGGGAGGCTGCTTTGTGCGGCTGGATACATCAGCACCGGGATGAGCGATTCGCACGGTCCGAGAACAAATATGATGAAGAGAATCCATGGCGTCAGCCGTGCGGATCCCTCGTGGGCATGGACGTGGGCATGTTCCTCCGCGTGGACGTGCATGTGTTTGTGGTAGGTCCCGTCCTCGTGAACGTGGAGGTGCCTGTGGGGTCGTCGCCGATAGGCCCACCGCAAGCCCCAGATAGCATAGACGAGGCCAAATGCGATGAGGACCCATGCCGCAACGCTGCCCCGGACAGCCTCCAGGACTTCGAGTTGAGAGATGGCAACGCCCAGGCCGATCCCGACCGCACCCAGCACGACGGAGCTCAGGACATGCCCCACCCCGCAGAGGGCCGTGACCAGCATCGTTTTTTTCAGCGACCATTGCCCTGCCCGCGCCATGACAATAAACGGGATGTAGTGGTCGGGCCCGAGAACTGTGTGCACCAGTCCGATGGTGGCTGCAGCAGCAAGGAGGATCGAAATCTCAGAGGGCATGGAGGTTGGACTCGTGGATATCCGGTGCCAGCTACCCCAATCAATGGGAAAAAGCTCGAAATGTCAACCCCGGGCCGCTCCTCAGGAGTTGTACTCCTCCACCGCCTCAAACATTGCCACGATGTTCTCCGGGGGAACCTCGGGCAGAATGTTGTGGACGGTGTTGAACACAAACCCGCCGCCCGGGGCCAGAATCTCCAGCCGCCGGAGCACATGTGCCCTGACCTCCGCAGGCGTGGATCTGTTCAAGATCTGCGCGGTATCGCACCCGCCTCCCCAGAAGGTGATGTCCCTGCCGAACTCCCGCTTCAGGTTCTCGGGCTCCATGTCGACACAGTTGGTCTGGACGGGGTTGATGATGTCGTAGCCCGCCTCTATCAGGTCAGGCAGGAGCGTGTAGATGGAACCGCAGGAGTGGAGAAACGTGTGCATGCCGCTTCGACTGTGCACGTAGTCGCAGAGACAGGCGTGACGGGGCTTGAAGATGCTGCGGTAGAGCTCCGGTGAGATAAACGGCCCCCTCATCATCCCCAGATCGTCCCCGAATCGCAAAATGTCGGCGACATCCCCGACGGCGGCACAGACCTTCTCCAGCGTGGCCAGGTGGTGCTCCATCAGCGCGTCCAGAAGGCGTTCCACCTGCCGGGTCTCTGTGGCGATGTCCATCAAGAAGTTGTCCATCCTCCTCAGGAATGTCCCCCACTCAAAGAGATTACACCCTGCCACGATCATCAGCGCCCGGTCAGACCTGTCCCTCAGTGCCAGCGCCTTTTCCCGGAGCGTGGTCCAGAAGTCCGCTTCTCCGGCATGGTCCCAGGGGCTGTGGGCGAGCCCGGCCCAGAGAACCTTCTCCATTGCCGAGGGGAGCTCACCGTAGCTGTCCGGGTAACCGTCGATGTAGGGAAAGCAGACCTGGTCGAAGAACGCTCCGCCCGAGGGCATGCGCGCGATGACCGTCCCCCCGGCCGAGAGTGCGTTCCGCGAGCCGTCTTGCGCTTCCTCGATGGCGTAGCGGGCCGGGTAGCGGGCATCGCTTCCGTCGGCAAGCGTCGCCTCCACCCAGGCCTCGGGCTCCTCGTTGAACGTCCGTCCGATGTCCAGCACATCGACGCGGAAACGGTCCAGGATCTCCTCATCCGGCTGCGCGAGCTGCTGGACCACGTCGTAGACCCTCGTCGGGCCGGGGTCAATCCCTAGGTAGCGCTTGAGCCGGTTGTAGGCGATCGCTGAGATCCCGGAGCTGGGGGTGCTCCCCAGATCGATGGGAACCCGGTCCGGTTCGAAGTGCCGGACCGAGGCGAGGAGGCGTTCCCGCGATGTCATCGGCAATGGAACACCTCCTCCATCGGTGCCCACCATTCTCCCTCCTGGACAGTCTCCAGCGGCTCCTGGCAGGGATCGGTCAGCTTCCACCACTCCTGCGTCTTCGGATCGGCGGCCATCTTTGCCATGTCGGCTTTGAAATCGCTCCCCGTGTACTCCATGTAGCTGAAGAGGTATCCGTCTCTCAAGAAGATGGAGTAGTTCCGAATATTGCAGTCCCGTATCATCTTCAACACCTCCGGCCAGACCGCTGCGTGCAGCTGTCTGTACTCCTCTAGCTTCTCGGGTCGGACCTTGATGAGCATTCCGTAACGTTTCACGGCGGGGTCCCTCCTCTGTTCCGGCATGGGTGGTTCTCTTCATGTCGTGAAACAAAACGAGAAATTCAACACCGCTCGCCCCGGACCCCCTCCTTGATTTGGCAGAAACTCCTTCGCAGATTGCACCCGGGACTTCCCCTCCACTATCAGACGTCCACCTTCTCTTCCACAGGAGATGAGGCCTATGAAACGGTTCTTTTGCCTTCTCGGCTTTTCACTCCTCTGTCTCGGTTTCGCGCTCTGCGCAGAAGACTCACCCTTTGTGCGGCATCCGTCTCTGAACAGCGACGGCTCCATGGTGGCTTTTTCCTGCCAGGGTGACGTCTGGGTCATGCCCACCGACGGGGGCCGGCCATTGAGAATGACGATCCACGAGGGCTACGACGGCTGGCCCCGGTGGAGCAGCGATGACAGCCTCATCGCCTTCTCGAGCGACCGGTTCGGCAACTATGACCTCTTTGTCTTCCCCTCGGCGGGGGGCGTGCCGAAGAGGCTGACCTATCATTCGTCGGACGACTACGCGTGGGATTTTCCCTCACCTGACGAGATCCTCTTCACCACCACCAGGCTCTGGCGGCAGGTGGAGAGGGATCGGGAGATTCATCGGATCTCACCGGAGGGAGGCACACCGGTCCGGATACTGGACGTACTCGGAAAGATGCCTGATGCCTCCCCCGACGGGAGGTTCATCGCGTTCACCAGGGGGTACGGGACGCCCGAGAGGGAGGCCTATCGCGGATCCGGAAACATGGACGTCTGGCTCTATGACCGGGAGAGACGGCGCACTATCCAGCTCACCTCGTTCGAGGGGAATGATATGTTTCCGCGCTGGGGAGGTCCCAGGTCGATCTACTTCGTGAGCGCTCTCTCCGGGAGGTACAACGTACACACGATGGAGATCGATGAGAACGGGGACCGGATCGGGGACATTGAGCAGGTGACACGGTTTGTCGACGGGGGTGTCCGGTACCTGAGCGTGAGCGCTGACGGCAGCATGCTCGCCTTTGAGCGGGAGACGGACATCTACCTCATGAAGAGTGACGGGGGGAGCCCGGAGAAGCTGGAGGTGCGCATCCCCTCAGACTACCGGTTTGATCCCTTTGAACACAAGACCTTCACAGGAGATCTCTCGGAGTACGCGGTCTCTCCGAACGGGAAGTACACGGCATTCGTCGTCCGGGGAGAGGTCTTTGTCACGCAGAACGACAAGGAGAGAGACAGAGCGGTGAATCTCACCGACAATCCGTTCCGGGACCAGCAGGCCGCTTGGCTGAACGATTCCGCGCTGGTCTTTGTCTCCGATCGGGAGGGACAGAACGATCTCTACCTTCTCCGGTCCGCCGATGACGCGGAGCCTGATCTCTTCAAAAGTCTGAAGCATGAATCCCTTCGGATGACCAGCACCGAAGAGGACGAGTCGTATCCGGTGATCTCGCCTGACGGGAAGATGATCGCCTACGAGGTGGGGAAGGGGGGACTCCTGGTGGCTCAGATATCCCCGGCGGGGGGGCTCTCCGGGCAGAAGATCTTGCTGGATGGATGGGCGGCTCCCGGTGATGTGGCATGGAGCCCGGACAGCAGGTGGCTGGCCTATTCGCTCACCGATTTGGATTTCAACGATGAGATCTACATCCACGCCGCCGACAACAGCCGGGAGCCCGTCAACGTCAGCATGCACCCGCGGGGCGACACCTCTCCGGTCTGGAGCGAGGACGGCACAAAGCTCGGATTCCTCTCAGACAGGAACAACCGGAACAGTGACGTCTGGTTCGCCTGGCTGACCGAGGATGACTGGGAGAAGACCAAAGAAGAGTGGAAAGAGGCTGAGGGGGAGGACGACGAGAAGGAATCGAAAGAGAAGGGGAAGCCGCAGGAGAAGCCCGTGAAGATCGATTTCGATGAGATCTACGAACGTCTTGTCCAGGTGACGACCTTTCCGGGAGACGAATCCGACCTTGCCATCTCCCGGGACGGCGAGACCTTCTACTTTGTCGGGGGGACCACCACAGCACGGGGGAACGACCTCTACAGCGTGAAGTGGGACGGTACGGAGACGCAGGCGCTCACGAGCGGCGGCCAGAACCCTTCCGGCGTGTCGCTGGATCGAGCCGGCACGCATATCTACTACGCGCAGAAGGGGAAGCTGGGGAGGTACAGCTTCAAGGAGAAGAAGACCGAGGCGCTCCCCTTTTCTGCAAAGATGACCATCCTCTACGAGAAGGAGCGTGAGCAGATCTTCGGGGAGGCGTGGAGAGCGCTCAACGAGAACTTCTATGACCCGAATTTCCACGGGAGGGACTGGGCGGCGCTGGGCCGCACGTATCGGCCCTGGTGTCTGAAGGCGACCACGCAGAAGGATTTCCAGGACATGTTCAACCTCCTCCTGGGCGAGGTCAACTCCAGCCACATGGCGATGCGGAACGCCAAGATGCGCGCGGAGACGCAGAAGGAGAAGACCGGGCTCCTGGGTATCGAGGTGGAGCCGCTGGAGGAGGGTGTCCGGATCAGGCACGTCGTGCCGCAGTCCCCCGCTGAAAGGGAGGCCAGTAGGCTGAACACCGGGGACCGTATCCTCTCGGTGAACGGGGAGCCGGTCGGAGCGGGAGTGAATTTCTATTCGCTTCTCACAAACACGGCTGACACCCGTGTGCTGCTCCAGGTGAAAGACGCAAAGGGCCAGGAGAGGGAGGTCGTGATCAGGCCGGCAGTCGACCTGAGCCTCCAGCTCTATGACGAGTGGGTGGGATTCAGGGAAGAGTTGGTGGAGAAGATCTCCAACGGGAGGCTTGGCTATATCCACATACGCGGCATGGGCTACGCGAACTTCGAGCAGTTCGAGAGGGAGCTGACCGCCCGGGGCCTGGGGAAAGAGGGGATCGTTGTGGATGTCCGGTTCAACGGGGGCGGGTGGATTACCGACTACCTCATGAGCGCGTTGAACTACAAGCAGCATGCCTACACGGTGCCGCGCGGCGCCACGGACAACCTGGAACAACACCACGCCGAATTCAGGGGCAACTATCCGATAGGCGAGAGGCTCCCCTTCGCCGCCTGGATAAAGCCCTCGATCGCGCTCTGCAACGAGAGCAGCTTTTCAAACGCGGAGATCTTTTCCTTTGCCTACACGAACCTAAAGATCGGTACGCTGGTGGGTGTCCCCACCTACGGAGCAGTGATCTCTACCGGGGCCAGAACACTCATAGATGGTTCCCTTGTGCGTCTCCCCGGGCGCGGGTGGTTTGTGCTGGCGACCGACGAGAACATGGAGAACGGGGCCGCCGTGCCTGACATCATCCTTCACAACAGTCCGGACGCCAGGGCAAAGGGACGAGATGAACAGCTCGAGCGTGCCGTGGAAGAGCTCCTGAGACAGCTGGAGAAGAGACCGTAGGCGGGAACCCTACCAGACCGCCGTGCGGGAGGGGCGAGGGGAGGTCCACCCCTCCCACAGGGTCTGGCGTTGCTTGGGGAGGAAGAACGTCAATCGCGCAGCATCCGGTCCCTGAGGGTTCCGGGCGACCTGGGTTGCCCCTCCTGTGACTCCTTCGGCTTGATGGTCGAGGTGCCGGGAAGGGTCTCGTCGTTACTGTTTGATGTGCCACCCTTGAACCGTGCCTGCACACCTTTCCACCACTCCTGGCCCCCGTTCGTCTTCAGGACGCCCGACATGTGCTCTCGCCAGAGCTTCTCCCAGTCTTCTTTCGCGGACCGCTCCCAGGTCGACTTGGCGGCTATGAACTGTCGGGTCTGTTCTACCTGCCGCTGCTTGTGCTGCTGCCGGGCGTGTCCTATGTAGTCGGCCAGGGCTCCTGCAAGCCCGCCGGAGAGAACACCCAGACCCATCGTTAACCAATCCATGATTCCTCCCCCTTGTGTTGATTCTCCGTAGAGGAGCTGCAAAAACCATGCCCCCTGAGGAGGCCTCAGGGTGGGGGGGAAGGAGAGCCAGCAGGAGCGGGCAAAACTGTCGTTTCTACATCCCTGTCACAAAAAAAGGCGCTCCCCTTAAGGAGCGCCCGATCCTGCGCGGCCCGGCTCTGGTGATCCGGGGCACAGTAGTATGATCATTCAACACTCTTCACGACTTCGGGCTCAAGGGCCCTTCCAATCCGTTCACCCGTCTCCTTCAGATGCGCCCGCGTTGCGGGGCCGACGTTTCCGCTGGCCAGCGTTCGCTCGATCTTTGTCCGGGTCTCCTCCAGCATGGCCCGTGCAAACGTCGTGGCGTCCTCCGGGGGGAGAGCCGCACGGGGTTGGCTGAGGGAGATGGGGGAGGCAGGACGGAGTACCAGACGGATCAGCTGCTTCACGTACTCCCGCTGGAGGTTTCTCCTGAGACTGTAGATCCTGACGGTCCCCCAGTCCAGCTCCGACCAGATGCTCCCGTTCAGCGTCCGGAACATCTCGTACATTGTGAACGCCTTCTCGTCCTTGGAGAAGCGGAGCTCGTTGTCCTGGATCCGCGCAAGCGTCGTCGGGTGGTGGAGCCGGCCGAGGACGGCCCGCTGGAGATTCAGCACGGTGTTGTGCCACGGGTAGTCCAGCCGCGTGATGCTGAACATGGCCTGCCAGTTCAGCCCCTGGAGCCGGTCGATCGCCAGCCTGTTGTGGAGGCTGGCGGGGAGCTCAAAAGCTTTCTCGCTGAAAGCATGCTCCCTCAGGAACTCAAGGGCCTCCCTCTGCTTCTCGGCCGGGACCGGGGTGTATGGCGGAAGGCCGTCGGGGTCCCCGACGTGGTGGCGGTGGTGATAGATGCCGCCCACGAACTTGGAGGAGGTGAGGAGAGCCCGGTAGTACTGCCCAATCCCGCTGGAGACCGCCCGTCGCATCACCTGGTAGCCCTCCCCCTCACGGGCAAGTCTGGTCTCGGTGTTTGCCCAGAGCTCCCGGACGATCCCGATCTGTCGCTGGAAGTATGCCAGGGGATCAGATGTCAGGTCGAACTGGTTTGCCAGAGGGTCAATCGACGAGGGGGAGTAGGTT
>Ga0209536_100011841_pt1 | contig 12732 bp, 10 predicted proteins | sample DeeMarSeWOR28_12_FD_187461 | JGI IMG/M metagenome (GOLD analysis project Ga0209536, IMG submission 187461) | Marine sediment microbial communities from White Oak River estuary, North Carolina - WOR-2-8_12 (SPAdes) (version 2) | ecosystem: Environmental > Aquatic > Marine > Intertidal zone >...
TTCACGTGGATACCTCCGGCCGTTCGGGATCGTCCAGATCCTGATCGCCGGCCGGCGCACCAGGCAACTGAACCTGCTGCTCGGGGCGATCCATCCCGATTACCAGAACAGGGGACTGGATACTATCATGGGAGTTGCCATGCTTGATTCAGCGAGAAAGTCCGGATTGCAATACATTGACAGTCACCTTGAAATGGAAAGCAATAACAAGGTAAGGGCCGAGATGGAGTACATGGGCGGAGAGGTATATAAGACTTACCGGGTGTACGGAAAATCCCTCGAAAACGGGATTGGCGTCGGTCAGGCAGAGAGAAAAAAGCACCTTCAAACCGTAGAATGCAGGTAAAGGTTGAAAATTTCACCTTAATATCTTTGAATATTGAACCGAAGCCTCTATTTTTGACAGACTATCTGAAATCAAGATGAGGATTATTGGAAATATAGATGTGACCATTTGCCCGCTTACCTTTTAGGCAAGGCGGTCACAATCATCATTTTCTTCTAATCGGTAATTCTCATCATCATGTCACAATATAATTTCAAATCAAAATTTTCCCGCTCCTTTTTTCGTGAACTTTTCCAGGATTTGCGTGAAGCAATAAGTGGTTCGGAACGTGATTTCACGAAGATCCCCATGAGCAAAGCCATCCTGTTGCTCAGTATTCCCATGGTACTGGAGATGATCATGGAATCTGTATTCGCCCTGGTGGACATATTTTTCGTATCGCGCCTGGGTGCCGATGCAGTGGCCACTGTTGGCATCACTGAGTCACTGATGACCATCATCTATGCCATCGGCATCGGGTTGAGTGTGGGAACCACGGCCCTTGTATCGAGGAGAATCGGGGAAAAAAGACCCGAAGCGGCTGCATTGGCCGCTGTCCAGGCCATTTTCACAGGTATCATCGTCTCACTTCTGTTCTCTGTGGCTGGCATTTTCTACGCCAAGGATCTGCTGAGGCTGATGGGAGCTTCTGAGGCGACAGTGGAAATGGGATATATGTATCCCGCCATCATGCTGGGGGGCAACGGTGTGATCATGCTGTTGTTCATCATCAATGCGGTGTTCCGGAGCAGTGGTGATGCTGCAATCTCCATGAGGGTCCTCTGGTTTGCAAATATCCTGAATATCATTCTGGATCCCCTGCTGATTCTGGGGATCGGACCCTTTCCCGAGCTGGGAGTCATGGGAGCTGCCGTAGCCACCAATATCGGCCGTGGCCTGGCAGTGGTGTACCAGCTCTACCTGCTGGTAAAGGGCAATTACAGGGTAAAGGTAGCCGCCGGGCAGATTGTGATCCGTATGAAGGAGGTGATCAAACTTGTGAAACTCTCCCTGGGGGCCATCGGGCAAAATATCATTGCCACCTCCTCATGGATCTTCCTGGTATGGGTTGTTACCAGCCTGGGAGAGGAAGCGGTGGCCGGGTATACCATCGCCATCCGGATCGTGATGTTCGTGTTGCTCCCGTCGTGGGGGATGGCCAACGCAGCAGCCACACTGGTCGGGCAGAACCTGGGTGCCAACCAGCCTGAAAGGGCGGAACGCTCGGCCTGGGTGGTGGGCATCGGGAACATGGTCTTTCTGGGGCTTGTGTCGATCATTTTCATTGCGGTTCCAGAATCGTTTATCGGTTTCTTTGTCAACAATGTGGATGAACCCCTGGTGATGCAGAGCGGGATCACCTGCCTCCGGGTAGTCAGTTTCGGATTCCTGGTATACGCCATGGGAATGGTGATGATCAATTCCATCAATGGGGCGGGGGACACGGCCACCCCGGTGTGGGTGAATTTCATAGCCTTCTGGCTGATGGAAATTCCCCTGGCATACCTCTTCACCATCATGTTCGACCTGCATATCAGAGGGGTTTGCTATGCCATACTGATCGGAGAAACTGCACTGACGCTGATCTCCATAGCCATATTCAGGCGGGGGAAATGGAAACTGAAACAAGTTTAAAGGTCAAAGGGAAAAGGGAAAAGTAGGGAAAAGGGCAAAGTATGAAAGAAATGAGTAACTTGCGGGTATGAGTTGTTGTTCAAGGGCATACACCAACCTCTATCACAGGTTTGGCAGGGGGCTTTATGAGTGCTGGATCTTCTACCACTGATCCCGGTTTCCTGCAATGACCAGGATGGATTTCCGGTCATCGCAGGAACAACTGATGCCCCGATTTTCCATATTCTTTTTTCCAGCTTCAGTTTTCATGTCAACGGTTGTTTATTTTGATATCAAACGCTTTGCGGTGCACGATGGCCCCGGGATAAGGACCACGCTTTTCCTGAAAGGCTGCCCTTTGCGTTGCCTGTGGTGCCACAATCCGGAAAGCCAGTCCATGGAACCGTTTACCGTGGAGATTGAACGAAAGGTAAGCGGGAGAAGCGTTCCCGCAAAGAAAACCTACGGTGAACGTGCAGAGGTAGGGGAGCTGATGGAAATTCTTCTCAGGGACCGCTCATTCTATGAGGAATCGGGTGGAGGGATTACCTTTTCCGGCGGCGAACCCCTGATGCAGCCGGAAGGACTGGCCGAATTGCTGGAGGCGTGCCGCGAAAACGGGATACATTCCACAGTGGATACCTGCGGGGCTGTTCCACAGGGGCATTTCGAAAGCATCGTGGAAAGCACCGACCTCTTCCTGTTTGACCTGAAGAACATCGATCCCGGATTGCACCAGAAGTTTACCGGCTCTGATAACAAACTCATTCTGTCCAATGCGGATTACCTTATAGGAAAAGGAGCCTCCCTTATCTTCAGGATACCGGTGGTACCGGGAATCAACACTTCCGACGACGAAGTGAACGGGATGATCGGTTTTGCAAGCGAAAGAAAGGATTCAATCGAAGCACTCCACCTGTTGCCCTACCACCGGATAGCAGACCATAAATATCTACGGATGGGGCTGAAACAGCCATCTGCCGGTGTAGCTGAACCTGATGAAATCTACATGGAGCGGATGAAAGAGAAATTTGAATCCACCGGCCTGGAGGTTGTCATCGGTGGTTAAAACGGGTTTATGGACCAGAAACGAGCAATGAAAATGACCGAACGAATCAGAATACTTAGAGAGGAAAGCCTGAATGGGGTTAACAGGTTGTCTGCTGAACGGGGTCTGCTGGTGACCCGTTTCTACAAGGACCTGGATACTTACAAATACTCCATACCTGTGCAGCGGGCTATGGCTTTCGAATACATACTCCGTCATAAAACCCTCTGCATCACCGATGGCGAGTTGATTGTGGGGGAGCGTGGCCCGGCACCCAAGGCCACTCCCACCTATCCGGAAATTAACCTTCATTCGCTGCATGACCTGGATATTCTGAACAGCAGAAAGAAAGTGTCCTTCAAAGTGGATGCAGAAACGCGCCGGGCATTTGAGGGGGAGATCATACCGTTCTGGGAGGGCAGGACCAACAGGGAAAGGGTATTTTCCAATGTGGATCAGGAATGGAGGGATGCCTATGAGGCCGGCATTTTTACTGAATTCCAGGAACAGAGGGCACCGGGCCACACGGTCCTGGGAAATAAGATCTACAAAAAGGGGATGCAGGATATTGTGGAGGAGGTGGAGCAGGCGGCAGCCCGGCTTGACTTTATCTCAGATCCTGAAGCCTATGATAAAAGGGAAGAACTCAGGGCCATGGAAATTGCTGCCCGTGCATTGATCATCTATGCGGAACGGCATGCCGCTGCACTGGATCTCCTGGCGGAACAGGAAGCAGATGCGAACCGGAAGAAAGAGCTTGGTGAAATGGCAGCCATTTGCAGAAAAGTTCCTGCTCATCCTCCCGGCACCCTGCATGAAGCACTGCAATACTACTGGTTCGTGCACCTGGGGGTGATCACCGAACTGAATCCCTGGGATTCCTTCAATCCCGGCCGCCTCGATCAGCACCTGTTCCCCTTCTACATCAACGACCTGAAATCAGGCAGGATGACTGAAGATGGGATTCGTGAATTGCTGCAATCGTTCTGGATCAAGTTCAACAACCATCCGTCCCCTCCCAAGGTGGGAGTAACGGCCGAGGAGAGCAACACCTACACCGATTTCTGTCTCATCAACCTGGGTGGTTTGAAAGCGGATGGTACCGATGCGGTGAATGACCTTACTTTCCTGCTGCTGGATGTGATAGAGGAGATGCGTCTTTTACAACCCTCCTCGATGATCCAGGTAAGCAATAAGAATCCTGATCAATTTGTGGAGCGCGCCCTGGAGATCGTGAAGACAGGTTTCGGACAACCCTCCATATTCAATACAGAAGCAATTGTACAGGAGCTGGTCAACCAGGGAAAAGATCCGGTGGATGCGTTGAACGGGGGTGCTTCCGGTTGCGTGGAGAGCGGTGCTTTCGGAACAGAAGCTTATATCCTCACAGGATATTTCAACCTGGTGAAGGTACTGGAGGTGACCCTTCACAACGGAACGGATCCTGCCACGGGTAAGAGAATCGGGATCCCCACCGGAGAGCCTGCTGAATTGGGATCTTTCCATGAGCTCAAGGAGGCCTTCACCAGGCAGCTGGAGCATTTTATCCGCATCAAGATCGGGGGTAACAACATCATTGAAAGCATTTTTTCAAAGCACATGCCTGTTCCCTTCCTCTCTCTGCTTATCGATGATTGTATCGCCAACGGGAAGGATTACAACAGCGGCGGAGCACGCTACAATACCAGTTACATCCAGGGTGTGGGGCTCGGATCCATCACCGATTGCCTGACCTCCCTGGAAATGCATGTCTACCGGAACAAATCCATCACCCTGGAGCGCTTCCTGAAGGTAATGGCCGATAACTTCAACGGGCATGACGAATTCAGGGCGGTCCTGATGTACGATACTCCAAAATTCGGGAACGACGATGACCGCGCCGACCGGCATGCCCAATGGGTATTTGAGGCATTCCATCAGGCGGTGGAAGGGCAGACCAGCCCGAGGGGAGCCCAGTACCGGATCAACATGTTGCCTACCACCAGTCATGTCTATTTCGGATCGGTGGTTGGAGCCACCCCGGACGGAAGGCTGGCTCATGAGCCCCTTTCGGAGGGAATCTCCCCTTTTCAGGGGGCGGATCGCAAGGGTCCCACCGCAGTGCTGAACTCGGCCCTGAAGATTGACCACCTGAAGACCGGGGGTACCCTGCTGAACCAGAAGTTCACTCCCGACTTTTTCAGGGATCAGCAGGCCATCCGAAAGGTGACCCACCTGATCAGGAGCTATTTCCGGAGAAAAGGGCACCACATCCAGTTCAATGTGGTATCGGCAGATACACTGCGGGATGCACAGAAACACCCTGAAAAGTATCAGGACCTGATTGTACGGGTGGCCGGGTATTCCGACTATTTCAACGACCTGGGAACCGCACTCCAGGATGAAATCATCCGGAGAACCGAGCACGGGACCGGATCCGGTGCATGAGATCTTACAATTATTGTGTAAGTTTGGTGCGTGTCGGTTGATCTCCAGATAAAAAGGTTCAGATGGACGCGGATTTCAATAATGATCTGCCTGACTGTCATTGCAATGACGGCCTGCCGGTCTGGTCAGGATCAAACAACTGCAGCAGACGCCGGACCGGGAGAGGCGGCTCTCCCGGCTGATATTCCTGCCGTCTATCAACCGGAGGACGTGGAGATCCTGGAGCATTGCCTCGGGGAGCTTGCCCCGTACAGGAAAGAGCCGGTCGGCCAGCTGGTGGCCAGGGCAGGCATGATGTTTCTCAATACATCATACGTGTCACATACACTGGAGCGGGAAGAGGAGGTTCTGGTAGTCAACCTGAGGGAGCTGGATTGCACCACCTTTGCCGAATACTGCCTGGCCATAGCCCGCACGGTTCAACACAGGAATCCCTCGTTCCCAAACTTTCTGGAGGAACTTCAGCTGATCCGGTACAGGGATGGTCAGCTGGAAGCCTATCCATCCAGGTTGCATTATTTCTGTGACTGGATTTATGACAATGCAGAGAAAGGAGTGGTGAAGGAGTGCGCGGCCGGGATGGGAGGTGAACCCCTCTCCAAAGAGATCCACTTTATGAGTTCAAATCCACAGAACTACACTCAGATAATGGGTGACTCAGCACTGATCGCTATCATCCAAGATCAGGAGAGAGCGATCAACCAGAGGAATCTCTATTACATTCCTGAAAACCTGGTGGGAGAAACTGCAAACCTTCTGGAGACGGGCGACATCGTGGGAATCACCACCGATGTGGATGGACTCGCGGTGATGCATGTGGGGATCCTTGTTAGCATCAATGGAGAGATCCACCTGTTGCATGCCTCTTCTGCCGCGGGCAAGGTGTTGATCTCAGAAGAAACCCTTGAAGGGTATCTTTCAGAAAGTAAGAGGGCTACCGGGATCATGGTGGCCAGACCCATATAAAATGAGAGACGATGAGAAGCCCAATGAGACAGCTATTGATCTTTTCTTCAGCCCTGGTCCTGTTCGGATCGTGCGATCTGGGAACAGGGCGTATCATCAGAGGAGTCAATGAACTGATGAATTCCCTGGAGTCTGAGTACCTTTCAGATACTCGCACCGAGTACTGGAACCTCTCCCTTCGCAGCGATAGCGGGTCCTTTTCGGTCCGGGGAGAGCTGGTCAGTGAGGCAGCCTACCAGGCACTTGACGAGGCCCTGAAAGAGCAATTTCCGGAAGTGGAAAACCAGGTGCTGCTCCTGACCCATGATTCCGTGACCCCCATTGTAAACGGATTGGTGAATAATTCTGTGATCCACTTGCGTGCACAACCAAGCAGCAAAACGGAGATGGTGACACAGGCTTTGCTGGGAAGCCCGGTCAGGATTCTGAAGGAAGAGGGGAGCAAGGCCCTGGTCCAGATTCCCTCGGGGTACATTGGATGGGTGAATGTACCCGAGGTTCAGCGACTTGATCCGGAAGGCCTGGCCCGCTACCGCGATGCCGCGAAGATCATTTACCATGAACAATACGGGACCGTATTCAATGAGCCAGATGAAACTTCCCTTCCGGTTGCAGATATCGTCATAGGCTGTGTGCTGGAAGCGGATTCAGCTTCAGGAGCATTCCTGCAGGTGCGTTACCCTGATGGCCGGACAGGCTGGGTGAGGAAAGAAGCGTGTTTGCCGGTTGAAGAGATATTTTACATGGGACCCACACGGGAAGGATTGGTGGAGACCGCACTGACCTTTCACGGGATCCCTTACCTCTGGGGAGGGACCTCCTCCAAAGCGATCGATTGCAGTGGATTGATCACCAATGTCTATTTCATGAACGGGATCCACCTGCCCAGGGATGCGGATCAACAGACCCTTGTGGGCAGGGAGATCTCCACCCTCTTCTCACCTGAGGGCCTGGAACAGGGCGATCTGCTTTTTTTCGGACGCAGGGCCACTGAGACAGAGGAGGAGGATGTGACCCATGTGGCCATGTACATAGGAGACGGAAATTACATACATTCAGCAGGTTACAGGGAACGGGTCAGCATCAACAGCATGGACAGCCTGAGCGAGGGATTTATTGAGCATTACCCTGAGATTTTTATCCGAACGGTGCGGATCCTGGGTGAATCCGGCAGTGGCTTCGGGCCGATCCCGGAGAACCGGATGTACAGTGCCATCATACCATCAGAGAGATGAAAAGAGGCAGGAGATCATTCTTCAAGGCTGTGGGTGCGGTGTCTCTGGGTGCTGCCTTTCCTGCGGCCGGAATCAGTGAGGCACCTGCTGTGGCCGGGAAAGGAAAGATGAAACTCAGTTTCAGACCGTATGACCTGCAGCTAAAGCATACCTTTACCGTGTCCGGATATTCCAGAAATACCACTCCGGTGGTGCTGACGGAGATCGAATATGGGGGATACACGGGATACGGCGAAGCATCCATGCCACCCTACCTGGGCGAATCGCAGGAATCGGTCATGAAGTTCCTGTCCAGGGTGGATCTTTCTCAGTTCAGTGATCCATTCCTCCTTGAGGATATCCTTCATTATGTAGACAGTATCGAAGGGGGTAACCGGGCTGCCAAGGCATCGGTGGACATCGCACTCCATGATTTGACAGGCAAACTGTTGGATCAGCCGCTGTACAGGCTGTGGGGACTCAATCCTGATCACACCCCGATGACCTCATTTACCATTGGTATAGATACCCCCGAGGTGGTGCGGATGAAAACAGAAGAAGCTTCCCGGTTCAGGATCCTGAAGGTTAAACTGGGTGGAGATAACGACCGGGAAATGATCGAAACCGTCAGGTCGGTGACCGATGTGCCGCTCTATGTGGATGTGAATCAGGGGTGGAAAGATAAAGTGCAGGCCCTGGAGATGATCCACTGGCTGGAGGAGCAGGGGATCCAATTCGTGGAACAGCCCCTTCCCAAAGAGCAGGTGGAGGATATCGCCTGGCTCACCGCCCACAGTCCGCTTCCGGTGATGGCAGATGAAGCTTTCCAGCGGATTGGTGATGTGGCCTCTTTCAAGGAGATCTATTCAGGGATCAATATCAAACTGATGAAAAGTACCGGTCTGAGGGAGGCATATCAGACCATTATGGTGGCCCGGGCGCTGGATATGAAGGTGATGATAGGATGTATGACAGAGACCTCATGCGCCGTTTCAGCGGCTGCCCAGCTCTCCCCGCTGGTCGACTGGGCCGACCTGGATGGGAATCTGCTGATCAACAATGATATCTATGAAGGGGTTCAGGTGGTGGATGGAAAGGTAATCCTGAATGAATGGCCCGGGATTGGAATCAGGAAGATCCCGGGAAACATTTGAACATGGACAGGCGATCATTTCTAAAAAAGAGCGGTGCCTGGGGTGCCCTTTCCCTGGGGGCAGTCGGGCTGCCCCTGCCGGGCCAGGGGTTGCTGGAGGAAACTGATCCGGACCGGATCCTTCCGCGGAGGTTGAAAAAGGGAGATCTCATCGGACTGGTGACCCCCGGAAGTCCCGTCACGGAAGAGCAGCTCCGGGAATCGATAGTGAAGCTTGAGGAACTCGGTTTCAGGACACATTACGAAGCTTCGGTACTTTCCCAGTATGGCTATTTTGCAGGGCCGGACCGGGAACGCGCAGAAGAACTGATGAATATGTTCAACAATCCCGAGGTAAGCGGCATCTGGTGTGTACGTGGAGGATATGGTTCCATCAGGATATTGAATCACCTTGACTATGAGCAGATCAGGCTTAATCCCAAGGTATTCATAGGATACAGCGACATTACGGCATTGTTAACCTCGGTGTATGAACAAACCGGACTGGTGACCTTTCACGGTCCCCTGGGGGTCTCTGAATTCAATCCTTTTACAGTTGAATCGCTGATGAATGTGGTGATGGAACCCTCGAGGCGTTACAGGTATCCGTATGAAAGGGAAGAGAATACCTTCGGGAATCCTGAGTTTGACCTCTACACCATCCACGACGGAAAAGCAGAGGGCGTATTGATCGGGGGAAATATCAGTGTACTTGATTCGATGATCGGAAGCCGCTTTGAGCCCGATTTTGAGGAGAAAATCGTTTACCTGGAGGAGGTGGAGGAAAAGACATACCGGGTGGACAAAATGCTGTTCCACCTGCTGGAAGCCACCAACCTGAAGAAAGCAGCCGGGATCGTGATGGGGGTGTTCGGAGAGTGCAACATCAACGATGAGCCGCGGCTTACCTTGAAGCAGGCCATCGATGACCTGCTGGGTCCACTTCAGATCCCTGTTTCGTACGGTCTGTCGTTCGGACACATCAGCAGGATGATCACCATTCCCAACGGTATATCTGCCAGGATGAATGGAGACAGGAACAGCCTCAGGTTGCTGGAACCGGCTGTACTTTAAAAGAAGGATACCCTATGGATACAATGAGCGGATTCGGATTCCTTTCCATATTGCCACCTGTGCTGGCCATTATACTTGCCCTGAGAACTAAGCAGGTATATATCTCCCTGGTGGTGGGGATCTGGCTCGGATGGCTGATCATCGAGGATTGGAATCCCCTTCAGGGTACCGTGGCCACACTGGAAGGCTTTGTGGATGTATTTAAGAATCCGGGCAACACCAAAACCATCATGTTCAGTGCCCTGGTGGGCGCACTGCTCATCTTCATCCAGTACTCGGGCGGGGTGCAGGGATTTACAAAGTGGATGGAGCGGCTGTTGCACCGCATTGAACGAAACGGGAAAAACAGGAGCAGGGTCGCTGTGGAACTGCTGGCTCTGTTCACCGGTATCCTACTGTTCATCGAGACTTCCATCAGTTCGCTGACTGTGGGCACCTTATACCGCCCAGTTTTTGACCGGCTGAAGATTCCCAGGGAGAAACTGGCATACATTGCCGATTCGAGTTCAGCACCCAGTTCGATCCTGATCCCCTTTAATGCATGGGGTGCTTTTATCATGGGGCTCCTTCTGACACAGGGGGTGGAGGCACCCTTCCGGACCATGGTATCGGCCATGGGCTTCAATTTCTACCCGATGCTGACCATCGCGATGGTCTTTCTGGTGGTCATCCTGCGGAGGGATTTCGGACCCATGTCAAAAGCGGAATTGCGAACCAGAACTACGGGAAAGCTGCTCAATGACGGGGCCCGGCCCATGATCTCGGATGAAATCACATCATATGAAAAAAAGGAGGGTGTAGCACCCAGGGCATTCAATATGATCATCCCACTGGGGGTCATGATCCTGATGATGCCGCTTACCCTGGCATATACCGGCTGGGATCAGGTGGAGGATCCGGCCGGTTTCCTGAATCACCTGGGCAGGGCCATGGGCAGGGGTTCAGGATCCTCTGCGGTCCTCTATTCTGTTACCTCTTCCCTGGTGGTCTCCATGTTCCTCTACAGGGTACAGCGCATCATGCGCATCCGGAAAATGGTGTCACTGATCCTGAAAGGAATCAGCGAACTGATGCCGCTGGCTTTGCTGATGATGCTGGCATTTGCCATCAGTCATGTCTGCAACGAACTCGGAACCGGTGACTATGTGGCGGGAATCACCGAATCCTGGCTTTCGCCGCAGTTGCTCCCCGCCGTCATATTTGTCCTCTCATCCTTCATTGCATTTTCCACGGGAACATCCTGGGGGACCTTTGCGATCATGGTATCCATAGCGCTTCCCATGGCTTCTCTGCATGGTGCAAACCAGTACCTGATCCTGGCAGCCACCATGGGTGGAGGGGTATTCGGGGACCATTGCTCACCCATCTCAGATACCACGATCATCTCCTCCATGGCCTCGGCTTCGGATCACATCGACCATGTACGGACACAGCTTCCCTACGCACTGGTGGCAGGAACGGTCACCACGCTTCTTTACCTTTTACTGGGATATACCGTAGGCTAACCCTGGGGAAGGACTAATAGAGATGCACATCCTTCTCACCTGCCTCGATAGCCACCGATAGGAAATTCTCCCTGGGAGGCATGGGACAGGTGGCGTAGGGGGTGAAAGCGCAGGGCGGATTATAGGCTTTGTTGAAGTCAAGGATGATTCTGCCTGTAGAGTCCGGAACCGAATACATGAATCTTCCGGCTCCGTAGGTATCCAGGCCTGTGGTTTCATCAGCAATCACCAGGAAATAGCCTTCCCCTGACTGAAAAGGATAGAGTACCAGATCCTCCCCCTTGATGGTAAAGTGCAGTTCACCCGGACACTGGTACTTCTCCGTAAATCCCGCCACCGGAGTGGCCACTTCCATGGTACGCGGCTCATCAAAGGGGTGAAGGGTCGCCTCCACCACATAATCTGTGTTCACAGGGTAAGAAGGGATGGAATCCAGTCTATCCAGGTTGGGGTGCCCGAAGTCCCTGAGCCTGATCCCGTAGCGATCCCCCCTTTTTACGATGAACCAGGCCAGTTCGCCCTGTTCCAGGGTGGTCCGGCTGTCACTGAGATCATCCTTCAGTTCCATGGAGGTGACCGGTTTCCCTTCATGGGTGATCCCGGAGGCCTCGCTGGCTTCCAGTGTCACCTTCCCCTCTTTCAGGGTGAGGGTTCCGGAGAATGGGGCAGCCTTCACGGGGAACACAACCTGGTTGGAAGAATCGGAACCGAACGAATTTCCCCCCTCTTCAAGCCATAGCAATCCCGCCAGGTTCAACCATCCCGTTTTGCTCTTCAACCTCTCAATGCGCTGTTTCTTCCATACTTCAATGGAGGCTTCATAGGCGATGGGATCCGAGATGACGGCTTCCTTTGACTGGCAACCCGATAAGATTACAGCCATCAGCAAAATCAGTGTCATCTTTTTGAGCCGTTCCATGGTACCTGTTTTGATTGAGTCCTCAAATATCGCATAAAAATATATATTTTTGCTGGCAGCCAGGAGAGATGCCGGAGTGGTCGAACGGGGCGGTCTCGAAAACCGTTGTGCCCTCACGGGCACCGGGGGTTCGAATCCCCCTCTCTCCGCAATACAGAAACAACCTGCAGTCGAAGGCTGCGGGTTGTGTTTTATCAGACCGTCCGTAAAGCTTGCTTTTAAGGGCGGTGTGGAAAAACATTACCGGATTACGCTTGGCGTAATCCGGGTTGTTTCTGTATTGCAGGGTCCTCCCCACAGGGATCACGAGCGCAGCGAGTAATCCCTGCAGTCGAAGGCTGCGGGTTGTGTTTTATCAGACCGTCCGTAAAGCTTGCTTTTAAGGGCGGTATGGAAAAACATTACCGGATTACGCTTGGCGTAATCCGGGTTGTTTCTGTATTGCAGGGTCCTTCCCACAGGGATCACGAGCGCAGCGAGTAATCCCTGCAGTCGAAGGCTGCGGGTT
>Ga0209536_100011843_pt1 | contig 12731 bp, 12 predicted proteins | sample DeeMarSeWOR28_12_FD_187461 | JGI IMG/M metagenome (GOLD analysis project Ga0209536, IMG submission 187461) | Marine sediment microbial communities from White Oak River estuary, North Carolina - WOR-2-8_12 (SPAdes) (version 2) | ecosystem: Environmental > Aquatic > Marine > Intertidal zone >...
CAGGTGTTTCGCGACGGTTTTTTCCACGCCGACATGCACCCGGGCAACATTCTCGTTGGTCCCGAAGGACGTTACGTGGCGCTGGACTTCGGCATCATGGGCACGCTGACCGACGTCGACAAGAATTATCTGGCGCAGAATTTCCTGGCCTTTTTCCGGCGTGATTACCGGCGCGTCGCCCAGGCGCATGTGGACGCCGGTTGGGTGCCGGCCGACACCCGTGTCGACGAGTTCGAATCGGCCATCCGTGCGGTGTGCGAACCGATATTCGACAAACCCCTGAAAGACATTTCTTTCGGCAAGCTGCTGTTGCGCCTGTTCCAGACGTCGCGCCGGTTCAACGTCGAAATCCAGCCGCAGCTGGTCTTGCTGCAGAAGACGCTGCTGAACATCGAAGGTCTGGGGCGCGATCTCGATCCCGACCTGGATTTGTGGAAGACCGCCAAACCCTACCTCGAGCGCTGGATGTCCGAACAGGTCGGCATCCGGGGCTTCATCGGCAATCTGCAACAGGAAGTGCCGTACTGGTCGACGTTGTTGCCGCAATTGCCCCGTTTGTTGCATTCCTACCTCTCCGCCAACGACGAGAGCGAGCAGCAGGCCCGGCTTAGGGACATCACCGCAAGATATCACCGGGCCAACGCCATGCTGATCGGCGCCGGCCTTGCACTGGCCGGGGTCTCCGGCGCGCTACTGGTCCTGCTGTTGCGCTGACGCAACACGAACGGGGTCTTCTGCCCCGTTCGTGACATTTAATCAAACCGTCACAATCGATCGCGACAATGCGCGGGTTCGCCGCTTGGTTGTGCTTCGCGCTGCCACTGTCGATCCGGACAGGATAACGGCGTGAACAGTGCATTCGTATTTTTCGTTCAGGAGAACCACATGAAAGTTCTGTATAAAGAGGAAGCGGGAAAACTCCTTCTCGCCGCCTCAATCGCAGCGATGTTTGGCGTTGCCACGACCCCGGCGCTGGCCGCCGACGAAGCCTTGCTCGACAAGCTGTACGAGAAGGGCGTACTCACCGAGGACGAGTACAACGAGCTGAATAGCGATGCCAAGAAAGCCAAATCGGACGACGGCAACGCGATGGTCGGCAGTTTCAAGGGCGGTGCCCCCAGCTGGGAAAGCGCGGATGGTAAGCACAGTCTGCTGCTGCACGGTCGCGTGCAGGTGGATTACCGCTCGTCGGATCTGCCGGATTCGATCGACAGCTTTGACGTCCGGCGCGCCTACCTTGGCGTGAAAGGCCAGCTGTACGACAAATGGACTTACGAAATCACCGGAGATTGGGGCAGGGACTCCGGAGGGAAATCGGCGCCGCGACTCGAGTACGCCTACGTCAATTACGAGTGGAACAGCGCCGTTGAGGCGCGTGCCGGCCACTTCAAGTTTCCGTTCGGCTTTTCTCAGCTGACCAGTTCGCGCTTTGTGGATTTCATGGAGCGTACGTTCACCGACGACTTTGAACCGGGCAAGGATCAGGGCGTGATGATCCACGGCGAGCCGGTGAAGAAGGTGTTTTCCTACGCCGTGGGCTACGCTAACGATGGCGGCGGGCGAGCCAGTGCGCCGGATACCGATACCAAGGGCCTGATTGCCCGCGCTGCGATGAACTTCGCGCCGCTGGTGAATTTCGACAAGGGCGTGCTGCACCTTGGCGTCGATTACCGGGACGGCGCGTTTACCGTGGCGACGAATGAGTTCGACCGCAAAGCGACCGGCCTGGAAGCGGTCGGCGCCTATGGCCCGTTCAAACTGCAGAGCGAATACCTGACTGTCGACCTTTCGACCGATACGGCTGCCAACCCCGACGTTGACGTCTATTACGTCAATTTGATGTGGCTGATTACCGGCGAACAGTACGCTGACAGCTATTCGCTCAACGGGATGAAGGCGATCAAGCCGCTCAAGCCGCTGGGCGGCGGCGGTACGGGCGCCTGGGAGCTTGGCGTGCAGTTCGCCGAACTGGATGCCGATCAGTCCCAGGCCGGGACGGATAACGTCCAGAGTATGACTGTCGGCCTGAAGTGGATCCCGGTAACGAATGTCCGCTTCCTGCTCAACTGGGTGGAAAACGACTACGACACGCCGATTAACGTCGGTGGTCAGCCGGTTGACAAGGAAACGCAGGTCAACGGCCGGGTCCAGCTCTACTTCTGATCGATCGGAAACTCTCCAAGGAAGGCTATCTCCCTTCCAGCTTAAGCAGGGTCGTTCAGGGCCGCGAGTAGTACTCGCGGCCTTTTTTTGTCTTGCCCGCCGCCCGCTGGTTCCACGTTGTCTGCCGTGCCTTTAGAATTGCGCCGTCTTGCAGTGGGCCTTTTATGCCTCTACTCGAAATTCGCAATGTCACCCGGCGGTTCGGCGACTTCACCGCGGTGGACAATGTCAGCCTGAGCATTGACGCGGGCGAGTTCTTCACGCTCCTGGGTCCTTCCGGTTGCGGCAAGACGACGCTGCTGCGCCTGATAGCCGGCTTCGACGCCGCCGACGCCGGCAGCGTGCTGCTGGGGGGGCGTGACATGTCGGGCATCCCGCCGGAAGGGCGGGACATTCACACGGTATTCCAGAGTTACGCGCTGTTTCCGCATATGAGCGTCGAGGACAACATTGCGTTTCCGTTGCGCATGGCCAGGGTTGCGCCGGCGCAGATTCGCGACCGGGTCGAAGTGGCGATGCGTGAGGTGCATCTGACCGGGATGGGCCAGCGATATCCCAGCGAACTTTCCGGCGGACAGCGCCAGCGGGTCGCGGTTGCAAGGGCGCTGATCAACCGCCCCAAGTTGCTTCTGCTCGACGAACCGCTCGCGGCACTGGACGCGAAGCTGAAGGAAAGCGTTCAACTCGAATTGATCAACCTGCAGAAGGAAGTCGGCATTGCGTTTGTGTATGTGACGCATGACCAGGGGGAAGCACTGGCGCTGTCGGACCGGATTGCGGTCATGAACGACGGCCGGGTAGAGCAGGTGGACATCCCCTCGCGCATTTATGGCTCGCCCCGTAACCGTTTCGTTGCCGACTTCATCGGCCACTGCAATCTTCTGGAAGGAAAGATTCGCGAGACAAACGCTCTGTGCTCGACGATCGACCTGGACGGGATCGGCGAAGTGCGGGCGATCACGTCGCCCCACCCCGCGGGCGCGGTTCAGGGTGTTCTTGCGCTGCGTCCCGAGAAGGTTGCCATCGGCCGCGCTGCCACGGCGGATCCGGACATGAACCGCTTTGACGGCCGGGTGCACGATTTCCTCTACCTCGGCGACGTTACCCTGTACGTCGTCGAGCTTGAACGCGGACGCCGGGTAGAGGCCCTGGTACCCAACGCCGCGACGGGCGACGCAAGTTTTTTCCAGCCAGGCGAGGCCGTGAGTGTGGCGTGGCGCTTCGATGCCGGCCATTTTCTGTATGACTGACAGTCGCGCAATACGCTCGATCGGGCACGGCGGGGAGCCAACCGCCGGTGCGCGCGGCGATCCGCAACCCGCAGGCATATGAAGGCGCGCTGGAACAAATGGCTGATCGGCGGTCCGCCACTCGCCTACCTGATCGTCTTCTTTGCCGTGCCGACATTGATCATGGTGGTGGCTTCTTTCCGCCACGGCGGCCCATGGGGTGGTCTGGCCCCGATCCTCTATCACGACGCGGCCGGCTGGCATCTGCACCTGACGCTGGGCAACTACGCGCGCGTGTTCGAGGATCTGCTGTACGTGCGGGTGTTTCTCAGATCCTTGTGGTACGCACTGCTGACGACGGCGTTCTGTCTGGTGATTGCCTATCCGCTGGCACTGTTCATCGCGAGCAGCCGCAAGCGCTCTCGTGATCTGCTGGTGCTTCTGGTGATATTGCCGTTCTGGAGCAACTTCCTGATCCGCGTCTATGCCTGGATCATCATTCTCGGGCCGCAGTCGGTGTTCGTCGGCGCGCTCAACGGCGCGTTGGCGTGGGCGGGACTGGAACCGGTCCGCTTGCTCTACACCCCGGTGGCGGTGGTCATCGGCCTTGTGTATGTGCATCTGCCGTTCATGGTGTTGCCGCTTTACGCCATACTCGAAAAGCAGGACCCGGCATTGCTGGACGCCGCACAGGATCTCGGCGCGGGCGCCTGGCAACGATTCTGGCGCGTCACCTTCCCATTGTCACTTCCGGGGGTGTATGCCGGGGCCGCGCTGGTATTCATTCCGGCGTTCGGGATCTTCGCAATTCCCGACTTGCTCGGCGGTACCGGCGGCACCATGATCGGCAACGTCATCAAGCAACAGTTTCTCGACAGCCGCGACTGGCCTTTCGGCTCGGTGTTGTCCATTGTGCTCACGCTGTCCGCGGTCATGATCGCCGTGGGCGTTTCCCTGATCGCCCGCAGGTCACGGCCATGAGGCGCTCGCCCTGGCTGAAGGCAGCCGCTGTCGCGGCGTACGCTTTCTTGTACGCGCCGCTGGTCATTGTCGTGGTCTATTCGTTCAACGACTCGAGCATGAACGCGCAATGGGTGGGGTTTACGCTGAAGTGGTATCAGAAGTTGTTCAACAACGATCAGATGCTCACCGCGGCCCGCAATTCATTGCTGATCGGCCTGATCGCGAGCGCGGTTTCCACCGTGCTCGGCACCATGGCGGGCTACGCGATGTACCGATTCCGCCTCAGGTTGCTCCCGGCCATGGTGGTCGCACCGATTGCCATCCCGGAAATCCTGATGGGTGTGTCGCTGTTGCTGTTCTTTGTAATGCTGAACGTGACGCTGGGGATGGTATCGATCGTGTTGGCGCATATCGCGTTCTGTATCGGCTTCGTCGCGATCGTCGTCCGTGCGCGACTGGCCGGCCTCGACGAGAGCCTCATCGAGGCGGCGCGCGACCTCGGGGCGACGCCACTGCGGGCGTTCCGCCTGGTGACCTTGCCGTTGATCACTCCCGGGGTCATTGCCGGGGCGCTGATGGCGTTCACGCTGTCCATCGATGACTTCGTGATCACGTTTTTCACCGCGGGACCGGATTCGCGCACGCTTCCGCTGGTCATCTACACCATGGTGAAAATCACGGTGACGCCGGAGGTCAACGCCGTTTCGACACTGTTGATGGTTTTGACGCTGCTGCTCATCGTGGTTGCTTCCAGACTCGCGCCAAGCGTACTTCGAGCACGCTGATCAAGAGCCGCAAGTTCCTTGTTCGTTGTTTCTCCTCTGTACCGTTAACCTGTAATTGACAACTTGAAAGGGATACTCAGATGAAAATGTCGGGACAGTTTCTCCTGTGGCTGGTGGCCGTCTCGGTGATGAGCGGGTGCGGCGAGAAGGAAAACGTGCTGCATCTGTACAACTGGAACCAATACATTGCGCCTCAAACCATCGAGCGTTTCGAGCAGGCCTGCTCGTGCAAGGTGGAACAGTCGTTTTATGCAGACAACACCGAATTGATGGCAAAAATAACAGGCGGCGCAAAAGGCTACGACGTGCTGGTGCCGACATCGAATTTCGTATCCGATCTTTCAATGGGCGGATACCTCCAGCCGGTGGACAAGGCGCAACTGCCGAACCTGAAAAATATCGCGGCCGGTTTCATGGATACGGCTTTCGATCCCGGCAACGTCTATTCGGTACCGTACGCTTATACCGTGACGATGCTCGGCTATAACGACCTGGAAATGCAGAAGCTGGGCGTGACGGTTGATTCCTGGGCGGCTATTTTCGATCCCGCCATTCTCGAGAAGATCAAGGGACGCGTCACGGTTCTCGACAGCCCGGACGAACTGACCGCGGCGGCGCTGAAGTATCTCGGATACTCCGTCAATGACCGTGATCCGGCACACTGGGAACAGGCCAGGGAGGTCATACTCAAAGCGAAACCCTATTGGGCGGCGTTCAAGTCCTCCGGTTACATCGAATTACTTGCCGCCGGCGATATCGTTCTTGCACATGGTTATTCGAGCGACATCTACCTTGCCGATGTGGGCGCACAGGAGGCTGGAAAGGCATTCAGGATCCGTCACGCTTTGCCCAGGGAAGGTGCCGTGCTGGCCCTCGACGCACTGGTCATTGCCCGGGACGCGCCCCGCCCGGATCTCGCGCATCAGTTCATCAATTTCATGCTCGACGGGGAGAACTCCGCCGAACTGACAAACATGCTCGGCTCCGGAAATCCGAACGCGGCGGCGATGCAATTCATCGCCCCCGAAATCAAGGCGATGAAGGCGGTGTTTCCCGACGAAGAAACTGCGAAGACGCTGGAGATGCTCAAGCCGATGAACAAGGACGAGCGCACCATGCTCAATCGAATCTGGACCGAAATCAAGGTTCAGTAGCGCGGGCAGCGCGGATGGCTGAAGCTGGAACGGCGCCGGCGGGCTGCGCAGGGGCCGTTTCATTGCCAGGGTTCAGCGATCGCCCGGAAACGTATCACGCATCACCACAAACAGCCGGTCGAGTTCCGCCGACGGCAGAAAATCGATACCTGCTGCACCCAGGCGGCCTCCGCCGGAGTCGAATGCGCGGGCGACATCCGAAGCGCCTCTCGGCTCTGCGATCGGGGCCCGGATACTCACCTTGTATCCACCTGCCCTTTCGACCATGATGGCATGCGCGGTATGCGGCTCGCGCCGCGCCAGTTCATTCGCATAGACCCCGAGCACTCTTCTGCTCCAGCCGGTATCGGGCAATACTGCAAAGGCGCTGCCGGGCGCGATGGGCTTTACCCGAACCGCCTGTGCCCGGGTCAGATCTTCATGGATCTGCACTTGAAGCGCGGCGAGGATGTCGGTCGAATGAACGAACTCGCGCGGATCCGTGAAAGAGCTCATATTTCGGAACAGCTCGATCGGGGAATACAACAGGTCGTCGACTGTCTCCCCGTAAGCGTTGTAATTGAGGCAGATGCCGAGGTCGCGCAGCAGTTCGGTCTGGGGCGCTGCGAGGCCGACTGCGCCGGCGAGATGTCTTGCAGGTTGTTCCAGGTTGTCGCCAAAGGCGGCGACGATAGCCCAGAGGCGAAATTTTCCGCCGAGATAACGGTCCACGATCAGGCTGGTGCACGTGGCCGGGTCGGTATCGATGTGCGACACAAATGCCGGACTGACGGGGATCTTCCCCGGATGATGATGATCGAACCAGCTCACCCGGGCACCATTCTGCAGTGCCCGTTCAAGCGCGTCGCGATTGACGTCGAGTGAAACGTCGAGCACAGTGATCTCGTCGCCACGTTGTGCATCGACGCGTTCGAGCAGCGCGTTGTCGCGTTTGACGCCGCTGACCAGAACAGTGTCGCGCGGTTCGTTCAGGCGAAGCTGGAGCAATGCGCACAGGCCGTCAGCATCGCCGTTATACACATCATAGAATTTCAATGAGCGGTTTATCCTCGAGGTTTGACGGTTCAAACAGACCGGTACCGTAACCATGTTTCGTTCGCCGGCTTCCAGCATGACATGATCGACGACACGCACATACAGGAGGGGTTGTTCGCGCGGCGCTCCCGGCTGGTCGGCTACCTGACGGTAACTTACCTACTTCTGGTGGTCTACACCAGCCTGCACCCTTTTTCCGAGTGGCGGGCGCCGGCGCAGGAGGTGCGCGTGTTCCTCACCGCACCCTGGCCGGCCTATTTCACCTGGACCGACCTGATCCTCAACGTTCTTGCCTATGTCCCGGTGGGTTTGCTGCTGACGCTGGTGCTGGTGGCCTACCTGCGCGGTGCTGCCGCGGCTGCGCTGGCGAGCATGCTGGGCATATTGATGAGCCTCTCAATAGAGATATTGCAGGTTTTCTTGCCTGGCCGGATTCCCTCGAACGCGGACCTGCTGTGCAATACCATTGGCACGTTCGCCGGCGTGTCGCTGGCGCTGACGATCGGCGGGCGCGATATTCTTTCGGGAAGGCTTTACCGACTGCGCCAACGCCATTTTCATCCGGGCACAGCGGTTGATATCTGTTTCCTGCTCCTCGCGTTGTGGCTGGCCACCCAGCTCAACGCCGACATCCGCCTGTTTGGCAACGGCGATATCCGGGAACTGTTGCCGACGCTTCCCGGGGTCGGCTACACGCCGCGCGTCTACGTGCTGCTGGAAGCGGTGATTACCGGTTTGAGTTTTTGCGGGGTGGCGCTGATGTTGACGGTGATTTCCCGCTCGATTGCCGGCGCGATGCTCTCGGTGCTGTTGTTGTTGATTTGCGCCCTGGCGCTGAAAACGCTCGCTGCGAAACTGCTGTTCGTGGCAGGGGCTTCGACGCTATGGGTTGCACCCGGGGCGATGTGGGGGCTGCTCCTCGGCGGGGTCTTGTGGACTGTGTTACTTGGTTTGCCGAAGTCCCTGCAGGTCGCATCCGCGACCACTTTCATCGCGCTGGGAATGGCATTGGTCAACGCAGCGCCGCAAAATCCCTACCTCGATGCTGCGTTACGGGTATCCAACTACGGCCACTACATCAGCCTTATCGAGTTGACCAACGTGGTGTCGAGTGTATGGCCTTTCGCGGCAATCGCGTTCCTGACGTTCATGAGTTTCCGCCTGCGCTGAAGCGGCTCGCCTGACGAGTGGCGGCGCCGGTTACCGCGCGGATGCTCCGCTATAATCATCGTCGGCTCAGCCTGTAGAACTGCAAGGAAGAACCACGCAACTCGAGTGGTTATTTGCCGCGCGGCCCTGGCAGCGCGGCCGTTTTCCCGATAAAGCCTAAAGGTGTGTGCAGGTGGGTTATTACTCTCATCACGTTTTCTTTTGTTGCAACCAGCGCACCGATGGCCGGTGTTCCTGCAATGATCATGGTTCGCAGGCGGTACGCGACTACGCCAAGGCGCGGATCAAGGAACTGGGTCTGGCGGGGAAAGACCGCGTGCGGATAAACCAGGCCGGCTGTCTGGACCGGTGCGACGAAGGCCCGGTGCTGGTGGTGTATCCGGAAGGCGTCTGGTACACCTACGTCGACCAGCACGACGTCGACGAGATCATCGACCAACACCTGGTCAACGGCGTTATCGTGGAGCGGTTGCGGATTTGAGAGCGCGCAGCCAGGAGAAGACCCAGATCGACGGCCCGGCCGGCCGGCTCGAAATCGTTGTTGCCGATCCCGGAGACGACAGACGCGGCTATGCGGTTATCGCGCACCCGCATCCGTTGTATGGCGGAACGCTTGACAACAAGGTAGTACAAACGCTCGCCAAGGCGATGTATGCACTCGGTTATGCCGCCGTGCGGTTCAATTTCCGCGGCGTCGGCGAAAGTGAGGGCGTATTCGACGAAGGGCCGGGGGAACTGGAAGATTTTCTGTCCGTCGCCGAATTCGCAAGACGTCGCTTCGGTGACGCGCAGACCGTGCTCGCAGGTTTTTCCTTTGGCAGCTACATCGCTGCCAGCGCAGCTCAGCAGTTGCAGGCGCGGCAGTTGGTGTTGATCGCGCCGGCGGTCGGGCGATTTCCGTTGGGCGAGGTGCCACAACATACGCTGGTTGTGCACGGCGAGGAGGATGACGTTGTCGCGCTCGGCGATGTACTGGACTGGGCGCGGCCGCAACATTTGCCGGTGCTGGTTTTTCCCGGTGCCGGGCATTTCTTTCATGGCGCGCTCCTTGAACTGCAACGGCAGGTCATGCGTTATTGTCGCGATTGATGCCGGCAGATTGTGGCGCCAGCGGACAGCTCGGCATGTGCGCATGCATCGTCGTGTGCGCAGCCGCTTCTAAGCTGTTCGCCAGTCCGGCGTTTTCCCAATCACGGAATCAATCATGTTGATCGTCAAATCGCTACACATAATCTTCATGGTGACCTGGTTTGCCGGTCTGTTTTATCTGCCGCGGCTGTTCGTGTATCACGCCATGACGGATGACCGGCAAAGCATTGATCGATTCAAGGTAATGGAGCGCAAGCTGTTCTACGGCATCATGACCCCGGGCGGCATACTTACCGTTGGGTCGGGGCTGTGGTTGTGGCTCGGCTGGGGTTTTTACGGCGGGTGGCTGATGGTGAAGATGCTGCTCGTGCTGATCCTGATTGTGTACCACCTCTGGTGCGGCAAACTGGTTGCGGATTTTCGCAGTGATCGAAATCGTCACGGCCATGTCTGGTACCGGTGGTTCAACGAGTTCCCGGTGCTGATCCTGGTGCCGGTCGTGTTTCTTGTCGTGATGAAGCCCTTTTGACGCGGCCTTGCGCACGCGTGTCTGGCAGATGCGTTGGATTACCGTCTGTGCCCTGGGCGCATTGCTGACAACAAGCCATGCCGAAGAGCGGGTGGATGCGACACTGGTCGTGCAGGTGTCATTTGTGGCCGGGTTTCAGCACCACGAAGGCAACAAGGTATTCGATCGGCTGAAGGTCGGCGACACGCTGCGGCTGGTGCGCGAGCGGCGAAATACGGCAGACTCCAACGCGATTCGCGTCGAGTGGGCAGGCCATGTCCTTGGCTACGTACCCGGCAGCGTAAACGCGGACCTTGCGCGGCAGATGGATTTCGGCAATCGACTGCGTGCGCGCGTGGTGCGCCTGAGCAGGCATCGCGACCCGGACCGGCGCGTCGAGATGGAGATCTACCTGCCCTTGTGACGCGCGGCGGCGTGGCCGGACAGGCAACCGGCGGCTGCCTTCCGCGCCGCACGGGTCCTCAGAGTGGTATTTGAACAGCCGGATCAGACGATGTTCAGGTGGTCGAGGCCGGAGGTCATGTCCCTGTCCTGCGCCTCCTTGCCATGCAGTTTGATTTGCAGGCGCAATTCGTTCATCGAATCGGCGTTGCGCATGGCGTCTTCGTAGCTGATCAGATTCGCTTCGTACAGATCGAACAAGGCCTGATCGAAGGTCTGCATGCCCAGCTCGCGCGACTTTGCCATGATCTCCTTGATCTCGTGAACCTCGCCCTTGAAGATCAGATCCGAGATCAGTGGTGTATTGAGCAATATCTCGATGGCGGCTACGCGGCCCTTCCTGTCTCTTTTCGGAATGAGGCGCTGTGAAATCATCCCCTTGAGGTTGAGCGAAAGGTCCATCAGCAGCTGTGCGCGGCGCTCCTCGGGGAAGAAGTTGATGATGCGGTCCAGCGCCTGGTTGGAGCTGTTGGCGTGCAGCGTGCCCATGCACAGGTGGCCGGTTTCGGCGAATGCGATGGCGTGATCCATGGTTTCCCGGTCGCGAATCTCGCCGATCAATATCACATCCGGCGCCTGGCGCAGGGTGTTCTTCAGTGCGGCTTCCCAGGTCTCCGTATCGACGCCCACTTCGCGTTGCGTGACCAGGCAGTTCTTGTGTTCGTGGACGTACTCGATCGGGTCTTCAATGGTGATGATGTGGCCATAACTGTTTTCGTTACGGTAGCCCAGCATCGCAGCGAGTGTGGTCGATTTGCCTGAGCCGGTGGCGCCAACCACGATCACCAGGCCCCGCTTGGTCATGACCACGTCCTTGAGCACCGGTGGCAATCCGAGTTCCTCGATCTTCGGAATGGTCGTCGTGATGGTCCGTAGCACCAGCCCGACGCGAGCCTGCTGGACGAAGGCGTTGACCCTGAAGCGGCCTATGCCGGGCGGGCTGATCGCAAAATTACATTCGTTCGACGCCTCGAATTCCTGGGCCTGCTTGTCATTCATCAGCGCCCGCGCCAGCTCCTGGGTATGCTGCGGCGTCAGGCTCTGGTTCGACACCGGGGTCATCTTGCCGTCCATCTTGAACGCTGGCGGGAATCCGGCGGTGATGAACAGGTCCGACGCATCCTTGGCGATCATTGCCCGGAGCAGGTCGTGGATGAATTTGACTGCCTGATCTCTTTCCATGAATTGTTACCGGTTTTGCTTTGATTGACTGACCCGACGTTACTGGAAGTTGTCCTTGTTGGCGGCCTTCGACCGCGCCTCTTCCTTGCTCACGACGTTGCGCTTGAGAAGTTCGGTGAGGTTCTGGTCCAGGGTCTGCATGCCAATGCTCTGGCCGGTCTGGATGGCCGAATACATTTGTGCGACCTTGGCTTCGCGGATCAGGTTTCGTATGGCCGGGGTGCCGATCATGATTTCGTGTGCGGCGACGCGCCCCTGTCCATCCTTGGTCTTGCAAAGGGTCTGCGAAATCACCGCGCGAAGACTTTCGGACAGCATGGCGCGAATCATTTCTTTCTCAGCCGCCGGGAACACGTCGATGACCCGGTCCACCGTTTTTGCGGCGGAGCTCGTATGCAGCGTGCCAAACACAAGGTGGCCGGTTTCTGCCGCCGTCATTGCCAGGCGGATAGTCTCCAGGTCGCGCATCTCACCGACCAGGATCACGTCGGGGTCTTCGCGCAGGGCCGAGCGCAGGGCATTGTTGAATGACAGGGTGTGAGGACCCACTTCGCGCTGGTTGATCAGTGACTTCTTGCTTTCGTGGACGAATTCGATCGGATCCTCCACGGTCAGGATATGGCCGTGATCGTTCTCGTTGATGTGATTGACCATGGCCGCAAGCGTGGTGGACTTGCCCGAGCCGGTAGGCCCGGTGACTAGCACGATGCCCCGTGGATATTCGCAGATGTCCTTGAAAATTGGCGGACATTTGAGCTCTTCCATCGTCAGTACTTTCGACGGAATGGTCCGCATCACCGCGCCGGCGCCGCGTTGTTGTACGAACGCGTTAACCCGGAAGCGCGCAAGGTTCGGAATAGCAAAGGAAAAATCGCACTCGAGATTTTCCTCATAGAACTTGCGCTGGCCGTCATTCATGATGTCGTACACCATCGCGTGTACGTCCTTGTGTTCCATGGGAGGCAGATTTATGCGCCTTACGTCACCATGT
>Ga0209536_100011844_pt1 | contig 12730 bp, 11 predicted proteins | sample DeeMarSeWOR28_12_FD_187461 | JGI IMG/M metagenome (GOLD analysis project Ga0209536, IMG submission 187461) | Marine sediment microbial communities from White Oak River estuary, North Carolina - WOR-2-8_12 (SPAdes) (version 2) | ecosystem: Environmental > Aquatic > Marine > Intertidal zone >...
GCCCACCGGCATCTGAATTGGGGCGCCGGTGTCCTTGCAAGGCATGCCCCGAACAAGGCCGTCGGTGGTATCCATGCCCACACAGCGTACCACATTGTCACCCAGATGCTGGGCCACCTCCACGATAAGATTGCCTTCCTCGTCACTAATGCTGGGGTTTCTGATGGCAATCGCCGACAAAATCTCCGGCAGCTTCCCCTCTGGGAACTCTATGTCCACCACATTGCCGATGACCTGAACGATTTTTCCGATATTCATGGGCTGCAAATCCTCCTCAAAGGGTACTAGAAGAACTTCTATTTCTTCAAGGCTTCCACGCCGCCGACGATATCCATCAGTTCCTTGGTGATGGCGGCCTGTCTGGCTTTATTGTAAATAAGGGTCAAATCTCGCACCATTTCCTTGCAGTTACTGACCGCGTTGTCCATGGCGGTCATCCGGGCGGCATGTTCGCTCACCGCAGTCTGGAAAAAAGCCTCCAAGAGTTGCAGATGGATGTAATTGGGCAGCAGGTCGTTGAGGACCCCTTCCCTTGACGGCTCAAAGATATACTCCAAGAGCTCCTGCTCTTCTTCCTCCATGGTTTCAGGGGCTATGGGCAACAACTTCTTGACCACCGGCCTCTGGGTCGCCATGTTAACGAATTGAGCATAGCACACATGGACCTCGTCGACCTCATGACTCAGAAACAGATCAATTGCCTCCTGTCCGAGGGCCCGAGCGTCAGCCATGTTGGGATTATTGAGCATGCCCTCATGAAAGACACGCGTGTTCATTTTCCGCCGCCGGAAATAGTCCCTGCCCTTGCGGCCGAGCTGGGTGAGGGATATCTCCAAACCCTCCTGCTCCTTTGCTGAAATAAACCTTTGGGTCGCAGCGATCAGATTGGTGTTGAAGGCGCCGCAGAGACCGCGATCAGCGGTGATGGATATCAGCTCCACCTTGACCACTTCTTCGTGGGGCATGAGCAGAGGAAAACCCTCAGGCTCCACACCTGCCGCCACCCGGTTCATAATTTCCGTCAGCTGATTGGCGTAAGGGACAAACTGGTCCAGCTTCTGCTGGGTGGTGCGAAGCTTGGCAGCCGCCACCATGTTCATGGCCCGGGTGATCTGCTGGGTTTTTTTGACTGCATCGATTTTTCTTTTGATATCACGTAGGGTTGCCATAGGTCGCTTCTCTCGCTCGCTATTTCTGAATCCCGACCCTAGACGGCGGCCTGGAAGATCTCGTCAAACTCAGCGAGGGCCTTGCTCATTTTCTCGTTCAGTTCGTCGCCGATCTCATTCTTGTCAGTGAGTTCCGCAAAGACTTCAGGATGCTTCTGCTCGATGAACTCCAGCAGTTGCTTCTCGTATACCCCAACCTTCTCCGCCGGGTATTTATCCAGGAAGCCGCGAGTGCCGGCGTAGATGGCCGTCACCTGCTGCGCCATGGACATGGGCGCATACTGGGGCTGCTTCAATAACTCAACCAGACGCATGCCACGATTCAGCTGCTGCTGGGTGGACTTGTCCAGGTCACTGCCGAATTTGGCAAAGGCCTCAAGTTCACGATACTGGGCCAGATCCAGACGCAGACGGCCGGCAACTTGCTTCATCGCCTTGACCTGGGCGGCGCCGCCCACGCGGGATACGGACAGACCCACGTTGATGGCCGGTCGCACACCGGCGAAGAAGAGACCGGGTTCCAGATAAATCTGACCGTCTGTAATGGAAATCACATTGGTGGGAATATAGGCGGAGACGTCACCAGCCTGGGTCTCAATAATGGGCAGGGCCGTCAAGGAGCCGCCGCCTGATTTGTACTGGGGATCCAGCTCAGGGGCGTTGTCCGCCATCTTTGCCGCCCTCTCCAGAAGACGGGAGTGGTTGTAGAAGATGTCACCCGGAAAAGCTTCGCGGGCCGGCGGCCGGCGGAGCAGCAGGGAGATCTGCCGGTAGGCAACCGCCTGCTTGGACAGGTCGTCATAGATGATCAGCGCGTGCCGGCCACGGTCCCGGTAGTACTCTCCCATGGCGCAGCCGGCGTAAGGAGCAATGTATTGCAGGGAGGCGGGGTCGCTGGCGCAGGCCGAGACAATGATGGTGTAATCCATGGCGCCATGCTTCCTGAGGGTCTCCACCACCTGAGCCACCGTAGACTTTTTCTGGCCACAGGCAACATAGATGCAGATCACATCCTCGCCCTTCTGCTTGATGATGGCGTCCACCCCGATGGCGGTCTTGCCGATCTGGCGGTCGCCGATGATCAGCTCCCGCTGGCCCCGGCCCACCGGGGTCATGGCGTCGATGGCCTTGAGCCCCGTATACATGGGCTCGTTCACCGGCTGGCGGTGAATAACGCCGGGGGCGATCCGCTCGATTCGGGAAAACTCGGTGGCCTCGATGGGGCCCTTGCCGTCCAGAGGCTGTCCCACCGGGTCCACGACCCGACCGATAACCGCATCCCCCACCGGCACCTCGGCGATGCGACCCGTGCGTTTAACGGCGCTACCCTCCTTTATGTGGTAATCCACACCCATGATGGCGCAACCCACATTGTCTTCTTCCAGGTTGAGGGCGAGGCCATAGACAGTGCCATGCTCGGTGGGAAATTCAAGCAACTCCATAAGCATGCACTTCTCCACCCCGTAAACCCGGGCAATTCCGTCACCCACAGTAAGAACGGTACCGGTCTCGCTCAGTTCAACCTTCTTGTCGTAGTCCTTGATCTGCTCCCTGATAATCTGACTGATTTCTTCGGCCCTGATTTCCATCGGCTCGTCTCACCCCTTCATTAGATTTTTTCTGATGCTCGCCAGTTGCGTCCTGACGCTGCCATCCAAAACCAGATCTCCGACTCGAGCCACGACTCCACCAATAAGCTCGGGATCAACCTCTATTTCCACAATGACGCTGCTCCCTGTTGCCTTTTCCAGGGAGGCTTTGATAGAGTCCACTGCCTCCTCCGAAAGAGTCGTAGCGCTCGTCACCTTGGCCCTGCTGAGATTGGCCAGTTCGTCCAGAAGTTTATGGTAGAAACTGCGAACCTCGGATATGATGCCCAACCGGTTTTTCTCGATCATCAGATTGACCAAGCTCTTGAAAACCGGAGATAACCCGGTTTTGTCGAACACCGCGCGGCAGATAACCCTACGGCTTTCCCTGACGTAGAGCGGATTGGAAATTGCATCGGCAAATTCCGGCTCCTTCTCACAAAAGGCCACGAATCGATCCAGTTCCTCTCCATACTTTTCGTAGGCGCCGTCTTCACGACCTAATGTCAGCAGTGCTTTCGCATACCTTTTGGCAAGAATCTGATTGGTCACTTGGCCTCCACCACCTTTGTCATAAAGTCCTCAACCAGCTTATGCTGATCGTCATCTCCGATTTTTTCCTTGAGCATTGCCTCGGCTGTCGTTACCGACAGCTCAGCGATTTCTCGCTGCAGCTCGGCCTTGGCACTCTTGATCTCTTGCTCGATGGCAAGCTCTGTCTGCTCACGGATCTCAGCAGCAGCTTTCTCGGCATTGGCAATGATCTTGGCCTTTTCTTTTTCGCCCAGTTCGATGTACTCCTTGAGGATGCGATCAGTTTCTTGATCCAGCCGGGCTAACTTCTGGCTGTATTCCTGATACGTTTTTTCTGCCTCTTTCTTCTTGGCTTCTAGTTCATTGAGGGTGTTGGCGATGCTTTCAGTGCGCTTAGTAAAGAACCCTTTGAGATTAAATTTTTTGAACAGAAATATGAGCACACCCACCATGATGGAAAAATTGAGCAGGCGGTAGAAGAAATCCGGCCATTTCGAGGGGCCGCCTTCTGAGGCCCAGGCCATTCCTGCCCATAGCAGCAAGACGAAGCTGCTCCAGACAAGGGTGGTTAAAACCCGGTTTGCCCCTCCCTGTTTCAATCCGTTCATTGAATGCTCCTCCCCAGTATCTTCTCTGCCAGCGCCACGGAGAAAGACTGCACCTGCTCCTGCAGCTGGGTACGAGCCCCCTGGATCTCTGACGCTACCTTCTCTCGGGCCGCCTCGATCTTACCCTGAACCTCCTGATTGGTAGCTGCGATGAGCCGGGCCTCCGCCTCTTCACCCTCATCCTTCATGCTTTGGATCCTAGCGATTCCCTCTTGCCTGGCCCCTAAGATCTTCTGTTCAAACTGTTCCATGGACTCTTGGGCTCTATCGGACATGGAGGTAATGTCCTTGTTGAAGTCATCCATGATCTGATTGCGTTTCTTGATGACCTTGCGGATGGGTCGGAAAAGAATGAGGTTCAGAAAAAAGAGAAGGACCAAAAAATTGACCATCTGAATAAAGAGGGTGTAATCTGGAAGGCCCATTTTTTAATCTCCGAAGGACTTCGCGCCTTACGTTCTCGGCAAATTCCTCTTTGTTAATTTTGTAACAATCTAAATGCCTTGGGAATTCCTTTACAGGACCGGCCGCGGTCGTCAAAACACCCCGCAGTCCACATCCCGTTCTCAAGGCGCCAAATCTGTCATAAGAAACATTAATCGTAAAGAGTGATGCTGGTGCGAAATTCGATGTGGCAAGCCCTTTGGGTCTATCCGGGAATTTCTATTATCACACAAAATTCTAGGTTGCAAGGAAAAAAGTAAAAAAAATCACAATATCCATTGAGGGCCTATGGCGTCTCGCACCTACTTCTGAAAGACGAACTTTCGCATGGCCACATTCAGCAAGATACCGACACTTATCAGGGTCACAACAGCTGATGATCCGCCGTAACTTACCAATGGCAGTGGGATGCCCACCACGGGCAACATCCCTAAAACCATGGCAATGTTTACCGCCACATGCCAGAAGAAAATTACAGTAATGCCGAAACCAAGCAGAGCGCCAAATGGATCTCGGGAGCGACGCGCCACATTCAGTCCTCGCAGAAGCAGGCAGAGGAAAAGACCCAAAAGCAGCACACTACCCACAAAGCCCCACTCCTCTGCAAGGACCGTAAAAATGAAATCCGTATGGTGCTCGGGAATGAAGCGTAGTTGACTCTGGGTGCCTTTCAAAAACCCTTTTCCCCAGAACTGACCTGACCCAACGGCGATCTTTGATTGAATAATATGATAGCCTGCCCCCAAGGGGTCCCGGTCGGGATCAACTAGGGTTAGAATGCGTTGCCGCTGATAGCCTTTCATCATGACCCAGAAAAGGGGAAGGAAACCCAAGAAAGAGCCCGCCAACACCAGAAGCGACCTATGATATACCCCCACGAATAGGATCATTGATACTGAGATGGCAAGCAAAAGTGCGGCGGTACCCAGATCCGGTTCCATAGCTATCAGTACAACCGGCAACAGCACCAGAATGGCAGGCAACCCCAACTCGCGAAGTTTGTAGCCGTCGCGCGCTTCCTGTTTGGAGAAATAGCGTGCCAACGCAATTACTAGAAGAGGCTTCATCAGTTCCGATGGCTGCGCAACCACCACTCCCAAGTCGAGCCAGCGCTTGGATCCTGACACTGTCTTGCCATGGAGGAGCACTGCCAGTAACAGCAGAAAGCCCACCATATATGCCGGATAAGCAAACCGCTCCAACCACTGGTAATCAACGCTGAAGGCCAGAATCATCATCAAGACTCCCAGCCCAAGCCAGTAGAGTTGACGCGTGAGTACAACGCTTTGCACCTTGCCGCCGTAGGATAGGGCGCTGTATAACGTCATCAGACCTACGGCTATGATGGCGAAAGTCAGTAGCACCAACAGCCAGTCGAAGTTTTGAATCAAACGCCTGTCTATCATTGGTCATACTCCGCGGAGCGTATAGCGAATAGCGTTTGGTAAACAGTGAACAGTAAACCGATAGCACCAGCCAATTGGTCGCAGTTCCTGTGCTGGTGACCGTTGACCGTTTACAGTTTACCGTTCACCGCTTACTGCCTGCCGCCTACTGCCCGCCGACAGCTTCTCTCTGAGCCACCCTAGATGGCGGCCGGTTCTTGAAATACTCCTCCATGACCTGACGCGCCAAGGGGGCTGCTGCTGAGCCGCCATGGCCACCATGCTCCACCAGTACCGCTACCACAATTTCAGGCGCTTCAGCTGGAGCGTAGGCAACAAACCAGGCATGATCTTGAAATTCGTAGGACACCTGGCTTTCACTCTTCTCATCCTCAGGCATTCGAACCACCTGGGCTGTGCCGGTTTTACCGGCCACCCTAATACCCCGTATCTGAGCAGCCCGCCCCGTGCCGGACGGTTCCAGAACCACCCCCTCAAGAGCCGCCTGAAGAAAGGAAATTGTAGTGGGCTTCAGGGTAAGTCTTCTGACGATCTCAGAATCCACTTCGTTGATAAGCCCGCCATTGGCATCTTCAACTCTCAACACCACGCGCGGCCTGACGAATTCATGGCCATTGGCAATGGCTCCATAGAGCATAGCCGCCTGAATCGGAGTGGCAAGCAGGAAACCTTGCCCAATGGCTATTACCAGATCTTCACCTTTTTGCCAGCGAACGCCAAAGCGTCGAAGCTTCCATTGAGAAGTAGGCACCAGTCCACGAGCTTCATTGTTCAGTCGGACAAGAGTTTTACTGCCAAGCCCAAATAAGCGCGCGTATTTGGCCATTCGATCCACACCCAGCCTCTGCCCCAATTGGTAAAAATAGATATCACATGACTGAACCAAAGCCTGGTGGAGCGCGAGTTGGCCATGGCCTCTTTTTTTCCAGCAGCGGTAGACACGATTGCCCAAGCGATACTCTCCATAGCAACTCAGCAAGGTTTCCGACTCGATAACTCCCTCCTCCAAAGCTGCAGCCGCTACCACGGGCTTAAAGGTGGAGCCCAGCGGATACTGTCCCTGAATCGCCTTATTCTCCAGGGGGTGTTGGGGATTGTCCACAATAGCCTGCCATTCGCTGGGCGAAAATCCACGCACAAACTGGTTCTGATCAAAAGCAGGGCCACTGGCCATTGCGAGAATATCACCTTTGTTTGGATCCAAAGCGATGATAGCACCGGCCTTCCCTTCCAGGGCCAATTCCGCCCGGAGCTGAAGTTTTGTGTCCAAAGCAAGGACCAAATTGTGCCCGGGTTGTGGTGGGACCTCTCCCAGGATCCGGAGTTGGCGACCGGCCGCATCAGCTTCTACCTGTCGCCCCCCCCGCTGGCCTTTCAGCAAATCTTCCCATTCCAGTTCCACACCGTATTTGCCCAAGTAGTCGCCCATCTTATAGCCCCGGTATCGTCGGTCCTTCAGTTGCGCCTCTTCAATCTCTCCCAGATAGCCGATGAGATGAGCCGCAAAGGATGGTCGCTCATAACTCCGCCTGGGCTCAATCTGGACCATCACCCCAGGAAGGTGAAACCGTTGGGTCTCCACTGCTGCCACCTGATCACGAGTCATGTCCCGAGAGAGCAGAATGGGACGAAATGGCGCGCCTTTGGGTGCATGTCGAACCTTCTCTATAAACTGGGTCTGGTCAACTTCCAGAGTGCTGCTCAGCTGATAAAGGGTTTTCTGAAAATCGCGAATATCCTCAGGCACAACTGCCAACTTGAATGCAGGACGGTTGTCCACAAGTATCCGGCCATGACGGTCATAAATAATCCCTCGAGTTGATGCGATATCTTCAAGGCGGATTCGGTTGTTCTCGGATAGATTACGGTAGGTTTCCCCGCGTATGAGCTGCAAAAACCAGAGGCGTAAGAGCAGAACAACAAAGACCGTCACTACCAGATAGACTGCCACCTGGAACCGAATCCGTTCCCCATTCTGAGTCGACGCACGGAGCGGGTTGAATGCGCTCATGCTTCCTGGGACTCCTGCAGGTTGGTGAAAGTGTTAAGCCATTTGTCCAATCGCTCCAGCCCGGCCAACAACAATGGTCCAACTAGAGCGATAGCCACCGTCCGCCCTGCCAAGATCTTCAGCACGTAGGGAGTGTCTACAAATTCTGCACCCTGCACCCACAAGATCGTCCGTATGCCACCGCCCTCGATCAGCGTGCACAGCCCCAGAAAAAGTGCCTGATAACGTCTGGTGTGCAAATTCAAGTTTTGCCAGAGCAATGAAGCGAGAAGCGCAATTCCCAGATAAATCAACGGGTAGTGGCAGCCTTTCAATGGCAACCCTACATCCATGAGCAGTCCAAAGAAGAGCGCCAGCACAAGTGTCCTGGATCTTGGGTAAGAGAAACTGGCGTGCAGTAACATTACGAGAAACAGGTCTACCCTGAGCGCAGGAACAAGCAGCACTGGATAGAGCACGCTGTGACAAACGTACGCCCCTAGTGCCAACAGGACATATAAGAGAATGGAGCGCATAAGCGTTATCTCTTTTCTGTAACTTCACCACCCGGTGTCTTTGGCGGAGTCTGCACGACCACCATGACCTCCTCCAACCGACTAAAGTTCACGGCAGGCTCTACTTCGACGCTTTGAAACAGACCTGAGTTGCCGCGAACAACCTCCCGGACTTTCCCCAGCAAAAGGCCCTTGGGAAATACTCCGCCCATACCCGAGGTTATCACCTGGTCACCCACCTGCACATCTTCATTCCGCTGAACATATTTGAGTAGACAGCGGTCACGGTCGAAGCCAACCAGGACGCCCCGGGCCCTCGATCGCTGAATCAGTCCGTCCACCGCGCTGTTTACGTCCAAAATGAGGAGCACCTTAGCGTGATGCTGGCTGACCTCAATAACCCTTCCAGCCAAACCATCGGCACTTACCACCGCCATGTCCCGCACTAGCCCATCATTGCTGCCCTTATCTATAAGGATTGTCTGAAACCATCCCGAGGGATCGAAGGCTACCACTTCAGCAGGCAGAAGCGGGGTAGCGATGGAGGTCTTGAAATTGAGCAGCGCCCTCAACCGCTTATTGGCAAGTTCGGCCTCACGATACATGTTGAGCTTAACCTTTAGCTCCTTGAGTTCTCGCTTCAGTGCCACGTTCTCCCGCTGCAGACCCACCAGGTGGAAATAGCCCTTCCAGACGCTGCCTACACCATTTATTGCCGCGCTAACCACTTTCTGCGCTGGCGCAGTGACTTCCACCACCAGAGCCTCAAAAAAGCTCATTTTCTCACTCGTACGGAGACTGGCGGAAATGAGGCTTAGGGCGAGGAGGAAAATCAGTATGGGGACAACAATTTTCCGCAATCGGCTGGTCAGCACCACCCTGGTTCCTTGGGATGAAGACTGGGACTACGCCCGTTTTCTACTCTCGGCTCGGTTCATGCTATCCGCAGCTGTGGGCTAAATCATGATCTCTCGGAGGATATCAAGATTGTCCAGGGCCTTTCCGGATCCCAGAACTACGGTGGACAAGGGGTCCTCGGTAATGGTGATGGGGAGTCCAGTTTCTTCTCGCAGGAGCTTGTCGAGGTTTTTCAGAAGTGCTCCGCCTCCAGTGAGAACTATGCCCCGGTCGACGATATCAGCGGCCAGCTCTGGCGGAGTCTGCTCGAGGGCGATCTTTACTGTTTCCAGAATGGTCTCGATCTGCTCAATGATGGACTCACGAGTTTCATCGGAGTCAATTTCGATGATCTTTGGTATACCTGATACAAGGTCGCGTCCCTTGATCTGCATCCGTTCCACCTTTTCCACCTGGAAGGCATTGCCGATGGTGGTCTTGATGAGCTCTGCGGTGCGCTCGCCAATGAGCAGATTGTACTTACGCTTGATATGCTGGAGAATGGCTTCATCCATCTTGTCGCCACCCACTCGCACTGACTTGCTGTAGACAATTCCAGCCAGGGAGATTACCGCCACCTCTGTCGTGCCGCCCCCGATATCCAGCACCATATTGCTGGTGGGCTCTGTGATGGGCAAACCGGCGCCGATGGCTGCTGCCATGGGTTCCTCAATGAGAAAGACCTCCCGGGCGCCAGCTGATTCTGCGGATTCGCGCACCGCCCGCTTTTCCACCTGCGTAATTCCTGATGGTACACAGACGATAATGCGTGGCCTTATCAAAGAGCGGCGGTTGTGCACTTTTCTGATGAAATGTCGAAGCATGGTTTCGGTAATCTCAAAGTCGGCTATGACTCCATCTTTCATGGGACGGATGGCTACGATGTTGCCCGGAGTGCGACCCAGCATCATCTTCGCCTCTTTGCCCACTGCAAGAACCTTGTTGGCTCCCCGCCCATCTTTCCGTACCGCCACTACCGAAGGCTCGCTCAGGACGATGCCTTTACCCTTGACATAAACCAGGGTATTAGCGGTCCCTAGATCTATTGCCAAATCACTGGAAAACCAGCCCAATATGGGATCCAGAATCACGGATTGAACTCCCTTCTGCTCGTTGAATAGAGAAGCCAAAATCGGCTGATAAATAGCACGAAGCCTAAATTTTATCAATTGTTATCTTTATATCGCATCTGTCTACCCTTCCAAGCGGGAGAGGCTTTCCAGCCTCGACCTCATAGGCTTATTCAAGCAATGGCACAAGGCTAGCCCGGATGTTTCATGAATCACTTGCTGCGACCGCGGATATGGTCGTCCTTCCGGGCGTCCTCGGGTGTCGTGCCCTGCGACGTACCGTTCAGGTACGCCTCGGGCGCAACACCCAGCGGTTGCCCGCTGGCAAGGCCATCTTCACGGTCTCGCGACAGCAATTCATGAAGCATCCGAGCTAGGCGTAAAAAGGAGATGTGTTCGATAGAACACTACCCTGGGCGATGCGTCTTGAGTCTCTCCCGCTGCCTGCCGTCCCCTTTTCTCTCCCGACTTCCCGATTCGCGAGTCTCGCCAACTGCTTCGCAGTTTAGTTGAACGGGATAATCGATCATGCTATTAGACACGTTGGGCATCGGCACCAGTTTGCTTTTAGCTAAATCGGATTTCCGATTCGATCAGACTTAATATTTGAATATTGAGCGGTAAAGATTTAATATTGGTCGCATCACAACCTTGGAGGTAACAGTGTTTGGTCTGGGTGCACCTGAACTCCTGGTGATCCTCATAATCGTGCTCATCTTATTTGGTGGCAAGCGACTGCCGGAGATAGGTCGGGCGCTGGGAAAGAGTATCCGCGAATTCAAGGGCGCCACCGACACAGACAGGGATGAAATCTCCACCTGGGTCAAGGAGGGCAAAGATGAGCCATCGCCTGACGCTTCCAGTGATGAAAATGACAAGGATGTTTTCCAAGAGGGATTGGAAAATATTCCAGGGGTCAGGGAAGCTCAGGAAATAAAGAAAACCGCCAGCAAGATCAAGGCGGCCAGTAAGTTTTTCCTAAAGAAGTAGGTCCAAATCTGTGCTTAGGGCTCTAGATCGCTCAGTCATTGAGGGATACGGCGCAAGGCACAAGCAATTATAAAACACGTCTGAAATCAATGCACAATTATTAACGACGCCGTGTGCAGACAGAATCCATTCTGTTCTTGAGCCTTGCGCCTGCCTCGTACCTTAAACCTTAACCCCCACAACCATTGCGTTATCTCTTCCGCTTTCCCTATGATGCCGCAAACCCGAAGCACGTATTTCTTTACATTCTCCATTATTCTGTGACAGAATCTGCTCCAGGTAACTAGAGCTTACTCTGCTGGGCTGAGCTTTCCAATGAGACTTTCTTTTAAATCCTTCTTCTCTGTAAATCCTGCTACTCTCACCATCTGCACAATTTTCCTGGTTGAGTTGCTCTTTCTGACCGGCACCTCCATCCTCGACATGACCGAATTGAAAACATACGACCTCCGTCTTTTGTCGCGTGGCCATGTACCCCCCTCTGATGCAGTTGTTCTGGCGCTGATAGATGAAAAAAGCCTTGATACGGAAGGGCGCTGGCCCTGGCCCAGGTCAAAGATCGCCACCCTTGTGGACGTCCTGTCTCGAGATGGGGCCAAAGTGATCGCTTTTGACATAGGTTTCCTGGAGCCGGACGAGAATTCACAGCTGAAATTTATTGATCAATTCGATCGGAAAATCCATGCCCTGGATATCAACAACGCGAACTTGGCCAGCTTTATCAATGAGAGTAAGAAAAATGCCGACAATGATCTGGCGCTTGCAAACGCTATCAAAAATTCATCTGCCACAGTAGTGCTTGGTTATTTCTTCCACATGAACGAAGCCGACCTTGATTATCGGATTGAACAAAGAGAAATAGCCCAGCAGCTCGAGCGCATCAGCGATTCAAAGTATCCTCTCATCGTCTATGAAGATCAAAGAATGAAGATTGTTCCATTTATCGGGGCCTATGCCCCTGAGAGCAATCTCGAAATATTCACCGAATCGGCCGAATCCTCAGGTTATTTCAGTGTGGCCACTGACCCGGATGGTGTGGTGCGGTGGATGCCGCTAGTAATACAGTGCGGCGAAGATATCTTTCCCCCCCTGGCGGTGTTATCCGCCTGGCACTACCTGGGTATGCCTCAACTCATGGTCAAGGTTGCCATTTACGGGGTGCAAGGGATACAGATGGGTGAACGCTTTATACCCACTGATGAATATGGTCAACTCCTTATAAACTATCTTGGCCCACCCAAAACCTTTCGCCATTTGTCCATCAGCGACATTCTCAGTGGCAATGTCACCAGAGGTACTTTTAAAGACAAGATCGTACTGGTTGGGGCTACAGCTATGGGAACCCACGACTTGAGGAGCACACCCTTTAGCCCCCTGCATCCCGGAGTAGAGATTCATGCCACTGTAATCGACAACATCCTGACACACAACTACATAACCAAACCAAAGTGGTCGAGGATTTTCGACCTCTTCGCCATAGTTGTTCTGGGAGTGCTCACTGGAATAGCACTGCCGCGA
>Ga0209536_100011845_pt1 | contig 12730 bp, 11 predicted proteins | sample DeeMarSeWOR28_12_FD_187461 | JGI IMG/M metagenome (GOLD analysis project Ga0209536, IMG submission 187461) | Marine sediment microbial communities from White Oak River estuary, North Carolina - WOR-2-8_12 (SPAdes) (version 2) | ecosystem: Environmental > Aquatic > Marine > Intertidal zone >...
AAGGGGGGCTTGGGTTTCCCATGCCAGTCTCTCGGTGACATCATGGGTGGTCAGGACCGATCCGGCCCCGGACATGTGACAACCGGCGCAAGTCGGTGCCCTGTAATCAACACCGGGAGTCCATGTACCGGGCGCGGCATCCCAGTTATACGTGTCCCCATGGGCCGTATAGATATCTCCATGCTTGGATTCCATGTAGATTTCGATTTGGGGATGATCGGGACCCAAGTGGCACTGCCCGCATGCCTCAGGCTTTCTCGCCTCCATGACGGAAAAACGGTGCCGGGTGTGACAGCTTGTACAGCTCCCCTTGCTTCCGTCCGGGTTGATCCGGCCCACCCCTACATTGGGCCAGGTCTCAGGGCTCAACTCACCATCTTTGAGTTTCAGAACGGTCCCATGGCAAGCAAAGCAACCGGTCAGCCGCTCAAAATCGCTGTTCATCCCATTATTCAACCAGGGATCGATCTTCCAGATAATTTCCAAGGTATTGGCATGCTTGCTGCGGCTGTATTGAAGCGCCTCGTCCGGGTGACAGCGCGAACAGTCCATAGGCGTGACTGCGGCCGCTACTGGGATTTTGTATTCCGACGTGCCATACTCGTAGTCGGTTCGTTCATATTGCTTGTAATGGGATTGGCTCACGTCAGGATCGAAAGTTTCCGCCTTATGACAGTCGAGACAGGTGATATTGGCATTGGCATGTCGGCTGTAAGCCCAGTCGTTAAATATACCCGGTTGCTCTCGCCTGTGGCACTCAAGACAGGCAATCGCCTCCTTGGGCATGCTTCTGACAATCCGTAAATCCCTATCCTTGTGTTGGTTTCCAGCCTGTTGGGCAAGGGCCGTTTGCGCGTCTGATGCCATAAGGCCGGCAAGCCCAATGATCAGTCCTGCGGCAATAAACAGTTTCTTCATTATTGAAGCCCCCTTTCCTTTTGCTCCCTTTGCATTCATCATGCGTGTGACTTTTGGAAGGTCGCCATTTACAAACCCAGCCCCCTATAGGGGTCCCTGTATTGCTTATATTGATAAAACGCCCTTTGATTGTGTACCAGATTTTTATGGCAATCCACGCATCGCTTTTCATAGCCGGGACGCGGGTAGATCACGGTTTGGTGCGCCAGCATTGCGCCCCGTTTATCCGGGATGTAAAGGATGTTTCGATGGCATTTTTGACATTGCTCATTCTTAAAGCTGTCATAGGCTTTTTGACGGTTTTTTTCGTGATCATATTCGTCTATGAAAAAATGAACAATGATGTCCTTGATGCCATGAAAGGTTTTGGCATAAAAGAACGCATAGGTATCCTGAGGGGCCGGGAGATGGCAATCCATGCAATCGGCCACAAACCCCTGGGCATTGTTGGCATGGGTAGAAGTCTTCCAGGTATTGTAGGCAAATTGAATTTCATGGCAGGAGGCGCAGAATTGGGGGGTCGAGGTTCGCACCATGGTGTAATAACCGATACTGAAGAGGGGAAAGGCGATCAGAATGCCCAGGATTATTAATATCCCTGGTTTGATGACCTTTCTCCAGCCGGTCTTTGCTTTTTCGGAAGAACGGTTGTTATTCATAGACCCTCCCGGCAGAGGGTTAAGTGAAAAATCCAGAATACCCGCTCGGAAAGTCGGGGAATAATGGTCATGAGGCTTGAAAGTGGCCAACCACTGAATCAACCAAGCGTTTTCCTTAGATAGATCCCGTGCGCCAGTATGGGGTTCATCACGAAGGCTGACAGCTGAAATAAAACCCTATAAAAATACTATGTAATGTATGATATCTTATTTTTCAAGAAAAAAATGCGAGGGCCCGGAAAATATAAAGAACTCAGAATCGGCGTCGTCTTTCTCATGAGTCCGGCATGGTGTCGTTTATGTAGAGTTTCTCGGGGCGCACAAGATGGCTTTTTCAAGAGCGAATTCTCGGGTGTAGCAGACGTCTTGGTTCATTTATTTTTCCTAGAATTCTCTGTCTGAGAAGTTAATACATCCCGGTATAAAATCAACAAAAGAGGCGGGCCGGTTGTGGAAAGTATCTTTACAACCGGCAGGCGCAGGGGGCACATGGCAAAGGGGAACTTATTTTCCTTGTGCCTTGCGCCCTGCGCCCTTTATACCCTTACTTTTCTTGGTGCGGCCAGCCATGCCAGTACGCCTGATAATAGGACGGCAAAGATCGCAAGGAGGAAGGCCGATTGATAGCTTTGGGTTTTATCAAAAAGGAATCCCGCAATCCAAGCCCCCAGGGCCCCGGCAACGCCGATACCCCCTTCAACAATGCCATAAATGAGGCCAAATCCTTTTCCTTTAAAAAGGTCAGCGGCAATGGCCATGAAAAGCGGGGCTGTTGCCCCCCAGCCCATGCCGAAAAATATGAAAAAAGGATAGGTGAGGGTCTTAAGTCCAGTGATTTCCATGAGAAGAAGTGAGCTGATGCCGAAACAAATGCATAACATCCCGAAAGTATAAGTTGTTTCCCGCCAAATCCGATCTGAAAGCCAGCCCCAAAAAATGCGAAAAACCGAAGAGACGACCCCGATCATGGCGTAGATGTAGGCGGCTGTCATTTTATCGACTCCCTGATCCACCAGGAATTTCACGTTGTGAACATGAATGATAAACAGGCCGAGGAAGGCAAGGAAGGGGAACAAAACAAGGAGCCAGAAACGTCCTGTCCTTACGGCCTTCTTTAGGGTCCAATCAGGGGTCATCAGGCTGATCGACTTTTCAGTACCCTGCCTCCTGTCCAATCTAGGGGCAGGCGGTCCCTTTTCAGAGGGGACTGACGCCTCCAAAATATCGGGATGGAGGCCAAGTTCCTGAGGCTTATGTCTCAGGAAAATGCCGTTTAAAGGGAGTAAAACAATTAAAACCAGAACTCCCGAAAAGACGAAAGTCGTCCGAAATCCCCAAAGAGAAATCAAATATTGAGAGAGTGGAACCAACAGAAAGGTCCCAAGTCCCATTCCGGATACGGCGATACCGCTGGCCAAACCACGCTCTTTTTCAAACCAGTGAGCCAAAATGGCTGAATAGGATACAATGGCAATACAAGTGATTCCTGCCCCCGCAATGAGGCCGTAAAAGATGTAAAATTGGATGAGATTTTCAATTGAGCTGCATAGGATCAGGCCCAAAGAGAGGATCAGAACGCCCGGGACAATGACGCGGCGAGGGCCAAAACGGTCAATCAGTCCTCCCACAAGAGGGGCTAGAACCGTGTAGGAGAGGAGGGCCAAGGATTGAACCCCTGCGGATTCCCCGCGATTCCAGGGGAATTCTTCAAGAAGCGCCACATAAAATACAGAAAAACTGGAGCGAATCCCGGTCCAAAAGGCCATGGAGACCAACCCAACCGCGACAATAATCCAACCGTAATAGATCCCACCGGATCTTATGAAGCCTCGTTTTTTTAACTGCATATTACGCTCGGTCTCGTACCATTCAATCGTCCGCCCTCCGTAAAATCCCAATCTTATTCCAAAGAACCCGATGGGAAAAAAAGAATCGATATTGCCGAGAGCGGTATTTTTTTCCTCCGATGAGGCGGGACTCGCCAATATATTGGCACCCAGCCATTTTCACGGGCATCATAATCCCCATTTCTCCGGAAAAAAGGCAAGGTTTTTCAACATGGGAAATCAAACCCGCTGTTCCTGAACAGTGCAATACCTACAGGCCTTTCTATAGATTTCAGAGGGGAAAAAACTGACCCCAGGAGAAAATGAGGTTTCCAAATCCGAATAGGAAAAAGCGCCGGGATTAGAATTTTTGGGTTGTTTTATGGGGTGTTCCAGGGAATTGCAAGTAAAAAGAAATACAAAGAGGGCCTCCGCTTGAATGAAGATGAAGCGGGAAAGGGGTTGGAAGGGTGCTCAACCTGTTACCGGGTGGGTCCCGGGTTGGGATCTTTCAGATGTGATGGCTTAGGCAGAAAGGATCATCATAACGTTAATCCCCTTGCGAAGGATCCCTGATATAGTTGGCATCCATATTGCATAAATTAACCGCAAAATACATTGTCTATCCCAACGCGCGATTAACTCAAAAAGATAGAAATAACAACCACTTTTAATCTGTCAGGGCAATATTTTTCTGCAAGAGGTGTGTTTTGCATTAGGGGAGAAATCAGATGTATGAAAAAAGGTACAGCTTGAAAATCTTTGTGTACATCCTTTCCATGGTCATTGTCAGCATCTTTGGAAAGGAGGCCCGGGCCAATAACTATTTGCCCAATGTCCATTGGGTCTTTTGTATAGATACCTCTGGGAGCATGAAAGCGAAAGGCCAGATGGATCTGTTGAAGGAAATTACCAGCAGAATTACCAACGAGTTTCTGGATCGCAAAAATAAAATATTAACCGTCGGAGATAGGATAACCCTCTTTTCCTTTGATCAGGATGTCAGATTAGAGGCGACGTCACTCTATCAAACGGAAAATGATCTGACCGTCCTTAAAACCAAACTCAAGGACATGAATAAAAGAAGGGGGAGTCTGACCTTCATTTCAGAGGCCATCGTGCAGTCCCAGGAAATAATTCAAAAATACAATAAATTTTTTCATACCAATGCTCTCTATGTATTTACGGACGGAAAATCCGAACCCTACTCGGAGAAGTGGCCAAAGGAAAAAATAGCGGCAAGGAAAAAGCGAGACCAGGATAATTTCGCCAAGATTTCACTTTCGGGCAAGGATCACGGGCTCAATATCTGGCTCGGTATCCTGAAATGGGAAGCCTTTGAGGATGCGAAGAAACTGGTTAAAAACATGGGAAAAGGCGGCCATTTTGTTGATCTGACAGACTTCAACCGATTATCCGTGGCGAAGGCCTTGACCGATTTTTCCGAAACCGTGAGAATCAACGTTCGATTACCCAGGGCCAGGGGCCTGAACTTTGGGACCATCCCCTATAGCAACGGTGATTTCTCATACAGGAAAAGCATCACCATGGCCATGGAAACGGATAAAGGGAATACAAGGCCTGCCATCGAGGGAACCATAAAATTGGATCCCGAGAACCCTTCTGAAATTGCCACAGAATTGCCTCTCCCCATAATAACCACAGAAGACAAAATATTTCTAAACTTTAAGCTATCGGATGTCGATAAGCTCAAACCGGGAATCTATAAAGGGAAACTAAATCTATACCCTTCCAGAAAGCATTTTGGTGCCCTTGTCATTGAACCATCACAGCTCAATGTGGAATTTAAGAAGTCAGGATTTGTGGGCTTCTATGCCTGGAAGGTGATTGTTGTCGGCGTGGTGGGTCTACTGCTGCTCTTTTGGATTGTCAACAAAGTGAAAAGAAAAATGCCAATAAAGGTTTAATTTTCAATTCCCCCTGCACCAACCTGTCGCATACGGTTTGGTGAAGGGAAAGCGTTCATACCCATTTGATTCACAAATGAAAGGAGAAACAGAAGATGTTAAGAAATCTTGTCTCAACGAGCAATAAATTTTACGAGGATCAGGCGATCATATTTATGACCTTTGGTGGCTTTGGAAGATACGTGCTGGCGCTCTTGAATGAAGAATTTGATAGGCTGGGAATACCTGGAGACAAGGTACATTTCTTAGCATTTGATACCGAACGCCCACACAGGGACCGTTTGGATCTTGCACGTGAATCAGAATACTTTGTTCCGCTGGATGAATTTGATGGGGATATCTATATAGAAAACAAGGAAAACGCTGAGCTCAAAAAAGCGGTCAACCATGTGCCGGTGAACCTTTTGCGGGACATCGAAGGGGGATGTAAGGGGGTTCCTGCCGTGGGTTTTGTAGCCTTTCACAAGTATGACGATCTTCTGATAACAAAAGAGGCCCTTCGCTTGATCGACGATGTCAGAGCAAAAAATCCCGGTAAAAAAATAAAATTGATTGTTATTTCCGGAATGGGCGGGTCCGTGAGTAACGGGATGACCGTCCCCTTTCTTTATAGAATTCGGGACAGGCTTAGGGAAAAGAAAATCCGCGTGGAACTCTTTCTGGCCACGTCAGAAGGGCACCTGGGACTGCAAAACGTCCAGGAAGACGGGGTAAAACGAAATTGCGTGGCGTCAGCCATGTTGTGGGAATATGCCATAGCCGGTAGAAACGGCCTTGTTTACCCAGGCAAAAACGGCTTGAGAGACAAGAGGATGTTTGACGGAAGAATTGCACATCGGGTCTACATCTTCTCGGGGGGCTCTGCAGAGACGTCCCTGAAATACCAGGCCATGGCTTCAACCATTGCCATGTGTATCGCCACGTTGGAATTGACAAAAGTGGGGAGTTATTTGGATGGGGATCGGGTCAATTACTCGGCCCACATTCTCGAGCGTGAGTGGGCGGGGAAGGAAGGAAACCCGCATCCGACCGGTCTACTCACCATGAACGTTGCTGGATTGAAAGGAGATTGCATACCGCAGATTTTTCATCTCCACATGCTGAAGCGGTTCATTGAGGATTTGACCGACCCGGTTGATCGTAAGGAACGAGAAAAAATAAAGGGCAAGGCCATTTCCTCCTTTCTGGAAAACGACCTGAATGAAGATGACATCTTGAATCAGTTTAAGGTTGAAATACCCACACTCGAACCCTCCATGATCAATCAGGCCAATGTTTCCGAGGATAGGATTTATGGGTTTATTAAAGATAAAATCGATGAAATAAACGACAATAGCTTAGAGGCCTTCGAAAAAACAAAGGAGAAAGAAGAAATCAAGGGATTCATCGATAATGTGGTCAAAAATTTGAGTGAAAAAGGCAATGAGTTACTCATGACTCCCGGTAATTATTTGACAGGGAGTCTTCTTTACTATGAAAAGTTGGCATCACTTCTAAATGAAAAAATTCAGAACGTGAATGCGAGTATTTCAAAAGTTGAGAAGGAGCTTTTCGAAGGATCAAACCAAAAAACACTGACCGGCCTTTTGGAGAGACTTGAGTCCGTCACCAAAAAGAAAAAAGCCATTGGAGAATTTGTTGTGAAAATCGGGACGTCAGCAACGGTTTCCCTTGTCAATCAAATCTTGGAAACGGCAGGCAAGATGCAACAACAAAAACTGGAAAAGTACAATCATCTTCTCTTACAGCATGTCTACAACACCCTCGCCCTCTTTCTCCAGGAACAACAAGACGCTCTCCAGGCGTCTATATATCGGTATAACAAGATCGTTTCAAAGACGGATCGTGAAGCGGAAAGGGTCACACGAATCGGCCGCAGCGCCTTCACCTACAACAAAGCAAAATTCGATGAACTGACGGAACACCTGATGGATAAAATGTACTCGCAGCTTGAAGTGATTTCTACGCAGCAAGTTCTCGAAGAATTGGGTTCGCCGGTTCCCGATAAGGATTCTTATGACGAAAAAGCATTTCTCGAAAGGCTCCTTGAAATCATTCAGCCCGACCTGCTTCGCTTGACCAGCATGGTGGATTCTATTTTCTGCGAGGATAAGATGGTGTATGAATATTTAAAAACAACCCTTTCCCAGTTTTTCATGACCCTCAAGCTGGATCGAGACAGGTTCCCCACCTTGGAGACGAGCAAATGTGCATTCGTGATGTGTACAAAAAAATTCTTTGACAAATACAAAGATGAACTCTTTGAGGGATACGGTCACATAGAGACAGACAATCCCTTCAATGTGATCGTGACAAAGCACGAAGAGGGATTTCCGTTTATTGCCATAAGCTATATACACCGTATCAATAAGGAGTATAAAGAACAACATGCCCATGGCAATACAAGCTACGGACACATCATGGAGAGTTTGGAGGAGAAGCTACCCCTTCTTGACTCCTAAAGATATTCTGTCCTCTTAAATCCGAAGTAGAACATCATGGGCCATCTCCTTATGAGATGGCCTTTTTTTTCAGGCGGGCTATGGTTGCCCCCCAGCTTGAGGGACCGCTGTCTATACTATATTCTTCAACCAAGGGATGTTTCTTGAGGAGGGCATGAACCGTTTCACGCAGGACGCCTTTCCCCTTACCATGAATTATCCTTATTTCATAAATCTCCTTTTCGTGGCAGGCGTTGAGATATTCGTCTACCACGGAGGTGGCGTCTTTGGGGGAGAACATATGCAGGTCGAGAACCCCATCGATGGGATATTCAATTTCATTTACATCATTCACAATAAGTCTCTTCAGATCCTTTCCAGATCAACCTGATCATGAAAATGATCTTGGAGTTCCTGTACCAACTGCTCGTATTTATCCTCGGTTTCGGTCTCCACCACAAGATCCCGCTCATCCAACACTTTCAGGTATCCATACTTTTTTACGACCTCGATAACCTCTTTGACATTGGTCGTCACCCAGCCCTTCATCCTTGAAACCAGTTCTTCACCCTTGAATGGACGTTCGATGGTGAGATCAACCTGCCTCTCCTTGGCATCCCATCCAATAACGGCAGGTTTGACGATAACCGGGGTTACAGGGTCGTGCATTGCGGCACACCGGAACCAGAGTCTCGCCCGTATCATTCACATACTCCTTAAAAATTTGCTCAAATCTTTCAAGGTCGTCTCAATAGGTTTTTATACCTTTTCTAAAATGACCAGGCCGGGAACTTTGGTGTTGAAGAAAAGGTGTCATAACCTCCATAAGATAGGATTTGGGCAAAGGCTCATCAAAATTTGACTTTGGGGGCCTCCTGTCGCTCTTCAGGGACTTCGAAGAAGGTCGCCTTCTCGAACCCAAACATGCCGGCGATCAGGTTGGTCGGAAATCGACGAATCTTGATGTTAAAGGCCTTGACCGTTTCATTGTAGCGACGCCGTTCGACGGCAATGCGATTTTCAGTACCGGCCAGCTCATCCTGGAGGCGAATAAAATTGGTGTTGGACTTCAATTCCGGGTATCGTTCAACGACCAATAGCAGACGGGAGAGGGCACTGGATAGTTGATTATTGGCCCCGATCTTGTCAGGGATGCTGGCGGCTCCCCCGACCTTGGAACGGGCCTCCGTGACCTGCACGAAGACCTCTCTCTCCTGTTTAGCGTAACCCTTGACCGTTTCCACGAGGTTTGGAATCAAATCATAGCGCCGCTGAAGTTGATTTTCTACTTGAGCCCAGGCCCCTTTTACAGACTCATCCATGGTGACCAGGCTATTGTAGGTCCCCCTCAAGTAAAAGAAGGGTATCAGAATGATTACAACCAGGACAATAACGATGATGAGCAATGTTTTTTGTGTTTGACCCATGTTATCCTCCTAAGGCATCCACCAGTTTTGATAATTTTCGGACCTCACTTAAATAAGATTTAAACAATGCATTTAACGTGGGTTCATCCGGTTTCAATCTTTGTTCCTTGATATCGATGAGTTTTTCAAAAAGCCCTGCATCCAGATCAAAGAGCTCACAGGTGGACCTGATGATATCCCGTTTTCCCTGGATGGGATCCCTCCCCTGCAGGAAGAGTAGGGCCTCGAAGATGGCCACAAAGGCGGAAATGGATTGACCGATGACCTCTATGAGACCCCCCTTCTTGCCGGTGGTCTCGAGAAACGCTTCCCTCAAGAGAAGCAGCTTTCCCTTGATTTCGCGCTCACACTGTAGCCGGACAAAATCAGGATTGAAAGAGAGATCTTTTAAAATATCCTCCCCATGGACAAGGATGTGGTTGTGCTGAAGATTCAGATACTCGATAGGATAGACATCCAGGGAAGTCTCGACATAGTTTCGGGTCAAAAAAAGGGGAATAGCGACATTCCTTTTTCGCCATTTGGCGACCGTTTTGAAAGCCCGGTCGAGGTTTTCGATTCCCGCCTCTGAAAGCAGAATCATGAAATTGATGTCCGACTTTCCCGGAATATAGGAACCCCCGGTTGCACTGCCATAAAGGATGATCCCTTTCAAATCCTCACCGAAGGCTGCTTTGTAGTCGGCAATGATTTCCTCAAATATCTCTTTAGGGTTTTCTGGAGACTTGGCCATGACCCCTCCCTAACTATTCTTCTAAATCTTTCTCCCGGATGGTTGGGAGAAAGTCATACAGGTATAAAAGCGAATATCGAATTTCGAACAAGGCCTCCGGCTCGTAGAGCCTACGCCTCGGAGAGAATTTCGAATTATGAGGTTTCCTTCGACATTTACCCGCCTATTTTTGGCGGGTTCAATTCCTTGTTCGATATTCTGCGGTTTTATTTTATGCCCTCGACCCCTTGAATTCTAATGCGTTTCAACGTTTTTTGAGATGATCAATCTTTTTTTATATTACTCTAGGTCATGTCCACCTCAATCCATGGACCATTAAAAACTTCCGCCGGCGCCACCACCACCGCTCATGCCGCCGCCGAATCCTCCAAAACCACCGCTGAAGCCACCAAACCCGCCCCCACCGGAACCGAATCCCCGGCCGCCTCCCATGAGAAGGGGTAGAAAGAACCACCAGGACCCACCCCGCCGTCTGGAGACCAGCATAATGATGATAATGATGAAAAGTAGAGGGAGGAAGGAACTGCGTGAGCTTTTCTTCTTGGGAGCCTTTATGGGGACTTGACCGGTGAGTTGTACCCCTGCATCCTTGGCAATAATCTGGGATATGGCCATGGTTCCGTTGAGAAGACCTTCCCCATACTGATCTTTCTTAAGGAAGGGGATCATGTATCGATCACGGATTTCCCCCACCAGACCGTCGGGGAGAATCCCCTCGACCCCGTAACCCGTCTCGATACGCATCTTTCTTTCTTTGATGGTAACAAATATCAGAACGCCTTTATCCTCGCCCTTTTTACCGATCCCCCACGCGCTGTAGAGACGGTTTGTGTAGTCATTGTATTCAGCCCCCCCGATATCCGGCATGGTCGCAACAATGACGGCCGTCCCAGTCTTCTGGAACAGTTCCGTGACGATCCGAGACATCTTCTCCTCATAAGCTTGGGGGATCACATTAGCAAAATCATTGACGGGGCCTTTTGGGCTGGGAAAGGGGCGTTCGGCCAAGACAGACCCGGCCGTCGTTAATAAAAGGGCAAAGAAGAGAAGGGATAATATCCGGGCACGTATTTTAGAATGGTAAAGCATAAATAATAATGGTGAAAAGTGAAAAGTGAACGGTGAAAAGTGAACGGTGAACCGTGAACCCTTAACCCACCATACCCCTTGAACCGTATACCCCACACCTGAGTTAAGGGACATATAGGATCACCAGGAGTTCTGCCTCCTTTTCACCGGGATTGCTGAGGTGATGATCAAGATTGGCATTGAAACGAAAGGATTCCCTCTCTGTGAGTCTTCGTTGCTCCTGATCTACAGTAAGCATGACCTGGCCGGAAAGAACATAGATAAATTCCTCTCCCTCATGTTGATAGCCGACGTCCTCATGATCCGTTTTTGGGGGGATGGTCACCGAAAAGGCCATGATGTGTTTGTCGGCCTCCGAGGGTGTGAGGGTCTGGTATGAATAGTGCTCCGTCCGCTTGGCCGCTTCTTCCAGGCGCTGGGCCGGTGTGTCGCGGATGTGAAGGAAGGTTGAGGAATCGAGTTGCATGGCTTTGGCCAGTCGGAGGAGAAGGGCAACAGGGGGCGTGACCTGCTCCTCTTCGACCCATTCCAGATACTCGTCGGAACAGCCGGCCTTTTCGGCCAGTTCCTGGATGTCGATCCCCCTCTCCTGACGGGTTAACTTGATTCTCTGGCCAACCGATTCGTGTGCGTCCAAGACCATTTGTCATCATCCTTTCAATTTTAGATGTCCATAAGCTATTAAGAAGCATAGGGAAGAGGCCATTTCGTGTCAAGAAAGAATTTAACGTATTTCACCTCAGGGTGTCATCATGGCAAGCATTTGTTTTGTATCCGTCGTGGGCAACTTGCACGCGTTGTTCATGCAGACATAGGCCGTCGCCTTTCCGTCTATGCCGGGGTAACTCTTCACAAACGGCGCGAGGGCATCAATGTCCGGAGACGTTTGTTCGGATGGACGAAGAATGACCACCCTGTTTGGCGTAAAGGCCGAGTTGAGTGCGGTCGTCATTTCGATGGTGTCCTTGGCATCCGATGCCCCGACAATAACCACCTCATAGGAAGGCCCGATTCCAAAATCCAGGGCGACGAGGAATTGGGTGAAGGCCGAAGGAAACTGTTTGATCTGCTCGGAGAAGGCGTTGTCTATTTTAGAGGCCTTTTCGTCCAGATCGGAAGCGCCGGTAAGTCTTGCCAGGCGTAATAAATTAAACATGGCCACGGCATTTCCGGAGGGAACGGCACCATCATAGACTTCCTTCTTTCTCACGATCAGGGTTTCGCCATCGTCCGGGGTGAAGAAAAACCCGCCCGCCTTATCATCCCAGAAGTGTTTCAACATGTCGGCGTTGAGCTCAAGGGCTGTTTTGAGGTAACCCGCCTCAAAGGTGGCTTCATAGAGTTCGATCAACCCCCAGATAAAGAAGGCATAGTCATCCAGATGCGCCGTAATTTTGGCCTCCCCCTCCCGATAACGGTGAAAAAGACGTCCGTCCTCTTTTCGCATGTGATTCAGGATAAAATCGGCTGCCTTTTCAGCGGCCCGCGCATAGGCCCTTTCCCCAAACACCTGAGCGCCCCTGGCAAACGCCGCAATCATCAGGCCGTTCCAGTCCGTCAAAATCTTATCATCTTTGTGAGGATGGATCCGTTTCTCACGGATATCAAACAGCTTCTTCCTTGCCCTTGAAATACGAGCAGCAAGTTCCTGAGACGACATGTTGCGTTCCTTTGCAATCTCGGAGATCGGTTTGCCGAGATGCAGAATG
>Ga0209536_100011846_pt1 | contig 12729 bp, 11 predicted proteins | sample DeeMarSeWOR28_12_FD_187461 | JGI IMG/M metagenome (GOLD analysis project Ga0209536, IMG submission 187461) | Marine sediment microbial communities from White Oak River estuary, North Carolina - WOR-2-8_12 (SPAdes) (version 2) | ecosystem: Environmental > Aquatic > Marine > Intertidal zone >...
CGGACTTGAACTCCCAGGGATAAGCCCAAATCACCGTTGGCAGCGGTGTGCCTTCCTCGTACTCGGGCGGCAGGTAGAGGGTACCGGTAAGGTCCAGTCCGTCGGACCGCTTGTACTCGATGCGCCGCTTGTTGATTCCGGTCAGTTGAGGTGCCGGGTCCTCGATTTGGGTCAAGGCCGTCATTTCTCCCGTCTGCAAGTCGCGCACGAAGTAGTTGGGTGGCTCGGTCTTCGACTCGCGGCGCGTGAGTATCCGGCGCCCCTCGCTATCAAGCACTTCCACGGGGTACTCGTAGTATGGGTCTTCGCTCTGCCAGAGGCGCTCTGTCGCGCCGCTCATCGGGTCGAAACGGTCGACGAAGGGATGGTCGCCCTGCGGCGAGGCCCCGGAGCCGATCAGGTAGATCGATCTTTGGTCAGGCGCCTGCAACATGACCGTCTGGCCGCGCTCGTTGCTCACGAGAACGGGTCGGCCGGCGTCATTGTAGGCGTCCCGCATGCCTCGGTCCCAGATCATCCGGGGTTCGGTGAAATAGGGCTCGAAGTCCGCCAGGACCACCTTGGTCCACTGTGCGCGACGGTCCCAGGTGAAGACCAAAGCTGCGCTGCCCGCTTCGGTCCAGGCGAAGGAATAGAAGCGCAACTCGGTCTTCACGACTTCGATGGGGTCACCGTCGAAGGGCGGGTCGCTGATGACGATCCGATCGCGGAATTCGGTTTCGTTCCTCGGATCCCCGCCGTCCAGCGCCTCGATCCAAACCAGGGTGTGCGTAGCTCCCGGTCGCCAACGGAACCCCCGCGGCCCCTCGGGCACGCCGCCGATGGGCACATGCTCGGCCAACGGCAGTGAGGCTATCGTGTGCACTTCCTCGCCCCCGTGTCCCCATACCTCGACTTCCTGAGGGAAGAGGTAAACCGGCACCAGATAGGAGTACGGCCGCTGGACCCGACTGATGAGGAAATGCCCGCCGTCCGGTGCGGGGTCTACGTTCCTGAAGATCGCCGGCCAACCGATCGGCTGTTGAGCGCCTTCAAGGTCGATGAGCGTTAGCTGGGACGTGAAGTAGTAGTCGAGAAGCACTTCATCGAATGGCGACTTCAACAGGTTCTGGTACGTTCGAACCGGTGCCCGCCGACCTCCCGTCGCTGCTTGGATCGTTGGGCCCACGGGGACGCGGGGCGGCTCCGGTGCCGCACCACGGTCCGCTGGGATCAACGTACAGAGCAAGCCGTCCGAGGCAGGCATCCACTGGCAGGGCGAACCGCTTGCCGCCATGAGATTCGCGTCGGTCAGGCGTTTCGCCTGTTTCGTTTCGGTGGAAGCCAGCCACAGCTCGACGCCCTCGGCGGTGGTGTTCGTGAACGCCAGGTAGTTGCCGTCGGGTGACCAGAACGGGTAGGTGAGCTGAACGTCGCCTGGAACCTCGATGCTCCACTCTCGCCCGTCCTCGATACTCACCAGTTTGATGGCGAGGCCCAGAGGCGGCTGGTCGTCCCCGTTGGTTCGCGGGTTGAAGCGAATCCCGGCGAGTCCAAGTGCCGGCTCGGCCAGTTGAGCGATGGACGGATAGGCTCGCCGCTCGGTGAGGGCCATCCACACGTTGTTGGGACTCACGCTAACGACCGGCGTCGGAGGCGCGTCGACGATATTCACGACGTCCTGTGGCGGAGTCTGGTATGGCTCCTGAGCGGAGGTAAGAGAGACGGCGAGCAGCAACGCGAAGGTGACCGCTGCGACGGAACGTGTGATGGCGCTCACAGGAAGCCTCCTGTTGTTGGGTACCGCGGTGGGGCTGGGTGTCCGTCTTAGATAGGGTCGGGGTTGGGGTGGGTCAAGGCTTGGGCGATGCGAGCTTGGTGTCAGCGAGACAGCGAGTCGACAACCTAGAAGCGTGCGAGGATACCGGCCGCTAGCGGTAGGAGCCAGACGAAATCCGTGCCGAGATCATTCTGGCTGGTGAATGCCAGTGTGGCCAGCGCATCGAAGGTCACCGCGATTTGTGGGTGGAAGTGGTATTGGAACATCAAGCCGGTGTTAACGGCCGGGTAGGTATAGCTCGGGATCGCTTCGGACTGTGGATCGAAGGTCACGGCCCCGGCTCCCAACGGAACCAGGATCCGCCATCTGGCGCCTTCTTCGCTGGTGTCAAAGGCCGCCTTCAGCAGGTAGGAGTAGACGTTCCAGTCCGGACTCGGCTCGCCCTTCAATGACGTGCCATTAAAAGCGGCCAGCAGCGTCCACCTGGAGTTGATGGAGTAACCGAGGCTGCCGGCGAAACCGAACCCCGGATTCGTCGTGTCGGCGAACTTCCCGATTGGAAAGACCATGCCCGCCGACGCCTGGATGGACCAGCGGTGAGCATCGGCCTGGGCGGCTGCCTGGGTGACCGGTCCGACCACGAGCAGTAGCGAAGCAATGAGAAGGCTTAAAAGATGACGTCGCATCTTTGACGGTCCTATTCGTCGGTCTTCAGACCTCGTTGGCGGAAGGCTGCCGGGTCGCCACAGAGATGGCCTTATCGAGGATGAAGATCTTCTGCCAGATCTTACCCGAGAGGCTCGCGGTCAGCCTTTCGATTTCGTCGACGGCAGCCAGCACGACCGGATCGTCAAAGCTCTGGGCGTAGAGTGCCGCCACCTTGGCGGTTAGCGAAAGCATTTCGCTGCAGTAGTCGAGATAACGACCGAGCTTGAATTGCTCGATGTCGCGCTCCGGAGACGACGGTGTGTCCTGCCCAGGCCCGATCACTCGATCGGGATCCTTGGTCAGTTGGTACATATCTATGATGTGCGCCAGTGCCCGCAACTCGCGAAGGAAGTGCAGAGCCCGTCGCCTCTTGATCCGCGTCTCGAGCGTGTACAGAAAGAAGATGAGCAAGCCGACGAAGATCAGATCCTGCAGCCCAGCGTCCACTGCCTGAATGAATTCCCAAACGTCGGGGGGCGTTACGGGAAGGTCTGCCAAAAGGAACAGGGCAGCGGGCAGCGCAATCACCACCAGGGTGAGGAGGGCTACGCCGAGGCGCAGCAGCAGGATGGGTCGAGCCACCCATTGCAATCGGGCCACCGTGATCTCGGCGATCGCTTGGAGGCGGGCGGCGAGCTTCGCGAGGCCACTGCCGGGAAAGCGCTCCTCGATGCGGTCTTCGAGTGCAGCGACCGTTTGGATGATGCGAGCCACGTCGAGGGTCAGATCGGACGACCGGAGATCGGCGGGTTCTAAGACGGATTGTTGGGCCATGTCGCTCTTTCGAGTTCGGGTCCCTACGGCCGAAATAATAACCGACCGGGGGATTTGGGGTAGTCGTGTTAGGTGTAGGGGGTCGGATCCGGGACGGCGGTGGAGGTTGAAATTGAGTTTCAACTAGCGTATGTTGTTTCGCAATCGAGAACCGTTATCGATAACGAGAATTGCAATCGTTTGGCCGAGCGTCGGGGACGCGTAAGCTGTGTTTTTATTTGCGTTTAGCGGTGCCGACGGCCTGTTGTCTCATACGGAGGAGAGAGAATGGCCTCGAACCAAGAGGCGATCGAAGCCCTAGCTCAGCAGGAATACAAGTACGGGTTCGTCACGGACATCGAGGAGGAATTCGCTCCTCCGGGTCTGAACGAGGACATCATCCGCTTCATCTCGGCGAAGAAGAACGAGCCGGAGTGGATGCTCGAGTGGCGGCTGAAGGCTTACGGCTATTGGTCCGAGCAGCACGAGTCGGGCAAGGAGCCCGCCTGGCCGTTCTTCCCGTACGGCTACGGTCCCATCGACTATCAGGCGATCAGCTACTACGCCGCTCCGAAGCAGAAGCCGGAGAGCCTCGACGAAGTCGACCCTGAGCTTCTGGAGACGTACGAGAAGCTGGGGATCCCGCTGGAAGAGCAGAAGTGGTTGGCGGGTGTCGCGGTCGACGCGGTGTTTGACAGCGTATCGGTGGCGACGACGTTCCAGGCCGAACTGGAGAAGCAGGGGATCATCTTCTGTTCGTTCTCTGAGGCGGTGCAGAAGCATCCGGAGCTAGTGAAGAAGTACATCGGTTCGGTGGTGCCGCAGACCGACAATTTTTTCGCAGCGTTGAACTCAGCGGTATTCAGCGACGGTTCGTTCGTGTATGTGCCGAAGGGTGTTCGTTGCCCGATGGAGCTGTCGACATATTTCCGTATCAACGCCGCGCAGACGGGCCAGTTCGAACGCACGCTGATCATCGCGGATGAGGGCGCCTATGTGAGCTACATGGAGGGTTGCACGGCTCCGATGCGCGACGAGAACCAGTTGCATGCGGCGGTAGTCGAGCTGGTCGCACTGGATAACGCGACGATCAAGTATTCGACGATCCAGAACTGGTATCCGGGTGACGAGCGCGGCGTGGGCGGGATCTACAACTTCGTCACCAAGCGTGGGAAGTGCGCGGGCGTCAACTCGCACATTTCCTGGACGCAGGTCGAGACGGGCTCTGCGATCACGTGGAAGTACCCGAGCTGCATTCTGCAGGGCGACAATTCAGTCGGCGAGTTCTATTCGGTGGCGTTAACGAACCTTCGGCAGCAGGCCGATACGGGCACGAAGATGATCCATATCGGCAAGAACACGAAGAGCACGATCGTGGCGAAGGGCATATCGGCGGGAGAGGGACAGAACACGTATCGGGGCCAGGTGAAGATCATGAAGAGCGCCGAGGATGCTCGGAACTACACCCAGTGCGATTCCTTGCTGATCGGTGACAAGTGTGGTGCTCACACGTTCCCGTATATCGAGGTCAAGAACAAGAGCGCGATGATGGAGCACGAGGCCTCGACGTCCAAGATCGGCGAGGACCAGATGTTCTACTGCCAGCAGCGGGGCATCGAGATGGAAGATGCGATGTCGCTGATCGTGGCGGGATTCTGTCGGGAGGTATTCAAGGAGCTGCCGATGGAATTCGCTGTGGAAGCGCAGAAGCTTCTCAGCGTGAGTTTAGAAGGCAGTGTCGGTTGATGTCGCAGTGGGAAGTTAGAGTCATAGAGCAATCGAGTTCGGGAGTCCGGAGTTTGGCTACAGCAGGGCGTGAAAAAAGGGAAAGAGAATGCTGCAGATAAAGAACCTGCATGCGCGTGTCGAAGACAAAGAGATACTGAAGGGCGTCGATCTTACCGTGCATGCGGGTGAGGTCCATTCGATCATGGGACCCAATGGCTCAGGAAAGAGCACGTTGGCGTCGGTGTTGGCCGGTCGCGATGGCTACGAGGTGACCAAGGGTCAGGTGCTGTACAAGGGCCAAGATCTGCTGGAAATGGAAGCGGACGAACGCGCCTGTGCCGGCGTCTTCCTGGCGTTCCAATATCCGGTCGAGATCCCGGGTGTCAGCACAATTCAGTTTCTGACTGCGGCGTTGAACGCAGTGCGAAAAGACCGTGGAGAAGAGGAGCTGGACGTGTTGGAAGCGCTGAAGCTTCTGAAGCAGAAGCTTAAGACGCTCCACATGGATCCCAGTTTCCTCGAGAGATCGGTGAACGAGGGCTTTTCCGGCGGCGAGAAGAAGAAGAACGAGATCTTCCAAATGGCTGTGCTCGAGCCGGCGCTGGCGATCCTGGACGAGACCGATTCCGGACTGGACATCGACGCCTTGCGCGTCGTGTCTGACGGCGTCAACGCGTTGCGTAGCCCTGATCGCGGCTTTCTGGTCATCACCCACTATCAGCGCCTCCTGGACTACATCGTCCCGGATTACGTTCACGTTCTGGTGGACGGGCGGATCGTGCGCTCGGGTGGCAAGGATCTGGCGTTGCACCTCGAGGAGTATGGCTACGCCTGGGCTGAAGAACGTAACCCCGTGGGAGCCTCGGCCTAGGTCTTTAGCGTGCACGGCAAGACAACATCTTTCTTGAGCAGGTGAATACATCGTGACGGTAACAACGAGTTCAGGTTTGCAGGGTTATCTAGAGAGCTTCAAGAAGTTCGAGAACGGTTCCGAGGTGGATTGGCTGCGACCCGTGCGCCAAGCGGCCATCGCACACTCGTCCGAACTCGGTTTTCCGACGGTCCGTCATGAGGACTGGGGGTTCACGAACATTTCTCCGATAGCCAAGATGTCGTTTAGGGCGTCGGCCGACGGGGCGAGCATATCACAAGCGGATCTGGCGCCCTTCGTCTTCCGGGATCGAGAATCGGCTCGCCTGGTTTTCGTGAACGGACGATACGTGCCCGAACTTTCGGACTCGTGCAGTCAGCCGGGCGGTGTGATCGCGTGCAGTCTAGCGGACTCGCTCAAGTTCAATCGAGAACTGGCCGAGCTACACCTGGCGAAGCACGCCGACTACGAGACCGATTTCTTCTCGGCGCTAAACACGGCGTTCATCGAGGACGGCTCGTTCGTCTATGTGCCCGGCGGCGCGATCGTCGAGAAGCCCATCCACATCATATACGTATCGACGCGAACGGAAGCGCCGATCGTGACGCACCCGCGTAATCTCATCATCGTCGGCGCCAACGCCGATGTCGGGGTGATCGAGGAGTATGTCTCGCTGGGCGGAGAGGAATATTTCTCAAACGTCGTGAGCGAGGTGGTAGCCGGTGAGAACGCTGTGGTCGAGCACTACCGTGTCGAGCGCGACAGCACGAGTGCCTTCAACGTTGGCACCGTACGGGTACACCTCGAGCGAAACAGCAACGTTGCCTGTCACGGCGCCTTTCTCGGCGGCGGACTGGTGCGGAACAACGTGCATCCCGTCTTGGCAGGTGAAGGCGCGCACTGCCTCATCAATGGCCTGTTTATGACCGACGGCCGACAGCACATCGACAACTTCATGCGTGTCGAGCACGCGAGCCCGCACTGCGACAGCCGGCAGTTCTACAACGGCATACTCAACGACAGTTCCAGCGGTGTGTTCTCGGGTCGGATCGTCGTACACAAGGACGCCCAAAAGACCGACGCCAAGCAGACTAACCGGAACCTTCTGCTCACCGATCAGGCGACGGTCGACAGTAAGCCGCAGCTCGAGATCTATGCGGATGACGTGAAGTGCACGCACGGAGCGACGATCGGGCAGTTGGACGATGAGGCGGTGTTCTACTTGCGTTCTCGGGGCATCTCGAAGAAGATGGCCGAGACGCTCTTGCTTTTCGGCTTCGCGACGGAGAATCTAGAGCGCATGCGGCTGCCATACATCAGGAGGTACGTGGAAGGTCTGGTCATGGACAAGATGCCGCAGGGAGACATGCTGAAGAAGCTCGGCTAGAAAGTCGATGGTGCGTGCGCAATGTCGGATCTCCGTGAGCTCTACCAACAAGTCATACTGGAACACAGCCGAAGCCCCCGGAATTTCAAAGAAATAGACGGGGCCAGCCACAGTGCGGACGGGTACAATCCGCTGTGTGGGGATCAGATCACCGTATACGTCGAGTTGGACGGTGATCGAATCGTTGACATCTCCTTCAAAGGTTCGGGCTGTGCCATCTCTAAGGCATCGGCTTCTCTGATGACAGGTGCCGTAAAGGGAAAGACCCTTGCAGAAGCCGAAGAGATCTTTGGCCGATTCCGAGACATGGTCACCAGCGAGCACGACGCGGATATCGATGAAGACGCGATGGGCAAGTTGGCGGTGCTGTCGGGTGTTCGGGAGTTTCCGGTGCGTGTGAAATGCGCCACTCTGGCGTGGCATACTTTGCATGCGGCGCTCCGTGAGGAGGGAGAGCCGGTTTCGACCGAGTAGCTGGAAGGTCGTGTCGAGAAGTAAGTAGTAAATCGTAAGTAGTGATTGGTGGTTGGTGTTGGTACTAGATAGGGGTCATGGGCGCCAGGGAGAACTTCGTTAGGGTTGCGTCGGCGAGTGAGGTGCCGCCGGGTGAAATGAAGGCGGTACGTGTGGATGGTGTTGATGTCTTGCTCTGTAACGTCGACGGTGAGGTGTACGCCGTGCACGACGAGTGCACGCACGAGTGTTTTCCTTTGTCCGAGGGAACGTTGGACGGGCACGCGGTCGTATGCATGTTGCACGGCGCGCGCTTCGATGTGAGAAATGGTGAAGTGTTGGCGCTGCCGGCGTATGGGCCAGTGGCAACGTACGCAGTTGAAACAAACGGCGAGGACATTCTCGTCGCGGTGGAATGATGATCGGTCGAGTTAGCGAGGCGAGCACGCGAGTTCCGTTGGACGTGGATGCAATCTGGAAGCAGTTCCCCATTTTGGATCAAGAAGTCAACGGCCATCGCCTGGTGTACCTGGACAATGCGGCGTCCTCTCAGAGGCCTCGGGCCGTCATCGAGACCCTGGAGCGGTATTACGAGCGCGACCACGCGAACGTACACCGCGGGATTCACGAGTTGTCCACGCGGGCCACCGAGGCGTACGAGAACGCTCGCTCGCGGGCCGCATCGTATCTCGGTGTGAGTGATCCGGCGGAGGTCGTGTTCGTACGGGGTACGACTGAGGGCATCAACCTCGTGGCTTCGGCCTGGGGTCCGGACAACATCGGCGAAGGCGACGAGATCCTGCTAACCCTGTTGGAGCATCACTCCAATATCGTGCCCTGGCAGCTATTGGCGCGGCGAACCGGTGCGCGGCTCAAGTTTCTAGACATCGACGACGAGGGTCGCCTGCGGCTCGATCAATTGGAGGGTCTCCTGACTGAGCGGACGCGCCTGGTGGGCGTGACGCATGTCTCGAACGCTCTGGGCACGATCAATCCCGTGGCCGAGATTGTCGACGCCGCGCGCAGCGTTGGCGCGAAAGTGTTCGTCGATGGCGCGCAAGCTGCACCGCACCTGCAACTGGACATCCCTGCCTTGGGTTGTGACTTCTATGCGTTCAGTGGTCACAAGATGTGTGGGCCAACGGGCATTGGGGTCCTGTGGGGACGTCGTGAATTATTGGAGGGTATGGCGCCGTATCAGGGCGGGGGCGAGATGATCGAGATCGTCGAGCTAGAGAGTTCGACGTACAAATCCTCGCCGCACAAGTTTGAGGCGGGCACGCCTAACATCGCTGACGCGGTCGGTCTGGCCGCTGCGATGGATTTCTTGACGGAATTCGGCTTGGACCGGATCCACGATCACGAGCGCGGATTAGTGCACTATGCGCTGGAACGCGGCAGCGGGATTCCGGGCTTTCGACAGTATGGACCGACGGCGGACGATCGTGCAGGCGTTCTGTCGTTCGAGTTGGGAGATGTCCACCCTCACGACCTGGCCCAAGTCCTCAACGACCGAGGCATCGCGGTTCGGGCGGGACATCACTGCAATCAGCCGTTGATGAGGCGCCTGGGCCTGGGGGCGACGACTCGTGCTTCATTCTATGTTTACAACGGGCGCGACGACGTCGATGCGTTGTGTGAAGGGCTCGAGGCGGCCATAGAGTTCTTTTCCTAAACGTGCGGGAACGTGCGGGCTGGCCTCCGGCTGGCTTAGCGTTCTTCCTCTTCCCTCCGGCGGACCAACTTGGCGCGCTTCAGCGCGTCGTGGCCGAACCTCTCCGAGATCTCGTCAATGACGTCGGCGACTCGTTCCGCGTTGTCGTCTTGGGCGGATTCGCCAAACAGGCCGAGCTGTCTCTCGGGCGGCTGGTCGTGAAGGCCAGAGGCGCTGACGCCTACGAGACGGATGGGGCGATCGCCGGGGTCGGCGGCGGCCAGGAGCTCACAGGCCACGGGGTAGATCGAATCGGTCGTGAACACAGGCGCGTCGAGCGTTCTCTGCTTTGTGTGTGTCTCGAACGGTGCGAGGCGCAGCTTGACCGTAACCGTTTTGGCGGCGAGGTGGCGCCTACGCAGGCGGGCGGTAACCTCCTCCGTCAGCGCAAGCAGCGTGCGGCGCACGAACTCGCGGTCATCCGTATCGGTCATGAATGTCGTTTCGCGGCCGATCTGTTTCTGCTCACGGCCCGGCTCGACCGGCCTGTCATCCTCGCCGTTTGCGAGCTTGTGGAGATGAGAGGCGTGAGCGTGGCCAAGGTGGCGATCGAGGAGGTCCGGCTTCGTGGCTGCGACGTCACCGATCGTCTTGATGCCCAGAGCATGCAGTCGCCCCGCCGTCTTCTCGCCGACGCCCCACAAGCGCTCGACTGGGAGTGGGTCGAGGAATTGCCGTTCGCCACCCGACTCCACGATAACCAGGCCATCCGGTTTCTCCAGGTCGGATGCCAATTTGGCCAGGAATTTGTTGGGTGCGACGCCAACGGAGACGGTGAGGCGTTCTTGTTCCCAGATTTGTTTCTTGATGCTGCGGGCGATGGTGACGCCGTCTCCGAACAGCCGGGTCGAGGCAGTGACGTCGAGGAACGCCTCATCGATGCTGAGTTTTTCGACCAACTCGGTATACTCTTCGAGGATCCCCATGATGCGCTCGGACACCTCGGCATAGAGTCTCATGCGCGGAGGGAGGTAGACGGCGTTCGGGCAGCGGCGATAGGCCTCCGAAATGGGCATGGCGGAGTGAATGCCGAACTTGCGTGCCTCGTAGTTGCAAGCCGCGACCACCCCGCGGCCGCGGCCGCCGTGAGGGTCGGCGCCGACCACGACAGGCTGGCCGGCGATCGCTGGGTCCTCACGTGCCTCGACGGCCGCGTAGAAGGCGTCCATGTCGGCGTGAAGGATGGTCCTGTTCAAGCAATCTCCGCGTTGACCCGTTGTGTCAGCCCATCTAACCTTGTAGTCGCCATTATGAAAGATGCAACCTTGGGGGGATACCTGGCAGAGCACGAGCGGCCGCCTGCGTTTGAGGGGCCGGACGGCGACTCGTACACCGCCGAGATCATGACGGATCGGGCGGGTCCGGGAGATGACGGACCCTGGTGCGCGTATCTTTTCTTCTTGAGGTGGCGGGGGGCCGAGCCCGTGGGGCACATAGAAAGCGATTTCCTGTCGGAAGCGGACAGCGAGGAAGCAGCGCGCGCTGAGCTGGAGCGGTGGACCCTGCACGAGGTGAAGGATCTCTTGAACGAGTTGGTGTCCGGATGATGGGACAGAGTGAAACCCTGCGTGGAAGGGTGCTGCGTACCGTCGGCGGCGTCTACGAAGTGGAGATCGGAGATGAGGTGACGGAGTGCTCGCTGCGCGGTCGCCTCAAGCAGGAGAAGGGGATCGGTCGAGTGGCCGTGGGGGACGGAGTGGAACTCGAGCGAATGGATGACGGTGGGTGCGTGATAACCGCCCTGCTGCCACGGAGCTCTCGCTTGTCGCGACGCTCGGCCGATGGACGGCGCGAGCAGTTGATCGCCACGAACGTTGACCAGCTCGGTGCCGTGCTTTCGCTAACCCGACCCGAACCGGTGTTCTCGCTTCTTGATCGGTTCCTCGTGTTGGCTGAAGCGAATGATATCTCAGCCTTTGTTGTTTGCAACAAGGTAGATCTGCCGGGGGCGAACGCTGTCAGCGAATTGTTTGTCGTGTACCGGGAGATCGGCTACGATGTGCTGTACACCAGCGCGAAGCGTGGGCAAGGTATAGAGGAGCTACGAGAGCACCTGGCGGGTCGTATCACGCTGTTCGTTGGGTCGTCCGGCGTTGGGAAATCGAGCCTGTTGAACGCTCTTCAGCCGGGTCTCGGCCTTCGGGTCGGCGAGATCAGTGTGGCCCTCGAGCGAGGCCGGCACACGACTGTGGCAGCGGCGCTCCATCCTCTGGACGTCGGCGGCTATGTGGTCGACACGCCCGGCTTGGGCAAGATGCGCTTTTGGGAAATGGGTGAGCGGGATCTGGCACATTGCTTTCGAGAGTTCGAGCCCTACTTGGGTGACTGCAAGTTCGACGACTGTTCTCACGTGCACGAACCCGGTTGCCGAATCCTCGAGGCTCTGGAACACGAGGAAATACACCCGCTGCGCTACGAAAGCTACCGGAAGATACTGGACGAGAGTGGTGAGGAGTCAAGCAGGTGGTAGAGCATCAGCTCCTCGACCTAATCGCGAGCGAGTTGCAGCGTCGCCGACCGATCCGGGCGATGGCTGGTACGTACGACAGCGAGGCGGCGGTGAGCCTGTTGCTGCGGCCGAGCGGTGACGGGGTCGAGTTTTTGGCGATCAGAAGAGCGGAAAACGAGGGCGATCCGTGGTCGGGTCACATGGCGCTTCCCGGTGGCCGGCGCGATCCGAGTGATGAGGACCTGTGGGAAACGGCCGCGCGCGAGACTCTTGAAGAGGTTGGGGTGAACCTGGCTGAGGCGGGTCGACGGCTGGGGCAACTGGACGATGTTGCTCCGCGGACGCGCCGGATCCCTGCGATCGCCATCACGCCCTTTGTCGTTGGGGTGACTCCAGAGGTGGAAGCACAGACGAGCTCGGAGGTCGAGAGGGCGGTCTGGGTACCTCTCGATGTAGTGATCGAGGCCAAGCACCGGGGCAGTATGACGCTGGACGTGTTGCCGGACAGAGAGTTCCCCACCATCGAGTACGAGGGTCACGTCATCTGGGGCCTGACGTATAGTATCCTTGGCCAATTCGAGGATGTGCTGAGGCGGATCGGATTTCCTTCGGAGGGGCTGGATTGAGAACCGCACTGATCCTGGGCTGCGGCTACGTGGGACAGCGACTGGGCCGGCGACTATCCGGGATGGGCCTCCGAGTCGTGGGGACGACCAGAAGTCCGGATCGCGCTGCAGAGTTTGCGGCTGAAGGCATCGAAGCGTTAATCGGTGAGCTGTCCGACCCGAGCGTGCTCGAAGAGATAGCGCGCCTCGAGTCGGATATCGTCGTCTATCTCATCCCTCCGCGGCCGCGCGGGGCGGACCCTTTGCGCCCCGTACTGGACACCGTGGCCATGGCCAAGCCC
>Ga0209536_100011847_pt1 | contig 12729 bp, 12 predicted proteins | sample DeeMarSeWOR28_12_FD_187461 | JGI IMG/M metagenome (GOLD analysis project Ga0209536, IMG submission 187461) | Marine sediment microbial communities from White Oak River estuary, North Carolina - WOR-2-8_12 (SPAdes) (version 2) | ecosystem: Environmental > Aquatic > Marine > Intertidal zone >...
TGTAAAGGAAGCGACAACCATGATAAGGAACAAGGGCAGGTTTCCGGTCAAAGGATTATAGTCGCTCTGGTCGGACGGCTGCAGCGCCAGGCCGGGGATGTTCATCCAGAGGAGCTTGATAGCAATCAGCGCGGCAGCCAGGACCAACATCGTGCCCAAGCCCATGACGATGGTTTTCGGCCAGCTCGCCGGCCTAGCTAGCCCGAGATCTCGCCAACCACTTCCTTGCGCTTTTAGGACAAAGGTCGCGATGAGGATCGCCAGCAGATAGGCACGCGACAAATCCAGCTCGCGCGGCGTACGCACCAGCCCGCGCAAAGTGCTATGAAAGCAGAGATCACCCCTCTCTAGGATATATCCCATGCCAAGTCCTGCAAAGACCGCCAGGATGATAACCATAAACACTATTCGGCAAAACCCTCAAGTATAGTTTGGCAGGCGCGCGACCTTGCCAATCTCACAGACGAGGTGATGAGCCAATCCATTACCTGCTGTATGGAGCACCTGCGTGCTGATGGATACACAAAAAAAGGGGGCTACCCTTCGAGTGGGCAGCCCTACAGAATATTTTGAACATCACTTGAAAGTTTCCGGTATGCCGGAGCCTTTCAAACAACTCATTTGATACTCCGGGAACACAACTATTACCGGAATATTTCTACCTGACGTGTTAGCTAGTTTTGACTGTGATGCGCCCGCTTTTCTCCTGGGCTTTTGCAGTCTTCGGCAACTTGACCTTTAAAACACCGCGCCGGAAATTAGCATCGACTTTACCCTGATCCACTTCAGTTGGAAGAGGGATGGTGCGGCGAAATGACCCATATGAGCGTTCCAGCTGGTAGTACCGTTCGCCTTTCTCTTCCTTTTCGGCATGTTTTTCACCGCTGATCATCAGGTTATTACGGTCCAAAGTAACGTTTATATCTTCAGGTTGCATGCCGGGCAATTCAACCGAGACTGTAATCTCTTTATCGGTTTCGCTTACATCCACACAGGGAGCGAAATCTCCCCAGATACTCGAATCACCGAAGAAGGGAACAAGGCTAAATGGTCGCTCGAAGAAGTCATCAAACACGCGATTCATCCGGCTACGGCGGTCAAACAGTTCATCATCCTCTGACCAGCGTTTAACGGGCACACGGCTCTCATTTTTCCTCCAGGGGATTAAATCTGTGATTGCCATCGTTATGCCTCCTTCCTTCGTGGATTCACGAATCCATCATCCAGCTTTGATGCTGATCTTGCGGACCTTTGCACCCTCGGCTTTGGGCAGTGTCAGATGCAAAACACCATCCGTATAAACCGCCTCGATGCCATCTTGATCGATGCGATCGGTCAGTCGAAAACTCCGCTCGTAATCTCCTATCTCATATTCTGCCATTGCGAGGGAATATCCCTCCGGCACGTCGATATCACTATATCCATTAATGGTGAGGACATTCTTCTCCAGGGTAATATCAATGCTCTCCTCACTTACCCCAGGCATATCTAAGGTAACGGAGATATTTTCATCCGTCTCGTAAATATCGGCCCGGGGCACTAAGCATATCCGTTCGCGTGTTCGCTCAGTCTCGCTATCCGGAACCATCTCTTGCTCTTGAGCTTCTATAGCTTTGGATTCAGTAGTCATTTTATTACCTCCATTCAAAAGGGGTTTTGCTTGTAAAAAGGTTAACTTTTAACAGTGATCTTTTTGGGTTTATCGGCTTCAGAGCGCGGCAGGCTAAGATAAAGCACGCCATTTTTGAAAGCAGCCTCAACCGCATCCACCTTCACACTATAGGGAAGTGTGAATTTACGCGTGAACTTGCCCATACTTCGTTCCTGACGATGGTAACGGGAGCCTTCGGGTAGATCAGCCAGTTGGCGCGAACCGCTTATGGTTAAATCCCTGCCGTCCACGCGGATATCCAAATCATCTGGATGGAAACCAGGCAACTCAGCGGTCACGATTTGTCTATCATCATTCATCCAGACATTTACCGCCGGATAACCCGGTGCTGCCTGGAGGCGTGAAGGGTAGAAATCACCCATGAGACGATTCATATCTTGTTGCAAGCGATCCAGTTCACGCCAGAGTAAGGGGGTCCTAAAAGTTCGATACATGGTCAAAATCTCCTTTCATATTGGTTTATAAAAATAGAGCCCTCAGGTTTCCCGAGGGCTTTGTTGTTCCTAATGAGATTCAGGTAAACCCGATTATCACCAAGAAAATATTAAGATGTTAAGTAACCGAGGCATTGAAAGTTTGCCTCTATCATTACGGTTCACAATATAAAATATACATATTAGAAATACGCAAACAAATAGTAAGAAAATTGTAAAAACTCATTTACTTACCTAGCATCAGCGCTATTGTGCTATCATTGAAAAATGATCTGCATTACGCATATATAGAACCTGGACCGACCATAAGGAGTTACCACCCTGTGGGAGGAGTTATTATCGAGAATCAGGTCTGAATTTATTGGTTAGATGAGTACACACAGGAGGTACTGAGATGGAAGAATCAAGTCGCAATGATATCCGCCGTTTGCTCAAGACTTTTGGCATCCAGGCAGATGAAGCAATGATCGCACACCTGGCGCGCAACCCAGAGATTCCCAGGCTACGCGTTCGTCTGGTATTGCAGGACCTCACCGATTACGGTGATTCGCCACCAGGAGAGCCATTACACCTGGAAATGGATGGTGAGATCCAGGGCTAGACAAACCAGGAAAAGGGATCAACATGGCTTGCCAAACGCTTATGTGTCCTCTCCAGGTTGAAACTCAAGCGCCGCCGAGTTTATGCAATAGCGTAAGCCCGTTTTATCTCGGGGGCCGTCAGGAAAGAGGTGACCCAGGTGTCCACCGCACCTGGCACACACGATCTCGGTGCGTCTCATGCCGTAGCTGGTGTCTTCGTGGAGCTCGATATTGCCCTGGCTTATCACGTCCCAGAAACTGGGCCAGCCAGAGCCGGAATGGAACTTAGTCTCAGACGAGAACAGCTCGTTCCCGCAGGCCGCGCACACATAGGTGCCATCATCTTCGGTATCCACATATTCACCGGTAAAAGGACGTTCTGTCCCTGCTTCACGTAAGATATGGTATTGCTGGTCGGTGAGCTGATCGCGCCATTCCTGGTTTGTTTTAGTAATTTTATTCATAGCAGGTTCCACACAAAATGTATTAGGAGAAAGTTAGTACGAATTTTATCATATAAACAGGAGCGCCATTTCGCGTCGCATCTTTCAACAAGAATTATGTTGACAGCACACAAATAAGGAGTTCAACAATGTTATCAAAGACAGACAAATATAAAGTTGTCATTAATCATGAGGAGCAATATTCAATCATCCCGATCGACCAGAGTTTAGCTCGCGGCTGGCGAGAAATCGGCAAAAGCGGTACACAAACTGAATGCATAAAATACATCGAGGAAGTGTGGACGGATATGACCCCGATTGATAGAGAGCGTATTATTCGAAGTATTGGAAAGTGAAACGATTATTCTGGTACTGAAATAATCAGTGTTGATATTTCTCCAAATTAAGAGACGAAGGATTAAACCCCTAGCGGATCGAGACTTCCAGAAAACCCTGTGGGAATTCCTCATGCATCCGTTCGTAGCACGAAAAAATCAGCGTACTTACATCTTTCCATTCCCCCTCGATAAAAGACCCATTATGCGTACGCTGGTAGAACAACCCGGTTCGGTCAAGGGTGTTCAGCACTCTAGCGATCCCATCTCTGACATGGCCATTATTGGACATAGGGATGACTGTAAGTTCGACTAAAACCTTAGAGGCATCTGTTCCCTGATCATTTAACATCTTCGCATCTCCTTTCCAAGGCAGCTATCCTGCACTTAATTGAACGGCGACAAAATCTCTTCTTGTGACTCTTCTGATCGCTTCATGATTTCCTCAATTAATCCAGTCAATTCGCCAATCCCGGCCCTTGGGGTGTACTCCCTCGTCAAGACCATGATCGACCGGCCGGCCTCATCCAGGACGATCAGAGGTATGCTTTCACGCAATATTTCCAGCGCCAGTTGGCTGCATGTACCGCTTTGTTCCATGATGACAACCCGGGGCTTTACCAGGGTGATATGATCAATTATCTCGGGAAGCAAGGGATTTACACGGAGAATATTCACATCCACTTGAGAGGAAAGCCCTGACTCGATTGCCAGCATATAAATAGAATCTCCACAGATTACGACACAGCGAGAGTCCTTCATCTGTATGAGGATAGCAAACAAGGAGATGTTTGTATACTAGTCGAGGTATAAATTTAGCCTAGGATTCGACCAAACTCGTTGTGTAATTTTGTATCGAAAAGGGAATCCATAACGAATCGGGCACTTAGAAGGCATCTATGGAACAAGCCAACACCTTCTCCCTTAATGTCCCCTGTCAAATTCGGGTTTAATTATTGGACATTATGTGGCCTTACTCTCCCCCTGTGATGGAACATCTCCTCGTTGGCGAGCATATTGAGCTAACTGGTATCTACTCTTAAGATGCAGACGCTCGAGGATCTGGCTGACATGATACTTGACCGTGGCTTCTGTGATATGAAGGGACTGGGCAATCTCTTTATTGCTCATACCCTGGGCAGTTAATTCCAGCACTTCATTTTGGCGTCGCGTAAGGGTAACCGTCTCCCTAGTTTTTATAGGAGGTTCCACATCCCTATGGGCAAATTCCGCCAACATCATGGTCGCCATCTCTGGCGAAAGGGTGGTTTCTCCATTCAGCACATTCGCTAGCAGTCTGAAAAACTGGCTTCCCTCCAAACTTTTCAGCAGGTAGCCGGAAGCCCCATACTTCAAGGCTTCAAACAGAGTCTCCTCCTTGGCAGCCACCGTGAGCATAACGATCTTAGTGTTGGGCAGCTCTTCCTTGATGCGTTTCGTCGCTTCCAGACCATCGCATACAGGCATATTTACATCCATCAGGATCAAATCAGGTCGTAAATGATGGGCAAGGGATTGGGCTTGCAAACCGTCATGCGCGGTACCAACAACCTGAAAGCCCCGCGTAGCCAGCAAGCTTCTGAGACCCTCTAAATAAAGGGGATGGTCATCCGCCAGCAGCACTCTGACAATTTTACCAATTGAAGGCTGTGTCTGGGACAGGACGCGCGGCAGGCGCAGGATAATACTCGTGCCTTCCCCCGGCGCAGAGCGAACCTCAAGGTATCCACCTACCGCCTCGGCGCGTTCGTGCATGATCTTGAGGCCAAAATGACGATCACCTTCTTCTATTGTTTCAGAATCTGGTCGTGTTACTTCAAATCCACAGCCTTCGTCTGCGATGATTACCTGTACATCATCTGCATGTTGGGTAATAAGCAGGCGTGCTTTGTTTACACCCGCATGCTTGCTCACATTGGTGAGCGCCTCCTGGATGATACGCAGTAATTGGGTTTCGACCTCGGGTGCAAGCGGGCTCTCCAGCCAGTCGTCCGGCATGCTGACTTGCGTCTGCAACCCATAACGGTCACGCAGGGCCTCTGTGTAATGCTCCAGTACCGAGAAGAAGCCAGGTGAAAGCTCTCCTTCCCTGATGCTGTGGGCTGAAACGCGTGAAGACTTGCGAATCCCCAGGATATACTGCCGCACATCCGTTTCGGCGTCCTGGGTTATCCGGATTAACTGGTTCAGGATGGCCTCGACTTCCTGGTACTCACCCTGCTCCAGGCGCGCTTTGGCAGCTTGGGCTTGTGCATCGACAAATCCAATCACCTGTCCCAGATCATCATGCAGCTCTCGCCCGATGCGCTCGCGCTCCTCCAGAGCAGCCAGTTGTAATTCGTGTTGGTGAATGCGTTCCTCAGATTGCAATCGTTCGGCTGTTCTACCCAAACGTTCCGCGATGGCGTCGATGAGATGTCGCTCTTCCAGCAAAAAGGGTCCTTCAGCGATATCCGGCATTTCTTCCAGATAACACACCTCAACGAAGCCGCGCCTCTCACCGCGTAGATATATGTTGGCGGTTTGTTTCCACTGTCTTTCCCGGTAGTTCTCTGCCCTGTATTCCCGTTCATCGAGGACGACACGCGCGCAGGTTATCTCCGGGTACTGCCAGGAAGCGGGAATGAGGTCAACCGTACCTCGCAGGATATCATCCAGCGAGATATCCGACCTCATGATGAGTTTAGAAATATTGTAAAGACAGCTCAATTCCTTCACACGTTCACCCAGCGCATGCGTCAAAGCCTGTTTCTCGGCGTCGACCTCCACGCGCTTGGTGATATCGCGAGAACCAAGCGTCAGGCCGATGATTTCGTCCGTTCCCGCTATACAGCGTACAGTTACATAGGTTTCGTAGTAAATATCACCACCATCCGGCGAATGATAGGCTGTTTCATATTGGGCTGGCAACCCAGTTTTCAGCACACCTTCCAGGATGGCTTTAACCTCATCCTGTTTCTCCTCATCGACATAGGTATATAAGGGTCTTCCGATCAGCTCCTCAATCGTCAGTCCCGGTGAGGCGTAGTTGGCAAACTGGATATTCAAATTCCTGTCAAGCATCAGGATATGATCCGGTGAGGTTTCCACCAGTGATCGCCAGTTGGTCTCCGATTCTCGCAGGGCTTTTTCAATCTGTTTGCGCTTGGTGATATCCAAGGCATATTCGATCATGCTGGTGACGCTACCAGCGGGATCCAGGATTGGATAGCCATGGACCTCGACGTATTGGAACTCCCCATCTTTATTCAGGTGCTGGTGCTCAACGATTACCGGCTTTTTTGTCTCCTTGATTACCTGGAGTGGGCAAGGCTGCTCAAGATCAGCACAGGGTTGCTCATTGCCATGCAGCAACTCATAGCAGGTAAGCTCTTTAATGGCTTCACCGTTATAAGCGGCTGCGTTCGCCATTTCTACCTGGTAAGTTTCCACATTCACCACGCAGAAAGGATAGGCTAACGCATCCAGGGCATCTTTCAAGATCAGATTACTTGCGTCCAATTTACTTTCTAACGGTTGGGAGTTCTCGACCTCGTGCTTCATTCGAAAAAAAAGGTTTTTAAGTCGCGGCAGTGAGTTTAGGGTAACGGTGTCAAGGGTGTCGGATTTTCGTGGATACCCACCTGGCTTCTATGGATAGAAATTCGACGAATGGTGGTTCTGGATGGTTATATAGACTCGCCCTTATTGTACAACAAAATGCTGTTGATAATAGTTTATTCGCATTAGTGCAAGGTGCTGAACCTACTTGATCACCATCTCCCAATCCACATCCGCAGGTTGTGGCTGGAAGCCCAGCTTCAAATTCAACAAATACATGGGGTTGTTCTCTTCATTATTTGATTGGAGCATACGTGTACCAATACGACTCGCAAACCGGATGGATTGCGCCTTGAGGGCTGTAGCGATACCGCGGCGCCGATAAGCGCGGTGAACGCCTGTAAAAGCAGTGTACAGGATTTCTACACTTTCGGTCCCTTTTTCCAGGGTAGTCAGCCCAATATACTGCCTCCCATCCAGGGCTACAAACCAGCCCTCGGGCATAAAATGCGGATCTTCGAATTCCGTTTTTGCATACAGGCGAAAAGGAAGGGGCACAAACGGATGGGATCTGGGCACATCCAAGTTTAGCAAGCTGTCCAGCTCGTATATTCGTTGCTGCCAGTCTGGATCTTCCTCTTGCAGTTCCGACAGCGATAAGATCTTAATCCCCTGTCGAGCCAGTTTATTTATTAGCTCATCATAGGGTGTAGGATCAAATTCGGAAACATCCAAAATGGATACTGGAAAACGCATCACCTGCTGGAAACCGTTTTGCTTTAACCAGTCCAGCTTCTGCGTTTCATCCTCGCACACTTGCGAAACCAGCGAAGCTGGTTCGTTTTGCATGCATTCGCCTATAATATACTTATAGAAGTTTTCGACCAGTTCAGGTGTCTGGTGATCGGGATGCAGGAAAATGGCGAAACGAAAATTAGCCATTTCAGGATCGCTCTTCATGGAAAAGCCATAACCAATAATTTCTTCATCCACCTCGACCACGTAGCGCCTGAACAAGCGAGTTGGGTCCCGGTGTTTATCCCAGTGTTGCCAACTGGCGGCTGAACCGGGCTGGTGAGGGTTCGCCAGGTTGTATACCCGAACAATGGCGGCATATTCTTCTTCACTGGGATCAAACCGACGGGTCACATATTGGGTCATTGGTACAGATGCTTCTGATCGGTAATATTAGTGGGCTAGTATTGTATTCGCTTATTCTACCCACAAACCTCAAGAGCAGTGGAAAGACATCTCGCCAACACGAACTGACCCGCCAGGCTGGTCGCTCACCAGCAACCAGGGAAGGGTCTGCTCGAACGATTGGTCCCACAGTTTAAATATCTTATCCCCGCTGGGAACTAGGTTTATAAGCCTTAATTGAGGCCAGATATGAATGTAGTAGGTAGCTTATTCTTCTTGCATGACCTCGTAGACCTTCTCCACGACCTCCGGTGGAACATCCTGCATACCATGGACTTCTTTGGCATGCTGGGCAACCATCTCCAGGGCTTCCTCATCGGTCTCAGCTCGAACTACGCCCTCACAATCAAATCCTAGATCTCTGCAATTCACAACTTTCGACATTTTGAGCCTCCTGACTGAACAATGACACTTTTCGGAAGAAAACTATTCGATTTTTCCTTGCTACGATAATTCCTGGAACGAACATCTGACAACTAACCGAACCACCCATTGAAGTAAAAAACAGGTAAGGAACAATAACTAATTTACAGATTTTCCTCCTAATTGTCAACATTGTTACGGAATGTACAAGCGAATCCATATCACTTAGAACCCTAAGCATGGTTAACCAGAATACCCCAGGATCGCCATCATCCTGGGGTATATCTAAAAACAGGCAACTTATACCGACCTCTCGGCTTGGCGGAGGTTAGATTGGCGCTCCTATCCAGTGTACAACCCCCTTGTCTGGTCACCTAATAGCCCCTATCGTAAGCAAATAACACCGGTACCCCGTATTGCGGTGCGGATACGCTGAATATGTCAGGCTCTCCCGCCTTCTCATGGATTAAGACCAAGTCGTGAAAGAATCCGCCTTGACTGCGCCAGAGTTGGCTGAAGCCCCAACCATGCCAGCGCCAGACGGATATGAAACGCTGCTTGTCTACTCCATCTTCCTCAAGGACGACCAGTTCTTGTACACCATCGCCGGTAACATCTCCAATCTCTAATTCAAGAATGGGGTCACGGACTGGGGAGCCACCCCAAAGGATGCGATACATACCACCGCGATAACCAACAATAAACGGGTGGCTGGTTTTCATCCCGGAAGGTCCTGATTTGTTAAGAGCCAGCAGGAGCTCGGCGCGACCGTCATCATTTGGGTCACCTAGCGCCAGGTCTACGACTTGCCATTCCGGAGGGCTCTGCCAGACCCGCTGGTCCTCCTGGTAGATCGTGACACCCTCCTTGCTCTTGTGAATTTTCTCGGGCATACCATCGCCTGTCAAATCGATCTGACCGGACCAGAACACACCGGACGTACTCGCCTGCGAGACGGTGACCGGTTGGCAGGTCCCAGCCTGACAGGTAAAGCCCAGCCTTTGAGGTGGCGGGCTGATGCGTTTTAGCAACACCTTAGCCTCATCATAATTCATCCAATGAGGTCTGGGTTGAGTCCAAACGGGTAGAGCCTGCACCGCACGCAAGCCTCCTTCATCCAGGTAGATTCGCAGAGCCAGGCCTTCCCTGGTTTCCTCCCAACCTTGATCGAAGGCGAAGTTGCCCAGGCTGTAGGCGATAAACTTAGTCCAGTGTTTGTTCCCCCAGCTTTCCTGTTCGACAAGCTCAGTCTCCTGAACAACGTGAGGATGGTGTCCGAGCACCAGATCTGCTCCTGCATCGAGCATCGCACCGGCAAGTTCCTTCTGCCTCAGGTCGTGACTAAACTGATACTCCTTACCCCAGTGTACCGAGACAAGGACAATGTCCGCTTTTGCCCGAGCCTGGCGTATGACTGATTTTATGGTTTCGTTTGTATCTTGTAGTTGGACTTTTGTGAGTGGAGCTTGAAACCCCGACTGACCCGGGGAGTGGCTGCCGGATGACATATGGGGGATAGCAACGCGGTTAAACGCCAGAAAAGCGATCTTGATCCCCTTGATCTGGCGAACAACGACCTGAGGGCTGTCCTCCGGATCAGAACCTGCTCCAATCGCCGCTATACCTGCAGATTCCAATACTGCCTGTGTGTTATTGAATCCGGTTTCTCCTGCATCCAGGGTGTGATTATTGGCAAGACTGAGCAAGTCAATCCCGGCTTCCCTGAACTCTTCTATCGCCTTGGCCGGGATAAGCAAGCGATAAGGTTCATAAGCTAGATCACCTGGCAGGTCTGCTGAAGCATATCCTGTAGCCGGGATGGCACCCTCGAAATTACCCAGGACAAGATCTGCGGATTGCAATTCTGATGCTACCTGGGAAAAAATCTGTGACCTTGTAGCCATACCTCTACCCAACATCAGGTCTCCCATCACGATCAGTGCAACCGGCTTTTCGGAAGGCGCCAGCTCCTTCCCGTCTCGGAGGTATAACCAGAGAGGTGGAGGCTCAGTTGGTGTACTGTTAACCAAGCGCAGAGGCAGCATGGCAGTGCTGCTCGCCACCAGTGTGACGATAAGATAGGCAATCAGTCTTGGAGTGATATTCATCTCACCATTCTGGTGGCTGGTTGGCGTAAACGATCCGCGTCACCTGCCAGGTTTGACCAGTTTCCTCTCCCATCCGTTCGAGTGTATAGGTAACATCCAGTTCATAGGGCCCACGCTCGGCTATGGATCCTTCAATGTAATCTGGATAATCACCCTGATAACTGTACATAGCATCTAACCATGTTTCGCGCACTGTGACGACTGCCTTTGAGTCCGTTTCCAGGTCAAAAGAGCGGATTTGAGAACTAACCAACTGGTGTCCCAGGTAACGTTTCTCAGCCTGCCAGCTCTTGATTTGGGAGTTGATTTGCGCGATTGCATCTACCAAATCCGGCATAACAAGCTCTTGTTGGTACCAGTAAGCGCTGGTAAGCGATTGTTGGAACTGAAAGATAGCCCGGCTTAGTTCATCGTATTCTGCGGCTTCAACCAAAAAACTTTGCGTCCACTCAGGTGGTGGAGGTGCTTCCCCTTCATCGAGCATCAGCCGCCATTTTTCATCGGTGAGGCGGTCTTCAATCGGCCAGGGGAATTCGTAGTAAGAAAAGACGCCCCCTTTATTAACCTGCAGGTAGATATCCCCATCCGTTTCAACAATAGGAACGACTACGTAGATTGGGTTAACGCGTCCCACACCTTCCTCGAGCACAGTAGCAGGCGGGTTAGGATTGGTGGCAACATCTGCGATCACCGCAGCCTGAGGCTCTTCCTCCAGAAAACGGCGAGCGTTGGGATCCTCCATATCGGTATCGGCGGCTGCCATGGTCAGGTTTTCGAGTTCACCACCATAAAAACGGATCTGGGTATATTCTTCCTCGGTCAGGGGCTCACCACGCAATTCTTTCTCAGCCATCACCTGTAGGGAGCTCGCAAGATTTTCAAGTGTATCCAGGCTTTGTCGATCCAGCTCATCGAGCAATCCCCTGCTCTCCAGACCGCTACGAGTCATGGCTGTGAGTGCTGCCAGGCGTGCGAAAAAGAGCGGTACGGGTTCGACATAACCTTTGGGCGGTAAAGGTGGAGGAGGCGGAGGACCAGCCCCCAGCTCGGCATATACCTGCTTTGCGTAAAGGATGGTGTCGTGCTTTAACTCCGCCCAGCTTCCCAAGACCGTGTTTAATTGTTTGTCCAACCATGTATCCGATCGCATAAAAGCCGGATAGCCCTCCTCTGGGACTTCCAGGAGTGGGTAAAAGCTGTATAGCCAGGTGTTATATAGGGTATCCGTCCAATCACCCTCTGTCAAGCCAGCCGTCCAGGCGCGCATTTTCTCCATCTGCTGAGGATATTTTTCGTAGCTGGTCTCTCCCATCTGATCCAGGATCTGGTAAGCGCGTTCAGAACCCATAGCGGCGGGGATATCCAGTCCCTTTGGTAAACTGCGAGGGTTATCCCTGGTACCCACATTTCGATAGATCAACTCCCGGAAGATATAAGCATCCGGTACGAAGCGCTGGCCCATAAAACGCATCCCCTTAGTGGTCTCCTCGACTTCGTCGGTGTCCATGATAACGATTCCCAGTATCTTCGGTGGGGGAAGCTGGTAGGCTTGTTGGATGAATTCTTCCAATTTCGTCTCATCCACCAGGTTCGATAGGACTACCTCGGGACCATAGACAACGTCCATAACCTCCAGGTATTGGAGCACGGTCAAATCATCGCTACGCCCAACGAAAAAAACCGTGGGGTTGTAAAGATCCATCCAGGCATCCAGGGCTGGCTTGCCTTCCACCTGGGCATTGCGCAGTGCGTTGGCCAGCAATAATGCCGAACGGGTTTCTTCACGACCTACCTCGGGATCATCCGTCTTTAGCCGGAAGGTCATACGCCCGTACCACATCATGCTCTTGAAATAAGCTTTCAACGCATCGTTTCGTGTGTAATGCCCACGCGGGATATACTGGGTATAGTCCTCTCCATTCTCTAATCCGGGGAACAGGGGCGAAGGATAGATGCCATCCGCAGCCTCTACGAGCGCCAGTTCAGCCTGAACCAGGTCGCGTGCGTATTCTGGTACTTCGATGGACGGGTCCAGGAGCTTGCTGGCAACAGC
>Ga0209536_100011848_pt1 | contig 12729 bp, 9 predicted proteins | sample DeeMarSeWOR28_12_FD_187461 | JGI IMG/M metagenome (GOLD analysis project Ga0209536, IMG submission 187461) | Marine sediment microbial communities from White Oak River estuary, North Carolina - WOR-2-8_12 (SPAdes) (version 2) | ecosystem: Environmental > Aquatic > Marine > Intertidal zone >...
TAGAACTTTATGTCTTTTGGAAGTACTTAGAGACCCTAACAAAATGAATATAAGCTCGATATTCTATGCTGATACATGCCATTTCGAGTCTTTTTGTAAGGGATTCTTATTAAACTTTACAATCACTCGGGAACGATATATAATAGTAGTACTAATAAAGAATTAGACTTAAAGATTTAAGGACGTGAAGTATGAAAAATTGGGTGATATTGGTTTTATTAGGTATTTTCCTGGCCACTACGATGGCCGGGTGTAAGAAAGGTGGCTGAGGCTCCTCCGCTCAATGTGACGTACATGTTGTACGCTCCGATAGTCATTCCCGCGAAGGCGGGAATCCATCATTGTGTTTCCGGATTCCGGCTCAAAGCCGAAAAGATAAAATAATCTTATAGTATCAGTACTTGCTGCCTTTCAATTCTTCAATACGAAGACGAAAGTCGGGTCGAGGGGATATCTCCCGAATCGCTCGCCGTAAATAGCCAGCCCTCCCGGCAGTGCTTCGTCCACTTCCAACCTTAAGATTATTTCTTTCTGAGCAGCCGCTTCCTGCAAAACCGATTTTGGAATATGGGCGTTGAGAAGATAACCGTATGAGCCGGCTTCGCGCAGTTTTCGGTCGCGTTTCTGGCTGTGCCATGAGAGAATTCCGCGATGGTCCGCCGGATCATCCTGCAGGTCGAATGTCCCCACCGCCTGTCCGGCGACGCGTATGCGAACGGCGCTTGGGTAACGAGTCTCATCGGTCATTGGGTAAGAGTTGGGATTCGAGCTGGGATCATGTGTTCCCTTGCCCCGCATGAAATCACCTTCCTGCTTACGGGCACCTTCTCTGTCTTTGCCGAAGAGCTGCTTTGCGGAGACTTCGATACGGAAGTCTGCTCCGGCAATGTCTTCGACCTTTAGGTTGGTGGGCCACGGCAGAGAATATTCGAAATAGCCGGTTCCGGCACCGTTTACTTTCAGCCCTTCGAGCACATTCCATTGTTTAAGAGACCATTCAGCTTTCTTGAAGCTATTGGGTGCAAAACGAATGACTTTGATTTTTCCGGAATTTGAGGTGATTGTCTCTTCACGTGGAGATTCGCCGTTCGATACAAGATATGTCGTAAAGTTGCGATGAAGGGTGTTTCCGGCTTCATCTTCCAGAGCCAGGCTCAGTACGGCCAGCGCAGGCTTGTCAGGCATTGTCACCGGGAGTGGCTTTAGCTCCTTATTCATCCATGGATTATAAGAAACAAGACGTTCATATTTGGAGTATATCTGCCGGCGTCCAAGAGTGTCCCAGCCGAACAGTTCGGCACGCAGCATCAAATCCTCGCTGACCGCTGCGTCCGTCATGAAAGATGCATACAGGGGCACCTGGATGTTCTCGCCCGGTTTAACGTTCCGGCACAATTCTCTTTCCGAGGCTAAATAAAATTGGCCGTGCAGGTCTCTGAGGCTCATGCCCTCGATTAGTTCGGGTATACCTGTGTACTTGTCCGAGCGGTCATACTTATAGTAGCCGTTCCACTCGTTGATGACATCATGGTGCTCGGTATACAGCCAGCCGCAAATCTTCGGATGCCGCCTGAACTCGTTCATCATAATATGATAATCCCAGCTCCAGTCGACGTCGCCGGCGCTTCCTTCGTAGCCCCAGACGTTGCCGCACTCGCTGTTGAACATTGGCTGGTTGCCCTGACTGCGTCCGCCGATGAAGTTCCACTTCGATCCCGGATACGTATCACGGGTAATCTGATCCAAGCGCTCGCGCCAGCCGTAGCCGGGCAGATATGCATGCCAACTGTTAATGTCAGTGGCGACGTGGTCGAGGTTGCACGGTGAGTTATCTTCCACCAGGCGGGTCGGATCGAGCTTTTTGGTCAACTCATAAATCGATGCCACCCATTCCTGAGTTTCCGGAGTGTAGCCCTTTCTTCCCGTTTTCAGTCCCCAGGTTTCGTTGAAATTCACCCAGGAAAAAATCGCTGGATGGTTATAATCCCGACGAATCATACCTCTCAGCGCAGTTTCGGTCTCCTGTCGCATTTTTGCATCGGGCGGTCCCCAACTGTTCGGGACATCGGCCATAATCAGGACTCCGAGCCTGTCGGCCCAGTACAATTTGCGCGGCACCTCGACCTTGATGTGAATCCGCTGACCGTTAAGGCCGATACGGCGCGATCGTAATATCTCGTCCCGCATGAAATCGTCGCTGGGGAACGTGTAGAAGCCATCCGGATGATAGGACTGGTCCAGCGCCAACTGCAGGTATACCGGCTTATCGTTCAGAGCGATGTAGGGGAAATCCGTGCCGGGAAGTTTGACCACGCTGATTTTTCTCATACCGAAGTATGTTGAGACATGATCTTCATCATCGGGCCCGAGCAGCACAGCTTCAACCTCGTAAAGATACGGATCTTCCAGCGACCACAAACGTTGCTTTTCAATGCTTACTTCAAACTCTAGCGCCCTGGCTCCTTTACGGAGCGTTTGGCTAATATTCGGATCCGCCAGGTCATGTGGCTTAAATTTAAGTTTAAAGTTCATGTCCGCCTGAGCGGGTTTGTTAAGAAATGCACTGACTGTGACTTTCCTGTTGTCGATATCGGGTGTGAAATGAATCGTCTCCAGGGCTACTGGCGGGCGAGATTCCAAATAGACGGTCTGCCATATCCCTGCTGCTCTGCCGTAACCCTGCTTGCCCTCCAGCTTGAATCTATGAGGAGTGTCATCGACACGCAAAACCAGTCTGTGAGTCTCTCCCTTCTTTACATACGGCGTAATATCGAACTCGAAAGGAGTGTAGCCTCCCTGGTAATCGCCCAGAAGGTTTCCGTCAAGCCAGGCAGTAGTGTGCCAATCGGATGCGCCGATTACCAGAAAGACCCGCTGTCCCGGCCATGATTCGGGAACGGTTATTGAGCGGGCGTACCAGCCAATATCCGCCTTGTCTTCGACGCCGGATAGTTTCGAGCCCCAGGGAAACGGAACCATAATCGTATCGGGGAATTCCGCGCCGGCCTTGAACCACTGCTCTTTCTGTCCTGCGTTATCTTTGTCGAAACGGAATTGCCAGGGGCCGTTGAGATTGAGCCATTGCTGTCTTTGAAAGTCGGGGCGCGGATGTTCCGGCAGCGGAATGTTTTCGCTGCTGATCGTTTGGCCCCATACAAGATTTCCGCCGCTAATCAATAAAACCAGCACTAATAAAATACGCATTTTGTTTGATTTCGGTTCCATCGATTTTTACCTCTCAATAAATGTTCTTTTCATCTATTTTAGCAGATTTTCCAATAGGAACAATCCACTTTTGCCGGGGGCGACTATGTCTATATCTCCATCTGTGTCTATATCGTGGGCGGCCGTGCTGATACCAAAGCCAACGTTTCCGCCCTCGTGTATTATATGACGCTGCCATTTCCGTTCGTTACGGTCGAACTTATAGTAGTACACGCAGGGCGGGTCGTTGCCACCGGGATCATTGCCGTTGTGAGCATGAACACGTTTGCCGGTGATAAGTTCGTCGGTTTGGTCGTTGTCGAGGTCGACCAGTATCAGAAAGTGAGGCTGCGACCATGAATCGTCGATAAGATGTTTTTGCCATAAACGGCTGGTGCCGGAAGCACTTTGCTCAAGCCAGTACAGCCCGTAATTATGGCCCATTCCCCAGATTATATCCGCGTCCCCATCGTCGTCGACGTCATGTGCGAGTATGGGAATGCTGGCATGGCCGAGGTTGAATTCTGCGTGCCATAACCACGGCTCGCTCGCATCTTGAGTTTGTTCGAGCCAGCCGTTAGGAGTGATTATATCACATCGGCCATCCCCGTTGATGTCACCGGCGCCGATGCCGTGGGTGGCGGCCTGTTTAGGCAGTTGATGCTTGGTCCATTTCACGCCGTGCGGTGCGCTACTGTCCCGGCCGAATTCGTACCACGCAGCCTGGCTCATAATGTTGGGCAGAACATCAAGCTGCCCATCGGCGTTTATATCAACGGCCATCGCGGTCTCTATATTTCCCGGCGTATCGATGTCGATGACCTCGAACTCGCCGCCGGCCCGGCCGGGATTGCGGAGCCAGAAAAGCTTTTTATTATGCCATGCACAATTAGCGATATCTACCCAGCCGTCGCCGTCAATGTCCATAGGAAGGTTGGCAAAGTCGTAATAATAATTACCCTGTTCGGGCACATCGCGCACAAAATGTTTTTTCCAAGTAGGGGCTTGGTACCAGAATCCACCGCAGAAAATATCGAGCTTGCCGTCCCGATTGAAATCGGCTATGCCGGCCGCTTCAAAGCGAGAATCGGCGTTGATTGCGTGCAGGCGAAAGCCTTTGCCCACTTTGGGCTCTGTAATTTGGGCTTCTCGAAGCAGCACGATCGCCCCCCACGGCAGGTTGTTTTGTGTGACTTTGAGCATAAGGTCATTGGCGCCTTTTTTCAATGTCACCGGCACAATGTCCGGCGCCGGCATAATCGGCCGCATAGTGTTATTTGCGTGGATGACTTGCCCGTTGAGCCAGGCTTTTACTCCATCGTCGCTGAAGATTTCGAGCCGGGCCTGCTTCTCAACATCTGAGTCAATCTGCGTTTTCAAATAAGCGACCCTTTGCTCGCCGCCGTTGAGAACTTCGAGCAGGTCCAGGTAGGCCGGGTGCTGATCCAACTGCTTGATGGGCATCGGCTTCCATTGTACCTGTGCATCGGGCAGTTCCGGGCCGAACGGAATATCGAACAATTGCGTGCAGTTTTTGTCTTTCTGCATATAGGGGCCGGCTACCTGCCAGCCGGTCAGATGGCTTCTGACCGACTCGATTTCATCGACGATTTGTTGCGCTTGTTTTTTGAGATTTTCGCCGACTTGTGCCGCAAGGACGCGTTTTAATGCTGCCGCGGCCGGCTGGCGGTTTTGCGGATAAATCTCTTTTGCGATTGTCAGTGTCGCCAGGGCAGCTTCCTCCTTGAGTGCCGGAGCTGAAATATGAGAAGCTGTGAAGCTTAATGAATCGGCAGTTTTAACACCGGATGCGACAGCCAGGATTTTTTTCTTTTCGGCATCATCCGTGGCCAGACTCATAGCTGTTTTACAGTTCTGCAGTTTCTGTTCTGGCGAAAATCGCTCCGAGGAGGCGGTCAGGTTGATATATCCGCGAAGGGCCAGAATGCGATGTACGTTGTTCTCTGACGTCCGGGCGATCTTAAGCAGGTCAGGAATCGGTTTGTCATTGGGCCATTGTGCCAGCAAACGAAGGGACTCGCGCACGAGTTGCGCATCGCTGTTTTGAGTGGACTTTAACATCTCGGTCAGGGCTTCAGGCGTAGCAAGCTCTAAAAGCAGAGGCAGAACATAATGACGCTCCGAAGCCTGCATGCGGTTCATTGCTGCAATGACCCTGCCGCCGGCATCGTCCTTGTCGGGGCTCGCCTGGCAAACGGCAACAAGTGCTTTCAGCACGGCATTCCGGTCGGAATCGGATTTTGACGTGACAAGTAGATCGAGCAGAGGCCCAAGAGTATCGGTCACAGCCAAACGGCGCAGCGACTCTAATGCGGCAAGACGGACAGATTCCTGCTGTGCGTTTGCGTATTGCAGCAACGCCGACGCTGCTGCAGTGTCCCCGCGTTTGCCTATTGCAAGAAGTAGTTCGGCCTTCTCCGTGCTCTTAGCCTGTTTGAGATATGCAAGAAGGGCTTCATGCACTCCCGGGCCGTGTATGCGTGCGAGCGTGTCGCGGGCGGCCTCGCGCTCGGCCGGCTCACCTTCGGCCGCTGCCTGCGCCAGGGCAGGTATCATAGAGGTATCACTCAAATCGGCCAGAGCCTGCCATGCGGTTACCCGGACCTGCTGATGCGGACTTTTGCTCGCGGTGCGGATTGTGGGAAGTGCTTCGGCGCCGAATTGCACGTGTGCGTCCAGTACCGCCAACTGTGCTAAGGCTGGAAGTGAATCCCATTGTCGCAGGCAGTCATTTACCAGTCGTATGTCTTTAATTTCCCGCAACAATTTGAGCGCAACAAGCTGGAGCTGCTGGTCTTTACCGGTGAGGGCCTCGACTACAAGTTCCGGGCGTCTATCGCTATCCGACAAAACCAGTCCGCGCCAGGCGGCGGTGCGGATAGCAGTTGAGACCTCGGCATAGTATAAATCAGCATAGAGTGCCGCCGCGCCTGAATCATCGCCTGCGCTTAGACGGTTTTCCGCGCAACCCAGCAGCGCTTCGGCCACCGTTAGGCGGACCTCGGAATTCGTGTTCTCGCTCGTTTTTTTCAACGCAGCGACAGCTTCGTCGTTACCAATCCTGCCCAGCGCCGAGGCGGCTGCCTTCGCTATCACAGCGTCGGCATCCGATATTAGCGGCACAAGCAAAGGTACTGACTCAGCGTCACGGCGCCAGCCCAGAGAATCGATTATACCTGCTTTGTTTAGGCCTGTGGTTTTGGTAAGAGCTTGCCGCAGCACAGCGCCTGCTTCTGGGCCTGGTATCCCCTCCAATGCGTAACGGGCGGCATGGCCGACACGTTCTTCGCCCAGCAACGCGGCGAGAGCCGGCACGGAGCGACCGGTGCCGTAGATTCTCAACTGCTGGCACGCAGCACATTTTTCAACCGGGCCGGCAGAAGATTGCAGGACAGCGATGAGTTCCTGCTCATCGGCGGCATGTACGCTGCAGGCTGAAAAAGTTATGAATATTATAATCAGGATGAGATTGAAAAAATTAATTTTCATAAGCTTCCTTTACTGTAGTCAGATATAGTCTTTGTTCATTGTAATTTTAGAGACACCACGGGGGACGCGGAGTATAGGAAAGAAGCCGATTTGCGGTTTCGTCTGCGGCAAATTCAAGCGTCGCCGGATTCCAATGAACGTCGCGCTGTAAAGCAAGCGCAATACCGCCGATGAGAATAGCATTCATGGTGTAAGCGGCGATTTCGGGATTACAGATAGTCTGCATGCGCGTAAGGATGCATTCCAGGAAATTCCCTGAGTGACTGTCGGCATGATACACACGCTTATCATCAGGCCAGAGTGTTTCTTTTAGAATGTTCGCAGGATATGAGACGATGTTGTTGCGATCTACGGCGATGCGGCCCTCCGTGCCGACAAAGCAGGCACCGCCTTCGAGGCCAACCGGTTCTCCAGGATGACCGGCCGAATGAACGACGACCCCGTTTTTGTAGTGATAATGGACATTGCCCTTATCGTACTCAACATTGATCGGGGCTTTGAGATCAGGATTCACGGTCCACTGAATAATGTCGTAGTGGTGCGGGCTCCAGTTGACATCGCCGACGAACAGGCCGGACAACGTATGTCCGGCTTCACCGCCATAAGGTCTCCACGGCAGCGGCCCGAGCCAGAGGTCCCAGTTGAATCCATCCGGTACGGCTACCGAGCGGTCGGAGGTCCACGGGCTTGGGACAAACGCGCCCGGGAGGCGGTAGGCATAAACTTCCTTTAGCTGCCCGATGCGGCCGTTGCGGACGTACTCACAGGCCTGGCGGAACTTGCCGTCGTATTCCGAGCGTTGCTGGGTGCCTGCCTGGTAAATACGGCTGTGGCATCGTGCCGTCTCGACTAAAGTTTGGGCCTGTCGAACAGTAATGGCGATGGGCTTTTCACAGTATACGTCCTTGCCCGAGCGCATCGCCATGATGGCCATTGGGGCGGCCCAATGATAAGGCAGCGCGAGCAATACCGCGTCGATGTCAGTTCGGGCGAGAACTTCGCGGAAATCATTGTATGCTTGCACACCATCGTAATTTGGGCGGTTGAATCGCTCAGCGTATATCTGGTTGCATCGTTTCCAGGCATGGTTACGCCGTTCCTGGCGTACGTCGCATACGGCCATGACCTGTACGTCGCTGCAGGCGATATACCCACCGGGAACATACGTCCATGCGCCGCCGAGCAGATGTCCGGTGCCCTGGCCCCCCAGGCCGATGAATCCCATGTTTACGCGTTCGCTCGGAGCTGTCTGACGGTTGCCCCCGGCACTAAGGGCCGAAGAGGTAATCACATAAGGAACAGCAACAGCCGATGCTGCCGCTCTCAGGAACGTTCGCCGTGTCATGTCTCTACTATGCATATGTGTGCCCTCTCAAGATTGTTTTAATACTCGATACTCATCGAGAATCGATCTGTAGCGTTAGGATACCAGATTCTTCTGCCGGAAGCATGTGTTTTTTCGTGTGGATATTTACAACGCAGCTTGCGGGTGATCGTTGCCTACGGCCTGAAGATCGGCGGCCAGAGCGTTCGATTCAACTTGTTCAACCGTTTTGCAGCCTGGAATAACACAAGTAACAGCCGGATGTTGCAGACACCATGCCAGGGCCCAATGTGCCATTAATACGCCTGCTGGAACTTCATTCTTAAAGCTCGCTACTTCTCTATAAATTTCCTGCCATTCGTCCTGGTCATGCCAGGAGCTGCGGACATCCGTGCCGGAGAACTTCGAATCTTCGCTATATTTGCCGCTCAGGAATCCGCTGGCCAGAGGCACCCGTGCCAGCACGCCCAAGTTCTGCCGAATGCAGGAATCGAAAATTTTCCCTTCCGTTTTCCGATGGACACGATTGTAAACGGCCTGGATTGCCGCAGCTCCTACGTCTGATGTCTTCTCGACCTGGTAAAGGCTGCCGTGCTTTTTGCTGATGGATATTCCCAGATGGCGAATCTTGCCGGCTTCTACCTGCTTTTGCAGTGTTTCCCACAATCCCGGCGTGTCGAACATTTCATCGGTTCCGCTATGGAACTGATAGAGATCGATGTAGTCGGTTCGAAGCGCCTTGAGCGAATCCTCTAATTGTTTTTGAATCTGGGCCGGCTCGAAAAGATTTTCACGCTCGAAGTTCGGCTTGAATTTGTGGCCGAACTTGGTGGCGATGATCCACTTTTCCCGCCGGCCTTTGATGGCATTGCCGATCAACTCTTCCGAGAGATGGTCTCCATAACACTCAGCGGTATCGATCAAATTTATGCCAAGTTCGGCACCTTTTTCGATCATCGCATCTACTTCGGCCTGCTCGAAATTCTTGCCCCATTCCCCGCCGAGCTGCCATGTTCCAATTCCGATGACCGAGACATTCATCCCCGTTTTACCCAACCGGCGATATTTCATAAACCTGTCTCCGTATTAAAGATTGTTCGTCGATTCTATTATCATTTTATCCGCCTAAGGAATTCCACTACTTCCCGGCGTGTATCTTCAATGGTACGCACATTCGGCGGCATCTTCGTTAGAAAGTCCCGGCACGCATTGACATATTCCGGATCGGCGAGGCAGCGCTTTGTATCCTCATCGAGTATTCTTTTATCGTTTGCACGAAAAATCAATTCGTGCCCTGATGAACCGTCGCTGGAGTAAACCTCTTCTATCCAGCGCTTAGTCTTGAGATAATAATTTTCTACTCGTAGAAAAATAAGCAGCTTGAATTTGTTAAAATGCTCGCTCGGCACACAGTTAGTATTACAGATTTGGTTTTTTGCCTGCTCCAGGTTATCTGCGTGCAGATTCGTAGCGAGGATATGCCCATACTCGAACAACTTGCAATAAGCCCTTAATTCATCCGCCCATAAATAAGCAAAGTAATACCCGGAACCAATTTCATGACACACATAACAAGCACGAGGCGATACATTGGCATTCGCCGCCTCATATACAGCTTCGGGTGTTGCGGCAATCAGCGGAATATCTGCCGGCACAAAGTTCAGCAGGGCACACATAACTGTCGTCTTGCCTGCTCCGCCCGGCACCGAGCCAACCATAAAAGATGAGCCGGTGCTGATGCGGGCCATCAGGTAAGCCGCCAGGTCCAGATCCAGAGTTTTCGCTGCAAGCAAATCGAAAACCGACAACATCCGCCCCCCTCGCTGGTTGCAGCGGTTCAATTCCTCACAATGTTTGGTGATTGCATCATTCGTATCCATTATCTTTGTCTTACTCAGATTCAGCAACAATGCCCCTCTATCCGAAAAGACTACCCGGCCATTCTATTTTCTGAATATCTATAGTCAACTCATCTTATTCCAATATCCTGGATTTTGGCTGCGGTGCTATCAAAAAATCCTACTGCTGATGCTCGGTTATCTTTCGCTATGCAGTATTGTAAAAAAACTGCAATTTGTTTGAGAACTTTCTTGCTAAATTGCCTTGTTGGGGAGATAATTACGAGGCGTTTAATAGGAGGAGTTGTTTTTGTTAGACTGCTATGGAGTACTTGTTAAAGTTTTGCGATTGCTATATAAATCACTCTGGAGGTGAGCGATGCCGACGATTACGAAAAAAGAAGTTATTGACCGAATAGCCGAAAAAACGAATACCAGAAGAGCGGTGGTTAAACCTGTGGTTCAGTCTTTTCTCGATGAGATCATCGATGAGCTTGCTAAAGATAACCGCCTGGAATTTCGTGATTTTGGCGTTTTCGAGACGAAAATGCGTGCCGCCAGGAGAGCACAGAATCCGAAAACTATGGAGCAGGTTCGAGTCCCGGCCAAAAGAAGCGTGAAATTCAAGATGGGCCGGCTCATGAAGCAGAAGATGAATGCCGCGAGTACATAGGCAATACGGTTGACTAAATGACAGATATTCAGCCAATTCTATTATCAGCAATAACCTGCAACAGAGTTATCTTTGACAAGGTCTCCGGCATGCCGAGTATTATCGATATCGTTCAGACGATCGATGCTCGAAAATATCCGGCAAGGCATGCCCAGATCGTTTTTTTTTGTGAGCTTACGAATGGGCACGGCACAACGGATGTAAAAATATGCCTCGTAGATGCACAGGAAGAAGAAAAAATAATATTCGAACGGGAGGGAAAGGTCCGTTTTGGGAACGTTAAACAAATCGTTACTCTGGCAATGAACCTGCAGGGTATTGTTTTCCCAAATCCGGGCGAATACCGGTTTCAATTATTTACGGGAGGGACTCTGCTTGGGGAAAGACGAATCTCGTGCCGAAAGGTTAAGATACCGCCCCAATCGGGCCTGGCAGAACCTCAGGCAGAATAAGAGTATGATTATGAACAGCAGTTTTTCGTTTCGTGACCAATTTTAAAATCGATGGACGCAGTTCTCTACATTATTGCCGGTCCGCTTTTTCTAATCTCCATCACGGCACATTTCTATGTGAAGCTCCGCTTGCGTCCGAAAGAAGATCCTGATTCCGAAGACGACTATTACTACGAATTCGAAGACCAGCAGCCGGATGTTGCCAGGTATAATAAATGGTCGAGAATCACATTTGCCGCCGCCACAGTCGGTGTCTTACTACTTTTTATTGCTATGATTATTTGACTCCCTTTTTCTGCGTTTTTAGGCATAAAACGTCAGGTAGAAAAATATTTTCAAAATTTTTTATTTTTTGTTGACAACTACGACAGTATGTAGTACTTCGTAATGAGGTATTTAACAGTGAGTGGGCTAACTAAAAGAGAGGTAGGTACTGTGAGCAAAAAACCACTTGATCATTTTGGGCAATTACAGCGTGCGGTCATCGAGGTCGTTTGGGAGCTTGGCGAGGCAACTGTGCGCCAGGTCTGGCGGCGGCTGTGCCGCAAAAAGGAGCTGGCATACACGACAGTATTGACGGCGATGCAGCGGCTTGAAAAGGATGGCTGGCTTAAGCATCGCGTAGACGGCAGGAAACATATCTATCTACCTACCAAAACCCGCCAGCAGGCCGGTGCCGGTTCAGTGAGAAAGTTTGTCCAGCGGATGTTTGATGGAAACGCACTGTTGCTGTTCCGTCAGCTCGTGGAAGAAGGCGAACTGAGCGATAAGGAGCTGCGGGAGCTACAACAGTTAATCAACCAAAAACGCAAGGAGAGAGTAAAATGATTCTCGAACTGTTTCCGGAAGATCTGTCGTTGTGGACTGTAGCGTGGCAAAGTTCATTATTTGCTGTGATCGGCCTTGTCGGCAGTTTTCTCTTAAGGCGCCGGCCGGCCAGAGCATCCCAGGTTTTGTTTCTTGCAATAATCGCGGCGGTTTTTTTGCCGGCAATGAGCATCCTGGCCAGGCACTACGAATTAGGACTTTTTGCTGAAAAGCCGATAGTGTTGCCGTCGGTCGAGATAGAAATGCTCGCGGAGGCGCCTGAAATTTTTCCTGTGCCTGAGATTCAACCGGCTGTGCTTGAGGTGCCAACAGACTTAGCATTAACGGATAATGGTTCAGAAACTATCAGAATTCCGTGGCGTTTGATCGTGCTTTATGCCTGGATGATAGCGGCTTTAATTTTGCTGGGGCGGCTTATTATTGCATTTATCAGCGGGATTCGTCTGCTACGACATACACAATCCGATAGTTGTGAGCACATAAAGAGAGCAGCGGATTCTGCAAGGGCAAGACTCGGCATAACAAAAGGCCTGAAAATCCGCAGCAGCAAGGATGTGCGCAGTCCAATGATATGGTGCTGGAATCGCCCGCCTGTCCTACTTGTGCCGGATGATTTGGATGAACAATTCGATTGTTGGGTGGATGTGATATGTCATGAACTGGCGCACTGGAGGCGATGGGATCATATCAGCGGTCTGATTGCGGAGCTGGCTGTGTGTATTCTGCCGTGGAATCTGCTCTTGTGGTGGTCTAAAAAACGGATGGTAAGGTTGAGCGAGCAGGCATGTGACGACTGGGTTCTGGCGGGTGGATGTGCCGGCACAGATTACGCCCAGTCGCTTCTTAATTTGTCGCCGGAATTACAGATGGCTTTTATGCCGACAGTAATCGGAAAGGAGA
>Ga0209536_100011849_pt1 | contig 12728 bp, 13 predicted proteins | sample DeeMarSeWOR28_12_FD_187461 | JGI IMG/M metagenome (GOLD analysis project Ga0209536, IMG submission 187461) | Marine sediment microbial communities from White Oak River estuary, North Carolina - WOR-2-8_12 (SPAdes) (version 2) | ecosystem: Environmental > Aquatic > Marine > Intertidal zone >...
GGGGTTCGCGTCGTACGCCGCTTGCACCTCTTCGTCGGAGATCTCCTTGCCCGCGAGCGGCTGGTCGACTTCCTGCTTGATGAGCTCTTGAATCATGATGTTGCGGCGCGCGCTCACGACTTCCGGGTCGTCGGCGTAACCGCGACGTTTCGCCTCGTACACCAGCAGCTCGTATCGCACGAGGTTGTCGAGGAACTCCTTGCGACGCTCGGGGCTCTCGAACCGTGCTTGAAGGTACGGCGATTGCGATGCGAGGCGGTCGGCAAGCTCGCCGACGGTGATCGTCCGATCTCCGACCTTGACGAGCACTTCGTTGGCCTGCTCTTCGGAAAGACCGTGCTTGGGCCACTCCGCATCCGAAGGCGCTTCTTCAGACTGCTTCGAACAAGCGAGCCCTGCGAGGGCCAGCACGATGATAGCGGTGCATTTCCAAGGCATCCGTGAGCCGGGTAGCATATACCGCGTGCGCGGCAACGAGGCCAAAACTCAGGCCGGTTGACGCCCCGCGAGAACTTCTCGAACCTTGTCGGCCAAATCGTCCAGCTCGAAGGGCTTGTCGAGGAAGCCGTCGGCGCCGTAGAGCGGTGAAGTCATTTCGTTGAGGCGTTCGCCGATGCCGGTGAGCATGATGACGCCCGTGGCGCCGAGGGACTCGTCTTCGCGAATCGCACGGCAGACCTCCCAGCCGCTCATCCCGGGCATCATGACGTCGAGGACGACCAGGTTCGGCTTCTCGCGCTTCGCAAGTCGAAGGGCCTCTTCGCCGTCCGAGGCCTCGACGACCTCGGCGGGCAGGGCGCTCAGGTGGCGTGCCACCAACGCAAGGATTTCCAAGTCATCGTCGGCGACCAGGATCTTGGTCGTGGAATCGGTCGTCATCGTTTCGTCGCTCCGAATTTCTCGAGCCCCGGCCGCATCCTCGTTCCGTTGGGTTGCGTTGTCAATGGAGCCGTTCGTCCAGATCGACGAGGCCCACCGAGTCGGCGGGCGCCCAGCCTTCGAGCCCGCTAACCATCTGCAATTTCACGAAATCGCGATCGACTCCGACCACCTCGGCGCGATCGCCGCCGCGTGCTTCTCCCCGAAGCCGCGCTCGTTCGTCGGGCCCCTCCCGCAACGCGACGCGATCGTCGAGCGCAATGGCGCGCGCCCCGTCTCTGAACATCCCGGCCTTGACGCCGATGCCCAGCGCAGAGAAAGCGAGGATACCGCCGGCCGCGATGGATGCGGCGATCAATCCACCGCTCCGCCTCCGGGACCTCCAGGCCCATGCGAGGCAGCCGAAGAAACTGAGATTTGCGAGCAACAAGACGTAGGCGAGCGTGTCCTCGGTGAAGCTCGCGTAGAGCGCCTCGCCGATCGAGCTCCGGCGTTGAATCGTCGCCTCACCCTCGGCCTCGGCTCGGCGTTCTTCCAAGAGCTGCTCGGCCTTTCGGAGGTTCTTCTGCGTGTCATCGTCGTTCGGTCGAAGATCGAGCGCGCGTTCGTAGTTGAGAATCGCCCGAGGGTAGTCGCCCGACTGCGCGAACGCGGTCGCGAGGTTGAAGAAGACATCGGGGTCCCGAACACCTGCGTCGACCAGTGTGCGGTAGCCGGACACTGCCCTGGTGTAGTCGCCGCGCGATGCTGCCACGTTCGCATCTTCGAACACGTCGGCGAGTGACGAGCTCTCGACGGCCTCCGCTGCGGCGCCGGTCGAGACGATGAGCGTGAGCCACGAGACGGCGAGGAGACGCTTCACGAGACCCCCTTCGCGCGTTGGACACGTTCGATGATCGCCGCCGTTCGTTGAAGGCAGCGCTCCATCTCGTCCTTGTTGACGCCCGAGGCGGCGAAGCGTGCGAAGTCCGCTCCCTCGAGCTCGTTGATGACGCGTTCGACCAGATCGTCGTCGAAGCCCGCATCCGCCAAGCGGGTACGCAGGGCGGCGTGCGGGAGGCCCGCCACTGGTTCGCCCAACCTCGCGTCGAGCGCGTGCGTGATCGATGAGACGATTCCGTCGTAGAACGCCCTCGGATTGTCGCCCTCCAACGACGCTTGCGCATCGCGGATGAGCTTTCGCTGAACCGCGCCGGCCGTGGTGCTCCGTTGCTCACGACGCCGCGCGAGGCTGATCACGAACACCAAGAGCCCGAACGCCAACGGAGGCAACGCGAGCAACCAGCCGAACCAGCCGCGGCTTCGGATGGGCACCTCCCCACGTCGGAGCGCGCTATACATGCTGAACGGCCCGAACACCGCGCTTTGCGGAGCAGCTCGCGGCGCCACCGGCTCGATGGTCGACTGTGAAGGCCTGGCGGCTCCGCTGGCGGTGAAGGTGATCGGCGGTGCACTAGCCGAACCGTACTGCTCGGTATCCGGGTCGAAGTAATGGATGGCGATTGGAGGAATGAGGTGATCGCCCGGCGCTTCGGCGATCAGTATCCACTCCCACGATCGGGTGCCGGAGAGCTTGCCGCCGCTGAGTCGCTGCTGGTCGCGAATGACGGGTGGCAGCGCGCGTACACCGACCATCGGGGGAAGGTCGATGCGGAGGTCCTGGACGTTGCCAACACCGGTCGCGTCGATCCGCAACGTGACCGCGTCACCTGTCGACACCGTGGGTCGGTCGAGCCACATCTGCATCTCGTACTTGCCGACGACCGCGTGCGCCGGAACCGGCGCCGGGAGAGGCTTGACGTCGATGCTCAGGGGGACGCCCTCGCGTTCCACGCTTTGTGGCGCATCGAAGAAGCTCATGCCGCCCACGTCGAACGTGACATTCGGTGCACCGATCTTAAGCTCGCCCGCGCGCTGTGGGAACGCGACCGAACGGTACAGCGCGTAGACCTGATAACGTGTGCCGCGGACCGTAGCGGTCTGGGCTTGAAGGCTCGTGATGGGGTCGTCGTATACCCAGAAGCCGTCCATCGTCGGTTTGCCGGGCACCAGTGATTGCGGCCCGAGTCGGAGTCGGGTGTACAGATAGACCGTGACGTTGACCTGTTGGCCGACGTACACTTCTTCGGGCTCCACGACGGTGCGCAGGAACGCGCGCGCATCGTAGCGAGCGCCAGACAGCTCGGCCGTTCCTCCCTCGTCGGGCGGGGGAGCTGTATCGGGGGCCTGGGCGGCCCCCAATCCGCCGCCCGGGCGAACGAGGAGCGTCACCGGCTGACTTTGGTAGGTCTTCCCGTCGACCTTGGCGACGGCGGGCGAGAACGCGTACTCACCGGGGGCGGTCGGGCGCAAGACGTAGACGTGGCCGAGACTCGATTCGACCTGGACGCCCGATCCGAAGCCGAAGCTGACCTGCATTGGACGCACGGTTTGGTGAGAAACGATCTCGAGCTCGGGGTACTTCTGAAGATCCTCGAGCAGTAACTGCTCGATGCTTCCGCCCTTGACGCGCACGCGCACTTCGAGGCGCACCATCTCCCCGACGCGTGCCTCGAGCGGCGAGGCGTCGAGCGTGACGATCACTTCCGGCTCAGCGAACCCCTGCGCGGGCGAGCCGAGGGCGGCGGCCGCGATCGCGAGCACCATGAGAGCGCGCATCACCAGTCCTTCTCCGGCGGACGTTGACCTGCGCTCCGGCGCCGCGCGCGTTCGAGCGGTAGGCTCTCCTCGTTCTGCTCGAGCGCGTCGAGGAAGCGCTCGACCTCCGAGGGCTGCATTGGAGACTCGTTCTCCTGCTGGTCCTGCTCTTGTTGCTGGTCCTGCTCTTGCTGCTCTTGCTGGTCCTGGTCCTGCTCTTGCTGGTCCTGGTCCTGCTCTTGCTGGTCCTGGTCCTGCTCTTGTTGCTGGTCCTGCTCTTGCTGCTCTTGCTGGTCCTGGTCCTGCTCTTGCTGGTCCTGCTCTTGTTGCTGGTCCTGCTCTTGCTGGTCCTGCTTCTGCTCCTCCTCATGGATCCGCTTCAGCGCGTACTCTAGGTTCCAGGCTGCGTTTCGGTTTCCGGGGCGAGCGCGGAGGGCTCGTTTGAAGGCATCGGCGGCCTCTCGGAACTGGGCGGAGGCTTGCTCGAAATCCTCTTGCTCCGAGGCGGCGTCCCCCTCTCGCGCATGAGCGATACCGAGGTCGTAGTAGGCGTCGGCGCGAACTTCGGGGGCGGCCGATGGGTCCGCGGCCGCCGTGAATGCCTCTTTGGCGGGCTCCGTCAGGCCTTGCGACAAGAGCGCCAAACCTCGGTTCAGCTGAACCGCGCGCTCGTCTGGGAGCTCGCGGGCCGCTCTGTCGTAGGCGTCGAGGGCCTCTGCGTACTGTTCCTGCACCATCAGCTCGTTGCCCTGCTCGACGTTTGGATTCTCGGCGCGGAGGGGATTCCACGCAGATGCCGTATTCGGGGCGACGAGTGCTGCACAGCAAGACAACAACAGTGCGGCCCTCACACTTCCCTCCTTCTGCGGCGAACGACCCACGCTTCCGGGAGGAGTGCCTCGAGCACAATCAACAAGAACGCGGGCAACAAGACGAGCGCGAAGCGATTCTCGTGGACCGTGACCCGCCGTGCCTTCTGTTCCGAGGCTTGGAGCTTTGCGAGCTCTCGTCGGATTTGGGTGATTCCCACGGTGCCTTCCTCCGCCCTCACGTATTCGCCTCCGGTGATCGACGCGATCTGTTTCAGAGTCTCCTCGTTCGCGGCGCTGAGTGAAGTCATGACGAGGCGCCCGTCCGAATCCTTCATGTGCCCGGTGAGCGTGCCATCGGCAGTGTAGCTTGGAATCGGCTCTCCGCTGCCGGAGCCGATCCCTACGGCGTATACTTTGATCCCGGCCGCGTTAAGCTCTTGGGCGGCAGTAATCGGGTCGCCTTCATGGTCTTCACCGTCGGTCAGCAGGATCACTACTCGCGAGCGCGTTGCCGGCCTCGGCTCCTCACCGCGCCGCTCGTTCGAGCTCTCGATCAACCTCATCGACGCGATCAACGCCTTGCCGATCGCCGTGCCGCCGACCGGCATGTCCATGGGTCCGAGATCCCGCAAGAAGAGCCGCACCGCGGAGTAGTCGACGGTCATCGGGAAGGCCATGGCGTCGCCCGCAAACGCGACGAGCCCCACGCGGTCGCCATCGAGGTCCCCCAAGAGACGCTCGAGCTCGGCCTTGGCGCGCTTGATGCGGCTCGGATGCACGTCCTTCGCGAGCATGCTCTTCGAGAAATCGAGCGCGATGACGACGTCGATACCGCGCTTCCGCAGCACGCGGGTTCGGCTTCCGTATTGGGGCCCGGCGAACGCGATGATCGCGAGGGCGACTCCCGCGAGCACCAACGCCGCCCTTGCCGTTCGCCACCAGTAAGCGCGCCCGACGATGAGCGATTCGACTGTCGCGCTGCGGCCGAACATCTCGGTTGCTCGCTTTCGACGAGCCGCGTTCCACCAAAGTGCGACGACGGCGATCGGGATCAGGGCGAGAAGCCACAGCGCCTGCGGGTCCGACCAACTCACGGCCACCTCCGCAACCACAACAAAGCCAGGAGCTCGATCAACAGGAAGATCAGAGCGGGACCGACGAAGGCCGGGAAGAGCTCAGTGTACATGCGCCCTGCGTCTTCGATGTCCGTCTTTTCGAGCGCATCGAGGATTTGGTGAAAGCTCTGTTCGAGCGCGGCCCGGTCGCTGACCAAGAAGAACTCTCCCCCCGTTTCCGTGGCCATTTGATCGAGGAGCTCGGGGTTGACCGGGTAGTTGGCGGTTCCGAAGATCGCGCGCCCGAACAGGCCGGTGCCTTGTTGAACGGGGGCGCTGTCACTCACGCCCATCAGGATCGGGTAGATCTTCACGCCCATCGTGCTGGCGAGCTCCGCGGCCTGTGACGGAGACATGTTGCCCGCGTTGGACTCGCCGTCGGTGAGGAGAATGATCACTTTGCTCTTGGCTTGAGAGCGCTTCAGTCGGTTTAGACTCACTCCGACCGCGTTTCCTATCGCGGTTCCGCGGCCGTCGATTTGGTCGAGCTTCAAGCCTCGAAGCGCAGTGCGCAGCGCCTCTCGGTCGGTGGTCAGCGGAAGGAGAGTGTACGCGTCGCGGCCGAAAACCACGGCGCCGATGCGGTCATTCGGTCGGCGGTCGATGAAGTCCCGGACCACGGCCTTCGTCGCCCGGAATCGGGTGGGGCGAATGTCGGCTGCCTCCATCGAGCCCGACATGTCGAGCGTCAGAATGATCTCGATTCCACTCACGTCCGCCGTGTCTCGTGCGTGAATGCTTTGCGGTCCCGCCAGGCCGACCACGAGTAGCGCCACCGCGATCGTTCGAAGCGCGCTCGGGAGTGATCCGAGGCGCGCTCGCCAAGTGCTTCTCTGGGTAGCCAGCGTGGAGGCCCTGCTGAACTGAAGACGCGGGCGGGATCGCCGCTGCACCGAGAATCGGCTCAGCCACACGAGCGGGACGGCGGTCAGCAGGAGCGCGGCCCATGGGCGTTCGAAGCGGAGTTGCTCGTCCGAGATCAGGATCTGGTAGCGCAGGCCGAGGTAGCGCAGGCTGACTACGGTGCCGACGAAGGCAGCCAACAGCAGCCATCCGACTGCCCATGCGCGACGTTCTGCGGGCTTCACGCCACACCCCCTTCGCCGGCCTGCGTCTTCGGGCGAGTGCGGTCGACCAACGCCAGGGCCTCTTCGATGAGCGCACGGGACGCTTCATCCGCGAGCGAGGCCTTCGCGAACTTCACCAGATCGCATTGGCCGAGAAAACCGATCGCTTCTTCCGGCGCAATCGTAAGTGACTTCGCCTCCGCCAAGCGCTGGGCGATTTCATCGGTCGTGCTTTCGAGGCCGTGAAAACCAAAGCGCTTGCCGAGGTAGCCGCGAATCGAATCGCTCACCGCGTCGACCCACTGCTCCGTGCGCCCCTCTGCAATGGCCGACTCTCGTTGCGCGGCGTGCGCGCGAAGCTCGGCAAGAGCCGTGTCCCAAGGCGGGGGCGGAGGCGGCGGCGCGGGCTCCGGCCTTTCACGCTTGTTCCACCAGCGCATGAAGAGCCACCCGAGCAGCGCACCGAGCATGAGAACCAGCAAAGCGCCGAGCACGATTAGCAATCGATAGTCGTCCTGCTCGACGGCAACGGGATCGGTCGGAGGCTTGAGCTGTGGGTCGGGCTCGTTGGCGAGCACCGAGTGCACCTCGATTGTTCTCGTTCCCGACGCGAGCGTCACCAACTCCCCATCCGCGCCCGTGATGCGCACACGAACCGGACCGAGCTCGTGTGCGCCGACCTCGAAGCAGAGCAACTGAAGCTCGAACGTGAACGTCTTGCCCGAACCGTCGGGCGCTGGCTGCACGTCGAGCTTCTTTGCGAGGATCTCGAACGGCTCGAACGACTGGTCGGGCACGGCGGCTTCATCCGACATCTGGCCCGTCACCGTCAGGATGACGTCGATCGGATCTCCGAGCGTCGTTTCGAGCGGCGCCTCTAGCGAGACGGAACGTTCCTGTGCCGCCGCCCAAGTGGGCAGCAGCAGCCACAGAGCAACGATAGTCGAGACCTGCCTCACCGAAATCCCGTCATCCTTCGCTGCCGGAGACGGAAGAGCTCGGTCAACGGTTTTACGAAGTCTCGGTCGGTGCTGACCGTGCAGTGGTCGAGCTGGAGCCGGCGAAAGAGGTGCTCGCGGCTCGCCCGTTGTCGCTGTGCCTCGCGGGCGTACTCGGCTCGCACGTCCAGATTGGAAGTGTCGACTTCGACGAGCTCACCCGTCTCGAGGTCTTCGACGAGCGCCAAGCCGATGTCCGGAAGCTCATCCTCTCGAGGGTCGACGACCTGAATCGGGATCAAGTCATGTTTGGCCGACACGACGCGGAGCGGCTTTTCGTAATGCTCAGCGATGAAGTCGCTGATGAGGAACGCGACCGTCCGTCGCTTTCCGATGCCGCCGAGAAGATCGAGCGCAACTGCGAGGTCGGTGCCCTCGCTCTGCGGGTTGGCGTTGAGAATCTCGGTCACGACGCGCATGACGTGCGAGCGGCCCTTCTTCGGCGGGACGAACCGCTCGACCTGATCGGTAAACAGGATCAGACCGACACGATCGTTGTTCTTGATTGCGCTGAACGCGAGTAGCGCGGCGACCTCCGCAACGGTTTCAATCTTGGGTTTGTCGACCGAGCCGAAGCGTTCGCTCGCCGAAAGGTCGACGAGCAACATCACCGTCATCTCACGTTCTTCGGTGAACACCTTGACGTAGGTGTCGTTCATCCGGGCGCTGACGTTCCAGTCGATGAAGCGCACGTCATCACCGGGCTGGTATTGACGAACTTCGCTGAACGCCATGCCCCGACCCTTGAACACCGAGTGGTAGCTCCCCGCGAGCTGGTCGTTGGCGAGCCTCGACGTGTAGATCTCGATCTTCTTGAGTTTCTTGACGAGCTCACGCGAGATCATGGCCGACCTCGCTTACGGAACTTCGACGGTTTCGAAAATGCGGCGGACGATCTGGTCGCTCGTAATCTCTTCAGCCTCCGCCTCGTACGAGCGAATGATGCGGTGGCGAAGAACATCGGGGCCGATCGCTTTGATGTCCTCGGGCGTGACGTATCCGCGATGACGCATGAAAGCGTGCGCTCGAGCCGCCACGTTCAGCGCAATCGACGCACGCGGCGAGGCCCCGTGCGCGATCATGTCGGTGAGATCTCCGAGGCCGACGCGCGCCGGATGCCGGGTCGCGGTGACGATCTGCACGATGTAGTCCTTTATCTTCGGGTCGATGTAGACTTGTCCGATCGTCTTTCGCGCTTCGAGCAACTTGGTAGTGGTCGTGACCTGTTGCACGCCCCTCCCGGCGCCCGCGTCCCGTCCGAGGAGCAGGTGGTCCGAGATCTGGTCCATGATCTTCCGCTCGTCGTCTTGGCTCGGATAGTCGACCCGGACGTGAAGCATGAAGCGGTCGACCTGCGCCTCGGCGAGCGGGTACGTGCCCTCCTGCTCGATCGGGTTCTGGGTCGCCATGACCATGAACGGCTCGTCGAGCTTGTGGCTCGTGTCACCAATCGTGACCTGAAGCTCCTGCATCGCCTCCAGCAACGCGCTTTGCACTTTGGCCGGCGCGCGGTTGATCTCGTCGGCGAGCACCAGGTTTGCGAAAATTGGGCCCTTCTTGGCGCTGAACTCCCCACGCTGCTGGTTGTAGATGACCGTGCCGATGACGTCGGCGGGCAGGAGGTCCGGTGTAAACTGAATCCGCTGGAACTTCGCCGCGATGGTGTTGCAAATCGTGTTGACCGTGAGGGTCTTCGCCAGTCCCGGGACACCCTCGAGGAGGATGTGACCTCCGGTCAGGAGCCCAATCAGGATGCGCTCGATCATCACGTCCTGGCCGACGACGACCTTGTGAACTTCGTGAAGGATCTGATCGATGAAGGCGCTCTCGCGCTGAACCATTTCATTGATGACACGAACGTCGTTCGACATTTTTCTCCCTAAGGGCGAGGGGCTAGCACGCGACCGTACCCCCCACCAACACGCGACCCGGTCAGCTTATTCTATGCCGGCTTGGTTACACCGCCTGCCCAACCCCGCCCGTAGTCTTCCCGCCGCTTGGGCTTGGCGGCGCTTCGCGCTGGGCTTCACCCTACGGGCTCGCCCAGCGCTAGCGTCGGCGCCAGCGCCCGTGTAGATCCTCCCGCATGTCCGACCCTATCTCCCAAGAGCTTTTTGCCCGCGCTTCCAAAGTGATCCCGGGGGGCGTCAATTCCCCGGTTCGGGCCTTCCGTGCCGTCGATGGCGAGCCGATCTTCATCAAGGAAGCCCACGGCCCCACGCTCGTCGGCGTGGATGGCACCGAATACGTCGACTACATCGGATCCTGGGGTCCGATGATCCTCGGACACGCCCATCCCGACGTCGTCGCGGCCATCAAACGGGCAGCCGAGAAGGGCTCGAGCTACGGTGCGCCGACCGAAGCCGAGATCACCATGGCTGAGCGGCTCCGCGATGCGGTCCCCTCGATGCAGATGTCCCGCCTCGTTTCGAGCGGCACCGAAGCCACGATGGGGGCGCTTCGGGTGGCTCGCGGGTACACGGGCCGCGACCTCATCGTGAAGTGCATCGGTGGATACCACGGCGGCGCCGACTACCTCCTGGTCAAGGGCGGGAGCGGCCTCGCGACGCTTGGTGAGCCTGACAGCGCTGGGGTGCCGGCGGCGATCGCCGCAACCACGCTGCTCGTGCCCTACAATGATGGCTACGCACTCGAGAAGCTATTCGCCGAGCGCGGCGGCGAGATCGCAGCGGTGATCATCGAGCCCGTGGCTGGCAACATGGGGTGTATCCCCCCCGACCCCGAGTGGCTCGAGACGATCCGGACTGAGACTCAGAACCACGGCGCGCTCTTCATCTGCGACGAGGTGATGACAGGCTTCCGAGTTGCCTGGGGCGGGGCCCAGGCGCGTTTCGACATCCAACCGGACCTCACCTGCCTCGGCAAGATCATCGGCGGCGGCCTCCCGGTTGGCGCCTACGGCGGAAACCGTGAGATCATGGAGAAAATCGCGCCTGTCGGTCCCGTCTATCAAGCGGGGACCTTGAGCGGGAACCCGCTCGCTGTCGCCGCAGGTCTGAGCACCATCGAGCACCTGCTCCGCCCTGGAGTCTACGAAGACCTCGAAGAAAAGGGCGCCGAGGTGGAGCAAATGCTCCTCCAGCATGCAGGCGCTTCGGGCGTGCCGATCACCGTCCAACGGGTCGGATCGATGCTGACTGCCTTCTTTAGGGGCAAGCCTGTCCGAAATTGGGACGAGGCAGCGGACACCGATCGCCAAGCATTCGGCAAGTGGCACGCCGTTCTCCTCGAACACGGGGTCTACTGGCCCTGCAGCCAGTTCGAGGCGGCCTTCATTTCACTCGCGCACGATGCGGTTTCGCTCGAGAAGACCGGGCAGGCGTTCAAGGCGGCGTTTGCGGCCCTCTGACATCGCGGAATCCGGGGATTTTTCGGGGCTGAAGTGGTCTTCGACCAACCTTGACCCCATGTCCCCCCATGCTATACGCCGCCCGCTCTTTGGGCGCGGATCCTTGGAACTGTAGGGAAAACGATGTGCTGGCTATGCTCCTCAACCGGGAACAGAGGGAGCAGCTCAAGCAAGTGGGCAGCTTGTCCACGATTGGGCTCGAACTCGCCCTTTCGATCGCCCTCGGCTACTTCGCGGGCCGATGGTTGGACGAGAAGCTCGGAACCGAGCCTTGGCTCGAATGGATTGGCCTTGGTTTTGGGCTTGCCGCGGGCGCACTAAGCCTCTACAGGGTCGTCCGCCGCGCCCAGCGGATGATGGAAAACGAAGACGAGTCTCCGTGATCGACCAACTGAAAACGCAAACCCCACGCTACGTCGCGGTCGCCGCGATCGTGCTCGTTGGCCTCGCCTTCGTGCTCGGTGGGCCCGTGGTTGGCACCGGCGCTCTCATCGGCGGTGTGGTGGCGACCCTGGATGCGTGGGCGATCACCTGGCTGGCGAAGCGGATCGTCTCCGGCGCCGGGTTCATTGGCAGCGGATTCGCGGCTGGCCTTCTCGGCGTGAAGCTCGTCCTGCTGCTCGCGGTGTGCTGGGCATTGCTCGCACGCTGGGGCGCTGACCCGCTCGGCTTCTCCGTGGGTCTCGGCGCATTGGTCGTCGGCATGCTCTTCGCGGGCGTCGACCTTTCCATTCGAGAAGCACAAGCTGCGCGTGACGCACAGGTCGCAGGGGAGGGCTAAGGCGTGCCACACGGCGAATCATGGTTCAGCTTCCTTCCGTTCCTCGAGTCCCTCTCGCACTGGGCCTCTGGAGTGTTCGGGCCTAGCTACATGGAGCACAACGCGCACCTCGGCGTTCAGCACGTGCTGGCGTACGCGAGCGTGGTGTTGTTCCTCATCGGCGTCGGCTTCTACATCAGCCGCAAGCTCAAGAACACGGAGGAAAACATCCTCCCGGAAGGCAAAGTCACCTTCTATGGCTTCATCGAGACCATCGTCGGCGCCACCTATAAGCTGTCTTCGGACTTGATGGGGGCGAAGCCGGCGGCGTACTTCTTGCCGCTCATCGGCGCATGCGCCCTAGTGATTTGGTTCTCCAACGCGCTCGGCCTGATCCCCGGCTTCCTGCCGCCGACCGACAACCTCAACACGACGTTCGCGATGGCGATCGTGATCTTCTTCGTGACCCACTGGTACGGGGTGAAAGAGCACGGCTTCGTGAAGTACTTCTCGCACTTCTTCGGGCCCAAGGTGCCGTGGTGGATCGCTTGGTTCATCGCTCCGTTGATGTTCGTCATCGAGATGATCTCGCACGTCGTGCGTCCGATCACACTCGGCATTCGACTGATGGCCAACATGACCGCCGACCACATGGTGCTCGGCATCTTCGTTGGCTTGTTTGCCGGCATGGGCTTGGTGCTCCTGCCGGTGCCCATCGTCTTTTACCTGATGGGCGTTCTGGTCGTCACGGTACAGACTTTGGTCTTTTGTTTGCTCTCGGTGATTTACATCACCCTGGCAATCCAACACGAAGAAGAACACTAAGTTTCCCTCTCGGAAGAGAGGCTTGAGGAGGCTCCGGAAAATGAAGAAATTGGCTCTTCGACTTGTCAGCTTTGCTGCACCACTCGCTCTCACCGCGACCGCGTTTGCACAGGATGCTGCGTCGGACGCTGAGAATCAGGCGGTCGCGATCGCCGGCCGCGCGATGGCCGCGGGCTTGGCCATCGGTATCGCAGCATTCGGCTGCGGCTTGGGCCAGGGTCGCGCCGCGACCGCAGCGCTCGAGGGCATCGCTCGTAACCCGAAC